>SXGQ01398400.1_pt1 | contig 84750 bp, 93 predicted proteins | sample 3178371 | NCBI WGS metagenome assembly SXGQ01 (sample SAMN11356859, study PRJNA531348) | freshwater metagenome | isolation source: freshwater sample F1-20 | place: China: Fuxian Lake, Yuxi | collected 2017-12-25 | reverse complement strand
GTGTGCCGACCCACGCCCAACAGTTGATAGGCAGTGGAATACTGTATGAGGTCATCATAGTATTTGCTACAGTCTGTGCCGCAGGTCACTATGTCCTCGATGTCCAGCATCTCATCAAATATCTTGCCAGGATCGGAATAGATGTTGCGGATGATGTGTGTGTATGATCTACTGTGTATGGTCTCATTGAAGGCCCAGGTCTCAATCCAGGTCTCCAATTCGGGCAGTGTGACCAAAGGCAAGAAGGCCAGATTGGGCGAACGGCCTTGCACAGAGTCCAACAGTATCTGGCGCTTGAGATTAGATGTGAAGATGTGCTGTTCCCATGGCGTGAGATCTTTGAAGTCTTTGGAGTCGCGCACAACATCTATTTCTTCTGGACGCCAGAAAAATCCCAACTGCTTGTCGGTGAGTTTGTCAAACTGACGATACTTCAGTGTGTCATAACGTTGCATGCCCAGGCCGCCTTGAGGATCAAGGAAGGCCAGGCTCTTGGTGTGGTCACGATTCTTTTTTAGATTCAATACGCTCATTTATTATTCTCTTTATATTTTGCAACTGTCGCAGTCTTCATCTGCTTGTATCGAAGTGTCTGGCGCTTCGATCAGTATTTCCTGTCGATTCATACGATCTGCATCGATCTCACCGGATCCATCATAGGTGTTGAAATAATACAACTGCTTGCCACCATACTTATAGAACATGATCATGTGCTTGAGCATGTCACTCATGGGGATCTTTTCATCTTCAAAGTGCTGTGGATTGTATGATGTGTTCACGGAGATGCCCTGATCGATATATTTCTGCAACACTGCCATGATGCGTAGATAGCCTTCAGGGCTTCGTTGATCCCACAGCAGTTCATATTTATTTTTTAGTTTGCGGTATTCGGGGACCACTTGTTTGAGCACACCATCCTTTGACTGCTTGATGGAAACATAACTGCGAGGAGGCTCCACACCATTGGTTGAGTTGGAAATCTGTGCTGAAGTCTCCGCCGGCATCAAGGCCATCAAGGTGGAATTACGGATGCCGTGTTTTTTAAGCTGCTGGCGCAGACCTTTCCAGTCCACTAGATCTCGATGCGGCACCAACTCGTCAACATCAGTTTTGTAGGTGTCCACGGGCAGGACGCCATCGTGATATCGGGTTTCTGCACTGCCAGGACAGGCTCCAAACTCCTGCGCTAGATCCGCTGACGCTTTGATCAGATAGTATGACCAGTGTTGCGCCCAGCGATCAACTTCAGGCAGTGCCCGAGGATCACTGTAACTGAGATCGTTCTTGGCCAACCAGTAGGCCAAGTTGATGATGCCCACGCCCAGAGGTCTGCGATTTTCTGTGGCGATCTGTGCGGCCAGTATTGGATAATTCTGATAGCTCAGCAAGGCATCCAGGCCTCTCACGGCCAAGGTGCAGGCACGTTCCATGTCTTCGGGATCACGGAACACTCCCCAGTTGATGGCGCTGAGCGTGCAGAGAGCGATCTCACCGTCCTTGTCATGCACATCACTGAGTGGCCGGGTGGGCAAGGTGATCTCACAGCAGAGATTGCTCATTTTAATAGGCGCCAAGTCTGGCTTGAACGAGCCGTGAGTGTTGGCGTGGTCAATGTTCTGGAGATAGATGCGTCCGGTGTCTTTGCGCTCTTGCATGAATGCTGTGAACAAGTCTATGGCCCGGAGTTTTTTCTTACGGAGTTTGGTGTTGCGTTCGGCTGTTTCATACAGTTCACGGAAACGTTCCACATCAGTGAAAAAGGCTTCATACATCTCGGGCACATCATGCGGTGAGAACAAGGTAATGTCACCACCATTCAACAGTCGTTCATACATGACTTTGTTGAACTGCACACCATAGTCCATGTGGCGCACACGATTGTCTTCGGTGCCTTTGTTGTTTTTCAACACCAGTAAATCTTCCACTTCGTAGTGCCAGATGGGATAATAAAGAGTGGCTGCTCCATTGCGCACACCGCCTTGGCTACACGAGCGGGTAGCCGCCTGAAACATTTTGTAAAAAGGAATAACACCTGTGTGATAAGCATCTCCATTGCGGATGGGTGATCCCAACGCACGTATGCGTCCGCCGCCAATGCCAATACCGGCTTTTTGGCTCACATATTTCACAATGCTAGAGGATGTGGCATTGATAGAATCAAGGCTGTCATCGGTCTCGATCAACACACATGATGAGAACTGGCGCATGGGGGTGCGCACGCCGGCCATGACCGGAGTGGGCAGTGATACCTGATGTGTGGATATGGCGTCATAGTAGTCTCGCACCCACATCATGCGGCTTTCTCTGGGATAGTGTTGGAACAGCGTGGCCGCTATCAAGGCATAGGCCATCTGCGGAGTTTCAAACAGTTCCTTGGTCACGCGATTCTGCACCAAATACTTGCCACGGAACTGTTCCATGGCCGCATAGGTCAGTTGTTCATCACGATCATGGCGGATGAATGAATTGATGCGATCCCACTCATCATTGTTGTAGGCAGTGAGCAGTTCGGCATCATAGAATCCTGCGGTGATATTTTTCTCCACCAGCTGCCGTATGTGCCAGGGCTGGAATTGACCGTATACTTGTTTGCGTATATGATAGCAGATCAGTCGACCGGCCACGAACTGATAGTTGGGAGTGTCTTCAGTTATGAGATCCGCAGCCGACTTGATCAGAGTCTCTTGGATGTCTGCGGTTTTCATGCCAGTGTAAAACTGTATGTGACTTTTTATTTCTACTTCGCTTGCGCTTACGCCTGTGATGCCTTCTGTGGCCCAAAATACTACTTTATGCAACTTCTCGAGATCCAGCGGCTCCTTGCGTCCGTCTCTCTTTGTGATTTGTATGCTCATCGCTACCTCAATTGATTTTTTTTGTGACTGCCCGTGCATCCACGCTTTTTTTGATATTGACCACTGGTGATGTGATATTTAACAACTGCCCTGCTTCCCAATTCAGTATATATTTCCCCTCGTTGACCAGGACTAAATTGTCCTCTGATCCGCCATTTACGGCTATTTGCATCTGGGTTACGTCTGATCTTGGTATCATGTGTAGAGTATACACTATGCCCAAGGCTTTTGCAAGACTGCAGAAATGGTTGTCAGCCAAAAGATCCCAAGGGCCAGGCCATTGATCCATGTCGTCCCAGTGTAGATAGTAGGGAACCCAAGGGCACTGCTGCCACCAATCATTCACGGCCAACAGGCATTGATCCAGTGCATTGCTGAGGTTGGCCTCTCTCAGTTGATGCCAGGAGGCCAATCGGTCTTCATACCGGTTGGGCCACACATCTATCCTAGGGTGCTGACAGCGTATCGGAAACGACCATTGGCCGCAATGGTGTAATCAACTTCTATGTCTGACCCTACCTGGCTCACAGACAATGTAAGTCCGACAGGACCATTTTCTGTGTAATCATCAGTGAAGGACACAGGAAAAGTAGAACTGTCATCTGTGTCTTCGGACACAATGACCAATGTGCCATAACGCACCTGGGTGGTCAATAGATCTTTGAAATTGTATCGCACTTCAAAGGCCGAGCCCAGTGCGGCAGGCAATGTCAGCAAGGTTCCACTGCCAACAGTTTTGTCCACCAGCACACCAGCTTCCTGCACCAAGGTGCCGAATCTATATCGCTCGCCGCCTTCCATGGCAAAAACTTTTTTGTTGTCAATGTTGATGCGGGCTTTTAATTCGTCTGCGCCAGCATCGCGCTCGAACATATCGCCAAAACTAACATTGTTGTCTGTGTCGATCAGTATGATGTTGAAATTGTCAGCGGCAGGAAAGGCGCCGCCGCGGAACTTGGTAGCCACGTCCAGGAACATGTTGAATCCCGACATGTTGTTTTGCGCACCGTCAATCTTGATTCCTTCAGCATAGATAGTGTCGAACAAGTTTTGAGTGACACGGAAACCCTGCGGCCCCACATAGCCCGCGGTTCCTGCACCGGCGCCGGTCAACAGCACGCCTTGATACAGGTTGTTGAATTTACTGTCAGTGACCGTGATACCAGAGATATCAGCGTCGCTGGATAAACCATAGGTCAGTGCTGAGAATTCGCAGGCCGTGAACGAAATGTTTTCAGTGGGATAAGTGGCCGTGGAGCCAAACACAGCGCCTGCGATGTTGTCTACGTCACTGTCTAGTTCTCCCTGCACCAATGGGCCAATAAATGCCACATCCTGGAACAACACATTTGTGGCTTCTTGTATTGAAACTATGTTCAGCGTTTCAGCGGACTGGAATCCCATGTCATATATTTCGATGTTGGTAGGTGCAGTGGCGTTGTTGTTGCCGATGTTGGGATATACCTGCTGTAAACTGTCTGCGGTCTGGGCCACATAGGTCGCGGTCAAGGTGCTGTCGCCGGTGGTATCCAAGAATATCACCGAACTGCGGGCACCTTCGCCATATAACTTACAGAACGGAGGGATCTTGATGGTGGAAGTCACACGATAAACACCAGCCGGGAAGAATATGCTACGTCTCACCTGTGGATTTTGTTCACGGCAGAACATCTGGAACAGGGCACGATTGATAGCATCAGTGTCATCGCTGTCTCCATCGCCCGTGGCACCAAAATCCTTGATCGATGCCATGTCGTCCAGTTTGGATTGCAAGGTGCGCTCAATGGGATCGCCAGGAGTGGGTCCGGTCTGCACGGTGTATCCACCAGCTTCACCTTTGTAGCTATATGCGCCGGCTATGGCAAAAATGTCCGAATACTGTGTGAGTATTTCTGTGTTGCCAATGGCAGGTGCGCCTTCTTGTATGGTGCCATTGCCGATGAACAATCTGCGCTCATCGATGACCCAGCCAAATTCTGCGCCCGCTAGTTGCGGTAGATTTTCGCTGAGACCCTTGCGTTGCGTGATACGCGATATCTGAACTATTGCCATTCCACTCTCCGATTACCTATTTATGCGGTCAAGTAATAGAGTTCCAAGCGCCGCCACCACTGCTGTTCCCAATAATCAAAGTCCGCCTCTTCCAGCACAAATTCCTGATATTCCGGCGGTTTTGTGATAGAAAACTGTGTGTCTAGTTCGGGTTTGACGCACATCAAGACCACGCCCTTGCGTATGCGGGTGCCATGCACTTCGTTGTGGGCCAGGGCATAGGCTACCAGTTGCAGGAAATAATCTTCGATCCACTCTCGGCGCTTGGGTCGGTTGGTTTGCTTGTAGTCTAGTATGCTTTCGCTGCCAAGATGTATTCCAGCACCGTCCGATGTTCCTGCGTAAAGATTCGGAAAATACAACGGGATTTCCACACCCCAAAATTCTTCAACATTTTTGAGTCCTTGTTCAATCACTGTCATGGCCATGGCATGACTGCTCCAGGCATAGGGATTTGTGCCTGCTGGTTTTATTTCACCGGTCTTGACATAGTGCTCAAGGTAAGTGTGCATACGGGTGCCACGATTGGCGGCTTCCGTGGTTATCTGTTGTGCCTGGGCTTCGCCCACACGCTTTTTCCAGTTGGCCAGGGCCTGTTTCTTTTCTTCGGGCTTGGTGCGGTCAAGTATGGTGGTAACTGATGGTAACTTTCTACCATCGGGGGTCTGATACAGTCGGCGCCCATTTTCGCTGGTGCGATTCAAGGGCTCGTAGTTGAATTTTTGAATATACAATGCTAGATCCGGAAACTTTCTCCGCAACCACAGCGGTCGCGTTCATTGGGGTTGACGAAATCAAAGCCTTCGTTGAGACCTTTTTTGACCCAGGCCATGGTCATGCCTTCGAGATAGGGACGATGCTTGGGATCCACATATATGCGCACACCGTTGATGTCATAGTGTGCCACGCAGTGCTCTCGCCCTTGATCTGCGTCCACATATTCCAGGGTATAGGCCAAGCCCGAACAACCCGTGGTGCGCACGCCAATCTTGATGCCAAGGCCGCGTCCACGTCGGGCGATGTTTTCCTTCACGCGGCAGGCTGCTTCATCAGTGACTGTGATCATGCCCGGTATTCCGTGTCCGTGCCACTGCAAGAATAGTCAATGTCATCGCTGGCATGTTTGCTACGATAGTCTTCTATGGCCGCCTTGATAGCATCTTCCGCAAGGATTGAACAATGGATCTTAACCGGCGGGAGCGCGAGTTCCTGTGCAATTTCAGCATTCTTAATTGCGCCAGCCTGCTCCAGCGTTTTACCCTTGACCCACTCCGTGACGAGACTACTACTCGCGATCGCCGACCCGCACCCGTATGTTTTAAACTTTGCATCTTGAATAATTCCTTGATCATCTACACGTATCTGTAATTTCATTACATCGCCGCAAGCAGGTGCCCCAACCATACCAGTGCCAACGGCAGGATCAGACTTATCAAGAGCACCAACATTACGGGGGTTTTCATAGTGATCAATGACCTTTTCTGAATAAGCCATGTCTACCTCCTAAGTTAGTATACAGGTGTATTTACTTGATGTCAATGGCTCTTTTGGCCATTTGGTTAACAGTTTTGCGGGCCTGGTCTACCGACATGGTTTCACCGTCTGGTGTGACAGTTTGGGAACCTTTCCAGATGATGTCATCACCTTGGATATCTGCGATGATGTTATTGAGAGGTGGTTGCGTGGCCAAGGTCGTCAGGCGTTCTCGATCCATGTTGATACCATTTTCTCTGGCTAGATCAATGAATGCATCCACATTGTAGGGTTTGACCGCGGCAGTGTCCTGGGCTCGTTTGAGCAAAAACTGGCCTATGGCGGCCAGTCTCTGCACTGAAGGATCCAGGAACTCTCGGATCAACATTTTATCTGCGCTCGCGGCCTAATGCTCGGGCTGGTAGTTCTTCAGCATCCGCATCTAAATTGGCATCTATGCTGAGGTCCGGGGTTTCACCGGGAACACCTCCGGTAGGAAGGGGCGCGGTTCCTGCGGCACCAGCATCTTGTCCGGGCACCACTGGGGCTTGACCTGTGAGCACACCTTGTGCGGTTTCCAGTTGGGTTTTGCTACCCTGGAGGCCCTGGATGAGACCTTGGAGAGCGGCTGTGACATCATTGTTGAACTGTTGTGCTTGATCCATGCCAACATCATTGCGTATTGAATCTACCAGTGCTGGCAGGTCTTTGAACTGCATGGCCGACACTTGTTCGATCATTTTCTGTGTTTGATCCACCATGTCTTGTGCGGCCAACACGACCTGTGCTTGTTGTATTTCGCTGGCTTCGCGCAGTCGGCGTGCTTTTTTCTCTTCCATGGCCGTGGCTGTTTTCAACATCTGTTGCAGACGTGTGGCCTGCTGAGGATCTTTCATGGCATTGCCTATACCGGCGGCAAAACCTGCCATGGCTTTCTTTTGGGTCTGATCCAAGGTCTTGCCCTGGGCAGCCTGTGACACTGCACGAGCCAAAGGATTGGCCTGTGTGCCAGTGGCAGAAGCAGCTTTGCGTATTCCACCTGTCATGGCCTTGGCATCTGCTTGTGCGGCGGCAGCGGCCTGTCGTGGATCCTGTTGTGCCATGGCCATGCCTGGTGCCGCCCCAGGCTGTGATTCTTTCACACGGTCTTCAAGTCCACGCTCCATTACGATCAGTTTCATATAAGCAGGATTCTGTTCACTGCGATGGAAATCTGCTGTTGCCCTATGTTCGCGGATCAGTTGACGCACACGCTTGAGCATGGTATGTGCTTGATGCGTGGTCAAACGATCAAATGAACCCTGATGACCAAAATAGTCTTCAAGGATCTTGGCGCTATGCTGTGCCGTTGTTTTTGAGTCCAATTCTTGCAGTTTCATCTTTGAATCCTTTTTGTTGCCAGTATTTAGCCAGATTTACGCATTTGTCCAAGTGATCTTGCAACCACTTCAAGCGTGAGTGGCTGTGCTGGAACCTGTCCTCCAGCACATATCTGCGCTCAATGTCTGGAGTGGTTTCTATCATGTGCCGGAAATGTCTTATCTCATCTCTGCGGCGTTCTATTTCTTGATCAAACAGGGTAATATCTTGGGTAAGGCTGAATTTGCCCAGTTTGTCAGCTATGCACCATGCCAGGGCCAATCTTGCTGTGCTGAGAGATATCGCCAGCGTGGATCCGCGATATACTTCAAAATACTGGGGCTGTTTGGTTATGGTGTAACGTCCAAATACTTGATAGCCATTGTTGACTGGCCGTATCGAGTTGGGATTGGCAAATACCTGTCTTGCTATGCGATCCAGCGTGGATTCCACGCGGTCTATGATTATTTGATCACGTATGTGGTTATCATCCAGCCCAGGCTGGCCACTAGGAACCCGATTACTCCTATGCCCCACGATATGATCTGATCCGTGCGCTTGTCGGACATTCTTTGCATCATGTCGTGCACCTCTCTGATGACCACTTCGGTGTGAGTCACTTTTTGCTCTACGTTTTCCAGTTTTTCCTCCAGGAACTTGTATCTCTCCGCGCACAGTTCTACGTGAGTTTCCAGACTTTTCTTTTCGATGTCCGTGGTCGTGACCATGATCTTCCTTTGCTTTGGTAGTATTTAGTTTTTTAGGCATGATATATTACGTTGATGTTGTTGCCCAGGACGATGATACGCGGTTCGAGGTCAGCGGTTTCTCTAAGATTTACGATCATGGGTGTGCCGTCACTGTCTTGTTTAAGCATCCAAAATTCGTCGCCATCCACCAGCCATTGCGACTGCGGTTCTATCTCGAAATCAAAGCGCCAGGTGCGCTGATTGCCAAAAGGCCCTGTGTCCTGCACAGTGGGATCATTGACATTGAACATCTGGGTGCGCAGTCCGATCAACTGCAACAGGGTGTCAAAATTCCTTTGTTGATTGCGTGCTTGTGCCAGAGCCGCTGGGTCTGCTATGGTCATGCCGGCACGACTCACATGGGGAAACTGTGCGGCTTTGACGTGTCCATTTATCCCGGTGGCAGTGATATCAAACAAGGTGTAGCATTCAATCTTTTGCATGCTTGAGATTGTAGTAAGTTTCTATCTGATCCAGCATTTCTTTGAGCACGGGGTCTTGATCTGCTGTTGCGACGATTTTTGTCCAGCGCATCTCTCTTTCCACGCTGAGATCCCATTTACGTTTTTCCTGCGAAATAGAATACAGTGCTGTGGTACTTAAATTACCACCTACTGGACGCCTATAGATCGTGTGGCCACCATCGGGGCTTTCATATACGTATCGTTGATCTGCCATGCGGGTATTTAAGCCATAAAAAAACCCTAGTTAAAGAACTAGGGTTTCTAATCTACCAATACAACAGATTAGGTTGTGAGTTTGAATCCAACGCTGGTTGCTGAATTTAACTGGAAACCTGTGTAGGTCACGTTGGCTGCTGCCAAGAAAGCGGCAGCGTCAACAAATGCGCCTGTAGGGTATACAGCTATTGACAGTGCTGTGCCATCGACTTGATACATAGCAACTGTGGATGTCTGCTGGATAGCCTGGATCACGTTTGCAACGTATTCTGCTACACCGCCTTCGCCGTTGATGCTGGTGTTAGCAACTGCACGGAAAAAGTCTAGTTTTGGACCTTGAGGCTGGACAGGAACACCGGCCAACGAAGTGGAAGGTGCGACTGGACCATTCTGTGTGTCTAGCGCGAATACTGGTTGCGAATCACCATTGGTGCGTGTAAATTGTGCCATTTTAAATCTCCTAATAAGTGGCCTTAGCGGGCCTACTTTTATTTATACCGAAATGGTGAAATCGGGGGCTATCAGGCTAGATCGGGGTTGTTGCGGGCAAAGTTGGCTTGGCTGAAACGCATGCGATCCACGTATTTCATGCCCTGTCCCACATAACCTTCATGTCCGGGCTCGTCGTTGATGGATGCCTGCACATCATGTGCTTGGCTGTCTAACTGTCGCACCACTTGGTTCTTCAATGCACTGAGATCCAAGAATATCTGGAACACAGCGGCCACGCCCTGTTTGTTGAGATTGGCCCACTCAAATATGCGCGGTGCCTTGGTGGGTTCTCGTTCCTGCACCCAGGGACCAAATCCCTGTATCAAGTTATCATAACTGCCGGCACGCACACGGGTGTTGATATACTGTTTCATCAACTGTGGTAAGTTGGTGATCTTGCGGGCCCGCAATTCTGCAGGATCAAACAGCGCATCTATGGCCGCACCCTTGGATTTCAATAGATCCTGTGTTTTCTTAACTGTGTTGGCGTCGAGTTTTATTTGCTGGGGTTCTCGCAGGCTGGGGTCCAAGATCAACAGGCCCGGAACCGGCTTCAGTGCCGCCGCACGTATGGCCGTGGCTGCCGCACCTGGCGCATCTAACTGTGTGTGGACTACCACTGCGGCATCACTGGCCGCTATCTGGCGACCAAGGTCGCTGTCAGCATCCACTGAATATTTCACTGTGTTGGGCTGGAACACCCATTTGCCATCCTGTTGTTGAGGCTGTGCGCTGTAGAGCAAGTCTCCTTGCACATAGCCTCGGAAATCTGGAGGTGTGGCTGCTCTCAACAACGGAAACAGTTTTTGATACAGTCCAATGAGTTCGCCGCGCTCACCGCCTCTGGCAGTCATGATGCGTGAGATCATGTCAGGTGAAGTGGCCAGGCCATCATAGCCCTTGGCCAGGAAACCGGCCTTGTCAGTGAGCACGAACTCACCCGTGGGTTTGCGACCAAAGATGATGGCGGGTTTGCCATCCCATTTCACAGTGGCAGTGTCTGGTTGCTGTGCGGTGCTGACGATGCCGGTAAGTGCTTGTTGTGCGCCGCGACTGCCCATGTCAAATACCATGTCTTCGGGATGTTCAATGCGCACACCTTCAGCAATGACTTGCATGCCTTGGTTGACTATGCGATCACGCAAGCGAGCCAAGAAATGCACTTCGGCTTCTTCAAGATTCTCATCAAAGGGTTGACCTTCACGTTCCATGTGCGCACGGAAGTCTGCTATCTTGTTGTCTTTTTTGGGATCCATCTTGAGCGCCCGCATGATGCTCTCCACGGAATATAAATCCTTGGCTGAGGCCGTGGGGTTCAGCAACAGCCGGGCCACTGCATCAGGATCGTCCGTGATGATGTCATTGGTGTTGCGATCCGCGATGCCATCATTTTGATTGAGCTTGAAACCCATGGATTTGGCCATGGAATTGATCATGATATTGCGCAGTGCACCTTTGTAGGCGCTGGCTGGATCGCTACGCAACACAAACTGATTCCAGCGTGGTTTGTTGGCAAACATGAAATCGGTCTGCACAAATCCACGTTGTGGATCACCACCGATGGCAGTGAGGAAATGCACGGATATTCCGGACTTCTTGATATAGCGTTGTGGATCCACTCCTTGCTGACCGGCCCAGACTCGCAGTCGATCGATCAACTGTTCTTTGGAAATTTTGGTGGCATCTATCTGCAGATCCAGATCACCTGATGATTCCTTGCGACCAGTGGAACCCAACCAGCGTGCCGGCTGGCCGTCTATGGAGTCTTTTTCTGTGGTAAAGTCGATGCCAGTGATAGGTTCTAGCCACTGCACAGTGGGCATGATGTCGGCCTGTGCTATGCGTTGTGTGATGATCTGTCCTTGATCATCCTTGAATACATTGCCACCTTCTAGTAATCTCATCATATGGCCTGCGAAACTGTGGTGGACTTGATCTTGCCCGCGGCATCTTGTGTGAGGCTGGTGTGCAATGGTGTGCCGGCTATGACCTGTTGACCGCTGGCACTGGTCCAACGACCATTGGCCCAGGTATAGATTTCGTCAGGAATCTTGGTGGTGCCTGCTGAGCCGCCACGCACCAGCACATTGTATCCGTTGGGTATTTCGGGAGTCACTGCGGTTTTACTGACTTTGTATGCGGGCAAAAAATGCTTGGCCAGATATTCACGCATCTGCTCTGAGGCCGGTTGGGTGATATACCGGTCCATGTTGCGCTCATCCACAGCGACCTGTCCTTGCATGGCCTGCTCTAACCAGGCAGCCGCTCGTTTTTTGTATTCGTCGGCGTCCATGACCTGTCCAGCAGTCTTGCCTGCATTTATTTTCTTGGCCTCCGTGTCCCATGCGGCGGCCAGTTTGTCTGCCATCTGTTGGATGGTGACGTCTTGTGCGGCTTTTTTAATGGCGTCTGCTTGTTGCTGGATAAAACTGGCACCTGGTATTTTGCCCAAAGCACTCTTGACAGCGGCTCCGGCCTTGCCCATCATGTCAGCCCGGCTTTGGGCCTGACGATCTTGCGCGGCCCGTCCAATGGTCCTTAAATCTTGGAAAACGCCTTCGTTGGCGACTTGGTTAACTTTCATCGGTGCGTCTCACGGTCCTCGTGAATTTTGACGCATCCCGCATGCGTATGGCGTTGAGTAGCTTGCGCTGGAGATTTTCAGCCTGTTCTGGATCATAAGTGGCGTCGATCTGCTCCATGAGCCTGATGGCGCCGGCGATGATGTTTGAGGCACGATTTTCTATCACGTGCCTGCGATCACGCTCGATATACATAGCATCGAGTTCTTCTAATATACTGCGGGTCTTTTTATGCATGATCCGAACCTTTGAATTATTTATTTGTTTTTGGTTAGATAATATTGTAAATATCTCACAGGCATATTTAAAGGCATACATTATGGCAACAGAATTACAACAGATAGAAGCACTTTTGGCACAGTTCCGCAGATCCTGCCCCGACACTCCCGAATATCAAGACCGCTTGGCTGAAGAATTTGGCATCATAATCAATCAACGTTTTACTGATTACTTCCTCAAGATCCGGCAAGTTTTAGATCTTAACTCAGACATACCGCACATGACACGCGGATCAGCAGGATCTAGCCTAGTATGCTACCTTATGGGTATCACGGATGTGGATCCTGTGGAGTGGCACATACCCTTGGCTCGATTTCTTAACCCTTTCCGTGATGATTTGCCTGATGTAGACATAGATGTGCCTCATCATCAACAAGAACTGGCTATGCAACGGATATTTGATGCTTGGCCAGGCAAGACTGCACGCATAAGCAATTATGTGATGTATAAAGAAAGATCAGCCCGTCGCGAAGCAGCCAAGCGTCTGGGAGCCAAAGGTCGATTGCCCAAAGAAATTGACTATGCCAAACTAGGCATAGATGTTGAAGAAGCACAGCGTATCGAAAAGAAACTTATGGGCAAAAAACGCTGCCTGTCAAAACACTGCGGAGGAGTGATAGTGTTTGATCGTAAACTGCCACAAAGTTTATTCCGTGATGACAATCTTATCTTGCTAGACAAAAACGAAGTTGAAGATCTAGAACATCTCAAAGTAGATATCTTGGCCAATCGTGGACTAAGCCAACTCATGGAGATTGATCCTACCAGGATGATACACGAGTATCCTAAGAACGATGAACTCACTGCGGATCTTCTCCAGCGTGGTGATGTTTTGGGAGTTACACAGGGAGAGTCACCAGCCATGAGGCGCTTGTTCCGTGCCATACAACCAACCTCGGTAGAGGACTGTGTATTCGCTACTGCTTTGGTACGTCCAGTAGCAGTGGAAGGTCGCAAGAAGGCCAGTTTTTTCCATGACTGGACCAAGAAGACCGTGCAAGAGTCTGCTATTGTTTGCGAAGACGATGCTATAGAGAAGATCATGAAACTAATCTCAGTCAATGCTTACGAAGCCGATATGTATCGCAGAGCATTTGCCAAGCGTAACGAAGAAAAGGTCATGGAGTTTATGGCCCGCTTGGGAGATCATCCTGACAAATATCAGATCTATCAGGAAATGCAAAGTCTCTCCGGCTTTGGTCTGTGTCGAGCACATGCTGTGAATCTAGGCAGACTGATCTGGGCCTTGGCCTGGCAAAAAGCACACAACCCCAGAGAGTTCTGGCGAGCAGCTCTTAAACACTGTCAAGGCAGTTATGCTCGCTGGGTCTATCGCAACGAAGCCAAACGTGCGGGCTGGGATCTGCGTGAACTGGGATTTGCAAACTGGATTACCGAAGATCCTGTGGATTCATTCTTGGAGCACGGCTGCTGGAACTCCCCAGGCTTCTTACCTGGCATGGGCGTGCGTAATCTTTACTTAGACAAGTTTGAATTTGCTGGTATCGTAGCCAATAGTAGAGTGTTTCGGCGAGACAAACAAAAATACATACACTTCATCACATTGGGCGTGGGCGAAGGCGAGTATGTAGATCTCATAGTAGACCGACCCGTCAAGTATGGATCAGGATCTGTGATCGTAGGGCAAGGCGAACTCCAAAGCCGGGATAACAGTCAGTATATAATGTGTCAACGATCAAATATAGAAAGTCTAGATATAACCACATATTTTCATGAGAATTTGGTTACATAGTTTATCTAACCAATGACTACCAAAATCTTTTAAAACATTCAAAAGTTTCTGGAAAGGTTTGTTCAAAACTTTCACTACGTTGTTGATCAAACTTTTTATGAATGATCCTAACCTTTACATTAGTAATTGGGAATGTAGGGCACAAGGTCCGGGAAACATTCTTGCCATGCTTTTTTACGCCAAGGGTCCCACCGATTTACGAAATTCCAAAACTCATCAATTTTCTGGGTTTTTTTTGAATTTTTGACTAATTCATAGATGACATGCTGGGGACCGTATTTTTCTTTGATCAAATCCATGACAGCCAGCGGCATTGACTCTAGGGCAAAAGCACTATTGAAACAATGATGCACGCTGATCTCTGTCTTATCTCCAAAATTGTTGGCAGATAAGTTAAGAGATACCCACTGTTCCAATTTATCATAGTAGTAAGTGTTCAGCAAGTTGGCCGTGAATTCGACCCTAAACATTAAATTATGAATATTTCTTTCTTTTAATTGGATCAGATTTCCGCTGACCTTGGTCCATGTGAGCGGCCATCTGACATAATCAAACTGCTTGTCGATTCCGTCGATACTGACAGCAAATATCACGGTTTTAAATCTATTCCACACTTGCTGAACTTGGTTTTTAGGAAAAATGCTTCCATTGGTTGTGTAATGCACAGTGACATTGCCGGGATTTTTTATTTTTTCTAAAAATTTTATATGAGTATCCGTAAACAGCGGTTCACCACCAAAAAATTTTATATATCTTACATCGTCCAACGGAGTAGTATCAACAATTAAATCTATATAATCATCAACGAGTTGCGTGCTTTTATTTGTTTTTTCTTTTATCTTGTGAAACTTTTTATTTTCGCTTTTCCATAAACTACTGGAATGCTCACCGCAAATCACACATGCCGCATTGCATTCTGTGTCAAGATTTATATCTATCATTACCGCAGATTGGTTTTCTACGCCGGCCGGTATCCAATCCGGTCCCGTTTGCCGTAAACTCTGTTGACCTGATTTTTCAAGCACATGGCAGTGAGCACAACTATCTGTCCAATCAGTGATATTTCCAAAATTTGATCGGTGCTGTTGAACCAAATTTTTATCGACAATGATTTTTTTGGTGTGCAGACAACAAGGACTTACTGTAAGATTAGAGTTTTTGTCCTTTGAAAAAGAGTAACCGTTCGATAAAAGATTACAAAAAGTATTAGGCATATGACTGTTAGTTTTGTTTGATTTGATTCAATAGGCTTTTGAGTTTGCTGGACTGCACGGCTGCAGTGATCTTGCCAGGTTCGTCCGGTGCAGTGGCATTGGGCTCTGCGTTGTTCATGGTAGACTTGGCCTTGATTGATTCATAGATAGTGGGAGCTCGTTTCTTGAATTCCTGATAATCTGGATCTTGGGCCAGATCGCGGATGCGCAGGCTTTCAACGTCAAACTCTAGATCCACCTTCATGCCTACACCCGAACTGCTTCTGGTCTTCATTAACTGTATCTGATATCGTCCACGTTCGCGCATGGCACGCGACGTGAAGATACCAAACACATTATCTGCTGTGTTGATCTTACTGATACCGCCTGAAATATGACTGTGGTCAAATTCAATCTCTTCCACCGCCGCACGGTTCAACTGTGACGCTGTGACAAATAGCACGTTGAGTTCTTTGGCCAAGTTGCGCAGTTCTTCACTCACATACTTGTCTTTAACGAACAAGTCATTGGGCGATACTTTGGCACTGACAGGCATGATCAAGTCCAAGTAATCCACACATAAAAAATCCACACGTTTCTTTGTTTTAACTTGCAGTTCTTTGAGATATGCACGGATGTCATTCACTGTGCTCTGTGCTGGCATATATTTGATCTGCAAGGCTCCGGCCTTCTTCTGCATCATCTTGACTTTCATCTCCACTGTATCAATATCTCGGAAGATCTCTTTTGATGATGTATTGGTCATCATGGAGTCAATACGCATGGAACAAAGACCTTCGCTGAGTTCTAAGGTGATGTAACAACCGTTGAGCCCGGCCTGTGCCCAGTTCACTGCCAAGTTCTGCATGAACAACGATTTGCCAGAACCTGAACCTCCTGCGAAGATCTGCAGTTCGCCTCGGTTGAATCCACCATACAGCAGTTTGTCCAAGGCCGGCCAACCTGTGGAATTCTGTCCATTGTTGTTTTTCAGGGCCAGCAGTCTCGACCGCGGATCTTCAAAGTAATCTGTGCCCAGATCTTTGGTCAATGATATCTGCACAGCATCTTTGATCAGTTTCTCCACAGGATCAAAATTGCCCTTTTCCAAAAGATCCGCCGACTTAAGGATCGCACGTTCTAATTCTTGTCTGCGGGTGAATGATTCAAATTCTTCCATGAACCAGTCGAGGTGCCCTTCATTTACATCGGGTATTTCTTGTAGGTCAACATTGGTCACTGCTCGAACCTGTTTGCGGTCCGGAAGAGTTTTGTGTTGGTCACAGTGTTCTCGTATAAACTTCGCGGCGCTACGCAGGCTGCGATCAAAATTTTCTTCATTGAATATGTTCTGCACACGCACATAACTCTGTGCGTCCTGCATCATAAACTCCAGGAACAACTTCTGGACTTCTACGGAATAATCTTTCATTGGGTTTCTCTCGATGTATCTATGCGTTGTTGTATCATGTCAGCGATTTTCCTGTGAGTGGCAGCGCCTGGATGATCATCCAACGGTGCATGGTCTAGTTTGAGATCCACGATACTGTGCCACGGGTTTATCCATTGCGTCCAGTCGATCAATTCAAGATTGTTGCGCAACCGTTCACTGAAATCTCGAGTTTGTTCATCATCTAGATCTTGATACAAGGTCTTGGCATAGTCACTGGGTGTTTGATCGGTCAACATATCTTGGGTCCAAGGAATCATGCCATTGATGAACCAGATGTCTTTGCCGGCATCATTAGCCATCTGTTGCAGTATCCTGGTATAGTCTATCAATGACATTATATTACTATAATCGTGATTGAGCAATTGATATTGAGCCACAAACTTTTTATCTATTAGATTGCTATCAGTGTCGGCACCGATATAAAATCCCTGGTTGGCGCTGGGGTAAACCCAGTGTCTGTGCAAAGCACTCCATTGCACAAAATATTGATCATGTCGTCGATCCAATAGTGCCTTGGCTGCTCGGGTAAAAATTTTTAGATTGCTGGATCCACCTTCAGCATCGTTGTCTGCATGGCCAATGAAATTGGGATAGATCCTAGGATCGTTTTGTTGGTTTTCAAACCCTGCACCCATGGTAATGCTACAGCCACCAAAATAGTTCATAGCCATGCTAACTCCTGCATGCGAGGCCGCAAGACTTTTTTATACCAATGATGATTGCCTGCAGATCCATGGTGACCGTGCCATCCGTGAGTATCAAAGTCCACGGGCCGATGGACATTGATGTTAGTGCTGAAATAGGTATTCTCAAATAGGATACTGTGTGGATCAGCTAAAAATCTTCTTTGTATACTGGCCAGCGTGGGCCATTCGGTCTTGGGCTGGAACGGCTCAGCGAGATTGACAATGAGATAATTTGTGGTCCATCCTTGGATGTATCCGGTCAATAAAAATAGTTCTCTAAGAATCTGTGCTTCCTGCCAACCACGGTTCCAGGCCATGACATACCCTTGCCCTAACTGATGGGTGGTAACTTGTTTTAGCCCATCATGTTCCGGCAAACACGGTTGATCCATGGGTTCCAGATTGCCAAAAAATCTATGATACCTGGGAGTTACACCATCAGAATCATACACAGTAAATCTTTCGATGGGAGGCACGCCCACTATCACATAGTCGTTGGAACTGAAACCAGAGCCGGCCACTATGGTATGAGATATGCTGTCTATGTTGTTGCCAGGCCAACTGTAGTTTTCTACGCTATCCACTTGCAAAGCGGCGGCCATCAACCCCCACCAAGAATCACGCGGTTCCACATGGAATCCAGGTGTGCTGTAACTGTCTCCGTACACGATTAACCTAGACATCAAGTTTCCTCATGAGATTCTTCCGGGCTATTTCAATTTTTATTTTACTGGTGCATCGATGTTGGAAAATACTCAATAGCGTGGCCAATCGTCCTTGGCGTATCACTGCATCATTCACGTCTTTGACATCTGCTGGCCAGGGCGGGATGCTCACTGCCCAACCCAGTTCTATCGCACGATCTATCAACTTGAGACCGGCCTTGTCTTGATCGGGTACCACCGTGACTTCTCTACCAAGACTGCGTATCAGTCTCGCTTGGGTATCATTGATTTCAGCATGCAACACGGCCAACCCACTGATACTGAGAGCATCGAATACACCTTCCACCACGATCACATGTTGCCAATCCGGTCGTTGTAGATCTGTGCCAAACACATAGCCCTGTTGTGTATCGTGTATATAGCGAGGTTGGCGATTGTCCAGCATCCTTGAACTGTAACCTACCACATGGTTGTCGTAGGTGAATGGCACGATGACCTGCGGACGAGTCCAATGAATTTTGTCATTTTCCAGCACAGTCATCACAGGGTAGTCTGTTGGTACACAGCGACTTCTCAAGTAATCCCAGTGCAGTGAGTGCTTGGTTGTGACCAGTTCTGCGGCCGGTGGCAAGTCACGTTCCTCAAACTCTATGCCTTGCAAGGTGCGGCTGGTGCGTTCTCGATCATCCAGTATGCCTTGGATGTTTCGATGTCGGAGGCTTTCGAGATTGATATATTCTATTTCTTGCTGTGGAATATTCAACCATTGCAACAGTCTGCGTGCCTTGAATGAAAGACTACGCCCTATGATAAAGCTGGCAGTGAATCCGCAATTGAAACAATGGAAACTCCAATCTTGGTCAGTGATCTTGATGCCACCACGTTTGCGTCGATCTTCACTTTCCCCGTTATGCACACAACACGGAGCATTGAATGATACCCAGCCAGAACTTGTGCTTTTGCGTTTGGCTGGTAGATAAGAAAGTATGTCGATCACTCTAACATTTTACTATGTTTTATGTGTTCGATCAAGTGGTCTGCAATGATTTTATGACCCAATTCATTGGGATGGCCGCCGCGAGCAAACGGTTCTATGTCCAATTCTTTCTTTTTGTTCAATAATATTTCTTTGAAACTCAGTCCAGGATAGATCAAACTGGGCACTCGGAGAGAATAAGGATTGGGCAAGGCGCTGAACTGTATCACTGGTATGTGATATCTGCTCTCAGCCTGGTCAAATAGATTGATAGATGTTTGGAAATTGTATTCTGCCCATTCTCTATGATAACTCATGCCCAGCCATGACCGTTGCAAAGAAAACCAGTTGTCGTCAATGTCGGGGTTAGGCTGGAGCAACCAAGTTCCGTGCATGTGTCGATTCCATTGCGGATCCTTCATGCTAATTTGATGCTGTGGATTGAACCAACTTTGCCGTGTGCTGTCAGTGTGTGCCACGATAAACAGCACATCGTCAGTGCTTTGGCCATTGCGAAGATACCACATGAAGTTCCAGCGCATGCTTTCAAGGCTGGATCCCGGAAAGGCCATGTTGTCTAGTTCAAGATCAAATTCTTGGGCGATACGACCTGCAAAGCCGTTGGCCAGCCTGTAAGGACGATTTTGGTCGTAATGATCCTGGAATTTTTCTTCGGACAAGTGTCGAAATTCTGGAGCGATGAGTTCATCGCCATAGGTCCAACTACAGCCAAATGCCACTAACTTCCTGATTTTCATCTATAGGCGATGGAAGTGATAAACCCGTTGTTGATTTTGGCATTGGGATTGTTGACATAGCCCGCACCCCCGGCAGTGACAGTCACTGCACTGACATTGCCGCCCGCTGTGGCCACAGCATATCCTTCGGCACCTGTGCCTTCACCAACAAAATCTACATTGGGGAATGGCGTGGAAATCCACTGGCTACCAGAATTGTTCATGGTTACATTGGTCACTGTGCCACCACTGACCACTGCATTGCCTATCTTGGCCTTGTAGCCATATTGGTTGACTTCGAAGCGGAGATAGTTGTGGTATCCTTCCACGTTCCAGTAATCACGTGCGGTTCTATTGATATACTGGCGCTGGTTGCCAACATCATACCAGGGGCCCAACTGTGTGCTGGAACCCTGTGCTTTGACGTTGCCCGAGAAGTTGTCAAACTCCATCTGGAAAGTCACAAGATCGCGTCCCTGTGTATACACCGCCGATGTATGATTGCGGTTGGGGTCGTTTTGGCTGATTTCCGGATTGGTAGGAACAGTCATTATCTCACTGGGCACAAATGCAGGATACACCGAATCTACTACATCAGCTGTGCCGCGTCCACCGGAGTAAGCATTGGTAAACACAGGCTCATATAGTTCGCTGGTGGCTGTGTTGCGCTCTAGGCTCCAACCCACAGGCTGGGCGTCAACTTCGTCAAGATCAGTGCTGAGCAGAGTGACCTTGGCACGGCCGAAGGCAGCACTGAGTATTTCCAGGTCTTTGCTCAACAGCAAGATATCACCGTTGGTTGAAATCAATCGGAAAGTGATGGTAGAACCAGTGATGTTCACGGGTTTTTGATCTTGATTGACGAATTCAAACAGTATGACGTTGTCTACGCCACGATGGATTTTTAGATTTTTCGCATACACGGGTTGCCACCTCCGGTCAAAATAGGCACCACTGGTGTTGATCAAAATGACCTGCTGTCGCTGTTGATATAAATAGGCAGTGGTTGAATACATAAAAGGTTTTCCTAACGATATTTATGGGCTCTGAAATCTTCGCTAAAATAGCCGAACGCTACCCTTTCATAACATTTTGCACCTATGCTGGCAATGAATACATCGGTGTGATACAGAACCGCGATGATGCTGTGACCACAATCTATGATTTTGGCAACATTCCCCACGCAGATCTCAAAAAACTGTTCTTGGAGTTGGCCAACACTTGGTGGTGGGAAAGCAATCGTAGCATACCTATCAACATATTCCTCAAGCAAGATTGGGAATTGTTCCGTCCTTATCTCAGGACGTTTACCAACAAAGATCTAGAAATAGTGCATGGTCCATGCACCAGCCTCACCGACATAGCCCGCAAAAAATCCAAACGCAAATCAATCACCCTGGTTCGCAGGATCGATTAAGTTCATGTGCAGTGCTACCAAGGCCGCATAACTGATAGCATGGCTTTTCTTGAAAGTATAACCACGGCTGTTGTCACCATCCCACACTGACTCAAACACTTCTGCCCATGGAAGATTTTGTAAGTGGGCCTTGCCAGGGCGTATGATAGATATAAAAGCTGCCATCCTGGGTATAGAATCAGGTCTCATGCTTGAGAGCAGGCCAGTGTAATTGCCCACATGCACCAATTGGCTGGCCCAGTCTGTATCAGTCCATAATTTTGACCAAGAGGGTGATCGATCCAGCATGTCTTTGTAATGATCCGGACTCCGGACCAAAGAATACACGCTCATATTTAAAAAATCTAGTTTGAAGTAACCCCTAGATTCAGCCTCCTGATATTCTATGGCGGCACATTGATTGATAGGATCCCAAGGTATATCCGTGACATACACTCCGGAGTTGTGTCGTCGCACTTGTCCTTGATGCAGTTGTTGTGCCGGAATTACACGAATCAACTTTAATAATTGATCTCTATCTGCTAAGTCTAAATCAATGTCTGCACTCATATATCTTATTATAGTGGTTTAAAAGGAATTTTGCAAAATCTTGGTGGGCTAATTCACCGTGATGTCCGTGTATTCCCCATTGGTCTTTGTCAAAAGGAACATGTTGTTGTTGCAAACAGTATTGAGTAAAACTAACTTTATTCAAATCAAGTATGCCAGGATCGGCCTGTATATAATCAGCAAAAGTTTTTATAAAGATGCTATGATAGTCCAATGGTTTGTAGGTCGAGTTGTTACCGGCAAACATTATATAATTGACTTTTTGTTGTTTCAAAAAACTAGTCAATGTCACCAATTTCATCATAAAATTGGTTTGTTCGGCTTCGTCATCATAGTGCCGGTACCACTCTTGGGCATACTGATAAAAAGGCAATTGATGAGTGTTAACGCCGTGTATTTGAAAACTTTCAAAGTGCCCATCGTTGAATCCGTCAGGTAATTCCTTGTCAACGTTCCACCATTCGTTACGAATCATACTTCCTAAACATATAACTGCCAATACTGAATCATTGTTATTTTTTCGTATATCCAATATGTCTCTTACTGTGGTTCTTACAATGCGAGCATTGCACGACCCAGATAATCCGTTGTTGATTACCGTATCTGCATTTAATAATTGACCAAGATATTCACTATATCTATTTTTGGTTGTGCTCAGCACACCGTAACTGTCACTATTGCAATACAATAACATTACCAACCTGCCTGTCGTAACATTTCGCGAGCATACTCTTGATCTGCTGGATAGTCTCGGAATTTGCGTTGCCAGAATTCAGGATCGATCCAAGGCCATACTATGGCGATCTGTTCTTGGTCTAGATCATCCAGCAATTTTTGTCCGCTGTCGCAATTATACAATATCCAAGCACTGATGCGGCCAGTGGACACAGCATAGGCCACGGCATTGCTGTTGCCATATCTCAAACAATCCTGGGCCGGGTGCCCATGGGTTTCACTCCAGTCGATGGAATATTCTATGGCCCGGGCCAAGGCATCGTTGACACTTTCCTTGCGCATGTATTCGGCGAGATATTCTGCATACACGCTGTCTCTACACCAATGATCGATCTTTTTGTTTTTCTCTACCACCCAATCAATGAATCTAGCAGTGTTCACAGCCCGGATGGCCACACAATGCCGCCCAAACTTTACGAATGCTCGATAGTAAGGACTCTTGGCAAAATCATCAAAGGTTTTGAGTTTGGCAGAACCTTGCGTCATCTCATAGAAACGCAGATAAGCCTGTAATCCCAACCGCACACCGGGCTCTTCGCGATCTTGATAACGGCGTTTTTGTTCGCACACATGCACTGCCAAGCTCTCAGGCCTGGCAAAAGTTTTTTCACAGTATCTACAGACGTGGTCAGTCTTTGTTTCCGTGCTCACGCAGATACTCTTGTAGTTCTTTTTTAGTGACCAACTTGGCCATGACTTCTATGTCAGACATCTTACGGTTAGGATAAAGGTCTGTCAACGTTTTCTTTACTTCGCTGTTGCCAGATTCTTTCTTTTTGGGAGCGATCCACTGATGTCGCTGTGTGCCCAGGCCGGGGCTCACTGCCGTGGCACATAACCATTGCAGTTTGGGGTGACGATTGATGGCAAAGAAGTTTTTGTTGAGATAGTGGTTAGTGCTCTGCACATAGTATTCCTGCAATTCCTGGCTGCCTTGTATGGCCGATCCCCAACGTATCATGAGATAGTTTGAAAACTTCTTGCGTTCTTCGTCGGTGAGTTCGTCATAGAACGATCTGTTCTTACGATCAAACTCGGACATTTCGTTGCCAATGCTTAGTTTATCCATCACCAGGCCTTGTTGTAGTCAACGATCTCACAGTTCCTAGAGATATCCTTGACAAAATACACGCAATCAGGTTCTGGATGCTCTGTGAGTGGCACACACAGCATCTGACCATTTTTTAGTTTAGGGCAATACCATGCCACGTCGTGATAGACATCCACGATCTCTATGTCCAAGAAACTGGGTCGGAACGACGTCAGTGGATTGAACTGGAACACTTTGAATCCGCGATCATTGATCGACGTCAACGGCAACATCTCTAGATCACCCAGGTCGGGTTCTCCTATCAGCACTTGCCAATCTATGGGCATTTTGATCCTGTGAGGACCGATCTGTAGCACCAAGGCCGGTGAGTTGAAACTCTCCAGGAATATCAAAGGTATGTAATGGTAATCGGGATCTGCGGGATCCGAGTTATCCAGGATAGCAAAGCGCATGTCATCCACTTGTTCGGGTAGCGCATCCAGATCATAGGCTGTGTTGTCTAGTGTGAGTATCTTCATAGTATCCATTATACGATATAATTTCTGTATCCGCGACCGAGTATGACTCCATAATCTCGGGCTGCCAATAGGCCAAATCCCTGCCCCAACAGGTAAGGCAACACTGCACCGCCCTTGCCAATGTAAACTCCGTTGTATTCATAGGTATCATCTACGCAGACCACGCATTGAGCACTCATGTGCGGCAGTAGATTGACCATTTGTGTGACATGCGCTGTTTGGCAGTTGATGTTGGTCATGGTCAAACCTTGCTGTCTATACCAAGCGATCTGATCTTGGATCATCTGTTGATTTCTGTTGGTACTCCAATCCCAGTCGAAGTTATCCAAATACAACACCCGTATTTTTGGTCCGGAATATTGTGCTGTCCATTGGGTGCCTTCGGCCTGCACAAATTCAACAAGATGGCTGTGCTCCGGGGCGATGGTTTTGCGCAATCTATGCCTGGCATCTTGATCGAGATCCACAGACACAAACGTCATGTCATGTGTGTGGGCCACATCGGCGAAATAGGCACTGCTGCCTTCCCATCGATCCGACCCAATCTCTACGATGACTTCGCCGGAACACTTGCCCAACAAATGTTGTCCCACTTGTTGATACAGTTTACCCAATGGTCATCCACTCCAGTTTCTCGTGCGTGAACGGATAACGGGCTTCTTTGTAGAACTGTTTGCGCTTGGTCAAGTGTCTTTTCGCGAATCGGCAGGTGGAGGTGATGTCCCAGATTTGGACGAAGTCTTTGTCCTCAGCTTTTCTAATACCGCGCCCAATTGATTGTATAACTCGCACAAAGCTCTTTCCGGGTTCCACAAGCACCAGATTGAAAATACGAGGAATATTGATACCAACAGCAGCCACGCCATAGGTAGCAACAATAATTTTATCGGTAGCTTGAGCCACTTCGTCATATTCATCCTGTCTGTCCTTTGCTTTGGTGGCGCCTGAAACAAACACAGCACGGTCACCCAGCCGTCGAACTAACTCCTGGCCGGCTGTGATACGATCTACCAGCACAAGAGTGTTGCCTGTCTCGTTGACCTTCTGTATGAGGCTGGCCATGGTATCCAAGCGTCCTGATTCTTCTAGCAAGTATTTTAACTCGCTCTGGTAGTTGTTGTATTCCACATGATCTACCAGTTGCACGATGTTGACATGGCACTGGGCCAGCACTCCTCTATCTTGCAGTTCTGCGGCGGCCAGTCGAGATATCACTGGTCCTAGGCTCACGTGCAAGGCCTGGAACTCAAAATCTTCTTTGGGTATGGTGCCCGTCAAACCCCAACGGATTGGCACTTGCGCCATCACGCCTGTGAGCAGAGTTTTCAGTGCATCGGCCTTGGCCATGTGCACCTCGTCAACTATGACACACACCACGCCTTCGATAAATTCACCAATGGTGATTTCTGCTGATTGATTTTTGGTGTTCTTTAACAGCACATTGAGACTCTGCCATGTGCAGATGGTGTGTGTGCGTCCAAACTCTTTTCTATCTCCGAAAAACACACCCACGTCCAGACCCATAGTGATGTAGTCTCGTTCTGTTTGTGTTACCAGGCTCTTGTTGGGAACAATGACAATGCTACGACCATAGGGTGTCACAGCATGGCTCAGTGCGGCTGTCATGATTGTTTTGCCAGCACCAGTGGCCACTTCCTGCAGGCACTGCGGGTTGGCAAGAAAGTTGTTGACAATGTCCACCTGGTAGTCCCGCATCATGACTGGTTCACCGGCATTGGGATGTCCTTTGGGCCAAGCGATGTCAGAGAAAGTGTCTTCTTGCACTGGCTTAAACTCAAAGGTGGTGCGATATTCTCTTTGATCGTCCAGTTCCATGTCGTAACCATATTCTTCCAGCACTGGCATGATTTCAGGCAAGAGGTTTACGTAGGTGCTACCACCCAGTTGGAAAAAGGAGACCTTGCCATCCCATCGCCCCAATCTTACCGCTGGTAGATATCTGGCGTAAGGAACATCATATTTGAACCGGTTGACTAGAGTGCGTCGTGCATCCAGTTCTAGCCCTTCTATCTTGACATTGACTTCGTCTGTTATTATAAGTCGTGCTGTTCTCATTATAAAATAGTTAACGAAAAATTATTATTGGGTATTTTAATATTTTCTGTTGTAATTTGTCTAGCCATAGTTAAATCATTCTCCCAATTAACTAAATTAGCCAGTGGAAGAGTTCTAGTATGCGGTGTTAATTTTTTTTCTTTACACCAATCTAAAAATTCTTGTGGAGGAGTTTCTTTGTATGGACGCCCTAACTTTATCCCTATAGCAGAATCTATGTTATCCCAATTGACATTATCTCTATAGATATCATCATATGTGTCCATATGACTAAACTTTTCAAATGCTTCTCGACCGTGTCCCGGATATGTAAGAAAAAGATGACATACTTCCCAATTATAACTGGTGTCTTTAAACGGGTTGTTGACTCGCCAGTGGATAGGATCTCGAAATTGATATTCAAAAGAATTTTCAATGAGATGTATATGACAATTCATTTCTTGATAGGCTTCAAATATCTTTTTATCAATTTTATAAAACAATTCAGTAAGCTTAGGCCACTTTAATCGTGTGTCTCCCCAATCCTTGTGCAACTTGTTTAGCTGTCGTTGATCATACCAATTAGATGGCAAATCAAAAATAGGCATTTTTAATAAAGTTAACTGTTTGTTTACAGTTTCAATATAATTTATTTCTTCTTGAATTAGTTTATTGGCGCTAGGTTTGGCACTAAGAATATCAATAACTTGATCACCTAAGCTAAAACAATTGCCTAATTGCTGACTAGTTTGAACAAACCAACTAGCCAGATCCTGATTGATCACATCAAACAGCAATGTATCGTCAGTTGATTTCCAGGTCAATTGTATTCTCATATCTTAGTGTAACATATTATCTATGTAAAGTCAAAAAAAGAGGCACCTTTTTAGGGGTGCCTCTGTGAAACGGATCGCCTAGGAGCTAGACTATTTGATGGCGACCCGGGTAAACTTATTCGTGCCGCATGCAAGTATTTTCTGCCAGGGCTTTCCAATTGGCACTGACTTTGGTCAAGTCTGCCAGTTTCAGCGCCATGCGCAGGCTGATCTCACGCATGCGGGCATGGTTGTCTTGCATGAACTGCACGATCTCATCGCCTTGCTCGGGTGAGAAATCATAGTCCTGGAACAGATCGCCCTTGCGGAAGATCTGCTTGATGCGCAGGATCTTGTCACGAGTGGTGTTCAGCGTGAGATCTATAAAGTGGCATCGGCTTTGCAGAGCCTCCAAATGGTCTTGCAGTTTCTTTGATTTGAGGTGGTCAAACTTCAAGTTCGTGATAAAGATAACCGAACCTTTGAAGTCGAAACAGTCAGGCACACCTTCTCTGCGCAACATGGACGAATCTGAGTTCCAATGGATGCGGCGCTTTTTGCCTGAATCCAAAGCGGCCTTGAGGATGTTCAGTGCGATGTCATCCAGCAGGATTGAGTCACAGTCGTCAAACACCAAGACGTTTTTCGGGTCCGAATGTTTATACAGGGTGCAATACAATCCAATGGGAGTCATGGCACCCTTGATCACTTCATACTTGATCTTGCGACCACTGATGTTGTCAAACAAACCCGCCTTTTCCAGTTGATACTCCACCCCGTAGGATTTGCCTACCCCAGGAGGGCCTGTGACAATCATGGCACGGATGTCGCCGGCGATGGCGGCCTTGGTCATGTCGTCTAGGATCCCGAACCGTTGTTCAATACGATCCATGATTTCTTCGTCAGTCTCTTGACGGACTGGCTGTTTGAATTCCACTACCTTTTCTGCACGGCTCACGCTGTCTCCTGTGATTTCAATGTCTTCGATGCTGTCTAGTTTAACACGGATCTCGTCGGGAAAGCCAGGAAAATGATCACCGTTTTGCACGGTTACGAAATTGCCTTTTGCCGAACTGGAGAAATCTCGGACCAGCGTGAAGTGGGTGTTCACGATGGGTTGATTACGATAAACACCGCGTTTGATGAGGACTTGCGTCATTGTCTAGGCTCCTTTTTTGTTACTATACCCATATTATAGCAAAATGGCTAATTCTGGTCAACCTGGGCAAAAATCCCCCATTTTTGGGTGTTGTTTTTTTGCAACAGATCTATTCTGCTATAATTTACTATAATTGTAGTTTACGGAAAAAGCATTTTGTGGTCAACCATAAAAAAACCCTGCGCTGGGCAGGGTTTTTGCACATCAAAAATCACAGCCTTTTATGGAGTGACATTGAACGTAATGGTCTCTCCTGCGCTGATTTCAAAAAACCAACCGGTCCAATTTGGACTCTGGGGTGTGCCGCCTGGCATTGGGTCCACTGGTGTGGCTGGCCATTCAGGTGCTTGTCCGTTGATCAAAATATTGCTACGATCATCGGGCCCAAACGTGTCCTCTAAAACAGCTGTCGCCCAATAAGTGGTATTTGTCACTGGTGTGCCTTTTGGAGGCTTAGATATGGCCACATAATAAGATCCGCCGTTGGATACATACACACCTTCTTGATAATATTCATCTGCAGACCATGGCTGGGCTGTCGAAACAACTGCTGATCCCAATGTGATAACACCCGAAGTCACGGATATCGAGCAAGCACCACCAGCAGTGTTCGCTGAAAATAGGGTGATTTCTGTATCCAAAGGCTGGCCTGATCCGACCTGTCCACTGTGGACTTCTGCTCCTTCAATAAGGGCTGTGCATGCTGAGGGAGTGGCAAACACGCGACCTTTAAAATATACTATTGCCATTTTTATTTCCTTGATAAAATTTTATACATACGACATCAGGCAGCCGTTGTTGTGTCACGTAGCGCACCCGGATTTAGATTGTAAATAGCACAGTCGTATCCGAACTATCTGCAGGTATTTATCCTATCTCCAGTGTTGTTTGACTATTGCATCGTCAACTTCGTGCGGTTTGGGATTGCCATGGAAAATCAACACACTGGTAGGATCTGGTATGTGTGTCCCAGTGCCAGGAGCGCGATATTTGCGGGTCTTAAAATCAAATCCTCCATCCTTTAATTGCCAGCGCCAACTTTGAACCCTGGTTTTTTCAAAGTAGTTTTCTCGGCCTGGTCCCAGTATCTCATGTAAATAGTCCTGATCCCCGTGCCACGGAGTGCGTTTGTGTGCTATTTGTCCAGGATCAAAGTGCTGGTAAATGTGGGCAAATCGAGCAGGATCAAACCACATCATGCTGGAGTTCATGGAGATTTTGCTTGGGCGGAACAGATATTTGAAGTCTTGCACTGCCCAGAATCTGTCCGTGGGCAATCGCCAAACCCAATCAAGATTGCCCACGACCACGGTATCCAGATCCAAATACAGCATGGGCCCTCGATGATGACGAGGATTGAACAACTGTATCTTATACCACCATGATCGTTTGGGTCCACGCACACCGGGCCATTCTTCTAGCGCATGATGTATCATGTGACCGGGCACCACTCTGTTGATTTCGGTGTAGACATGCATTCTCACCGGCAAAGAAAGATTGCGACAAAGAGCATTGTAGAGTTTGTCCACATAGTCCCATGGATACAGGGTGTCATGTATCAAGCAGGCGCAATCAACGTGCTCCAGTGGCACTGTTTCTACGACAGCGCGGTTTTTATTCTTTTTAACCATGAACCCTGTGTTATTTCATCAACTGTGTATTCTGTGTGGCATATCTCAACTAACCATCGATCTCTGTCGTGATCTACCAACCTGTCTAAATCTTCATATTTGCTACTGATAGGAGCAGCCAAACTGCTGGGATCCACGATTATCTGGCAGCCTGACAGAGCGGCCTGTATGCCCGGGCCACTGTTATAATTTATCAAGGCTCTGCAGTCATAGTTGACATCAAAATCATCGTAGGTATTTTTTATGTGTCGTGGCATTTCCATGGTCACGTCTCGAGGCAAAAGATCTAGATCTAATGCACTCCTGGGATGTGGTCTCACGATTATGGGCAGATCGGTGTGTGAACGGGCCTGGCTGATCTGTTGATTGATCCAGTGTTCCATGCTGGGCAACGATTCCACTTGGAAACTCTGTTTATGTTGTGCGGCTATGATCAATCGTGGTTGACCCAATCGCAATGGTGATAGTTTCACGCCCAATTTGGCAGGGCGATCCCAATCGAGATCCGTGGTGTGTCCATAGTAGCCCTGTGCGGTGATGTTGTCCACTGCGATCTTCCATGTGTGCCCACGTCTCAGTGCGCCCACATCTATCACTATCACCGGTCGGCCGAGGTTTTTATAATGCTGATACACTGCACGATTGGGTTGCATGCGACCGTTCCACAACACCGACCAGATCACTGCCACGTCTGCATCTAGAGAATTTTCTCGCCATTGCCATCCTTGCTGAGAACATTGATCCAAAAAGGCTCCCAACACTGCTTTGCTGTTGAGAGCGCACTGAGATGGAAAATAGGCTATGCTCTTGATCACTAAATATCCTGGATGAAATACACAGTAATTACCACGTTCCATGCCCCGGGTCTCAAACAATATGGACAGCGCATGATCGACGCTTTTGATCGCCATTGGCCCGGTGATGTAGAACTGATAGTCTATGCGGAAAATTGCCGGCCCAGATCCTCCAGCGATCGTGTGAAAATAATGGATCTATTGGCACAGTCACCGGATTTGGTCGACTTTAAAAATCGCTGGGGCAACGATGCCATGGCCAATGGTTTGGTGGCCAAAGACACCGGAGTGCCATTCAAAGACAATGCTTTCAAGTGGGATGCAGTGAGATTTAGCCACAAGGTGTTTGCTGTGATCCATGCTTGCCGCACCCTGGACAGCGACTGGGTGATATGGTTAGATGCAGACACAGTGACTTTCCAGGACGTTCCGGAAGATTTCTTGAGCACCCTATGCGATGATTCTGCCATGGCCTGTTATCTAGGACGCAGAGAAAAGTATCACAGTGAGTGCGGGTGGGTGGCCTATAATCGGCTGCATCCTGATTTGCTCAGTTTCATGGACCGTTGGCGCGATCTCTATGTCACAGGAGATCTTTTCCGCCTGCGAGAATATCATGACAGTTTTGTGTTTGACGTGATCCGTAAAGACTTCCAGGCACAACGACAGACTCGTTTCCACAATCTCAGTCCCGAACTGCCGGGCAAAGGACCCGGGCATCCTTTCATAGCCAGCCGCTTGGGCCTATACATGGATCACATGAAGGGATCCAAACGCAAGGCCTTGGGGCATAGCCTACCTGATGACTATGATCGCAATCAAGGATTGAACAGCAGTGTGGGTTATTGGCAAGGAATCTTTGGCAGGCGCTGACGCATGAATCGCCAGGCTTCACCGCTGTCAATCTCTTCCGAGCTCCAATGGCATTGAGCTAGTTTGGTATAAAACTCTTGTCGGTCATCACGACGTGGTGATTCAATCTCTGCTATGTTGTCACTGGCCCAGGGCCAGGCTTGGCTTTTGGCCGGCTGAGGATCTGTGACAAATGCAGGAACTCCCCACAATATGCTGGCCACACCTGGACTGGAATTGTAGGTCACTGTGGCCCAGGTTTGATTGAGATCTTCTCTTATGTCTTGTTGTGTGCTCCAGGCGACCTGGGCCACAGATGGTAGTTGTATGGTAGGCACTATGGCCAAATTTCCTGGATGAGGCCTGATCACGATGGGTCGATCAGTGTGCTGGCGTATCTCCGGCAACAAGGTATCCAGCCACTGTTGCACCGGAACGTTGCCCATGCTCCAACCGCCATTGCGTTGTAGTGTGACCAAGATATTGTGCCCGTTGTTGCTCCACCCACGCTCGGCAAAACCATAACGGGCTTTGATGCTTTGCCAGCGTTGAGGATCTGGATCGCGATCAAAATAATAACCAGTGTCGGGAAACACATCATCCAGGCTATACCGCAGATAACGATTGAAATCATCTGGTGCCAGGAAACCAAACAGGTTGCTGTCCATGGCCAAGACATGTCGATCGCTTTGCCGTTGTTGTTTGATCACGCGGCGCCGCACTTCGAGATGTGCTCCCAGTTTCATTCCTATCCAGCCTTGGAGCACTGCCACATCACATTCTATGGGTTGGTCTTGGGTCACTAGATATACGTCATCTCCGGCCATCCTGGCACCATGGGCAAATCGAGTCAAGATATCGCGCTTGAATTCGTTTTTAGATTTCCTGGGCACTCCAGAAAGGTATACAGCTATTTTCATTCTTGTCCGTTTATCACGGCCCAGGCATAGCCTGAGCGCATCTCTTCCACTGTGAACTGATGGTAGGCCAGACAGCGCAAAAGCGCATGCACCTGATCAGTGTCGGGCATGAATGGTGTGTCTATGCTTGACAGATCTTTGTTGGACAACGGCTGTGCGGCATTGGGTCCCATGGTAAACACTGGTTTGCCATAGATCAGGCTTTCCACCGCGGCTATGGAATTGAAAGTGACCAAACAATGCACATCTCTACTGAGTGCGTCCTGCATGGTATCCACGCTGGCTCGCACACTGCGGGGCTGTTTCAAACGCACTTCAATCTCACGATCAGTGTATTCTTTGATCGTGGCTATGGTCTGGTCCATCCAGCGATCCAGATCCAGATCCCAGTATTTCATGGCTTTTTCGCTAGGTGGACAGATCAAGATCTTACTGCCTGGTGTGTGACGATAGGGTCGCACCCGGGTGCGATCCAGACGATCACTGGGTCGGTCTTCCGTGGGTCCTAGCCATTGCATGGCATTCTTGGTCACCCGGTGATAGTCTTTGAGTTTGCCGTTGCCAAAATACCCTGTGTCGATGTAGTAATAGTCTCGACCCTGTTGTTCGCATCGTTGCATGATTTTTTTCTTGGTGATGCTACGCAGAGCGATGGGGTTGTTGCTGTGTTCCACATCTGCCCAGGGACTGATACGTCCCATGGCACCAGTGACAAAACTATGCACTATGCCATCATACTTGATGCCTTTTTGTTTGGCCTTGCGGCTGACGTCTTCCATTTCACTGATTCCTATCAATTGCTTTTGTTCTGGATCACGGGCGTAGGTCAGGATGCGTTGGCACAAATCATCCGCTCCATGTTCGTTATAACCATAAAGATTTTTGCTGTCTTGGATGGACCATACCACATCCTTGAGCAACTGGCGCAGTTCCTGAGGGTAATCAAGATCATCGATTTCTTTGGTGCTGTGATCCACTTGTTTGGTACGCAGATCACATTGATATTCTTTCCATACATCACTGTAAGCACAATGGCTGTAGTTGTCAAACCAAGGACCGCCTTCGGTGTAATGCAGGGCCTTGGGTGTGCCATCCCAGGGTTGATGATACCATCCCACCAACCAGTTCCACTCGGGTCTGAGTTCACCGATTTCTTCTTCTTTGAGCCAAGAAAATCTGTGCAGTTCCTGTCCAGTGGCATTGTTGATATGGTAAGGCGTGAGCCATTGGTTTGATTTATGTCCGCAGTTAAACAGCACCATGCTGGACCAATTCTTGCGAGGGTAATACTCTTGTCGCTGACCATCCATCTTCACAGTGTTCTGTGGGCGATAGTCGTGTTTGACCAACATCACGGCATATCGTGGGTCGGCCTGTGCAATGAGTTCTTGTATGTCTCCCAACCACAGGAAATCGCAGTCGCAAAAAACGGCCCAACCTTGGTAGTCATTGAGACGCGGAACTAAAAATCTCGTAAAGGTAAATTCAGTGCTGGCCTGCACGTCTCTGGGTCTGGTGTAAAGTAGATTCTCCCGCAGCTCATCTTGTTTGAGCAGGTGAATTGCCACGGGCTCGGATGCGTTTTGCTGTATGCTGTATTCGCACACATCAGCGGCAATGGGTTCTCGGCTGTCCCAGCCTATGTAAACATTGGTAGTCATAACTGTCTTTCTATGTCCTCTTCCGCACAACGGTCACCATACTGGATCTCCACTATCTTCAGCGGGTTTGGATCTTCGTTGACCAACTGATGCCACTCATTTGTGCTGATATGTAGATATTGATGGCGTTGATAACGTCCCTGTAGTTCGCTGTCCGTGGTGGTTGAATCCACTGTGTAGACCGTGGCTTCGCCCGAGGCTACCAACCAAAATTCTGCGCGATCTTGATGCCGTTGCATGCTGAGAGCGGCTCCAGGATCAACAGTGAGTTCTTTGACTTTCACTCCTGGTGTTTCATGCAACACGCGATAGTATCCCCATGGACGTCGTGTCTGAGGTGCTTTCCATTCTTCCAGTATCCAGGACGAAGAATTGGCTTTGTTGAATCCACCTATGCCAAACACAAACTTCACATTGTCATCGGCCACATCCACCTCGGGAATATTTTCGTCTGTGCGATCACCGCCGTTGGCAAAGATAATCTCATCCTGCGGATAACTCTGGCGGCACATCCTGATGGCATTTTTTGCAGTGCCGTCTGAATCATCAAAATCTATCACGTAGTCCACACCAGTGATGGCCCGTAATATGGCAGTGCGTTCGCGTAAAGGCATAAATGCACGCCCTTTCTTTTGGCGCAACCATGCATCGGAGTTGGCACCTATCACCAGGATGTCTCCCAAGGCCTTGGCTGCTTGGATGTAAGCAAGGTGTCCAGAATGTATGGGATCAAATCCCCCGGTTATCAATACTATTTTCTTCATCGTTTTTCCAATATCACATCATATTTGCTGCCAAACAAGATGGGATTTTTTTCTCGTCGATCAAAAGGTTCCACTCGTTCCCATACGATATTGACCTGCATGTTTTTAAGTATCTGCTGTCGCCACCAGTCCGGCTCTTTTACGATAAGGTGGCAGTTGCGCCCATCGGGTAACAGTTTTTTAGCAGGATGGCAGGCTATGCGGAAAAATCCACAGCGTTGCATCTTGTCGCTCATCACTGCAAGACTCATAGATAAGTGCTCGGGCTCGATGTGTTCAATGGCATCAGTGGATATGATGGTGTCGAAAGTCCGCGTGGGCATCACAGCAAAATCTGGATTGCCTGGGTCGTATCCAAACACTTCTATGGCAGGAAAATTCTCTTTGATAGTAGCGATCAGCGCACCTTTGCCGCAACCAAAATCAATGAGATCGCGGGGGTGGTATTGCTCTATGAATGGCTTGACCAATTTAAATTGCTTGGCACCGTTGTTGAACTTGCCTTTTTCATGCATGGCCTGTATCTGTTGTTGATAACTCAGATTGATTATAGTCATACTCGGAACAATTTCCTATCTTGATGTGCGTCTATGTTGATGTATCTGCGCAAACAGTTGGCACCGATGCGTGGAGTCACGCCATGGATGGTGTCTGATGTGTTGAGAAACAGTATCATGGTATTGGCACGATAAGGCACTGTTCCGGCTGCTGCCACATGAGCAGGATTGACTTCTCTGATGCCAGTGTATGCAGGAACAGGAACCAGTTTTCGGAATACCTGGATGTCTCCACCGGTGCTGGTATCTTCGGGTTTGCGCATATACAACAGGCCAGCAAACAGTTCACGACTGTTGTCCAAATGCGTGGTTCTCACTGTGGTGTCTTGCTGACCGTTGAGCACGAACTGCACTTCCATCTGCACTGTGCCAGCGCGACCATCGTGCCGTTCTGATACTCCTGCATCACGTAGATCTTGGGCAAACTCCGCATAATACTTTTCCAGGGCTGGTTCAAAAAGATCCAACACACGATTTTTGAAACACACACTGTTGTGATAGGCCACGAATTCTTGCCACAAGGGCGACACAGTGCCTGGAACAAATTCATGCTGACGATAACGACGTGCCTGGAAATGTGTTTTGCCATCCTGCATCATGTGTGCTTCAGGATACTCTGCTATCAACTGATCATACAAAGTCTGAGGCAGAGCATCCGGTATGCAAAAATACGGGCAAGGATCCTGTAGGAGATCATCTTTGGTTATGGTCTGTGTTAGATCAAGATTCATGTTTTGATCACCTTGATAGACTTTGGATCAATGGCTGTGTAGGTGAAATCTGCACCAAAATATTCATCACAGGCTTGCCGGCATCCATCCCAACTGCCATAGTCATCCACTATCATCACACCTCCGGTCACTACCCGGGGCCATAATACTTCTAATTCAGTCTTGGTACTAGAATAAAAATCGGTATCTAAACGCAACAACGCAATGCTAGTTGGTAATCGATCCCCGATCAATGTTTGTTCAACCGGTCCTGCCACATAGATGGCAGGCTGTGATGTTTTTTGATGCTGTGAAACATTGTGTTTGACTTCATCTAATGGTGCGCGGCACCAATGAGATGCACCTTTCTTTCGATATTTGGTCGATTGGCTGGCATGATATCCTTTTCTAAAATCTTGCGGTCCGGGTTCGGTCATGCCGTTAAAAGTATCAAACAGCCAATAGGTTCTCTGAACCACAGCGGCCAGCATGGCCGCAACAATATGGCCGCCTCGCCAAACACCACATTCCACCACATCGCCGTGAGGTGTCAGCCCGTCGAGATATCTTATACAATCAACAGTGGCTTGCAAATTCCTGCCTGCTGTCATTGAATAAGATTTGGCGATCGCAATGATTTCTAAATCTGTCATTTGTATCTGTCGGCTATTTCATTGTTAGATATATTTTCGCCGCCATACATGTGCTGTATGGGTATTTCGAATGGTGCATCCTTGACCTTGCGCAACACAGCGGCCACCATGGGATCGCTGTCCCATGAGTCAAGATTGAGTTTACTTCGCCAGCCTTTGTTGCGACCCAGATTATTAACATCTAGTTTGTGTAGATACTGTGCGTCACTGCTGGCTATCCAAAGCTCACGAAGTTCATAGCCATTTTGATTGGCCAAGCACGGAAACAGGTTGGGATTGTAGTTGAAGAATCCATGATCTACCCATCGGTAAAAAGGTAAAACATGTATCATGAATCCGCCGGCACGACACAGATCATGTGCATTCTTGAACACCATGTATTGATTGAACACATGTTCGCCGGTGCCGTTGTTTGTGACCAGATCAAACTGCTCATGGAATCCGTAGGTCTTGGGTATGTCTAGGTTGAGATCCATGGCCACTGCATCGCGTTCGGTGTTGACATCTATGGCTAGATATCTTGAAAATCCCAGGCTGAGATACCAATCTTTGGTTCCCTCTAGTTCTGCAGGTGGCACTATGCCTAGCTTTTGATAGATTTCACCGCGTACCTTGGTGTTTTTGAGCGTTTGATTGCCCAGTTCAACAACTGTGGGCCGACGATTAGTTACCAGTTCGGGCGCTACTGACCCCACTGCTTTGGTGATTAGATTGCTGAATCCCATAGGACCTCCATTGGATATTTATCTACCCACTTAATTGCTGTCAATGATCGCCAAAATAGTCCAGGCTTTTGTCCAACCAAGGCAATAACAAATCTTGTTGGCGCACATAACCGTATCGATCCAGGCTGGCCATTGCGCTGGAAGGTAACATGCCTCGTTCGGCTAGATGATACCACGACGTGGTCTTGGGATCGCTGGGCCGATGACCACTGCGATACACAATGATGTTGATCCAAGGATCTGCGGGATGCTTTTGGAAGAATCCCGATGCGCAGTCCCAACCCGCAGTGGCCAACATATACATCAGGCTGACCACAGTGTGATTGTAATAACAATGGTTAGGCAGGTCAAAGGCCTGGCGTTGGAATTCTATGTTGGTGGTTTGTGGCACCATGAGCACCAGCATGGCACCAGGATTGGCTATGTTCCACCAATTGGCCAGACAACCCAAGGGATTGATCATGTATTGGAAAGTGTCATGGCACCACAGTATGTCATAGCGGTGTTTGGTTTGGGCAAGAGTTTCTAGATCATGCTTGATATAGTGGACACCAGCACGTTTGGCCGGCGGTGCCAGTGAATCAACCACGGTATCTACACCAACGCAAGAGATATTGAGCGGTCTGGGAATATCATCTCTGGTGGTGCGAGTAGCCCACCATGTGAGATCCAGTGCATCCGCTCCACATCCTAGATCTATCACGCGACCCACGCTTTCCATAAAATCGTCATGCTCATACAGCGATTCCAGCACTTGTAAACTGTGCTGGTGGCTGGCCTGTGGACTTGAAAAACCTTTATGCATGAGAAAATTCTTCCAATACCTGTGTGTGCCTAACTATGGCTGTGGCATGTATATAGTCGATCAGTTGGGCGTTGGCCTGCAATCGATTCCAATGTTGCTGTCTCAATGCTACCATGTCTTGCTGGCTGACACGATGGATCAATTGCACCACCTGGGTCATGCGCACCCAGGGATCCTGTGTATCATCGTATGAGTGATTGTCAAACACATCATCGAACACGTCAAACCCCATGCTTCTCACTTGGGCCACCAAGCCAGGAACTGCATACCAAACAGGAAACTGATGCCATGCCAGGGCCTTGAAAGTTTTTTCTGTGATAAAAATACTGCGCCAAGTGTTGGGATCTATCTGGCTGGAACTTTCTACTACGAGATTAACAGGTGCACGATAGAAAAAATCATGATCTATGCGATGCTGGAACACTTGATCAGCCATGGGGCGGTCAACGATCATGGGATATGGTTGCGGCCAGATCAACTGCTTGATGTCATCGCTGGGCTCCACACCATTGGTGCCAAACGTCATTATCAGTGCATCAGCGCGAAATTTTGATAGCAGACGTTTTGCGAGATTAGCTCTGCCGATACTTGGCCTTCGCATAAGGCAGGTCAGTCGGTGCGTCATGGGCAAGCCTGCCCAGTCGATGCGATAATGCCGCAGATGATCATACCAATTACCATTGTAGATCAATCTGTCGGGCAGTGATGTAGATCGATAAGGCAATCGATCAATCTGTTCTACACAACTGAATATCACCCGGAAATTTTCAACAGGAACCTGGCTTCGTTGACATAACAAAGCAAACATTCCTTGCATATCGCCAGCATCAATGCCTTCGGGCTTGAGATCAAAAACCCAAATATAATCGCGGGCATCGTTCAATGAAAGTTTATGTTGTCCAAGATCCTGTTCCAGTAATGGAACAAATCCATCGGATCTCAGTTCTTGTGCAGTGATATTGCGCCACGCATCATAATATAAAACTCGGCCATTGTCATGCAGTCGTAAACGACTGATCATACCTGGATGTCTTCCATCCCTGCTGTGCGCAAGCGGACGATGTGTCCCATCTGCCATTGTTTAGTATCAAGCCCTTTCATGATACCCAACCAACGATTACGCAACAGCGCCACTTCGTTGATGATGGTCTCAAAATCAATGACCTCATCCTCGCCATCTACATATTTCTCTGCGTCTCGGCTGGTCAATGCACGAGCATAACCTTCTAGATACTTTTGGAAATGGCGGCGGCGGATCTTGCGCAACTGGATATTGAGATAGTTTAAGATGGCTTCTATCTCTTGCAATTGGTTGAAACGATGTTCAGTGATACCGGGCAATTCCTTGATATTGATTTCAACGAAGCCACCAATACGGCATTCCTTCTTGGCTTCATCTAGTTCACGCTCGTAGTGTGCTATAAAGTCCGGAATAGCACCCAGATTGGCTACTACTCGGCTATACCACATGTTGTTCTATCCACGGAAAAACATCTCGCCAATTAGTTTTGCGTCGGCGATCTTTTTCATCAAGAAACACAATGAGATCTTTGATTTGTTGTTGTTGTGAAGTGCTTGAAAGTATCTCATTAAGAATACCTTGCATATATTCCTTAGCCAGCAAATCTTCATCAGTATCTGCAGGCATAGTGGACATGATTTTTTTGATGTCGTCTTTGAATACATCATGTCCGAACACATTTAATTTGAGATAATCTGGGGAAGGATAAATTCCAGAAAAATAATGGCCCACACGATGTTTCACTCGCCATTTTTTGAGTTTTTCTAGTAGAGTTGGCATGGTTTTAATAGTCAAAGGCATAATGGTCTGATTGACGTTTAGAGTCAACCATTTGTTCTCCAATAGAATATTGAAGTTTTTTTCCCATTGATCTAACTTAATTCCCCAACGAACATATTCTTGTTCTGCCCCCCAACAATCTATGCTACACGTTATATCAACTCGACGCAATGATTTACTCAACAACAAAGATTTAAATTTATCTATGTAACCCAGCAATCTTTCTTTGCTGATCATCAAATTAGTGACCACATTGAGTTCGCAGTCTGAATTTGGATTAGTCTTGATTTTTTCCAACAGGATATCAAATTCCTTTTGATAGAATGGTTCTCCTCCTAGCACATGAAGACGTTTGATGTTTTGGAATCCTTGATCAAACCATTGCCAGAAATAAGGGACAAGATTTCTAAAATTACCATCAACTATAGGTAGAATTACTCCGTTTTTCTTGTATTCTCCGTGCTTTTTGTTTTCAAATTCTATAGCCGAACTAAGGTATGGACCGCAGTAAAGACAGCCCAAATTACAAGTATTGTTAAAATAGACTTCCATAATAGTCGGGTTAACAGTTGTAGCAGTGGCATCAGTATACAGTTCATCTGGAGTTAGATTGCCAATAGAGGACGTGCGTATACGATCACTGACGCCGCCACGTTGTTCTATTTCTCTGCAATAACCACAACTGGTTTCAGGCCATTTTCCTTGTAACATCCGTTCGCGATCAGATATTTTAAGCGGCGTATTGTGAAAGTCAAGAAAGTTTTCCGGAGTAAGATTAGATTCACCAGTGCGATGACAAGACCTGGTAACACCGGTGTTGAGATATACTGTGCTCCACGCCCATTTCAACTGACAAGCAGTGGCAGTTTTAATCGGAAAAAACTTTTGCATCAATACTCGTCATCGTAATCGTCTTCTTCTTGCTCTTCGAGATCTTCTTCCTCTTTGAGATATTCTGCCAAGGCACGTTTTACGTCGCCATCACCTTTGAATGAATTTTTGATTTCTTCGGCACCGACGTCATTGTCGATCAATACCGTGACCAAGGTTTCTGCGGCTTCAGATCTGTCTACAGAGTTAACATAGCGTTTGACTTCGGCCCAAATTTCTGCGGCTAATTCCACTGACATCAGTTATTCCTCCTGTTCTGATTCAGCAATACTTACCTCGGTCTTTTGATTTTGGAAATCTCGCATGACTTTGTCAAGACATCCAATTTCGTTTGATTCCCAGCCTTTGCGGAAATATTTGATGATCTCTCCTTCGCTGGTCACGAACATGAGCTTGTTGCCATCTTTCTTTAACATGCCTTTTTTCTCGGCCAAGTCTGTGAGTCCTGAGTAAGGATTCATGCCTGTTTCATAGGGTATCTTGACCTGCACACCTTCAAAGGGTTTGGCATAGCGTGTTTTCATCACTTTGCAACCGGCCCGGATGCCCATGACATCCGAAATCTTGTTGCCATCCTCATCTTCTTTGAGTTTCATCTTCTTCATGGCCACAACTATGGATGAGGCGTAGATAAAACCCTGACCACCTGAGATCTTGTCATCAGGATCAAACATGTCCTGTGACGCATAGGTATGATTGGTACACACCAAGCCCACGTTGTATGAGCCAAACATGTTCACACAGTTTCGAACAAGTGCTGTGAGTGCTTTGGGTTTGCGACCTAGATCGCCTTTCATTTCGCCTGCATCAAACTGGTTCACATCAGTGGGTGTAAGCAACATGCCCAGCGAATCAATCACGAACAACACCTTGGGACGCTCACCATCGGCCAAGGTCTTGTAATCCTGCATAAATGTGCTTATAGTCTTGGCCACGTCATCGATCATGGCCATGCTCAGCTTCAGCAGTTTGCGTTCGTCTGTGTCCACGCCCAAGGCCTTGAGCCAGTCTTCGTCCAGTGCGTTCTCTGAGTCAATCAGCACCACAAAGATACCTTGCTCTTGCGCATTCTTCACGATGTTGCCACTACAGATGTATGATTTACCTGCACCCGACTCGCCGGCGAACACAGTGACTTTGCCCAGAGGAATACCTTTGTTAAAGTCTCCGCTGATCAGATAGTTCAAAGCAAAGTTGCCTGTGGAGATCCAGTCGGTGGGATCATTGAAGCCGATGGAGAGCCCATCGATACTTTTGGTTATTTCCTTACGAAATTTACTTACATCAAACGGTTTGCCCATGATATGCCTTTTCTAGATTAAATTCTACCCCAATTTACTCGGCTCCAAACTCTTTCGTGCGCCCAGTAAATGAATGGTTTTAAGATCATTTCGGTGAATCCTATAGCAAGACTCACCACGATCTGTCCTGTTATAATATATGAAATAATGATGGTTGTCAAGGTTCCGCAACACCGATAGATATAGGCTTTTACCAAACTGCGTAGGGCAGTTTCGGAATTATTTAAGGCCCATTTGTTTACGAATTTTTGTAGCAGAGATTGAGTGTGTTGCTTCATCAAAAACTTCCTGTTCGATTTTGTATCCTACATCACGACCATATGTTATGTTAACGATGTTGGGCACTACTTGGATTTCATACTGGCCTTGATACAAAGGATCAAGATCTCGCCTGATGAAATTTTTAACTTTTTCAACTTCGAAAGGATTGGAACCGTTCCATCCTTGGCAATCTCGGATCATGATGCAGACCTGGCCGGTCTTGGCGATAGCACGCTCAAACAGCGCACGATGACCAGCATGCCATGGTTGCCAGCGGCCCAGCATCTGCACAGTTTCATTGCGCCAGTCAAACACTGGACGACGGCGATCGGCTAGGATATGTTCGCCTATGAACTCTGACCATTTTTCAGCGTTCTGTTCTGTGATACGGAAATCATATACGTCCGGAGCCACGAACATTTTATTAGTGTCTTCGAATCGGCCAGCATCGATGGTGTCCATCCATACAGTCCAATCGGCTTTGTAATTGTAGCGCATTTCTGGCAATGGGGCCACGAAATCAACTATGACGAAATCCGCCGAAGATTTATCCGCCAATTCTCTCATGCGATGGCTCTGGCGGATACGTCCTTCCTGGCTGAAATCCCAGTCGTTGAATCGCTTACGCACGTCATCGGCGTTGAACCATTCTAGCCGAGCGTAACTCTGATGAGCCATTTCTTTGTCGCTGTGGAACATACCGCTGTGTTCTTCTAACCATTTTTTCAGTTTCTCTGCCATGTAGGTCTTGCCCGAACCCGGCAGTCCCATGATTAAGATACGTTGTGTCATTGTGTTATCCTTCTAAAATTCTATATAAGTCAGCAAAAATTTGGCGACTGTTTAATCCGCGTCTTTCATCAAGATCTTGTAAAAATCTCAAACTCATTTTTGGATTTTTTTCCAGCGGCTTATCTATATAGTTTAAAATATTCCGGTAAGAATCTTCTAATAGATATCCCGGACTGTGGTCTAATCTGTCAGATACAAGGCATTTGATTTGCTTGATTTCGTCTTGGGGTAGATGTCTTATATCCAACAATTCAGGAGTCAACAATGCACCAATAATGAAACTGTTGGGATGATGACCACGAGATCTAAAATAATCTACACAATCAAACAAACTTCGATAATTTAGTAAGAAATATAACATGTTGAAAGACACTTTGTGAGATAACTCGGTGATCGCGGCAAGATTTTCCTCAAAATCCATCCACTGCCCTCCGTAACGGATATATTCAAATTCGGACCCCATGGTCTCCACACTCACAGTCCAATGCACATTGGGAAATTCACACACACTTTCAAAAATCCGTGTGTCCACTTTGCTAAGATTGGTATTGATGCGCAAATTAACTTGAGGATTTTGTTTGCGCAACACTTCAAGCAGTTCTAGATTTTGTTTCATCAACAACGGTTCTCCGCCGGCCAAATAAACGTGCTTTAGTTGTTTGGCATGACTCAAGATATAATCTTGAAAATGATTTCTTTTTTGTTCATCGGGTGTAGCAATTTTTATCCCTAGTTCTTCGCCCCAACGACTGCTATATTCAGGACTACAATACACGCAAGAGAAGTTGCAAAGATTACTCCATCTTACGTCGATGGCATGCAGTTGGTGATGACCCTGTCTATAAGTTTCTAACGGAATTTTTTTTAACTCTCTGATGTAAAAAATCCTATCGCTGATAATATCGAAACTTTTTTTTCCTTGTTCTAGATCATAACATCCTTGACAACTAGGTATGGGATTTCCGTTAAGAATATTTTGTTGTCGAGTAGTGTTGATGCCTCCCAACAAGATATCATGTATATTGGTTGATTGTATGTTTCCAATGGGTTCTTTGGATGCACCACGGATACAGTTTCTAACCGTGCCATCAAAGTTATACATCAGCCCGGTCCATGGCATAGGACAAAACACACCGTCAGACAGAATGTTTTTCGGATCTATCAATTTCGTGGACCCAATGAAATGTCAGATATTTCTAATTCAGGCCCAACTGATTCCAACAAACCGACTAGTGTCTCGGCCCAGTGTTGGGTATCAGCCGCCGGAGGAACTGTTTTGTCCGGAGACGTTGCTATGTTTCCAGGTCTGACCAAAGTAATTCGAATTCCTAAATTTCTATGACGCAACTGCCGAACTGACTCTTCTAAAGCAAGTTTTTGGACCCGATAAAAGTCTAGTTCGGGTATAAAACCAACAGGTTGTTGTGTCATCATAGTGCTGATAATCATTATATGTTTGCGAGAATTTTTCCATCGCTGGACCATTTCAAACAACAATTCTGTCTGAGCAAATGATTCTTGTGCATTATTGATCCACATATCGCAAGGTTCAATCGATGATGCAATTTTCATAGTGGATCTTATGTTATGACCGTTTCTTTTGCTCAAACCAACAATTTCGTGCCCTCGAGAAGTATAGCACTTTGCCAGCGCATGACCGATGCCGGCACTATGACCCGTGATAGCAATTTTCATAGATAATCCTTGATGCTGATCGATCGTAACTGATCTTGATAGATTATAAATTGGTTCAGATCTTGTTGATTGTCCTGGTCGATCGCAACATTATCAGGATCAAAGCTTTTATATGGCACAGTCATATTGTTACTGTATCTAACATTTAAAGGTCTTGGCTCATCAAGATATGCCCAACTGTGTTTTAACTCTTGAGAATTGGCCCAAGATTCAATAATATGAAAATTTCCAAGATTCAACGCATGCACAGTGGTCCATGCCTGCAAAGTAAGATTATCAAACTTATTTTTTAAATCATGGTATCGTTCTACAGTAGAACAATAGTTATTCCACATGATGGGCCAACGGACGTAATCATGAACTGATCCAACACCATCTAAACTCAGAGTGATTATGACATGGATGCCGCGATCTAATATCTTTTCTAAATTGGGCAATATTTTGCTTCCATTGGTGTTTACCCTCAATATTTTAACCCTGTGAGGTAGATTTTCCAATAGATCTTGATAATTGGGACTAGCTGTGGGTTCTCCACCATTGATATCAATTTCTATCACACGGTGTATGGGTATATGATCAAACAACGATTTATTGTTAATTCGGATGTAATTACGTGATGTTAAACTACCAATTTTAGTGCTCAAGTTGGCGTTGCATGACTGACATGCACTGTTACAAACATTGTCTAATACTCCTCCCAAGATGACATAGTCGGAATATCTTTTTAGTAACTTATGTCGATTGATGCTATCGAGCCTGATACTATGGTCAGGCTCAGTATCCTGACAACGGCGACACTCAGACGGCCATTGATCTTTGTCCATTTGATCTTTGACTGATTTCAACCAAGTGCTGTTTTGCATGTCGTCCCAAGATGAGAACCCCGGAGCGTCGATCATGTGACCGCATTTACCAATAGATCCATTGGCGTTTAGCCGAACAAAATGGTCAAGTCTTGGACAATACATACAAAGGATCTAAAACTTTCAAAGTTTTTCCAATTACCCAATCATATGCATTGGCATCAATACTTTTTATACGCTCCACGGTTTCGGAAAAAGTCAATGATTTTCCGATACAAGTGTATAACGCATCGTCAAGTCGATGAAACATTTCAAAATTTGGTATATTTTTTTCTAGTTCGTCGATCAATGTCTGTGAAGGATCCGTGACACCATCAGGTTTAAGATCAAACAAAGTCAAAGTAGATAGATCTTCCATGCCTAAAAAATTGAGACGAGTATCTGGATGTATGAATCTGGCTAGATTTAATAACCACGAAAATTGTATTGTGTAGTGCCTATTAAGAAATAGATAATTTTTAGCAAACCAAACCACAGTTTTAAAATCTAAGTCTGGATGTTCAGCCAAAGTTTTTTGGACATAGGTGTTGATACCCGATATTGTTCTAGATTTTGTATCTCGCAATATCACATCGATAGATTCGAGTTTTTTTAATTGCTCGTTGAATAAAATTTTCCATTTATTAGTCAGATGAGAAGCTAACAGGCTGGAATGTCCATTTTTAAAAATCACATAGACATACCGTTGTGAAGGTATAACTTCATACACTTCACAACGGTCTGGGTAGATAATATTATCTAACTGCGATAACATTTACTGCTTGTTTTGACGTGCGCGGATCATGGCCAAGATATCTTGGGCGTTCTGTCCACCGGCAGCAGGTTTTACAACTGGTGCTGTGGCAGCAGGCGTATCATCCTCGTCAAAGGAACTTGCAGTAGAAACAGGTGCCGACTTCTCCACTGGTGCGGCAGATTCTGCAACAGTTTCAGAGCCTGTGGAAGAACCTTGCGGAGCCGCTACACCAGCCGGACGGAAGTATGCACCCCAACGGGTGGGATCGTAAGGTTTGCCGTCTACAGAAGCCTCAAACATTTCTTTCATAACTTTGAGTTCTGCTTCGCCGGGTTTCTTAGGAAGGAAGTCGGACAAATTGAACAAGCCATGTGCCTCGATAGCGGCCTGCTCTGCTTCTGTCAACGCACTCTCCTTACGAGCCCATTTGGAGGTTGAGTAGTCTGCGTAGCCACCTTTGGATGTCTTGGTGATACGGAAGTCCAGACCACGCATCAAGTCTGTTGGCAACTCTTCTAATTCTGGATCCATGAGTGCTGACTTGATTGTTTGGAAAATCTGAGGACCAATGATGAATCTACGGATGGGATTTTCCGGTGTCTTGTCATCTGCCAAGGGGTTCTCACGAACAAAACCTTGCATGATGTATGAACGCTTTTTCCAATACTTACGGCCCATGTCTTCGAGAGCTTTGTCTTTGAACCATGTGCGCACTTCTGCCAAGATTGGGCAGGCATCGCCCCACATCTCCACGCAGGGGACCTGCACTTGGACCTGTTTGGAATCCATCTCCCCTTTGACGCCATTGAATGGCAGTTTGATCATCGCCCGCTCGACCCAGAAGAAAGTGTTCTTTGAGTCACCGTCAGGAAGGAAACGAAGCGTTGCGCTCTGTCCTTCATCGATGTTCCAGTGGGGGTAAATCGCGTTGTCGCCGCCTTGTGATTGTCCGCCTTTGTTCGACTCTGCGGCTTGCAGTCGAGCGCGGATTTCTGCTAATGATGCCATAATAGAAGTTGTCCTTTCAAGAAATTTTAAATTGCCTATATATGCCTTGCATACACCCTACTGAGTGTAGCATAGATATTTAGCATGTCAATGTCAAAAGGTGATTTTTCTTTTGAACATTGATTTTGGCATGTAAATATCAGCATATGACACAGTATAACACATCGACACAACAAGTCAAGATATATGATCAAGTCTGTCAATTGCAATCAGTGGCGCCGAACTGTTGGCTTGTGGATGAGTGTTTTTGTTCCGAAACATTGTCATGGATGCAAGACATTGTGATAAACGAACAAAATCAATTCGCAGTTTCGCGACCCCATCGCAGACTGATGTTGCAACCAGGTCCGGATCATGCCCGATTACAACAGATAGGATTGGATATCAGACCTTCATTGAATCAGATCTCTGGACTGGATCTCAATCTCATGTTAGTGAAATTTTGGCTAGACTTGCCGGGCTTTGCCTGCCAGACACATTCAGATTCACCAAGCATCATAGTTACCTATCAAGTCTATGTTGACATTTGGTCTTCAGAGCAGGATCCCTGTCACGGTATCGAATTCTTGCATGTGGATCCGCCATACAAGTTAGAGTTGGCCAATAACAAAGGCTATATCAATGTCAATACCGATCTCAAGCCTCACAGAGTCATGCCAGGTATTGGAACACGTGCCAGCGTGACATTTCAATATAATTTGGTATAACTCAAGACCAGCACTTCTCTCACTGTGTTTGCCGGTACTGTGGACAACATACCGCAAAAACCACGCGGTTCATTGACATAGATGCTGGCTAGATTGGGTTCATAGTTCACAACATCAACATCGTGTCTAGTGAGCCGGCGCAGAGGCTGGTAGTCTAGTTCGCTGTCTGCGTTGACTTGGGCGTCGTGGCAGAAACAGAATGCCATGCGGCAGTCGGACTCTTCGCCCATGCCAATCTGCACCTGCACCAAGATGTCGGAATGAAGCCTGTGCATCATGATGGAACTGCCCGCTAGATCAATACTGACATAGGCCACTTGCGGTGCCAGCGGCCGGCCAACCAGTTGGCTCACACGTTCACTATTGGCTTCTACTATCTGTTGTAATTCAGGAGTGTCTGACCATCGTGTGAGCAAACGGTCGTCATACTGCATGGAAAATGGCACGCGAGATCGTCGATATGCCAGTTTGATCGATCGCCATTGATCGGGTTCAAAGAAATCTTTGGCTGTCCACAGTTGCTGATTGATCCGGACAGCGTTCATGACCGAGCTAGATTCAATAATCTATCTAGCCCGTGGCTTTCTTTGATGCCTATGTATTGAGTCTGCTGGCCAGAGGGCCTGATGCCCACTTCCATGCTGGGGTATTTGTTCTTGAGATTTTGTGCGTGTTTCTGGGCCTGCTCACGATTGCCATATTGATGTAGGCTGGATTCTATGCCATCACGCCTGCGTATCACATCATAGGGTCCTTGAGGATCAGCATCCGGCTTTATATCGCCCATGGCCAATCTTTTCACCTGTCCTTCTTTGACTGCATCAAGATCTATGGCATCCAGGCCTGGTATGCCCAACTGTTCCAATCTTTTTTGCACACGAGGATCGTCCCACACATTGGCGTCAGGATTGACCAGGGCCATGTCTTCCAAGATGTCAAACAGTTCGTCGTCGCCTATGATGTCATACAGTTGTTCTGTGGCATTGGAAGCATCGGGTCCCACGATAAGGTCTTTGCTCATCAACATTTGCAGTTTTTTTACCTGCTCAGGAGTCTCTGGTATGGCCCAGGTGCCTTCCATCACACGGTCAGTCCATGATTCAAATTGACCGGCTTCGGGCAAATCCTGTTCTTGCAGTCGTGCCAGCACAGGCAAAGCCTGTTCTACTCTGGGGTCCAAAGTCTGTTTCACGAACAATTCGCGTATGGTTTCCACTGCTTCATCTATTTCTGTGATCTCTGCAGGATCAAAACTGTCACGTTGTTCGTGATAGCCCCTGCGGCCAATCATCTTCTTGGCCTTGGCCTTGAGATCAGCATAGTGGCGTATGGCCGCTTCTACCATGTGGGCAGCTTCACCAGTGTAGTCTCGATGCCGGGCCGCACGCACAAAGTTGCTGAGTGTTTTCATCTCATCCACGATCTCTGTGATATGGATACCAAAGGCATCATAGGGTGTGCCACCTTCGGCCACGTGGCGTGCCAGCATGCGACCATGTGTGAGGCTACGGCTGGGCACACGGAAACGCTCACCTGCGGCGTTTTCTACATAGAGGCTTTCGATATGGCGGAAACGTGCATCACCTTCGCCCAAGGTTTTGTTGTGTTTGATCACAAGCCGTGCTCGATTGGGCTGATCGGAGTAAGAAATCTTGCGGTTGCCATAGTAGCCTTCAAACAGGCTTTCTTTGACGGCAGCCATGGTCTTCATGTTGTATTTGAGCCTGCTGAGATTTTTCACATTAAACGTCAGTAAGTTGCGCTTGGCGAACATACGCACCAGATACAGGAAGTCATACCAATCACCGCGGTCGTTGCCTTCCATGGCTCGTGCCATGTTGTCTCCAAAATACATGTCCAGGTTGTGGTCCCCGTCTAAAGCCACTACCACAGTACCATAGTCCTTTTCAGGAGTGGCATAGTCAAAACTGATGATGTCTGCATCAGCAGGGTCAGCGGCCGGTTTGCCTTGGCTGTCCAGGGCTTCAGGTTCAAAATCCTGCGCTACTAGCAGATCATACAGTTGGCGTGCGGGGGTGTTTTTATCGCTCATGATATTGTATTTATTAAAGCACGGCTATGAAGGGCATGGGTTCGATCATGCGATCCGAATGATCTCGCAGTTGTGAATCCAGTTCTTGGTGGTAACTCTGGAGCAGTTGCATCATGCGCACGGCCAACAGCGTGGCCATGACCAGATCGTCGGTTTCTCCCACCTTGGCTGCATAACCCGCACCGTGTGCGATAAAACTTTTCAATTCAGTGATCAGCCCGGCCGAATTTATACGCATCCTGCCTGTTTCGATAAGATTTTTTAATTTGGCGCAGGCAGCTAATTTGGGCTTGTTTGTGGTATTGAATCCCCGGCGATATCTGCGTCCACTGCCGCCACCAGGCTCGCTGAGGAAGTAACCTTGTATGTTTTCCTCGCCATATTCTGCTATGGATATCAAAGCAGCTTCTCCTATGGTGTTGTTTTCCACAGTGAAATACACGCTTTTCGCATCTCTGATAGTTTCGTTGATGTGCTTGCAGATGTCAGCCAGGATGCGCACTTGGCTAGGAATGTCGGTCCTGTTGTGTCGCCATTCTGCCACTTGTTCTGTGGTATGAGCATCATAGACTTCTATGGCAGCAGGATCTCCTCCGGTACCTAGACTGGGATCCAGCGCCACTACATAGATATGTTCTTTGTTTATGTTTTTATACCAGCGCACTTGCCCGGTTTTGTAAATGGGATCACTGGCTGAGAGATCGATCAATTTTATTGGAGCGATCAGCGTCTCATCATCAATGATGAACTCGCAGTCCATTTCTCGTCGAAAACGTTCTTCTCCCAAGATTGCTCGTTGCTGTGAGGCCCAAGCATCATCTCGATCAGGATGTTCACGCCAATAAGATCTAAACGCACGGAATCCATTCTGTCCTATTTCTGTGGGATTGCCATAGTCATCTTCCAGTTTGTTGGCCAGTTTCCAGATCATAGCAAACTGATCTTCGTCTGAATTGGGCGTGGATGTGACAATGGCTTTACCACCAGTGCTCAGTGTGGGTGTGATGGAAGTCCAGAACTCTTTGGCTATGCCTGGGCGCACGAAGGCGAACTCGTCACAGTAGAGCAAGGTTATTGACATACCACGACCGGTGTTTTCTGTCGTGGTCTGGCTGACTATGCGTGATCCATTGTCAAATTCTATAGATCCTTTGTTGTAACTCACAACCCCTGCCCTGATATGATCTGGACAGGCTTCATAGGCATAACGAACACGTTGCATGATCTCTTGTGCGCCCAGATACTTGTGGGCGGCCACTAAGATGGTTGAATCCGGAACGAACATGGCATACCACAGCAGATAGCCTGCTGCCGAAGTAGATTTCCCCGTTTGTCTAGGCATCATGGATATGGAGAATCTATAATTGTGATAGGTCTCGATCAAGCGTTGTTGGAATTCATAGGGTTGATACAGCATCTTGCCATACAAGGGATGTTGTATGTAGAAAAAATGACTCATGAAGTAGGTAGGACCCGACGCAGGATCTGCACATTTCACAAACTCATCAACCTGCTGTTCAGTGTAAGGCATGCGACGATGCGGTTGCTTGATCAGGACGCCTTCGAGACTTTTAGACATACTGTTACTTACCAAAATATACGCCGATAAATATCATTATGAGCGACACGTTAGTATTAGCCCCAGACTATCAACCAGTAAACTACTTGCCGCTGTCAACCATAGATTGGCAGACTGCTATCAAACTGTTCTTCTTGGACAAGATCCAAGTGCTAGAATGGTATGACGATTGGACTGTGCGCAGTGCCAAATTGGAAATGCGTGTGCCTGCTGTAGCTGTCACAAAGAAAGGGTTTGGTAAGAATGGTGGTATGCGTTTCAGCCGCCAAAATCTTTATCTGCGTGATCTGTTTACTTGCCAATATTGCAATGACACCTTGGGCGCAAGACATCTAACCATAGACCATGTGTTGCCCAGAGCACAAGGTGGCATCACTTCTTGGGAAAACTGCGTGACCTGTTGCAAGACCTGCAACTCCAACAAAGGCAACAAGGTGTGGAGGCCAAACAAAACTCCTTACAAGCCTAACTACTGGAAGTTGGTAGATTCAGTGAAGAGCACCTATCGCGGGGTGCGGCATCCTTCGTGGCATCTGTATCTGGGCCTCAAAGAAGATCAGATACGAACCTACTGACACCACGACTGCTTGGCATCACCGTAGTATTCTCTGGCAAAACCATTGCGGATCAGTTCACTACGCAGGCTTACACCGTCCAGGATCATGTCACCCAACACACGTCCGCCAAACTTGTCCCATCCGTAGAGCACCACTTGATGTTTTTTGGTTGACTTCACAGCGTTCTTGGTAAACTCTGTGGCAGCCAGACCACGCTGGTTTTCGCTGTCACACTGTGCTCTGTGACCTTTCTCTGGTGTGTCCACACCAAACACACGCACAGCCAGTTCGGGTTTGAGTGGTGCGGGCAAGAATGGTGCGGCGATCACAACAGTATCGCCATCGTTGACTCTCACGATCTGTGCGTCATAGGTCACACCTTTGGGTGTTTTTTGTGCCAAGGCCAAGGCCGGCACAAGTAATAGCGTTAGTAATAGTTTTTTCATGTCTATACTTTGTTAGTTTGTTAGTTCTTCCCAACCCAGTTTGAACAACAAGTCAGCATTGGTCTGTGTGTAGGACACAGCCAAGGTCAAGGTGATGGGTGTGCCGGAAACATCTCGGCTGGTATGTTGACATTACCTGTTATGGTTACGTTGCCCAAAGTGGCATCGGTGCGCACATAAACATTACCTGTGGCTTCGTTCAGCGCAAGGGCTTGCGTTATATTACGCAGATACCAGGGTTGGACGTTAGCGGGTTGAGGATATGCCATGCTCTATCTCAAGGTTGATAATAAACTACTTCACCGGTCACAGAGTCAAAATATAACTGGTTCAGTCCTGCGGTCGAGTTGACCACACGCACATTACCAAGATACACATTTGCTCCTGTTGCCTGGATCACTTTGGTCAATGCTCCACTAGCATTGCCAATGTATATCTCATTGGTGTTGATATTTACTGTCATCTCCGCAGGACGGGCGTTGCCATTGTAGTTGGACACAGTTTCCTGCGCATTGTCCTTCATCACAGTGCGTGATATGCCTGTGAGATCTGAATATGGTGGTGGTGGATTGGCCATTATCGTGGATATCCTCGGAAACTTTTTATAGGGCTGGTAGAATTGGTAGTGGCGGGCTCCTGGCTCTCCGCTGAAGTCACTAATTTTTTGCCTCCAGGAGTGCCAGTCATCCGCAGTGCGGCATCGATCACAGGCTTTATGCCTGCGTTCATACCTGACACCACACCGTGTTCGCCAAATGCAGTTTCCGATGACCATTCAGGTTTGTATGGATCTATGCCATCGTTTTGAGGATTTAGTTCGGTGGCATGATCAGCGCGAGCACGAGCTATGGCCACCATGAACCTGTAATTGTTATAGGGATCGGATGCCGACAGTCCAGGTATCACATAGGTATGTTGCATGGGATCGGCTTGTTCCGGGGCCAACCTGCTCTGTTCAGTGATGAACTCTCGAGCTCTCATCGCGGATATCCTCGGAAGCCTTTGATGGGACTGTTTGGATTGCCGCCTGGAGGTTCTTGGCTGCGCATGTCGCCGTTGTTGAGATCGTGATGTATGCTGCCTACTGCATCATAGGCCTGCCGGAGCATGGCTGCTTCTTCCTCAGTGTAGGGAAAAGCGATGTCGTAATTGTGTGCCCACGATGCACTGGGGATATCTATGGGATTTACACCATCTGCAGAGGCCACGGCCATCATCACTCGATTCAGTTCGTAGTAGCGATCGCGACCGTCTTTATCTTTGAAACGATGAACACCACGAGTGCTCCATCTCTGTCGCTTGGTCATCTTACCTTCTGGACCTTCCACGATAAATTCGCGTGCTCGCACAACAGCTCCTTAGAACACGCTTTCTTGTGCTGAGCTCGCTGTGCCTAGTTCAAGTGCGGTGAATGGTGTTCCGGTGACGGTCACCTTGTTACCGGCGCCAGCATAGACTTCAAAAACTGTGTTGGCAGGTATGTTGATTGGTGCTGAATAGACATTACCAACTGCGGCCGCAGTGCCCAAGGCTGTGGCATAGGCTTGATAGGTAACTGTATTGGCACCAGTAGAGATTTGCAGTTTATCTGTGTAAACTATTGTGTTAGCTAATGTTGTGTATACGTTTGCGGCCATTTTTGTTTTCCTTTGTTACCACGCACGGCAAGACCAATATCTCGCCTTTGTTCTGGGGCCCGGATTGTCGCAGTTGTGTCGAGCACGGAATGATCGGCGACGTGCAGGGTTGGACTTCTTGATCTTCATGGTCTTTTGACCCAATCGTTTGGCTGATGTTCCGCCATGACCAAAGTTTACTTTCTTGATATTGCCCGACGATGGATCGCGAACATATACTTTGAATTTCTTGACGTCGCCACGCATGGGTTTGCCCAGGGGAACATTGCGACCCTGATATTCGGCTTCGCCGATTGGATCATCAGCGGCTGTGCCGTCGACTGCACCAGGTTGGCTGTCAGAGGCTGGTTCTTCTTGCGTGGGGTCTTCGCTGACCAGGACATCATCCACGCTCATGGCCTCATGGATATCTTCGCAACAGCATGCTTCCTGCAGGCATTCTGAGCAGATGTCTTCCACAGCATATCCGTAACTTTCCAACAAGTCAATCAGTTTGGCATCTGCTTCGATGCATAGTCTATCCTCTTCCACTGCAATGATATGGCTTTCGATCAAGCAATCTTCTTGGATGTTGATGGCGAAGTCATCACCTATGGCTGGATTGTCCATCCATTGTTCTGATTCGGCCAGATAATCTTTGAAAGTTTTCATCATGCTTTGTATTGTTGATACAGTTTGCTCAAATGTGATTCAAGTTCTTCGGCTTCTTGCACACGCACTGCTGTAACAGGCACAGTGGTCTGACCATCGCCGGCTATGTCACGTTTTTGCTTGTTGAGACCGCCTGCTATGGTCTTGGTCATGTAGTCCGCAGTTTGTGTTTCTGCTTCGGGTGCATTGGCCAGATCTTCTTCCATGTGTTGATAGCCATCGCTTTGCCCCATGCCGGCCAGCTTGAGGATTTGTGCCAATTTTACAGCATCTTCATCTGATGCCTGCACAGACAAATTGCGTTCACCATTCTCGCCCATGCTAAGGTTGATGCTGATACCTTCTGTGAGCACTTCGCTCAATCTGCGATTATAACTTTCTGTGATCTGGCTTTCATATACGCCTTTGCCAAATATCATACCTTTTTTCCCTTTTTCCGTAGCAGGAGACGTGGCCACTGACCCAGCCACAGTGGATTCTTCCGCGGTCTCTGCTTTAACTTTTTTTGGTAGGCCTTTGGTATCAGTCTTGGCAAATTTTTTCAGTTCTTTGGGTCGCATGCGGGCCATTTCTGCACTGGCTGTGCCAGGTTCACTTTTGATTTCGCCTTTTTGCACGCCACGTGCGATTCTTGCGGCCACTGCTTGATTTTTGCTCACGGCTTTTTCCGCCACCGGTTCCATGTCTGCCTTGGTAGAGATCATGTAATCACGTGCTGTGTCGATGTAGTCCAAGGCCTTGGTGATTTTTGATTGCACCCATTCAGGTAGATTTTCGTCGTCGCCCAGTATGCTGGACAATTCCATTGCAGCCAGTTTCATTGTGTGCAACTGCTCCTTGGCCATGTCACCTTCGCGATCATACTCTCCTCGATCTACCAAAGATATGCCTTCGTCATCAATGTCGCCTTCCTTGATAGCACCTTTCTTCAGCAATTTGGATTTTCCACTTGGGCCTTTGGCACCAATAGCATGCCTGGTGCCCTTGGGTCGTCCACGACCACGTTTTTCAGCACCGGCTTCTTTGCGGCCAGGTTTGAGATTGCCGTGTTCATCGTAGTCATCGTCACTGCCTTTGTTGTCGTCGTCATACCGACGTGTGTGTTGCACACCGCTATCTGTTTTCTTCAGCGTGCCTTTGGTTGTTTTCACTGTGTCGCCAGATCGAGCTCTGCGATCAAAATCATCGCGATCATCAAATTCATATTCGCGCACTGGTTCCATTTTGCCATCGCCATCTAAATCGGCTTTCTTTACACCAGCGGCACGGGCCTTCATCAAGTTGCCTGTGAACCGGTTGCCTTCTTCCATGTCGGCTTCGTCCATCTTGTCATGCTTGGCTCGTATTGATGCCATTTTTTCTTTGCTGGCTCCGTCACGCCCGGCTTTGCGTAGCGCATCCATACCGTCCTTGCCATATTTTTTATCACCAATGTAGGCTTGCAGAGCCGACTCGTCTACATCTTTTTTGCTGGCAACTTTTGAAAATGCCTTGTCTGACTTGGCAGCTGCCTTCATTGGTTCTTTTTTGTCACCGTCATTGTCGAGGTCAAGGAAATCAGGTTTGCTACCTTTGCTTTCAAGCAAGTTCATTTTACCTAGTATTTCATACATGTTGTTCATTTTGTTTTCCTTATCTGACTGAGCTGTGGACAGCTGGTATCTTGTTTTGTTTCGTTCCCACGGGACTGATATCGCCCATTGGAAAATCGTTGCTGGTCACAGCAGGCGGTGTTTTTCCACCAGCCACAGTGAAATCACTCTTGTATGCGTTCTTGACCACTACCTGGTGTTCTTTGGGAGCGGCTGAGTAATCCTTCTTTAGATCCCGTTGTTGTTTGTCAGGAGCAGGATAGTCTGTATCGGTCAAGACATTTTTATTTTCCGCATCTTGTTTACTGCGTTCTTCATCCATGCTGTCAGCATACTTGGTATCTTGCATCAGGATCTTGTTGGGATTGAGACCTAGCATTTGCGCTATCTGTGTGATCTGTGGAGGCGTTGCAGGATAGTTAAACGTGACATCAAAGAAAGTCATGGATTCGTTGTTGCATTGTGGAAAGTCTTTGAGTTGCTTCTGCACGGGTGTTTTTTTCACATCACTCATGGAGACCACGTCAAATTGTTTGAGTTTGTCTTTGAAGCCGGGCATGAAGCCCTCTGGTAGATCTCCAGCGATTTTGATGCGATAATCATATGTGTGCTTTGATTCTGTTAGATATTCTGCAAAAGTTTTCATATCAATCCCCTATGTCATATTTAGCCTAGTCTGGCTTCTTTGGTTGTTCACGACGCACCAGGCGTTCCAGCATTTCGTTGCGATCCAGCACATGCCCTGTGCCCGTGACTGGTATGTCACTGTCATTGGACTCGCGATCCAGTTTGGCTTTCTGCATCTGTAGCTGTATCATCTTGAGTTTTTTGTTCATCTTGGCTGTCTTGGCCGTGATAGCGTGGCCCAGCATGGTGCTGGCCACAGAAAATATCTCTGACGCATAGCGGCTGTCTACCTGCATGCCCAGATCCATTAGATTGTCGAATTCTTTAGTGGCTTTGGCTGCCAGTTCATCCATTTCTGTGTCTGATGCTTCCAGGCCCTGCACTGCGGGCAACGCTTGCTCGATCTTGTCAAGCGTGGCCAGGGTTTCGGGCACAATGGGCAAGGCAGGTTCTGAGACAGTCTGATCGTCTATGCATGCGTCCTCTTTGCGAGGAAGATCAAACAATTCTTCCAATTTTCTAGTCATGCGGTATTTACCGCTTATTTTTTACCGTTGCGGAAGATATCGTCTTCGGTTATCACACGGAACTGTATGCCTTGCCGGCGGCACCATTTGGTCGCGGCGTCCCATTTGGCGTAGTTCACGGCCACTATGGCACGATCACGGGCACTGGCTTTGCTTTCTAGTATGCTTTGTTTTTTGGGTTTGATTTCAATAAGCTCAGTGATCACTCTGCTGTCTCTTGTGCGATACTGAACCAAGAAGTCAGGAATATAGTTGGTCATTTTGCCTGTGAGTGGATTGCGATAAGGAATAGCAATGCTTTCGCTGGCCCAGCCCACTATGGCATCATTGTTGTCACAGAATCGCATGAAAGCATGTTCCCAACCCGAACGATACTTTGGGCGGCCTTTGCCTAGATACTTGTTGGGATTTGTGACTTCAAAGAATCCCTGTGCATAGTTGCGGCTCATGGTAACACATTGCGGGCCGCATAGAAGTTAGGTTGCACCACGGCATTCACACCCAACAGCGTGGAGTTGCTTCTTTGATTATTGAGATAGTAACACAGGGTGGATGATAACTGCAATTGATCTTGTCCTTGTATTTCTTGTAGCAATTCCAAAATTGGGCGTCTGGTGTAATCAGCTACCTGGAACAGACTCACAGTAAAATTTTTGGCCGCGGTTTTGTCTTTGAAGATCTTGGCAAAATAACTGTAGACTGCATCGTATTGATCCACAGGAACTTCTACGGCAAATTCGTAAAAGTTATCAAACACCCTGACAGTCATGTCAAGTCTTGGATCGGTATAGTTTACTGTGCTCATCGTATGGTGCTATTTACTTGTTGATTTACTGGCTGTATGGTCCTACCGGTGCGTATAGTAGGTACTGCCTGGGTCGCGGGTGCTGACAGCGTAGGTTCGGCTGTTCTTGGTGAAGCAGGATCAGTGGTAGTGGAGTTCTGTTGCACCGGAACTTTTGGAAAGAAAAATCCGTCGGCAGCATTGGCTGTCTGTCGCACAGCACCTGGTAACTGCCCTCGGATCACATCCTGCACCACGGCATTGGCTTCGTTACGCACTATGCTCTGGAGATTCTTGCCTTTGAAAGTCTGATAGGCAGTGCCAGCCTTTTGCGCGGCACCAATGATGCCCAGCACAGAACCTGATTGCAGATCGTTGACGATGCCTCCCACTGTGTCTATCAGTCCACCCTGTCCCAATATGGTTGCGTTGTTGCCCAAACGATCCAGAGGACTGCGCACTGTGTCATAGCGTGATGGATCAGCAAAGCCTTTGATGTTGGCACTGGGCCTTGCAGTATCAATCTTGCCTTGATAGTATTTCACTGTCTCGTAACGCAGGGTCATCTGATGTTCCATGGTGCCAGTGCTTTGGCTGTAATCATAGGTGTCATGCCGGAAATCAGTGATCATGGGGTTGATCAGCACATAGGCACAGAAATCATGCTGGCTCATGCCATATATGGTGATGTCTCGGAAGAATGGGGGCTTGCCATTGGGTGCTGCCACACCATCACTGTAGGATTCTCCAATGTATCCCCAATCATTCACAGTGCGCTGATCACTGTAGATGTCTCGACCGTTGTAACTGAGTTTGGGATCACCGCCGTTGCCGCTCTGTCCGGCGCTGCCTTGTGTGACTGGCACACTCCAATACTGTTGTGTGGGATCTTTGTAGTAGTAGGCAAAATAGTTATACCACAAGCTCCGCACCAGATCGCTGCCGTCGTCGTGGAACACGATTTGGCAAGGGTTGTAGTCTATGCGCTTCTGGATCAATCGCTTGCGATTGTATTGATTCATGGTGTCAACTTCAACGTTGTAGTTGGGAAGTTGTGCTGTTTTTACCAAGAGTCCAATGTTGTCTCGTTCCTGTCGATTGAACACTTCAGCCAACTTGGGTATCTCAATGGTGTTGAGATTGAAGTAGACATGGAAAAGATATTTGAAACGAGGCGCCAGCTCATATCCGTTGGCACGGAAAGTCTTGCTGGCGTGTGTGTAGTCCTTTAGATAGTCGCTTCCAAAGAACCCCTTGAGGAAGTCCGCTCCAAAGGCCATGATTGGTTAGCCGGTTACTACGTCGCCCAGTGTCCTACCTACTGTAGCACCAACACCAGAACCGATCGGTGTCTGGATGGCATTGTCATAACGCAAGGTCATGGAAACTGTGACTGCGGCACTTTCTCCGTAGTTCAAATCGTTGTAGTTCACTGTGCTCAAGTAGCAACCATACAGTTCCCAGGTTTCCAGCACGTTGGGAGTGAATGCACCATTGCCACCGTCCAGTATTTCACAGCGTGTGGTAAATTTGTAGTCAATGCCCGAAGCGGCTGAAGCCTGCTCTACGAAATCCAACTGTTTCTGCAGTTGTTCACCAACCAGTTTGGCAACGTTGCCGCCTGCATCATCGCGCAGTTCGCATGTGACAGCTTCCCAGTTGTATTTGCCTGCGAGATAGATGGTGCTGTTGTAGATCGGAACTTCGATCTCTGGGAAGTTGATTGTAGGGCGTGTGAAACTGATCACCTGTTTGGTGAGTTCGGTTCTTGGTGTGCTCACGCCAAGATTTTCAAATATCACTCGGAAGCGATACTTGAGTTTGGGCATCAGCAAACCCTGGGTCGGGCTTGACTGATCACTTGCCAACGGCACTGTCATTCTGTTCAATGATGCGATAGACATACTGGTCTCCTGAATCCTTATTGCAATTATTTATCTGAGATGTGATCAAAAAAAATGGGGCCAAAGCCCCATTTTTCTGCACTAGCGATACCGTTAGACGGTGCTTGCGGTTGCAACATCGCCTGCGGCAATCTCACCTGTGTTCTTGATACGCACTGGTATGTAGATGAATTCAACTGCTTTCACAGGCTCGATAGCGATGTCAACATAGAGTTCGTTGCGATCGATACGAGCTGGTGTGTTGTTTGATTCATCGCACACTACCAAGTAGTCGTAAACACCACGCTTGGCCACAAGATCGTTCAACAGGTTCGAGATGGCGTTGGATATCTCATCACGAGTGATCTGATCATTGGGTTCAAACACAAAGCTCTTGCCAATGGTTTCAAGGCGTCCGCGCAAGAACGCAACCAAACGTGCCACGTTGATACGATCCAGAGCCGACGGTGTTGCGGCTTCGGTCTTGTTGCCATAGTTGGTTATGCCCGTGCCGGGTATGAACGTGATCGGGTTGATCTTGTTTTCATACAGGGTATCACGTATGCTTTGACGGATCGCTGTTGAGATAAATTGTCCGGTCTGCGCATTGACATAGCCCAAGGCAAAAGCGTTGTCAACCACACCGCGGCGTGTGCCAGCAGGTGCCAACCAAGGGAATGATACTTCATCACTGCGAAGGATAGTGCGCAACATCATATGGCTGGGTGGTTGCACCACTGTGCCACCGGTTAAATCTGTGGTCTGGCATGATGGATAGAATGTGCCAAGATATGGATCGGCGCTGATCAGTCCATCTTCTCCGTCCAGGCCTGCACCACCAGCATTGGTCGCCCATGCAGTGATCGCGTCTGACGAGTCAGGCAAGCGCATGGGTGTGTCCCCGACCACAAAGGCTGTGTTGTTGCGCTCATTGTTCAAGGCCACCATGTTCACTATCAATTCAGGATAGTTTGGTGTGGCGATAAGGTTGAACTGTCGCTGTTCTTCGCGAAGATCTTGATTGCCATCTATTGATGCTTTCATGGCCTTCACCACCATGTTTCGCACTGCCTGGCGACCCATGTAAGGTGATCCATTGTCTTCCAACCCGCTGGCAGTGACCCATGCGTCAGTGACTGTGCCTGTAAACGCAGGATAGTCAGTGGCATTGAAGTAATCTACTTGGAAGCTCTTGACATTGAATCCCGAACGACGCAGGTTGAATGCCAGCATGCCCGCAGGATACAATGACGACTCAGGAGCGTCTGGATCCAGATACGAGCTGGCCAACAAACTGGTAATGGTAGGAATTGGCGCAGTGATGGGATCAGTGTCACCATTGGTTGCCCAACGGAAGTCAGCGAACAGCACACCATTTTCAGTGGTCTGGTCTGTGTTGTCAATCAACAGCCATTGATCTACTCCATCAACTGCTTGCCAACGCTTGATCACTGGATACAGTTCAAGATCGCTGGTATCAATCCAGAGATCTCCATAGACCAGTGGAGTATCGTCGCTTTGCAGACTGGGTGCTGAGACAGAAATTATTGGACCAGCAGGATCTGTTTGGGTCAAATTAAAACCACGCACATCATTGCTTAGAGTGCGATAACCTACCCAGGCACTGCCACTGCTGATCATGATGTCAACTTCGGTGGTGGTTGAGTAATACCACAGGCGTCCATCTGGTGGATCTTGGCTTGGTGCTACATCGCTGGCAGTGTAGGTAAATGTTGGAGCACCTACCCAGTTAGATAGGATCAACTGATTGCTCACACCTGCTCGCACTCCGGTCACTGATGTGTTGATACCTGCATCTGCCACTGGAGTGCCGGATATGTCTTCGAGCACGATGCTGCCACCTTGGGTGTGCTGTATCTGTATTTCACCATCTGATGTCACTGCGGCCGCCACAGGCGCTCCGGCACCAACTGCGGCAGAAAATGCCGCGACAAAATCTGCTGAGGTTGTTCCACCCAGGGTAGCAGTGACCGGTGTTGATAGCACATCGCTGTTTTTGTTGCTATAGGATATGGTAAATGTTTCAGCGTTTACAAACACGGGCGCTGTGTCGTCACCTGTGATGATGGTGTTGCCGCTGATCAAGCGTTCAAGTATTTTGATCGTAAATGTGTGATCTTCATCAACGTCATACTGCGCATAGGTCGAACCTGCTGTGATGTTGCGGCCACCACCAGCAGGGTCCAGTGCTTTGTTTGCGCTCTGGTCATTTTCGTAAATTGGACAGCTCTGTTGCACAAAAAGACCCAATGTAGAATCATATTTTTTAACTGCTAGATCCGCACCTTGGTTGACTGAATTTGTCTTGTTCCATACTGCCCCAGTGGGATGTGGTTCTGGGCTAGTGGATCTCCACTGTGGCACTGTGTAGTTTGGAGATGCCTGTAGCACAGGAGCATAATATATCCTTGGTGTGATACCAAGTGTGGTCAACAAGGTGCCAGTGCCATTGGCGATATCCAGGATACCGTTGCCATCGTCAGTGGATCCGTCGTTGGATCCGTTGGAGTCAACATAGATTTCCAACTTGCCGCTGACATTCTTGGCACGCACACCAGGCACAGCCGCTGTGTTGATCGAGGTGGCCATGGCTGACACCGTGGTGCCGGAAAGAGTGATCAACTGATCATTGAGGTAAATGCTTTGCCCATTGGTCAATGTAGGATTGGTTGCAGTACCAATAACAGTTGGCCATGAATTTTTCCAATCGTCGGTGCCTATCAGCACCCAGGTATTGGCAGCAACCACAGGACTGCTCACGGTGTTGCCAGGTGATTTGTAATAGGTATAGTTGTTGGCATTTACTGCGACTACAGCATAGTCACCGATGTTGCCAATGCTGTCCAGTGGTGCAGTGGTAGTGTCAGTGGGATCGATCAAATCCGTGGCCGATGTGATCACTATGGGTGTCTTGTTGGTAAATGTGTTGGTAGTGAAACTCCACTCAAATATACCCCATTCGCTGACCCCGGTATCCAACCAGTAGTCACCGTTGTTGGGTGCACCTGTTGGACGTGTCAAACTGGCTGTGAGTTCGCTCAAGTCAATGTCGGCACGCTGGATGTATGCGCGATTGGAGATGCCCAGCACAGAATAGGATGCGAGCAGACCATATTCGTTGAGTTCATAACCATTGATTGGTGTGCCTGCAGTGGTCTTGTAGAAGAATGGATTGCCAAATGTATTGACCAAATCTCTCTGGCTGGATATCAAATATACCTTGTTTGCATTGGCCTCTGTGGTGCCGGCGGCTACGCCAACACCGCTACCACTGATCTTGTTTTGCGCTGTGGCAATCAAGATAAATGGTACTGAATTTGTAGGAGCTGGTAGATAGTTGGACTCATCTATGATCGTAACTTCTACGCCTGGGCTAAGTAGTGCCATGTGTCTGTTCCTTTTTAAGTGCTATTGATATTTAGCGGCACACACCAAAACCACCTCTTTTGACTGCCCTTAATAAATACCTTAGGGGTGTTTATGAAAAAAAATATAGGTTTTGTTTACGAAACCACAAACATAATCAATGGCAAGAAATACATCGGAAGCCACATTGGCAAAGATACAGATGTATATTTTGGCAGCGGAATTGATATTACGGAAGATTTAAAAAAATACGGTATTGAGGTATTCCAACGAGCGGTTCTAGAATACGCAGACGATCAAAAAAAATTAGCAGAAATAGAAGAAAAATGGTTGCGGTCAGTTGATGCAAAAAACAATCTACAGTATTACAATCGTTCAAATTTATCTTCAGGTATTCATAGAAAGATCAAGGAAACACGCGATAGACCTTATTGTAGTGCCTGTCATTCAAGATTAGCAGCCATCAATTGCTATAAAAATGACAAAGTCTATTATCGATCTTTGTGTGATGACTGTTCCAGAAATGATAAAAAACACAAACTCCTTAAACCTCGCTGGAAACAGGCAGGATACAAGAAAAAAATGATCTGTGAACGCTGTGGATTCCGCGCCAAGATGCAGGCCCAGACTCTAGTATATCACGTTGATGGTAATCTCAACAACTCAGAACTGCGTAATCTCCGTAGCGTGTGCTTGAATTGCACAGCTGAAATCATGAGAGAGGATTTGCCTTGGCGGCGCGGAGATCTCGAAGAAGATCGGTGATCTGCTGGAACAGTTGGTCCATGGTGCCGTTGTTGTCTATCACGGCGTCAAATCCGATGCCTACCCAGGCAGTTTCTGAAGCATGGATGTTGTGATTTTCCATGCGCTGTGTGGCCGTGGCCCACAGCATGTTGCGTTCTGGACCGCGATTCATGGCCACTGCATCGTCATACCACTCGGGCTCCGGACCTCGGACCACACGGATAACTATGCCGCCCTGATCCCGGATAGCACTGATCTCATTGGGAAATCTACAGTCCGATATGACCACATCATCCTGTGATGTGCGCAGTTTGTTTTCAAGACTGGCGATCCAGATGTCATCATGGAAAGCTCGGCGACACACTTCAGTGCCCCAATACTGTAGCACCCAGCGTGGTGTGATCACTTGCCCTAGGCGCTTTGACCACCACTGATCCACTTGCTCGCGCCACTCTCGGGCCTGTTTTGTGCGTCCTTCAAGCATGGTGCGATCCCAGCCAAACACGGCCGCACAGGCATCTTTAAGAGTGTTGGCGAAACTTTCTCTGCGGAACTGATGTATGTTCACAAGATAATCAGCGATGGTATCTTTGCCTGAACCTATGAATCCGCATACTCCTATGATCATACCAACTCCTTGACTTTGAGATATTCCAAACAGTCCCACAACAGCCTGATTTGACGCCGGCAATCTTCCAGGGCATGATGACTGGCAGGGTATTTTTGTAGGTTAGGCACCAAACTAAACAGGGTGCGGCTGTCTCGCACAGAAAAAAACTTCCAGGGCAGGGCTATGCATTCACTCTTGTAAGCATGCTCTAGGATGTTCATGTCATAGGTCGGTCCTTGGGCCCAAACATGCCTAGCATGCCAAGCCAAACGATGCAGTCCTTCCAGGGCTTCGCGAAGAGGTATGCGATTGTCTTCGCCGAATGCTTCTTCGCGGATGTCTGCGGGTTGGGTGGCCCACCATTGCAGTGTGCTTTCATCTATGGCACGGCCTTCTTGGCTCTCCAGCGTGACACGGGCATAGAATTCTCTACCAAAAAAACCGCGTTCCAAGGGATTGAACTCCTGGGCCGCGATGGTCAGTATGGTAGTGTCGGGTGTGGTCGCAAGACCCTCTATGTCAATCATCAAATCCATTCATTGATTATAACAGAGATTGTGGTTGGATGCTAGAGAGTTGTTAACCGATCACAAAGGTCAAGGGTTGGCTGGCATCCACATAGCGTTTGAGTTCGTCTATGAGAACGTCCATGGCTTCTTTGGCTTCGGTTTTCATGGCCGCACCATTTAGGCTGGTGCCGCCCTGTGGACCAGCGATCTGGGCAAATTTTTCACGTGCTTCGCCGATGATCATTTTGGCGGCGGCCACCATGTAGTCGCGGATCCACTGTTGGATCTGGATGTTGGCCAGCAGGGCAATTTCGGGTTTGAGCTGATACACCCACAGCAACAGCACTTCGCCATCGCCTTTGGGGTCTCGCATGAACTGTATCTGCTTGGTGACAGGGTTGTAGGTGTAGTTCATGAAACCACCAAACATCCTGGCTGCCAGTTCCACATATTGGGTATAGAAATCATAAGTGGCCAGGCCGCCCGCAGAACTGTAGTTCAGCAAATAGGTGTTCAGCGTGGCGCTGGAAAAAGGATCAAAACTGGAACTGTATGGGCCTTGTATGTTGCCAATGGTTCGGCGGAACACTTGACGCACCACTTGCACTTCTTGCGGCAAGGTGTAGATGTTGACGTCCTCTATCAACGGCAGGAAGATATAGCATTCTTCATAGGCATTTTCTGCACGTTGGCGATATGTGCCAATGGTCCGTTGATAGGCCGCTTCATAGTGTGCAGGATCCAGTTCCAGATCGATGATCTGATCGCCCAACTGGAGTTGCACATATTCAATGAGGTTTTGCTTTAATGTTTCTAGCGTTGACGCAGTCTGATCTACCATCTGGGGGCTCCTTGCCCCAGTATTTAGTAGGTTTTGAGTATGATCATATTCTCATTGCCACGTCCATTGAACTTGATTTCAGTGGCTTTGATGTCTTTGAAATACTTGCGAGCCGCAGGTTTTCCACTGCCTAACAGTGCTTTGAGTTGCTCTGTGGGTTTGCGCAGTGTCTTTTGTTGCGTCAGTGTGGGGTCAAATCCAATGATGCTGGATCCTTTCACACTCACTGTGCCTGCATGGGTATCTGCTACCACGTGCACCAGTTTGCGCTTCTTGGTGTCATACAACCAGGCTTCTGACGCACCAACTAATTTGGCCGGTGGTTCCGACGTGAGTTTGAGTTCGGCAAATTCTTTCAAAAACTTGAACTTGGCGCTTTGTTTTTCCGGGCTTGCGGCTTTTTTGGCACGTGGTTTGCGTTCAACTTTTTTGATCTGCACATAACTGCCACAGTCAGCGATGACCTGTTCGGCGAACTTGACGAAGTTTTTGATCTGGATCTTGCTCCAAGGGCTGTAACCTTCGACCAATTGCGCATCCTTGCCTTCGAGCACTTCTTCAAATTCAGCCAGTCTGTGTTTCCAATGGTCAGCAATGGTATTCACCATCTGCGGTGCCACATTCATGCCACGCAGGATAGTGATAGGTTTGAAGTCTGCGGACATCTTGGCACCGGAAACCACAAAGTCATCAAACATGCCTTCCAGTTCACCAGCACACTCTGAAACCTTTTCACGCAGACGGTCCTGTATGGTAGGACCGCGCACCAACTCTGTTTCCGCTGTCTTGATCACTTCCTTGACAGCACGAATGCTTTTTAGATGCGCAATGATAGCATTGTCTACTGTGAGTTCTTCATGCTCATTGAACTGATAGCCCATGAGATTCATGCGACACAACCAACCCACTTGATTGCTCATTGTGCTTTCTGGCACACGACCAAAATCTTTGGCATCGCGTTGGCGATCGTTGCGGATCAACCAATCGATCACAAACTCTTTCACGGTTTTTTTATCGTAGTGATAGCCATACCAAGTAAAGGCCTGGATCAATCTACTGTTGCGATGTTCAGGGTCAGGTTGGATGCGCCACTCGGGTTCCGTGCCCGTGTATTTGAGATCGGGCGATTTGGGGTGCAGGGCCTTGAGTGGTTTGAGTGCTGTTTGATTTTTCATCTTTGCTCCTTGTGCATGAGTTTAGCCATCAATATGTGTGCTTCAAAATTTTTCAAAACTTCTTCTGCCTGTGTCAACAGGTCGTCAAACCTAGGTGACCCACGTCCGCGGCGGCGGCAGTTGACCCACTCAGAATTGGCTTGTGTCAGCAGTCCATACACGGCACGATGCCAGGTCCAGAACTCTTTGGTGCCCATGTGGGCGCCGATGCTGTTGCGATGTGCTTGATCCAAACGATCATGTAATTTTTGCCAATCTTCCAGGTCCATTGTGTATTTTAGCACTTTTGGAAAATCTGGTCAACCTACCCATAAATACAGCACTATGCCCAGATTAAGCCTTTACCGCCCCAATAGGCAAAACGATTACCGGTTTTTGGATCAAACCATATCCGAAATGTATCAGGTTGGCGGATTAGACATTTTCATCCACAAGTATCTGGGTCCACAACCACACGGCGATGACAGCAGTAGTGAAACTGGTGGCACACAAGATGCCACGCAACCGGCCTATAGTTACACCAACCCGCTGTTTGTTGAAGATCTATTGTTGATCGAAAATCGCGATCGCAAATATGATCCTGACATATATGTCATGCGTGGAGTTTACACAGCACAGGACATTGATTTTGACCTCAGCCAGTTTGGACTGTTTCTCAACAACGACACCTTGTTCATCACGTTCCACTACAATGTCATGATCGATACCATGGGTCGTAAACTCATGGCCGGCGATGTTTTAGAATTTCCCAATCTACGCGACTACAATCCACTGGATACCATGTTGCCCAAGGCCCTGCCTCGATACTACGTGATACAGGATGCGGCGTTTGCGCAAGAAGGATTCAGCCAGACCTGGTTGCCGCACCTTTGGCGAGTAAAAGCCACACCCTTGGTTGGTGCGCAAGAATACAACGACATACTGAACAAACCTTTCGCCCAGGACAACATCTGGGATCCGGGCAACTACTATCCGTCAGGAAGCACAGTGCTTTACGGTGACACCTATTATCGTGCCATACAAAACACTCCGACCAGCACTGAAATAACCAACACTGCCTACTGGCAAGTCTACACTCCCGAGACCATACAGGAGTCGATCGGCACACGCAAGAAAGATTACGAACTCAACGACGCCATACTCACACAGGCCGAATACGAAGTTCCGTTGTCAGGCTACGACACAGTTAAGTTTTACATCGTGCCCACCAATCTCGATGGCACGCCCGCCGATCCTGCTTCCATACCCACTGCTGACTACACAGTGGTCACTGTGGATACCACGCTGACCAATGTCAGCGATGGCAACGTGAGTCCTAGGGGTGACGGCTATACCTCGGGTTACTTGACCGGTGATGGTATCGCGCCCAATGGATTGCCCGTGACACCAGGCATAGCATTTCCTTTGAATCCCAGCCAAGGCGATTATGCCTTGCGCTTGGACTACTTCCCTAATCGCTTGTTCCGATTCAACGGTGCTCGCTGGGTCAAGATTGAAGACAATGTGCGCACCAATCTCACGCCGGGACCAGACAACAAGACCATGCGTTCAGGCTTTGTGAACAACACCAACACCACGGCGACCGCAGATCGCGGGCCCATACCTCAGCGCCAAGGCTTGTCCAATATTCTCAAACCCGAGGCGGACAACTGATGCATATCTATAAAATCACTAATCTCGTCAATGGTAAAATTTATATAGGACAGACTGTTCAAAAAAATCTTAAGATGCGATGGTATGCTCATTTGGCAGATGCACGCCGCGGCAAGAAGAGTTATTTGCTTGACAGCATCAGAAAACACGGAAAAGACTCTTTTGTATGGAAGGTTGTTGACAATGCTGTGTGTATCAACGAACTGAATACAAAAGAAGAATATTGGTTGAACTATTATCGAAAGCAAGGTATCACAGTATACAACAATCGCGAAGCCGGCGGCAATAAAACTCATAGTCCAGAAAGCATCCAGCGTATGAGAGTCGCACAAAAATTAAGACATGCTACTACTAAAGTAGGAGGATGGAAACGATGTGACGGCGGTGCAATGAAAGACAAGGCTCATCCAAGAAAAGGTATTTCAGGTATGTGGAATATGCCAGATGGTGCAAAACGAAAACTTAGAAAAATACAGTTAGAACGGAGCGGAACTCGAGGAAAGACCTGGAAAAAAATAAATGGCAAACGAGTTTATTTGGAGAAAGCATAATGGTTCAATTCTTCTACGACGAACAGATACGCAGATTCCTGCTACAGTTCACCAGGATATTTTCAAACTTCCAGTGCGAATATGGTCGCAACGACGAAGGAGTAAAAGGCCTGATCCGCGTGCCCATCCGTTACGGCGATGCCAGCCGCCAGGCACAGACTGTGCTACAGAACAATTCTGCGTCAACGCTGCCATCCACACCACTGATGACATTTTATGTCACTGATCTCGAATATGCACGAGATCGCGTGCAGGAACCTTACTATGTGGAAAAAACCAATGTGCGCCAACGTTACTGGGACACTGATACTCAAAATTATGAAACCACACAAGGCAATGCATTTACCATAGAACGCCTGATGCCTGTACCTTTCAACTTGAAATTGCGATTGGATCTTTGGACTTCTAATACCAACCAAAAACTACAGATCTTGGAGCAGATATTGACACTGTTCAATCCTGCGTTGGAAATACAAAGCACAGACAACTTCCTGGATTGGACCAGTCTTTCGGTATGCGAACTAGAATCAGTGACATGGAGTTCAAGATCCATACCGCAGGGCACCGAAGATCCCATTGACATCGCCTCTTTGCAATTCACACTGCCTATCTACATATCCCCGCCGGCCAAGGTCAAGAAACTGGGTGTGGTGCAAAAGATCGTGGCGTCAATATTTGACTCCAACGGTGACGCCATTGAAGCCATAACCAACAGCGATCTACTCTTGGGCACCAGGCAGAAATTCACGCCTTACAATTACCAAGTGCTGTTGATCGGTAACCAACTGCAGGTATTACAACCATCGGCAGTGGTACCAGGCAAAGGCACCATCAATCCTGACACTTCTCCGCCCAGTAATGTGTTTTGGCATGCTGTGGTCAATGAGTTTGGTGACTTGCAAAACGGCATCAGCCAGGTGCGACTTGACAATCCTTTTGATGAAAGTATAATAGTAGGAACAGTGGCATACCATCCATCGGACGATAGATTCCTGCTGTTTACCGTAGATGAAGATACCATACCCACAAACACTTTGAATCCTGTGAACGCCATCATTGATCCTCAACGCAAAGGACCAGGAGCAGGTTTGCCTGCTGCCGCCCAAGGACAGCGATATCTCTTGGTCAATGACACCGGGGCCGCAGATTACGGCAGCGGCGCTCCTGCTTGGACCGGAGTCAATGGTGAATTAATCTATGCCCAAGCCAACGATATCATAGCATACGATGGTGAAAAATGGAACATCGCATTCAAGAGCGATGAACTCACAGATGTGCAATATGTCACGAACATAACCACCAACATACAGTATCGTTGGGCAGCCGGGCAATGGCTGAAGAGTTATGAAGGACTGTATCCGTCGGGTGAATGGAGTCTGGTGCTTTGAATGCTGTAGGTGTTTGGTTCTATTCTGTATCTACTGACCGATACCTCTATCTGCTACGCAATGACGATCGTAATCCCGGCACTTGGGGATTGCCTGGAGGCAAAGCCCTGGCCAACGAAACCTTGATGCAAACCATACGCAGAGAATGCATTGAAGAACTGGGATTCTGGCCCGAAGAAATACGATTGGTGCCTATAGAAAAATTCACTAGCCCCGATGGCAAGTTCCATTATCATACGTTTTTCTGTAGCGTTGAAAAAGAATTTGTGCCCGAACTCAATGAAGAACATCAAGGTTATGCCTGGATAGATTCTACCACGCAACCTAGACCACTGCATCCAGGCCTATGGTCGACTGTGAATTTTGAAGAAGTCCGGCAGAAAATGACGCAGGTTCAACAACTCAATCACACATCACAGTAAGTGATGAATTTACGGTAATCCCATACATAGACATTGGCAAAGTTGCGCCAGGAATCGGGCGGCGGAGCGCCGTCGGTGACCAGATAGAATTTCACACCAGGATAGGCCCGGAACACATGCGGCATATCGGCTGTGCATTGTGTGTCGATCACGCAGTGAGGATTGATACCATCCACGCCAACGATGAATATTTCTTGGTGCCCATCAAAGGCAGCGATGTAGGTAGCTCGGGCACCTGGTGCCAATCTCACGGCATAGGGCACAGGGTAGAGTTGCTCCAGGAAACGCAAACAGTTGCGAGTGCTGGAATAGACCACGGTGTTGGCAGTGTAATTTTTGTCAACCATGTCAGATAGTTCTTTGACATTGGTCTCTACATAAAAGTCGCAACGTATCTTGCGCCACACGCCATCGCAACCATAGGTCTGTAATTTTTTTTGTCCCAACAGACCACCTTTGTGATTTTCTAACACACGGATCACGTCTGCTCTTGCAGTTTCATCTTGCCCGATCACAGCAGCTCTGCCAGATATGTGTTGATTGGAAATAGAGTTAGGAACAAATTCTCTGTTTTGTATTTTCATGCCACCTTTGTAAGTGGTATCTGTGATGATGAATTCACCATCATAGTGTTCTCGGAAACGTGCTGTGATCATAATCTTCCTACCACTACTTCAATCTTACCCGGAACGTCGCTGTTGTAGTCTTCCAGCGCCTTACCGATCACTGCACCAGGTATAAATGAATTCATTTTGACAGCAGTGCCTGGAATGTTGCTAGAAACTAAAAGATCACCTTTGTTTATTGTACCAACAACACGACAAGGCACTCGGCCCAACAGTGCCACTGCCGCTACGTGTTTACCTTCCAGCCCACGGTTCATCAAAACACCTGGATTTTCTGACACGGTTCCTGCAATAGATGATTGAGCCATTGAAGTGCTTTGAGTTACTTCCTTTTCTCCACCAATGACTAAAACAGTGCCTACAGGGTAATCAGCGTCGGCAAGATAGCGTTCTGCAACGTCGGCATATTGAGCGGAAGTGGCCTTGACATGGGCTGTGTTAAAATAGGTAGTGGCTGATCCAATGTTACCAACTCCGTTGCCTTGGATATTTAAAATATCTCCCCCAAACCCTGAGTTTCCTGCGGCCACATAAAGAGCAAATCTATTGGTCAGAGTGGCGTTGGATCCCGGGGCAACAGCATTGGCTATGTAAAAAGTGGCAGCGTTTGTAAAAGTGGTTGCGGCACTGGCTGCAAGCGTTGGTTGGTTCAAAGCATGGATAGCCACATTAGCCACTGTGCCAAAACTGGTGGTATCTGTGAAAGTGCTGGCATCGGATACAATTCCAATACCATTTGTGCTGATATTTGCAGAGTTGCCATCTCCGCCTCGGTGTATTTTTCCGATAACATTAAGGCCACCCGAATACAGTGTGGAGACTGTGCTGCCTCCAATATTACCTCGGATATTGCCGCCCGAAGCAATGACGGCCATGCTGGATGTACCGTTTGATATTGTGGTTGAATCTACCGAACTCCATCTCACACCAGTTGCTGTGGATTCTAAGTATTGTCCTGAGCTGCCAGTGCTTGAGTTGGCAGTGATGGTGCCCGAAATAGTTACGTTGCTGAGTGTTTTATTGGTAAGAGTCTGCGTAGCTGTTAGTCCTACTTGTGGATAACCGCCTGGATGTGAACCATCATGCACACGGATCACTTCTAAATCAGTGTCAATGCTGAGCTCGCCGGCTGAGCCGGTAAACGAGTTGTTTTGTGCTGTGGTTCCCCTACGGAACTGTAATACGGTTGGCATTGATTTCTCCTGTCTCTTTATTTATTTAGGTCAACACACCCAAGTCCACTGGGTCCAATATCTCTCCGCCAGGATCCATCATGCTGTAAACTTCACCGAGATTTACCCCAAATGGATCAGTGGCTCCTGACTCAAACGGTGTTTCTTGCGAGGTTTGCACGAAATTGAAGCTGAGATCAAAATTACCCGTGGAGCCGGGCACTGGTGACACTGTGCTGTTGGGGAAACTGGTTGCTCCTCCGCCGCCACCGCCACCGCTTTGATCTTCCCATGTCAGTCCACCAGCGCCATTGGTAGTGAGAACTTGTGAGGCATTGCCGTATCCAGTGGGGAAAATATAGGTAAAATTGCCGGTCAGTGTGGCTGGCGATCTTAGTCCTATGTAGTTGCTGTTGTCGCTGTCGTTGAGGAACAGTATACCTCGATTTTGTATTTCAACATTGCCTGTGGCTTTGAGCACAGCACCCGTGACATTGCCAGTGGCAGAGATCAAACCTGCTGTGGTCAAGTTACCACCTGACACATTGCCAGTGGCACTTACTTGTCCTGCTGTGGTCAAGTTACCACCTGACACATTGCCAGTGGCACTTACTTGTCCAGATGTGGTCAAGTTGCCACCTGACACATTTCCAGTGGCAGAGATCAACCCTGCTGTGGTCAAGTTACCACCTGACACATTGCCAGTCACAGTCAAGGATGACAATGTGCCAACGGATGTGATATTGGGCTGTGCCGCAGTGGTAACTGTGGCTGCTGTGGTGGCTGCTCCAGTCAATGCACCAACAAATGACGTTGAAGTTACACTTGATAATCCTGCCACAGTGGTCACTGTGTCACCCAGCGTAAGTGTAGTGTTTCCCAGAGTCACGGCTGAATTGGCCAAACGAGCCTGTGCCAGTGTGCCGGATGAGACATTAGTTGCAGAGATTGTGGTAACGTTGGCACCTGATCCGTTGAGTGTGCCTATAAAATTTCCTGATGTTGTATTGCCGGTCACTGTCAAACTACTGAGACTGCCCACTGATGTGATATTGGGCTGTGCCGCAGTGGTCACTGTGGCTGCTGTGGTGGCTGCTCCAGTCAATGCACCAGTGAATGTGGTAGCACTCACATTGCCAGCAGAAATATTTCCTGTGACTGATAGAGAGGTCAATGTGCCCACTGATGTGATATTGGGCTGTGCCGCAGTGGATAGTGTTCCTGTCAATGTGGTAGCCGCCACTGTTGTGGCACCCAAGTTACCCACATTGGCATTGCCCGATGCTGAAATAGTTGTGGATTCAAGTCCACCAACTATGAGATTACCATAGTCATTGACCGTGACTACTTCGTTGGAAACTGAGACGTTGGTCGCGGCTATGAGCTTGCCTGCTGAGTTGTCATAGCCCATGAAAGCGGCTTGTTCTGAGGTAGTGTAATACCAAAGCTCCTGACCTCGATCCTTGCCGTCGTTGCTGGTCAGCGGTGTATTGTTGGCACCACGGCCTAGTCCAATGATTGGATCAACTACGTTGAGATTGGTCACATTGACAGAAATCACATTGCCACTGACAGTGAGGTTGCCTGCTATGGTAGCATTGCCACTGGTTGAGAGTGTGCCTGTGGACACTGTGCCTGTAGTGACTAGATTACCGCCTGTGACATTTCCGGTAACTGATAGAGAGGTCAATGTGCCCACTGATGTTACATTGGGCTGTGCGGCAGTGGCCAGCGTGCCGGTCAACAGCGTTCCAGACACATTACCGCCGGTGATGTTACCTGTTACGCCTAATGTGCCTGCAATATTAGCGCCAGCCGTTGATACTACCACAACATTAGCAGTACCGCTGATGCTGATATTAGCATTGCCACCTGAAGTTCCAATGTTGGCTTCAGATGTTCCATTGAAAATCTTTGTGGTAAAGATGCCTGAAGCACAGGCCACGTTGCCTAAGAAGTATGCACCAGTGATGTTGCCTGCCGTGGAAAATCCCCCGGCATTGACGTTGCCGGTAACTGTGATCAGTCCTGCTGTACCTAGGTTACCTACATTGGCATTACCAACAGCATTGAAAGTTCCCTTGACATTGGCCAGTGTGCTTGAACCGCCAATATTAATCGCGGTTTGATTAGCATCATACAATGTCACTGACGCAGTGGCTGATGTGATACTGTTGGTCTTCAATCCACCAACTACTGAAGCTATGCCGGTCACGGACAACGCACCACCAGTGCTGATATTTCCGCCAGTGATATTGCCCGTGGCAGTGATCAGTCCTGCTGTATCTAGGTTACCCACGTTGGCATTTCCTGTAACACTGAGTGTGGTTGATCCCGATATAGCACCTGTGGCCACTATGGCGGTGGTACCTAAGTTGCCAACATTGGCGTTGCCACTCACAGTGATGGCTGTCAAGTTAGCATTGGTGGCACCCAAGTTACCAACGTTGGCGTTGCCTGTCACCGACAACACACCCGATGTTATGAGATTACCACCAGTGATGTTGCCAGTGGCAGTGACAGTGTTGGCGTCGACTGCTGGTGTGGCTCCTGACAGCACAGTGGTGCCACCAGCAGGATTGGTTATTATCACTGCTGTGGCATTGGCAGAAATCTGGGCGTTGCCAAGATAGATGGTAGAGTTTGCTAGGTATATGTCTCGCCAACGATTTGTTGTGTTGCCTAAATCGTATGTGATGTTGGCACCTGGGTTGACGTTGCCAAAAAATGTTGGAGCATCCTTCACAGCAAATGTTATGGTATCAGTGGCAGCGTTGCCTGTGATAACTATATTGTTGCCGGGAGTGAGGGTCACTGTGTCGCCCACAGTATTAGCCAACACGGCCGTGGAATTGGCATAGATATTACCAAACGCAAACGCTGAATTCTGTTCAAATACCAGAGCAGTGGTGCCTATCACGATAGGGTCGTTGGTTGTCAGTTTCCACTGGGTGTCTTTGTAGGTGGTACCTTCAGTGACCATGATAATGGTGCCTGCATTGAGCTCGCCAGATTCATTGGTATCAACTGATCGGATCCAAGTGCCGTTGGAACCTGTGCCCAACACTGATACCTGGTAAACACCATTTTGGCTGCCTGTTGATTGGCCGGCCACCAGGATCCTGCTGCCTATGCCCAAACTCACACCATCCACGGTGCTGGGAGCACCTCCCGACAGTGTGACGTTGGTCAACGTGATAACGCGGACCGCTTGTTTGTAGTCTATGTCAAATATCTGATAGGCGCGAGGTTTAGTTAATCCCATGTTTTACCCAGGTTTGATATATTTATGGAAAAAAAACAGGGCCAATGGCCCTGTGTTTGGCGAGTTTGCGTGGATTACAGGCGCCCCACTACGACTTCTATCACACCTTCTGTGTCATCAAAGTCTTCCAGTGCTTTGCCTATCACCGTGCCCACACGTGGATCTGGTTCGGCTCTAGCACGACCATCTGCTGTGGATACCATCATGTCTCCTTTGCGCACAGGTCCTGTGACCCGGGTTGGCACGCGACCTGTGAGCGCCACTACTACAACATGCTCACCTTCCAGCGCAGAGTTCATGATATAACTTGGATTGGTGGAAATCACACCAGCCACACGCTTGCATGCTTCTTCGGTGCATCCGGTGACTTCTGCTGTACCACCAAAACATACCACTGTACCGGGTTCTAGATCAGCATCTGCCGCATACATCTCTGCCAAGTCAGCGTATTGTGCTGAAGTGGCTTTGGCAAATATGGTGTTGAAGTAAGTGGTTGAATTTCCAATGTTGCCCACACCATTGCCTTGACCGTTGAGTATGTTGGCTTTGACTGTGACTGCACCGTCGGCTACTACTATCACGTTGGCATTGCCCCCGGCGCTGAGTGTGACAGCACCAGATGTCAGCGTTTGAACATTGGAAGTACCGTTGGCAATGCTTGTGGTATCAACGTTGTTAGAGCTCAGCACACCTGGTGTGGTGCCATCTGGTCCAAAGAATGCCAGAGTGTTGCCCGAAGTGTTTTTGAGCACGATATTGCCCAGCGTGATCGAGTTCCCACTGAAATAACCATCTCGCCAACGCAGAGCAGAACTGCCCAGATCAAATGCTACGTTGGCTGTGGGTATCAAATCACCTGTGATGGAGATGTCATTGGAAGTGTCTGTGAGTTCGATGACTGCATTGCCGGGTGAATTGGAAATTGATTTTACCTGCGCCGTGGTCGTGATCTGGCGCACTTCGATGACGTCTTGGCTGAGAGGTGCTTCTGTGAACGTCATCACATTGCCAGATACAGCATATGATGTCACAGGTATCTGCACGATACCGTTGATCGAAACGATACAGGAGTCAGTGGTCTGGTCTGATCCCAGCGTAAAGGTCAATGTGGAACCATCCCCGTTGAATATTTGAGAATCAATGACCGTGAATACCGATCCCGCTGATACCCAACCATCTGCGTCGTAAAACTCTAGATTGTCCGTGGTGGTATTGAAACGGATCATACCCGTGACACTGGTAGACGGACGCTGTAAAGAATTACCGCGTGGTATCAGTATAGCATTGGTAGATTGGAATGAAACCAAGGCATTGGTTACCTGCGTTGAGTTACCAAATGATGCTGTGCCTGTGCCTGCATCAACATAGAACACGTTTGCTGTGGTGTCTCCATCAACCGCAAAGTCAACGTCAGCATCGCTGCCGTTGATTGTTATACGACTACCACTGCTGTCAATAAAGCCCGAAGTTAAAATTAAGTTGCTGCCTGTGATGTTGCCAGTGGCCACAATCAAACCTGCTGTGCCCAAATTGCCCACATTGGCATTGCCAGTGACACTGAGTGTTGTGCCAATGGACCCCAGACCTGCTGTGATCAAGTTACCACCAGTGATGTTGCCAGTGGCAGTGACAGTGGTAGCAGCTGATATGGCCGCATTGGATATGACATTGCCACCTGTTATGTTGCCACTGGCAGTAATAGTGGTGGCAGCACTGATAGTGGCATCTGATCGGACGTTGCCACCAGTGATGTTGCCAGTGGCAGTGACTTGACCTGCTGTGCCCAAATTGCCCACATTGGCATTGCCAGTGACACTCAGCGTGGTACCTATAGATCCCAGACCTGCTGTGATCAAGTTGCCACCAGTGATGTTGCCAGTGGCAGTGACAGTGGTAGCAGCTGATATGGCCGCATTGGATATGACATTGCCACCTGTTATGTTGCCAGTGGCTGTTATCTGGCCAGCAGTGCTGATATTACCCAGTATGACATTACCAGTTATCAAGGCAGATTGTGCGTAAAGATTACCAGCCTCAAAGGTGCCATACTGCACAACATTGATAATATTGTTGCCACTGAAGTTTACATTGGCAGCAGCTACCACATTGCCCGTGGAGTTGTCAAAGAATACCGAAGCATTGCCTTTGCCTGTGGCTGCTTTGAAGTATTCCATATAGATACCGCGATCCATGCCATCGTCGGTGGTCAATGGAGCACCGTTGGCGCCTGTGCCCATGATGATCACTGGATCTTCAACACGCAAGTCATCAACATTGATGTATGACAAGTTACCTTGCACCACTAGGTTGCCACCAATGGTAGCATTTCCTGATATTTCTAAAAGCGAACCAGTGATTAAACTGTTGGATATAACATTGCCACCTGTTATGTTGCCAGTGGCTGTAATAGTGGTGGCAGCACTGATAGTCCCATCTGATCGGAGGTTACCACCAGTGATGTTGCCAGTGGCTACTATGAGTCCAGCTGTGCCAAGATTGCCCACATTGGCATTGCCTGATGCATTGAGTGTGGCAGTTGATGTAAGACCAGTAGTGGTCAAGTTACCACCGGTGATGTTGCCAGTGGCACTCACCGTGGTTGCCGCTGACACAGCGGCGTTGCTTACTAGGTTACCACCAGTGATGTTACCGGTAGTGTTTATTTGTCCAGACACACTGAGGTTGCCAAGAGCCAGGTTACCAGTGATGGTAACGTTACCAATCACAGCACCACTGGAAATTAAATTACCAGCAGATACGTTACCTGTGGCATCGATGTTGCCAGTGGTAGAGATGTTACCACCGGATATGTTACCAATGGTTGTTGAAATATTGCCTGCGGCTGTAACAGCCGCATTGGAAACCAAGTTACCACTGGTGACGTTACCGGTAGCAGAAATTTGGCCTGCTGTGGCTATATTGCCAGCACGCACATTGCCAGTGATAGCTGCATCCGTGATGATATTGCCGACCAAACTTGTGGTGCCGTTGATGACGATGTTGCCACCAATATTGGCATCTTTGGTATGAAAGCTGGCATAACTGGCAATAGTTACTGTGGTGTTGGTGGTGGTGTCATTGGTGAACGCCGTGACAAACTCACCAGCAGATTCATCCCAAACAAAAGCGATGTTCTGGCTGGAACCGCGCTCGCCAATATAACCAATGTCCAACGAAGGAGCACCTGTTTGATTGGCAGCCAGCAACAGTATGGGATCTTCGATCACCACGCTCACTGTGTCAATGGTGGTAGTGGTTCCGTTGACTGTCAAGTTGCCCGAAACAGTGAGATCTGATCCATATACCAAACTGTTGGCTATCTTGCCTGCTGTGACCGAGAAATCTTGGAGCTTGACCGCGGCATTGATGCCGAGATATAGGTTGGCACCTGAAGAATCAGTGATTTGGTTGTTTTTTATCCGGGTAATGGCCATAGTGTAACTTTGCTCCGCTTATGGTATATTTACCAACAACCCTACACTTTGATACTAGGCAGAGATATTGGCTCCCAATGCTACACGCTTCCAAGCACCGGCGCTGTAGACCGCTAGACAAGGATTTCCAGAATCTCCGTTGCTGACGTAGATAATTTGCCCAGCGGCAGGAGTGCTTATATTAGCAGTTGCCGCCACGGTGTAAGTGGGTAGTTGCAGGCTGTCGCAGGTGGCAATATTGGCCACACCTTGGGTGGTCACTGTGATTTCCGCGTTGCCTGACAGATTTGTTATGGCATTGACATAGGTTACCGCTGCCGTGAATCTCACGTCCACTGTATCAGAAATTTGTGGTGCTTCAGCAAAAGTAATCACATTGCCTGCCACTGTATAGGCCACTCCTGGCTGTTGCACCACACCGTTGGTGGCCACTATGATGGCTGCTTCCGTGGTGCTTTCATCAAGACTGAATACCACTGTGGATCCATCACCGTTGATGACCTGATTGGTTATTGACACGAAATCACTGCCCACAACCTCCCATTGTGCGCCATCATAAACTTCAACCTGTGTGATAGCTGTGTTGAAACGCATGGCTCCGGTTTCTGGTGTTCCTGGGCGTTGTGCTGTGTTACCTGCGGGTATGGTAAGGCTGGTAGTGCTGACAAAACTTGCGATGCCCGTGCCATCCACCGTGAATACTATGTTGCCATTGCTGGCAGTGCTGATGGCCATATTGCTGTTGCTGGCGATAGAAACATTGGCACTGGACGTGATGTTGGTATCATTGATGGTAAAATTGTCAACAATCAGCTGTCCCTGGATGTTGGCATTGGCACCATCAAAAGTAAAATTGGCAGAATCTACCAGATAATCATTTGTGTTTGTATACACCACACGATTAGCTGTAAGCGATGTGATTTGTGCATTGCCGCTGGTAATGTTGCCAGTGACATTTACAGTATCAGTTTGAATTGTTCCACTGTTGCCATACCCAACTTGAAAAATACCTGTGATCTGATCATAGGTTAAATTAGCCGATGCACCAAAATTACTGTTAAAGTTGTATTGTATCTGGGTGTTAGCACCTGCAGGCTCTTGTAAATCGATTGGGGCACCGTTGGCATAGTAGTAACCATTGGTCAGTATGTTTCCCACAGCCGTGTTGCCAGTGATGTTGGCAGTGCTAGCCAAGATACCCGCATTGGATATGATATTGGCGCCTGTAATATTGCCCGTGACAGACACAATGTTACCATTGCAGAAATTTGTCACAGCAAGATTGGCCACTGTGAGATTGCCGCCAATGGTCACATTGCCAACCACAGCACCATCTGATATGATATTACCACCTTCGATGTTGCCCGTGGCTGTGATGTTGCCGGAAGTGAACACTGTGTTGCCATCAAAAGTAAAGTTGGCACTGGTCAGAGCCAGATTGGTGGGACCAGCATAAAAGACGCCATTGGCCGTGGCTGAAGTGATACGCACATTTGACGCATTGGCCACGCCTATCACAGTGAAATCATCCGCAGGTGTGCTGGTTAGCACGCCAACACGATTGTTGTCTACATCAAAGTAGATCAGGTTGCCCTGGATGCTGAGATTGGCACCACGTTGCAGGTTGTCCTGCAGAATATTGCCGGAAATGCGAGATATTGCCATCGATAGCCCTTTTTACTATTTATGGGCTTAGGGTTGTGTGGGCGCGACCACGCTCCTGATGACGTTTATAGGCTCGCCATCGGGCGGAGCCGAAGTAAAAGTTATGTCAAAACCACCGCCTGTGATTGCGTATGTGGTGCCTGGCGGCTGATACACAGAGCCTATGAACACTATGACTTGATCATCTGCAGAAATTACCGTGGTATTGGTAAGGCTGAATGTAAGTGTAGATCCGTCTCCTGTGTCGCTGTAGACATCTACGTTGAGTTCGCCACCTATGCCCACAGGACGGAACACAGTACCGTTGAAAAATTCCAGTGTGCCAATGTCGGTGTTGTAACGGAAACTGCCAAAAACTGGTGCTGTGGGACGAGTGCTGGAATCGCCAGCAGGCACCACTATGCTGGAACTACCGCTTTGCAGTTGGCGATTTTTGACAAAGTAGCCCATTAAATCGTAGTGAAACTTGCGACAGTGGTGATGGCATTGTTGGCATTGGCATTAGCCCGCACTGTGTCGCCAGGACCCAACAGCAGTTTTTCACTGCCTGCATACAGTTGATAGGTATCATTGGCAGTGATCAACAGTTGGCTCAATATGGTATTGCTGTTGCCGGCTGAGCCACCGCTGGGCACCACATACACATTGGCAATCACGTTGCCGGCTGAGTAGTTGGTGAAACTCAAAAATGTGATGGCTGTGTTGCCAGAACTGGTGTATATGTTGCCGGCTGCTGTTGTGACGTTTCCTACTGCTATGGTCATGATCTGTTCCTTAGAATATTATGCTGAAAACAATGGCTTTGCTTTTGCTGATCAACTCATCCTGATTGCTATCGTTGTTAAAATAGATACCAGTTCCGCCACTGCCTGGGATGTCTGATGTGACTGTGGCAGAGTTGGCCACGGCGGCCGGACTAGATCCTGTGTAATCCAGTACCAAAGTGCCATCAAGAAACAGCCTGCTGGTAGCATAGTCGAATTTAAATGCGGCATTGGCGCCCAATGCACCACCGTTGTTGTATTGTATTTCTGTGTTTGCCCCGGCTGCAATTGATCCTGAAGAAACAATAGGACTCCAAGTTCCCGTCAAGCCAGTGGTGTCTGTGGACGATGACAGCTCCCACTGCGCAGAAGTGTTGTTGTATCTCAGGCCCGCAAAGTTTGAAGCAGTGCGATGCGTGAGCAGACCCGAATTGGATGAGTATGTGCCTGTGTTGGACGAGTTGACCAAGATGAACGGATCTTTGACATTGAGTTCGTCCACATTGATATAGGTCAAATTACCTTGCACCGTCAAGTTTCCGCTCACAGTGGTATCCGTGTCGATATAGACCTTCTGCGTGGGAGGGTCAATGGTCTGGATATAGTAATCGCCGTCGATGCGTTTGTAACTGGTCATATCTGCCCTTTTGCTGTATTTAGCAGGGTTTGGAATTCCAAAAGTAACATGCTACGCAGATTTTTCACGTTGTCAAACCCGGCCGTGCGAGCAGACTGTAGACCTTCCACACGTATGAATTCGTTGCTGGGGAAATCCCCGCAGACCTGTATGATCTGTTTGACCCAATTACCGCTGAAAGTGGGCGGATCTTGGCTTTTTTTATAGAACTGCGTGTCAGCATAGAGATTGTTGAACTGCCCGTTGGTCGTTCCAAGATCGAATCCCAACAGGTAAATGCAGTGGTATCCGTCCAGGCAAGCCAAGGCCACTGCATTGGGACCAGAACTGAATCCTTGATATTTGCTGTCCAATCTGTGCGCACCACTTTCGGGCAAGGGCTTGCGTGTGTAGAAACGATGTTTCTTGGCATAGCCCGAGTCCTGTATGGCCGTGGCGATGGGGCGGTCAGTGGCTATGAGCACATCAGGTGTGAATGTGCGATACAAGGCATTGCACCCATACACAGGTCCGTGTGTTTTTAATTGTGCAAGATCAATGGGTTCGCGGCTGCGCCCATTGCCCAAAACAAATGCTGTGGTCATAAAAAAATCCTCCCTGTATGTATCTGGGGAGGATTTCCGAGCCTTAGGTATTTTAGCTGTTGTAGTTTTCTACGATGCCAAGATCCAAAAGATTCTGTTGGGTTCCTGTGTTGCCCGATCCAGTTGTGCCCGATTTGATCACTGTGCCTTCGTCTGTGAAGAAGTTAGAAGCATAGCGCACGTCATTGATCACTTGGTCGGCCGCATAGGTAGATCCGCCTGTGAAGTCCAACATGAACTTGTTGGTCAGCTTGCTGATACGGCGAGCAGTGGAGTCATTCAATGTAAACGTGATGTTCATGTTGCCTGAACTCAATGATGCATCTGCTTCGTCAGCCAAGATGCAAACACCAACTGCGTTCACACGGCCTGTGCCAGTGCTTCCAAGCGCGGCTGTGGCAGTAAAAATTCCACCTACTGTGGGTGTGCCTGTGACTCCATAAGCGGTCCAGTCTGTGTCGCCAACTGTGACTATGCGATATGCTGTTCCAGAAACCAGTGCGGTGCGTTGTGTGATGCCGCCCACTAGATACTTGTGAGCACCTTTTTGTGTGATGATGTAACCATCTTCTTC
>SXGQ01010425.1_pt1 | contig 84826 bp, 94 predicted proteins | sample 3178371 | NCBI WGS metagenome assembly SXGQ01 (sample SAMN11356859, study PRJNA531348) | freshwater metagenome | isolation source: freshwater sample F1-20 | place: China: Fuxian Lake, Yuxi | collected 2017-12-25 | reverse complement strand
TTTCATAGATCCTGAAGGAGAGGGTCATTTGGAATTAGAAAAAAACAAAAAATTATTAATCTTTCATCGTATTAGAGAAAATATTCTTCGCTACATTCCTATGGAACAATACATGTTACAAACACTTATGAGTAGATGGGTGGAAGAAACCCTTCAAGTTGAAGGTATACACACCTTCCAAAAGCAATTCAACGTCTTCTACAATATTGGTGACACCTTTCCATTATAAGAATATTTATCATTATGAAAGTCAAAGTAACGGAAGAAAAGTTATATCCAATATTCAAAAAATTCATGGAAACATATTTTAAGAAATATGAATGGAGAAAAGATGAAATTGGGATTATTTGGTTTGTGGATCCTGAAGGATATGGTCATTTGGGTTATTCAGGGAAAAATTATTTAACAATCTATCGTTATATTATTGATCAAATTCTTCGCTACATTCCTATGGAAGAATCTATGTTAGAATTACTTATGGGTAGATGGGTTGGAGAGACCCTTCAAATTGAAGATATAAAGTCCGTCGTAGATCCACTCCCAATCCCCGTTCGTGTTGGTGATACCTTTCCATTATAAGAATATTTATATGGTATGAAACTACTTGAGAGAAAAATACATTTACTAGAATCTTTATTGGATGGTAAGAATATTTTTGAAGCTAATTATAAAGCACAAAAATTAGATTATAACTTAAATTCATTATCAGATTTTATCGGTAAAGATACTATGGACGTTCATTATAATGGACATTATAAAACTTACCTTAAAAAATTAAATGAACTTCTACCGGATGAAAAAATGATCCCAATAGAAGATTTAATTAAAAAAATATCAAGGTATAACAAGAAAATTAGGAATAATGCCGGTGGTGTATATAACCACCAACTATTTTGGAAAATGTTATCCCCAAACAAAACAAAACCATCTAAAGAACTATTAGAAAAAATTAACAAAGATTTTGGTTCTTATGATGAGTTCAAACAAAAGTTTGAAAAAGTGGCATTAGACAGGTTTGGTTCAGGATGGGTTTGGTTAATTATGGGTAAAAGTGGTAGGTTACGTGTCGTATCTACACCCAATCAGGACAACCCCGAGATGAATATTATTAGAAATGGAGGAAAAATTTTATTGGGACTTGACATTTGGGAACATGCGTATTATCTTAGCTACCGAAATGAGAGAGACCGATATATCAAAAACTTTTGGAAAGTGGTAAATTGGGATTTCGTAAGTTCAGAATATCAGAAACTTAAAAATAATTAATATTATGAGACTTAAAGATTTATGTGATTTTTCCCTGAATAACCCAAATGCCGACTTTTGGTTAATTAGAAAAGGTTCCGCTAACGTTGTGGGAACACCAACTAAAGAATTCTCACCCGAAAACATCGGAGTTACCGTTACAAGGACCGATATCCTTCTTCCCGATTATCTGTTCTACGTATTTCAATATTTAGTTTCATCAGGTAAACTACAACAATTATCTCACGGAACAACCAAACTATCAAATATTAAGATATCCGATATTGGTAACATACAAGTAGGATAAAAAAATGGGGGTTATTAAACCCCCATTTTTGTTTTAATGATATTCTCAATCTTTCTTTCAAGATACCATTTTGCCTTTGTTAAATCTTCCAATTCCTTCATTCGGTCCTTTTTTCCTGCTCTTGAGATGTATTTTACCGTATTACCCAAGTGAAAATCCAAGTCCCACGCCTCAATCACCTTAATGGCTTCATACACATTTGTTTCACCACCGTAATGACTTGGGTGATTAACCATATCTTTTTCTTCTCCCATATTATAAACTGTTTAATTTTTAACAACAACAAAATAATCTTTTCCGTATTTACTTTCTTCAATGATCCCTTCTTCAATCAAACCGATCAAATATTCTCTCGTTTCCCAATCACTCTTCTTCAGGATGTATTTAGCAATAAATCCGATGTGTAATGGTTGAGCTAATTTTTTTAAGAGTTTCACATCAATGTCATCCATACTTTTTTTTCATAAAGTTACAAAATTTATTTCACTTCGTCAACAACTTTTTCTCTAATTATGATCGCACCATCATAATCCTTATATTCTTCATACTCCTCGGGTGTAATTATAATAAACCTGTGTGCCATATAAATTATGCGTTAAGTTGTAATGTTTTTGTTTTTTGTATCGTATGGTTCATTAACTTCCGTTTGAATAGAGGTAATAAAGAATTCTCTATCGGTAAGTTTTGTGATGATATACACTCAAAAATCGGAAACTTTGAATTTGATATTTGATCAATTAACCTTGAATAATTATCTGTTTGTTCTCCCTTATAGATTCTCTCAACCTCACATTTCGTTTCCTCAGTGTCCTGACGAATTTTTTTAATTGAGTATTTCCAAATGTAGTTTTCCTTGTTGAAGATATCTTGATAAATGAAGAACCCCGCACCAAAATAAACCCGATCTTCGTTCTTAATCGGATTCGTTGCCACCGATTGATAACCGATCTCCCAAACAGATTTTGCAACAACAAAATATTCTTTCAATCTATCAAGTGCTGACATAACACTTAACCTAATATCCTTATATTCCCTGTCTGTGAATTTTTTTCTGCTTTTGACGTTCTTTATCTCAAACAACATAATCTCATCATCAGGTGTCTTAAATGTCTTATCTAAACCCAATAATAACCCATCTTCAATGTAAGCCCGACAAACCGCTAAATGTAATGCCAATTCTGAAAAATATGGATATATCTCACCACGACTTAAAGCATCTTCAACCTTTTTGATGAAAGACATAATGATATATTCATTATATTCAACATCAACCGGCTTTCTTAAAAACCAATCTGTCGGCATTAACAATTTTATTTCTTTTTCCATACTCTTCAAAAATAAACATATCATCCATAATGTCAATTATGTCTGAAAATACTATAATCCTCATTCAAATAAGTTTCCTCATAAACGTTACCATCATATCCTGACATAACTTCAACACCATCAGTATCAACAATACCTTTAGCTAATTCATCTATATCAATAAAATCATTGGGGTTGTACCCAAACTCATGAATAAATGATAATGGATTATTAACATAATCACTAACCAAATCATTAATTTTTTCGTTAATTAGATCATCGGGAATGTCACCATCAGGATCTTCTTTAATCTCATCAATTTCATATTCAAGATCTGAAATTTCACTTTCCAAATCACTTATCTCACTTTCAATCTCATCAATCCTGTCTTGATTCCAATTCTCATCATCCATATTTTCTAACTCACTCAACTCTTCTTGTAGATTAGTAATCTCATCTTTCTTATCTGAAATCTCATTAGTCTTGTTTTCAATCGCTATTTCTTGATTTCTAGATAATTCTCTCACATCGTCATCAAAATAACTGTCAAGATCGTCATAAACAATCTGTTCATACAACTCTCTTGCATATTCTTCTACTTTGTCAGTATCAATATAATCCTCTAAAAAAGACTCTCTAATACCTTCTATACCAATATCATCTAATAAATTTTTCTCATATTCAATTGCCGCCTCTTCAATCTCACTAGTTAATCCAATAACCCACTCTTGACCAGTTTCAATAACTTCAAACATTTTTAATCCGTAATACCCATAATCCATAGGTAACAAATTATAAACATCAGGTGTGTCCAAATAATCAGACATTGCTTCATCAATCTCATCAATTCTTTCCTCAATCTCCGTTTCCCTTTCTTCACTAACCCCCGCAGATAGTTCATCAGATAACTCTTCCCTCTCCTCTGTCATCTTATAATACTCAAAAATTTCTTCATCAGTATGTCCATCCAATTCACCAGTACTTGTTAAATGATAATATAATGCCCAAGCATATTCTGAAGTACCATCCTCTTTACCATACGGCCATTCATTTGATTCTCTACGTTCATTAGCCATTTCCAACTTTCTTCTATTAATGTTTGCAAGTCTCTCTCGATCAAGTCTAGCCAATTCTTCTTCTCTTCTTTTTTTATCTGCAAAAATTTCAAGTTGTTCAGAATATCTTGATTTAACATACTCATCAATCTTATCTAAAACACCATTCAAATAATCAGTATCTATTAACCAACCTGTATTGAATTGATTATCAGGTGCATCAAAAAATTGACGCTCACCATCAAAATGATAAACATACGCCACCTTATAGAACCTATCAGATGTCGGTCTCTTTTTATCTAAAAAATAAAATAATTTACCTTCACTATTGTATTTGTCAAAATAATTGGATGAGTCCTTGGAAGCGGTACACCATTTGGTCCCTTTACCATAATAACAAGATGCTTTATGTGTGTATGGTGAGACCACGGTTAATGTATCGTCATCATAAACCACATCAGAACCTTCAACCGATTCAACAGATCTTCTAACTCTATTTTGATATTCATCCAAAGCATTTAATAAGTCTTCAACGCTAGTATATTTTTCAATTTCCTTTCTTTCCAAGTTATTAGATACTTCATAAAACCTATTCAACATCACATCTAACTTCTCTAATACACCATCAAAATTTGTAGGATCCAAAACATTACCTAACCACATTAAATATTTGTTATTACCCGGAAGATTATCCGATAATGTAATAATTTGTTGTAGTTGATTAGATGAGAACTTCTTTGAAAACTTTTTTGAAAAGTCTTCAACTCGTCCTTCTTGTAATAATTTTATAAACTTCATAAACAATATTTAATATATTATATTTTTATCATATTATAGGATTCGGAAAACACTAAAATAAGTGTCTAAATAATACACCTGTCTAACTTCACCATCATATTCATTCAAATATTCATCACTTATCTCACTAGTCTTTCCGATTTCCCATATAGTATAATCATTAGTATTTAAAAATCTATATATTGGATAGTTTTCACTAATAAGAACTAAATTATAAACATCAGGTTTGTCATTATATTTTTCCAAAATCTCAGCAATCTCTTCTAAATCCCATTTAATCTCAATATTTTCTTCATCCTCTTCTAACGCATGCTCCAACTCACTATATCTTGTACTATATTCCTGCATTTCAATTATCTCATCTATCGTATGCCCATCAATTTGTCCGCTTTGTAATAAATGTGTATATAACGCCCAAGCATATTTACCTTCATATTCTTGATCATAAGAATATGGCCATATAAGCGCGTCGCGGTTATAATATGATTGGTTAAGTAATGAATTGTAATTTAGACCCACACTCATCAGTTCATCATTAACTAGTGCCTTACGATAATTCCTCTGTCGTTCAGCTTCTCTTTTTTCTTCACGTTCTTTTTCAAACTGATCATGTCGTTCAGAATAATTTGATTTAATATACTCATTAATCTTACCTAAAATACCTTTTAAATAATTTGTACCTAGTAACCAACCACTCATAATTTCTTTATCGTTCGGCTTACGAAAATCAAGGTTACCATCTGAGAATCTATAATGGAGAGCAACTTTATAAAAATCATCAGATGTTGGTTTTTTCTTATCTAAGAAATAAAATAACACCCCTTCGTTTCCCGAGATCTTCGAGGTGGTATAGCTTTTAAAATATTCAGGGTGGTCACGCATAGTAGTACACCATTTAGTTCCCGCACCATAATAACAAGACGCCTCATGTGTTTTTGGTGAAATTACGAGAAAATTATCATCCTCATAAACTACATCAGCACCTTTCTTAACTTCCCTTTTCAATTCAGATTTATTCTCATGTTTATCTAAAACATCTAACAGATCCTCAACACTACGATATTGATTAATATCCTTTCTATCTAAATTATTAGATATACTATCAAATTTTGGTAATACCTCTTCAAGTTTTTCTAACACACCATCAAAATTTGTAGGATCCAAAACATTACCTAACCACATTAGGTATTTGTTATTTCCAGGTATTCTTTTAGATAACTCAATAATCTGTGTTAATTGATTTTGAGAAAATTTATTTGAAAACTTATTTGAAAAGTCTTCAACTCGTCCTTCTTGTAATAATTTTATAAACTTCATAAACAATATTTTACAATAAATATTTAATAATTAATTTAACTCAATTATCTTTCCACAAAGATAGTTAAAAACTATTTATTGTAACAAATAAACTCAATTAAATTTTAGAGATATGGCAGGATGCGGATGTAAAGGTAATCAACCACCTCAACCACAAAACCCACAACCGGTTCAAACACCGGTTCAACCGCAACAGAGTAATAATACGGTTCAAAATGCTATCAAAAGAACCATTCAAAAATACTACTCAAAAGGTTAATTTTTATGTTCTAATTTAGAAAGGGAGGTAATTCTCCCTTTTTTTATTTATTAACTATTTATTATATATGAAAGGTATCGAATACGCAATTAAACACTTTAATGATGGTGATATAAACTTTATTGAAAAGTTTTTTGGTTCCACGGAACGTTTCGTCGAATTTATTGAGAAAAAAAATAGGTTACACGAGCTAAAACCAGACCCTCATATTTTATACGCATCCGACTATAATCACTTAATGAAATCTATTTTTGATAATTCAACAACTGAACAAAAAAAACCATTGGTTGATCATATTATAGATCAATATATAGGTGATGTTAAAAAAATAGACGACAATACTTACAGATTTAAGTTTGATAGAGAAGATCTTTCGAATTTGTTTTGGGATTATAGCCGTGACACATCACCACGAGATTTTGCAGAAGCAGTATTAAATGAGGATGATTGGGAACGATTTTATGATGTTATAGATAGGAATAATATGTATGATCTAATAGAAGATCTAAATGATGATAATATGAATTATGTTATTGGTTACATAGTTAGTCATTATAAAACATTAGATTTATCAGACATTGAGACAGGATTATCTGAAGAATTAAAAGAAAGGTTAGAATCCTCAACAATAACTTTAACACCTGAAATTACAAAAGAAATTTTAGAAGATGAGGAATTAACTAAGGAACTGTTTAATACCGAATGGCAAGATTTATATTGGGAATTGAGTGGTGCATATACTGACGCATATAATGACGCATACACTAGTGAGATATACAATAAAGTTATGTCGGAATTAGATAATTTATTCGGAAATAGAATTAAATGGAAGAACGATAATGGGAGATTTAATAGTTATGTTGATTTATCTTATGGTACTATATATCAATTTTTATATGATTATTTAGAAGGTGGTAATGATGAAACTTATTACTACCAAGGTAATTTAGAAAGTATCTTAAAAGAATTACACAATAATAGTTACGATTGGTTAAGTTTTATAATACCTGATTATCCAGATTATACAGATATCAAAAATAATTATCAAGAAACAATTCAAGGAAGGATTTAATATGTAATTTTTTTCTCATATTGTTACATAAAAAATAATAAAATATGAGATTATATAATCCAAAATCAAAATCAGGAGCACATAATGTTCTCTTAGATTTTATCATGTTGAAGGTATCCGAAAATAATAAATTCACAACTCTTTTAGAATTAATAAATGTAGGAAACTTCTTAGTAGTAAAAGGTGAAACAAATAACCCAACAAAAGTTTTACTATCTAAAACCTATGATGAGTTCTTAGATTGGTTTCCCGAATACTCAAACATCTTCCCAACAAACTTTATTGATTGTATCAACTATGATGCGGATAAGATAGATATCATTTCACCCTATCTTTGGAATCGTTTCTATAAGACCGAGAGACCTCTATTTTCGGACTTTCAGGTTGACATATGGAATGAGTATGACGGACAATCTAAATTCAACTATGTTGACGAAAATTATGTTCATTTGGAATTTGGTTCGATCAAACCTTCTAAATTCACACCACTAACAGTACAATCAATAAGTCCTTTTGGTTTATCCTTAGATTTACGAGCACCATATTATTATTCAGAGATGGTCGCCAACAATATGATGGAATTTGCAATGGTTAAAGATATGGAAGTATGTTTAGTTTTATCAGTATTAGACGATCTACCTGAGATAATGATAAAAACCAATTCACCATATTCAAATGATAAACTTTCATCTTGTGCTATGGATATATTTGATTTATCATTACCAGAATTTATTGAGTTAATTAAAGACCATAATGTTATGGACGATTCCCTATTCCCTCTTCATGAGAAAACATGGAACAAAATAAACAAAAAAAAGGAGTTAGTAATTTTCTAACTCCTTTTTCTTTTACAGATTAAAATGTTTTTTGATGATATCAATTCCTTCATCTATTTCGTTATAATCTCGTTCAGGTGCAAATACCTTAGCATCGTCTTCACCCATTATGATCATAAATGCCGGAACATAATCATTACCAACTAATTTTTTGAAAATTTCGTATTCCATTTCATTTTCCTCAATATCAGCATCTACGAAATCAATACCAAGTTCCTTTATTTTATCTTTCATTTCCACACAGAACGGACAACCCTCCATAGTGAATACCACCAAATTATCCATCACATAACCATTTTACCAACGTTTAATAGTTCTTCCCTCTGTAATACCCCACTTTTTGAGAATACCTCACTACCCGACTTATAAGCCTTAATTGTCGGTACCCCACGAATACCTAATGTTTTTACAAACTCAATATCATTGTCAATGTTGAATGTATAATAGTTTGTATTTGTGTCCTCTTTTGATACAGATTCATAAATAGGTTTCAATACCTTACAAGGTCCACACCAAGATGCAAAATAATCAATAACCATTGATTCACCTTCTTGGATTTTTTGTTTTAACTGATCAGCCGTTAATTCCATTTTTATTTTTCTTTTTTAATTGATTATGAAAGAACACCATTTCCTCTTTCTGTTCTGATTTATATAGAATGTAAGTTGAGTGGTCGTAATAGTAAATATAAAGATTATTCTTCAACAAATAACAAACTTCGTTTATAACATCCAACCCATTTATATCCTCAAATGAGTTTTTGAAAATTATCGTTGAGGTCTTTTCAAGTTCTTCTGTAGTTATCAACCCACTTCTAATGTTAAAGGTTGAAAAAAGAACGTTGTGTTCTTTTTCCAACCAATTAACTAATTTACTATACGAACAATGTTTATCGTACAATTTACTCATCGTCCCTGTCCTCTGTATTTTTTACGGTAGTTTTTAGAACGTTTGCTATTTGATGTCTTTGTCTTAGCATGAACACCGGGACGAGAAGTTTTACCGTGACCAACAAAGGTGAAAGCGGTTTGAGTTTTTGCTTTTGCCATTTTTTTATTTGATTTAATTGTTTAACACCTCAAAGATAATACAAAATTGTAAATTACAAAACTTTTTTTTCAATTAAGACATGCTAATCCAAATTTTGTTCTAATAAAAGGACCAACCATTGACGTAATTACATCTAACATCTGTTCTCTTGTCATCTCAAAATCCTTTCCATTATCAAAATTATTATACACCTTATCTCTTATTCTAGTGAAAAAAAGGGACTTGTCTAAGTCCCCTATAAGTGTTTGTAATTGTTGTGGATTGTTATTAAAAAAATTGAACATGTTTTTTAAGTAAATTTCAATATCTACGTTTTTCATATAATTATTACACAAATGTTCCATATATCTGACCTTCTTCAAGTCCAATTCTAGCTTTAAGTTTAGGACCAATCACTAAATTAGGACTACAGTTTACTATATTTAAGGCAATTAATGGTAAATCGGCTAAAAACTCAGGTAAAACGCTAAGTTCTTTACAATTCTCTACTTGAATGAAATGTAAGTTTTTAAGTTTGGAAAAAACTTCAGGGATTTCACTAATACAATTTTCTTACGATATTGACACTAAATCAGTCATATCTCCGAAACTCTCTGGGAAAGTTAAATATATTGGGTTATCTTTGTCAGTGTTATTAAATATAAAATTCTCAATGTTTTTAGGAACCATAGATAGAACATCATCAAACCCATAAAGCTCAATATATTTTGCCACTAAATTGTTAGGATATTCAAATTGAATAGTATCTTTGTTTTTATCTAATCCGCCCATTTCCGAAAAATATTTATTCTTTCTCTCAGCTTTAATAGTTTTCAATAGTGGAGTATTTAATAACATAATATCACCACTTGTTAATTGACTTAATGATTTATTTTCAATAGCTTCCCTTCTTCTACCAACATAAAATGACATAACCGGAGCATTTGCGCTTCTTAACATATTAGTTGTTAATTCATACCCTAAAGCTATATATTTTTTCTGTAAATCATCGGTTAAATTTGAAAATTGAACGTCAGTAATACCTCTAAAATGATCACCAACTTCCAAATAATATTCAACTTCTTTTTCACTACCCAAAGCGTCAAGCAGATTATCATCATAAATCGTTTTACCCTCATATTTTTGTACAAGTGCTTTTTCTTCAGCAGTTAAAGGGTTTGAAACAAATAAATGTTCAAGATTTTCTAATTTATTAACTTTAGATACAATTTCAGACCAAGGCATGTTTGTGGTTCCCGCGTATCTATCTTTGTTTATTCCGTCAGCCATTGCTTTTCGACCTTGAGGATCCACTAAGACAACGATCGCATAATTTACATCTGAAAACGGTTTGTCATTATCAATAACAAAATAAATAGTTCTTTCTTGTCTTAAACGATAATTGTAATATAAGTTACCACCCCCTTCTCTTGAGATGCACCAACTTCTACCATTCTGTAATTTTATACAATCTGGTTTTCCTGTTGGTGCATAAATTTCCAAATTAGGTATGTCGGGCTCACCTTCGGCAGGAAACACCATATTAACATTATATTTTGATTTTTTAGTTGCCGCAGATAAATCTGTTTTACTAGCGGTAATACCATCAACTAAGTGCTCAATCTCATCAAAAGTTAAATATTTGATTGGTTTTGTATCTGCAGGAATATCTGCATAATTATCATAATAATTTGTTGCGTAATAATCGATAATATCGGTTGGAGTATTTGGAAATTTATTTTTCATTACTGATATCAGTAACTTCAAATAGTTCTTATTCAAAAACTCTAATAATTTCATATAGGTGATTCTATCCAACTTCATTTTTTCTTTTGGAATTTGATCACTAATATCCATTAATTGCCTAATAGCTCTTTTAAGTGTGTTATCATCAAGCCTCTCACCCGCAATTTTGGAATTATTTTTGATCATAGTGAATAGCTCTTTTGATGTTTTTTTACTTTCCTTACTTGACAAAATATCAGACAACTCAGCATAAGTTAGTTTGAATAAATCTCTTTTATCAACAGGTAATTGATCTTTATATTTTTCAAAGTCCTCAATTTTACTAGCAACCTCTTTCTCGTCAAGAGAATTATCCTCATTTTTATACTTTTTAATTAATTCTCGGAGAGCGTTCTGACTAATCTCCATAACTAACTTATTATTTTTCCTTTTTGCGTCTTCAACGATTACCGATGATAAAATATTAACTAATTTCATAGACATTATTTTAAACAATAAATATAATGATAATTTGGTTTTAATACACTCAGTTAAAATAATCTTTAACTTTCTGTTCTATTACTAAAAATAGTACCAATTTTATAAGTATAATAAATCAATAAATAATAATCAAATAGAACTATTTGATATTTATATGAAAAAAGACTATGGCAATTATCCCTGAACCAGAAAGAAGTCAATTATACAAAAGAATTAAAAATCTTTTAGGTGCCCCAATCCGATCAGTAGAGATTGAGGATGAAATGATGGATTCACTTATGGAATTATCCATTGGTGATTATAGCCAATACGTATTAGATTGGTTGATAGAATCTCAATGGACATCTCTTTACGGATTGAATTTAGATGAGAAATCAGTTGCGAACGCACTTGTTAGAAGAACCCTAGATTGGGAAACACAATATACCTATGCTTATTCAAAAATTGTAGGATTACAAACAAATGGTCCTTGGGTTTTGAAACAAGATTATTTTGATTTAATCCCAAACCAACAACTTTATGAGATTCCCGCAGGAAGAGAAATAAACGAATTAATGTGGTTTACAAGACCAGCATTAAATAACACATTGTTTGATCCTTGGTCTATGGGTTTCTTGGGTGGTCCCGGTATAGGTGGTCCTGCGGGATTTTCACAGATGGGGTTCCAAGGAGGATATTTTATGATGTCAGCATATGATATGGTGGCACGTATGCAAGATATTAACCTTAAATCAAGAATTTTAGGTTCGGATCTTACATATAAAATCACCGCACTTCCCGACGGAAAAAGAATGGTGCATCTTTTGAATGTTCCCGGTGGTAAATTTAATTTTGGTAATATTGGTTATAATCAATATAGAGTATTCTATTGGTATTACGATACCACAGACGATAACAGAAACGATTGTTTAGCTGCTAATCCCGATATTGTTAAGCTACCTTCAGATGTTCCATTGGAAAACCTATCTTGGGTAGATCTTAACGCACCCGCCCAACAATGGGTTCGTCGTTGGTTTACCGCTTACGTTAAAGAAACTTTATCAAGAGTTAGAGGTAAGTATTCGGGTAACTTAAAAACACCTGATTCCGAACTTCAAATGGAATATACAACACTTCAAACCGAAGCTAAAGACGAAAAATCTACACTTTTAGAAGAACTTAAATTACGTTTAGAAAGACTACGTCCTGAAAAACAAATGGAAAAAGAAGCATCAATCGCCGAAAACCTAAATAAACAACTTAGATTCAGAGCGTTTAAAGTCCCAATTCAAGCAATCTAATATGCAAGTTAAAAGAACTATCGTAAGAACAAGTTTACCTGATCAACGTAGGACGTTGGTAACTGATTTAGAAGTATTCACAACAAATGGTGAAACATTAATCATCGCTAAGAATAATTGTAAGATCAAACTAAATTCACAATTAGGTGATTCCATAATTGTTAAAGTATTAAATGGTGCTTTAATCATTCCTGATTTTGGTCGCATTGACGAAGAATGGGATGAAATCGTTTTAGAAAAAGGTGCTTGTGTTGATTTTAGGTTCGTTGAGGGAAATTGGTACATTCTTTCTTCAGATGGATTGAAAACAGTTTAAATAAACTGTTCCCAATCTTCTGATGCGTTTTCATACATATAGTATGGATCCAATCCCCTCTTTTCCCAATATTTGAATTCATCCTGAGAGATGGTCAATACTTCCTCTAAGGAATCTTGGTCACCGTCTTCTAATGGAAGACCGTTTACCAACTCACATTGTGTTGCGGTAAATAGTCCTCTTTTTTCAGGTTCAGATACCAAAAGTTCGTTTCTTACTTCCTCACCAAAAACAACCATTAAAGGTTCCAAACGTTTGTTAAACGTTACAATTGCTCTCGGAACATTATAGTCACCCAACAAGTTAGGATTGTTCTCAATATCGGCAGGATCCAAACGATAACAGTTAATCTTAACCGTGGGATCAAAATATTGACCAGGATTGTTCACCTTACCATAATCATTCATTTGATCTTCCATTTCCTTTTTAGCCTTGGCACTTGTTACTTTTTGAACATCACCGTGAGACGCTTTGGTTCCATTATTCACATAATAAATCACATCACCAAGATTAACAGAAATACCATCTTTCATAGCGAGTTCCATATGAGCCATCCTACTCATAGAGTTACCTGCTTTGGTGGTTGATGAACATCTGATTTTGTAATCTTCCATACTTAATTTCACCTTGGCTCTCTGAGCAATTTTAACAAGGGGAATTTGTTTGTTATAGATCTTATCAAGATACTCATAATAATACTCAACAAATTCTTTACCCTCACCTTTAAGTAACATCTTAATCCCTTTATCCAAGAACTCTTCAATATACACCGGTAGTTTCTTTGATTTAATCGTATTACCAACAAGTTTGATTTTACCTTTATCTGTGATAAGAGCATAGTTCTTTCTTGCGATGTTAATACACGAAGGCCAAACACCATCAGTATCCAACGCCATCTCACCCCTCATAAATAAGTCATTGTATTCGGCAACATCCGCTTCTGCACCTGTATATTCCTTACCCTCTTTTACCTTCCAATTGTTACCCTTACCAATATATTTACGATCCTCAACATCATCGGGTGATGAAAAGTTTACACCATCGGTATCCATCACCAAGGGTTTATAACCTTTCTTCATAAAGAATTTAATCATCTGTCTTAAATACTGACGACCTGTACAAGTGATCTGTTCCCCCATATACATATCACCCCAATGATATACTTGTGGGGCAGATAACGCCCCAAACATCGAGTTGATGAAGATCTTAATCGGAAGTTGTTTTCGGTCATAAGATAGTGACTTTTTAGGATCCGACTTACTGAAGTCCTCGGCAAGTTGTTTGTATTTGATACGAGTATCTCGGAAGTATTTTAACATCCCCTTCATCGCACCTGTAATATCACACTTAGGGAATACATCGTGAACCAACTGAATTGACGGATAAAGTGACGAAAAGTCAAGTTTCAATACATTCTTAGAATATCCCACAGTAATTAGTCGTGAAAGACCACCAACGAAATCGGTTTTACCTTGTTTCTCGGGAACTGCGAGATTGTATTTGTATGACCACGCCAACATAATCATCTTCCATAATGTGGCGGTTCCCATAGTTGAAACCCTCTCATAGGTTGTCGGTACCTGTGATGCCAACAAAAATGACCCTTGTGAAAATTCTTCATCCACTTTCAAGGTTTCTTCCAAGTCATCGTCAAGATACATCTCAACCAACTCTCTACCACTAATCTTCTTATATACACCGGGGAACCTAACATCCAAGTCGTTGAATTGTGGATTATCCGCTTTCTTGTATTTACCGTTAGTCACATTTAACCAAAAATCTTCATTATCCCGATAAAAAGGTCCGATGTCCAAGTGATCAATATATACACGATCAGGTGCCTCGGCTTCAATATATTGTGTAATATACTTAAGACCCGCACTTTTGATACTCGAGTTAATCGCTTGTGCTCTACGAACCGAATGGATAATATCAATCACATTATACCCCCACATTCCAACTTGGTTATACTTCTCAACTTCGTTGGCTAGTTTTAATAAGGATTCGTTTTGTTTAATCTTAACCTCGGGGTTTAATGTTTGAGCAATTTTCTTAATATCCAAACCAAGGATTCTACATCTTTCAAATATCCAATACCAGTCAAAGTTCGCCGAATTATAACCACCGATAATACTTGGTCTTAATTCGTTAATCACTCGGAAAAATTCAATAATACCAGCACGTTCTTCATCATCATTTGTACATTCAATAACACGACGATATCCTTTATTGGTTTTCATACCAATCATAAAAATACGACCATCCTTTGGTTCCAAAGAGGTCGTCTCCAAGTCAAATACAAATCTCGTAATCTCATCGTACTCCTCAAATCCTTTGAATAATCGTTTTTCTTTTGAGATCAGGAACTGCTCAACGGGGGGTAATACCATAATAAGATCTTTTGTGTTTTCACCCCAAGGATCAACCCCACCCTCTCTAAAAAATTGTATTAGGTTTCTATAACCCATTAAGGACCTCACCATAAAAGTGAGACCTTTTTCTAATCTTTCATCACCATCTGTGCGAAGTTTGTCAATAACAATTTTATGTTTTGTCATCGCTTCTTTCTGTGCTGCTTTTGAGGACTTATAGAAGTTCAACCCCCTCAAATCACCAACCCAAGCAAATGGAATGAATGTGTCTTTTTTAATTTGTTTTCCGTGTAACGGATGCTCGATGATTTTCCAAATACAATCTTTTGTGTAATCGTATTCAACACCGACGATGTATTTTTCAGGATCATTACCCTGTAAAAACTTTTCAATTTCGTTTTGATCAATCATAAAATATTTTTTTGTGTGGTACATTGGCTGCCGAACTTGCCGACATTAACCTTAACGACACAAAGATACTTTATTAAATTGACAAAATCAACAACAGGTCATATCTAATTTGAATTTACTAATTTGTTGTCGGTTTGATCCACAAAAACTATCCTCAACAATACAATAAATTTTTTCTTTGATCGGAAAAATATCAGTACCTCTTTCATCTATATACGATATTTGAACTTCAAAGGTTGTGCTCTCCTTAGTTTCACTTAAATTGAATTGATAATTTATAAAGTAACTCAATAAACCATCCTCATTTAACTCACTTGTGATGGAACACTCTTTTTTGGTTGTTTTATACGTTTTCTTCTCAATATCCCACAAAGACAAATAGAAAGTATCAGAATTACTCAACGCAGTGTTTAACAAATAATCACTTCGACCATCATTGATCAATTCAAACTTTAACTTAGGTAATGTTGAGTTTTTCTTTATATAAAAATTCATATCAATAAATAGTGTTTTATTTGATTATTACCAAGTCTTATTGTTATTCACCATAACTTGGAATGCGATCTGTGAAAACGCACCTGACAGCCAACTAGGACCCAAAGGTGTGCCATAATACGTTAATCTAACACTAGTACTACTAATATATGTTGGATTATTTGTTGTATATAAACCAACAAAAGTTGAAGTACCTACAGTTGGGTAAGTTGGTGCCTTACGTATGAAATAAACAAAATCGTTCAACGTCACCGTTGATGTGAATGAGTTGTTGCCCGATGCTAGGTATGTGTAAGCACCATTCACAGTTCCACCACTAATAAGTCTTGTACTATAAGCTTGAAGTTGTCTTCCCGTTCTCATAGCATATCCAACAATATAATTACCTGAAGTTATACCTGTCTGACCACCATCAATAATACTCCATCCACCCGAGAATTGTGATAAGGTACTTCCAGTATAGAACACATCATTTTGAACACCGTAAATACTTGTTTGTGATAAACCAGTCATAACGTTATCATAATCCGTACGTGAAACTTTAATGAAATCATTTATTGTTGCCGCAGTGTATAGTGTTTGTCCCGTAGCGGATAGTAAATTGTAAATACTATCAGCACTATAAACAACAGGTGTTGATGTTGGAGTAACTGACGGTGTATTTGTTGTGGTATTAGTTGGGGTTTGGGTATTAGTTGGTGTGTTTGTTGGTGTTTGTGTTGATGTTCTTGTGTTTGTTGGTGTTGGGGTATTAGTTGCGGTGTTTGATGGTGTCAAACTAACTGTGGGTGTATTTGTTGGCGTTACAGTTATAGTTGATGTTACAGTTGGTGTTACAGTGTTAGTTGGTGTGGGGGTTGGTGGTGGTGGTGTAATACCCGCACCTAAAATAACCCTAGCAACAAAGTTTTGAACAACTGTTTGACATTCTGCCGAGGTAACCAATGTTGCCGCGGATTTACTTAACAATGTTTGAATTGCTAAAATATTATTAACTGAAGCACCTGAAGTATATAAATAACCACCACAACCACCAGCACTAACAGGTTGAGCATACGTAAATATGTTACCAAATACAGAGTTCCAATTAGGGTGACCAAATAACATATAAAGATTACAGTGTGATGGATCAACGGCAGCATATTGTTCTCTAAAGAAAGCATAAACCGTCATACCACTTATAACATCACCCGAATAAATCAAACCTGACGCTAACAAACCACCACCATCGGCACCTGAGTTACCACCCATTTGGAATCCGACAGGTGTTCCTGAAGTACTTCTCGTACCTAAAACAGTTAGAGGTAAGAATTGAGCACTTTGACCTGTAGTTGCATTATATTGTGTATAACCCAAACTGACATATTGAAAATCGGTATCGATTGTTGTTGAAGATGTTGCAGAACTGTAATTAAGTGCGAATGGGTACAATGCTTGGCTATATGCCGATATTCCCGAATACACAACACCTGATCTAACCCAAGGTGAAGTAATATTACCATTATCGAACATATCATTACCACCATCTAAAATTTGATATCCATCACCATCCAAACGATAATTGTAAAAGTTAGGATTTCTAAATTCAGACATAAACCCTCTCAAATATCCCGCAATTTGATTCAATAATGTTGATGGTGTGCCAGCAGCATTAGTGGTTGGTGTTACGGTAGGTGTTATAGTATTTGTTGGAGTATTTGTGGGTGTTTGAGTTGGTGTATCTGTGATTGTTGGCGTAGGGGTATTAGTAGGTGTTTGTGTTGGTGTATCTGTGATTGTTGGCGTAGGAGTATTAGTAGGGGTTATTGATGGTGTAGGAGTTGGTGTTGGGGTTGCCAAATTAAACACAGGAGGAAAACTATTAACACTCCAATAATATGTATAAATTGTTGATCCGGTAACGTTTATACCAAAATTAGTTAAAAATGAAGTTTGATTTAATGAAAATAAATCACCACTAATACTTGTTACGGTTGTTGCACTAGTAACCCCAACGGATACATTAACAAAAGTTGATGACGTTATTGTAGATCCGGTGTTTGTTGGTAAATTATCAGTAAAACTAATAGTAAATGACGCATCTGTTTCTCTACTAAAGTAAAAATTGTATGTTGCCAATATTGAACCGGGATTATATATTCTTTGAATATCGGTAACTAATAAAATATCACCTTGTGGGTTTGGTGTGTTAGGTATTTCACCTGATTGTGCAGGCATAGTAATCGATGGTGTTGGTGTATTTGTTGTTGTATTTGTAGGTGTTTGAGTTTGAGTATTGGTAGGTGTTGATGTTTGTGTTGATGTGTTAGTAGGTGTGTTTGTTTGAGTTGGTGTCTGTGTTGATGTATTAGTGGGTGTATTTGTTTGAGTTGGTGTTTGTGTGGAAGTTTGAGTATTAGTAGGTGTATTTGTTTGAGTTGGTGTGTTAGTTGGTGTAATACTTGGTGTTGGTGTTTGAGTTCTTGTGGGAGTTAAAGAAGGAAAATCTAAATCTGAAGAACAACATGACACATCCAAAAGATAGTGATCCTCAAACCCATACTTATCACCGGAAAAACTTTCTAAAACAAATAAATAATACTTATCAGATAAAGGTAGTTTTTTAATTCCATCATTTGTTGTTAATAAAATTTCTATTTCGTATTTTCCTGTATTTTTTGTTTCAACATCTCTTAATTGATATTCTATATAATAGTTTAATTTACCGTTGTGATCTAACTCTGATGTTACAACACATTCCCTATTAGCAACTTTATATTTTTTTTTCTCAACATCCCACAAAGATATTGACACTGCCGTTGAATTTGCAATTTCGTCATTAACATTAAAATCACTCCTTCCCTCATCAGATACCACCATTTTTAAGATGGGTATTGTTGAATTTTTCTTAATAAAGAACTCCATCAAATAAAAAAGTTAGGAGAAATCAGTTATGTTTATGAATAATCTGTCTCTAATTGGTGTAATTAATGTTCCGATTTCAGTTTGAATTAAAAATTCACCTTCAAATCTTCCCGCTCTGTTTGTATCAACAGATCTAAATCTATAATAAACATAATATTCGGGTTTGGCATTCGGATCCATATTTATTTTTTCAACAATTCTTGCCGGCACTGAACTTATTTTTGTAACACCGTTCTCCGTATTTACCATAGAAAAAAATATGGAAGCGGTTTCAAGAGTTGTCATAAACTCATCAAAACTAGTTCTACCATCATTAACAACTTGCATTTTCAAAAGTGGTAAAGTCGCACCTTTTCTAATAAAAAATTCCATATTGATAAATATATCATTATGATTCTTTTCTCAATTCATTTGAATAATGATCAAATCTATCATGTTCGGTCGGTGTCATTAATAACAAACCACCATTAATATTACCTTTTTTATGTTCTTGAAATATGAAACTCATCCACGTTTGCTCAAATGGGTGACCCCATTTTGTGTCCAAAAACATCTTTTTATTTCCCTCACGACTTACAACTTGTGGCCAATTACAATAATAAATTTCACCATCAACATAAGGAACACCATTTAACGACCTTATATTATTAAATACTGTTTTTGGTGAATTAGGATCGGTTCCAATTTCAGGTAACTTAGGATATTTCGGCCAAAAAGTTTCTCTAACTTGTTGTGGAACATTATACCACGACCATTGTGTTCCATTATCCCCATAAAATTCCGTATAATTAATTTTCAAAAAATCATAATTTTCTTTTTCAATAATAAACATGGATTTATTATATAAATCATCCACAAATCTATTAAAACCGTTTTTACAAACTTCACCTTTTTTAGGGTAAAAAAACATATCATCCTCAAAAAACCAATAATAATCTAATTCCGTTTCGTCAAAGTGTTCCGCAATCCACTGTCTTCCACCACAAATTCCCAAATTATCTTTTTTAATGTGTTCAAATCCAAATTTTTCACAAAGTTCTTTATATCTCGGTGTGGTTGATAAATCACTTGAATTATCTAATAAAAACTTATTTGGTCTGTTAATAAAGTTAACGTCATATTGATTCATTGAATCAATTAAGGTTTCAAATTGTTTTGGACTATTAAATGTTATAACATATAAACCGGTTTTATCGATATCGTGTTTATGTTTTTTTTTGAAATTACAAATTGTGTATGTTTTATTCTTAATATCTTCACAAAACTTGGAAATCAAACCATTATATTCTATAGGAAAATAGTCAAATATATTTGGGTATTTATACATTAATATACTAAATAGGGATTCCTCAGTTCCCATATATCCACCATTTAACGTTGTCATTAAAAGTTCGTAATATTTCCCATTAATTTCCGATATCGTATTTTTTGGACCACCAAACAATCCACCCCTTGCAACAAATTTTACTTCTTCACCCGCAAGTTCATTTATTTTATTAAACTCAAATCCGTGTATCTCATTATTGGCATCATAAGGAAAAGCAACAAAAGTGAATTTGTTAATTATTTCACTTAAAGTGTTTTGTATTTTATCATGAGTAAAATACCCCCAATGAACCGTGTTTGTAATTCCCGCATCAATCCAAAATAATTGGTCAGAATCAAACTTATCCATTATGGTGGCATCATTTAATAAAAACATTTTTGACATAACCAAAGGATTATAATATTCTAAGGACGCTTGGGTTGAGTCTTTTAACCAACCCGATAAATTATACCACTCAGGATTATTCCTAATTTTTTGAATTAAGTCAAAATAGTCATTATTTTTGAACCACTCTAAATCACGTCTAATAAATTGAGTATTATTAGTATTCCTAACTTTAAAAACAACCTTTTCTAATTCCTCATCACCAAAAATAATCATATTATTTTCAACCCTTAAAAGATCTTGAAACTTATTAAGGTAATGCCCTTCATATGATCTTGACCAACCCTCGGTAAGGTCCGATCTCTTAATATCCCATAAACCAGTAACGAATGTTATCATAATTCAGTATCTCTAACTAAATAAATTATTTTATCAACAAATTCCACATCAAAATTTTTTGATATTTCTTCATAAAACAACCCATCACCAAAAACATCGGCTCTGAAGTTTGGAAAATTTTTATTATTAGGTATAACACACATACACTGCCCTATGTTACCTAAAACAACTTCTTTGTTTGACCAATTTACAGTGTTCCCCCATTTGTGCTTAAAGATATAAAGTTTCACATCAACACAAATATCTTTTATTTCATTAAAGACATTATCAACAAATCTATCATCGTCATCACCAAACATAATATAATCACCATCAAAAGTATTAATATATTTATTTAGTATGTGGTAACCATAGCAACATGTTTCTGAATTAGTTTCATCAATAATTTTTACTTTAGCACATAAATTAGAATTATTAACCGATTTTATTACAAAATCTAAATTAGCATTAACTAATATCGTTATAAAATCATTTTTTGTCAAATCTTTTAATGAATTTAATAAAATAGGTAATGTTTCCCTTCCTAATGTTCGAACTATTACATTTATAGTTTTCATACCCATCTATTAATTTTATAAGAGTTTTCATCATATTGATCAATTAGTTTTAAAATAGCTTTTTGGAGGTCTAACCAATCACCAAATTCAAAAAACTCACATGTTTTATCTTTTAAACAGGCATATAAAATTTCTTGCTCACTGTAAATATATTGTGTATCAAATAATAATTTTTCTTGGATTTGATAAAATTCTTCAAGATTTTTTATGACCTCTTCTCGTTTTCCACCAAATAAACAACCAGGAACTATTTTAGGACCAAACCCCATAGAATTACTAAACCAATCACTTATTTCATAATTAATTTGTATAGATGTCCCTAAAAAAGAAATAAATTTAAACTTCTCTATTTTTTCAAAAATTTTATCTAAGAATGTACTATCTCTATAACATATGTTACATAAATAATCTCTCCAAGAATCATGACAAGAAGTACCAAACATGCCAGAATCTATCCACACAACATTTTCTGAAAACTTAGCCTCATTTAATAACCATTTTATTTTATTATAAATTACCTCCACATAATTATTAACAGAAAAACATCTTTCATATGAATCCCTAATTGAAAATAATTCGTTTTTTCTAGGATTAATAGTATTTAAATAATATTCTGAATTAAGTTCTTCAAATCTTATTTCTACATTTTCTCTAATAAATTTAGAAAAATCATACATTCCATATGTTTTATTATCGGTATAAATAATAAATTTATAATCAAATTTAACTAAATTTGATATAGTATGAGTTAATAAATCAAATGATTTATACCGCTCACCGCCTCTTCTTTCATCGTAATACAATTCATAAATTGCGGTTACAATAGTATTAGTACCACTTATCATGTTCTGGATACATAATATTTAAAGATTTATTTGAATTATTACCTACAACAACACCGTTTTTTAAAGCACAAAAACAAATCTCGTCAATATTACCTGCAGGTATATTAGGTAATCCTTCGATATATTTTATTTCAATACACTTATCCCAATCATCAAGTACTTTATAAAAAGTTTCTTTTTTTATGTTAAAATATTGAATACAATCTTCAGGCATAAATCTAAGTTCATCTTTGTCACAAACAAAACCGAACACTTCCTCATATTTTAATAATCTATTACCAAGTTGGCTATTCGATATTATTTGTTCATTAAAATCATAAGTTGTTTGACCCATAATAGAATTTTCAATAAGCGAGTCCATTATATTTTTTTCTGTAAAAAGTTGATGATTAACTCTCGCATCACAATCAACTAAAATAATTTTTTCAAATCCGTAATCCAAAGAAGCTTTTAATGAATATCTTTTTACCGAAAAATCGAAACCATAATAATTTTTTTCATAATTTAAATAATTTTGATTATATGTTTTAACATCAACAATTTTAACAAAATCAAATTTAAAAATACTATCAACATTATCGGTAACCACAAATAATAATGGAGGATTATCAAGTTTAGTTAAATCTGTTATTAACCTATTACATTGTTGATAATACCTATCACCAAAACAAAATGTAGTAATACAAAAATCCATATCTTATTATAAATTACCGGTTAATCTTTCACACCAACCTTTTGTGGTGCTATAAGGCCATACGACCCAATATTTTGGTTTATATGTGGTTTCAAAAGATCTCCATATTTTACAATAACCGTCGGGATCTCTAAAAAAACCATCAATCTCATTCTTGTCGGCATCTTTTCTATAAATCGTATTATCGTTTTCATCGTGAAATGCAACTGCCCAAAATTCATAATCCTTTTCAGGAACACTTGAATAACCGACATCAATACAGTGTCTAAAAATTTGGGCGAAACTATTTTTCCATTCCTCTTCGTTTTGAAAACTATAAGGTTTTGGTGGATATTGTTTATCTAATGTGTATTGTTGAACCGCACGTCTCTCAAATAAAAGTCCCGAGTATTTTTCATAATCTTTTAAGGTTCTAACCGTTCCAAAACCATACTTTCCAAAATCAATATTTTGTTCTTCATTATCCATTCCAAACAAAACTCTGTTTTTTCTATGTGAATGTGTATTTTTACTACCCCAATCCTTATCATCGTCCCACTGTTTTGTTCTACCCTTTCTTGTGTATTCGTGCCAAACAACAACTTTGTGTGGATGGAATAAGTCATACCCGTGTGTATATGCTCTCGCGGCGATTGATATTTCTTCCCCGTGAAAATAATACTCGGGATCGTGTTGAACCTCTTCGGAAAACTCACCTAAAGTAAAACAAAAATGTGCCGAATAAAATCTTGCAGTTACAGGTTTTGTGAGATTTTGCCAATTAGGTATGGTCTCGGGTAAAAAGAAAACAGCACCCTCGGGAATAAACCTATCAAAAACCATTCTCCAAGGTTCTCTAACCCTACCATTAGGATCGTTTTCGGGGTCAAAAGATGAAACATATCCGGTAAGTAAAGGTTTTGAATACCCATCTTTTTGTAAATCTTTAATCATCCCAATCAAAGTGGTGTCCCAACCTTTTTCAAACCTATGATGAGAATCTATCTGTAACGTATAACCCTCACCATTATAAAGTTGTTGTATTTGGTTTCTAGCCCAACAAGCGCCTTTTGACTCTAAATGTGGAATGTCCAAGATTCTAAATCGTTTATCGTCCCTATATTGTTCCAAATTATCAAATTGATCGTCGGGATGATATTGTCTTGCAATACCAAACACAAGATTTTTTGGATTATCCGAATTTTCAATAGCAGATATCACAGTAGGTTCAAGTTGTGGATCTCTGTAAGACGCAATCTGTATGAAAATTTTATTATTCCTTTTCTTCACTTTACTATTTTATGTAAAAAATAATAAAATAAGAAGAATAATAAAATAGAAACTTAATAATTTATCTCAAAAAATAAATTTTCAATCGTGACGATACTACTAGCAGAAAATGACCAATTTAGCGTTATATCATTTGTGGTAATATCGGGAACAGTTTTACTTCTAATTGCCGTTGTTGAGGCTTGATTAACTGCCGTTCTTATTACAGGCCATGAAACTAACGTTGTATTGTCCTTAACTTTTATTTGGGTTGGGTATTGAAAAGTTGTGGATCCCGACTGAGGTCCCCATGTTAAGAATCCTGTTGGGTCAATATTGAAAGTATTACCGGTCGATAAACAAACTGAAATTGTTGTTGATGATGTTGCGGTAAATAAAGTATATGTTTCAATAGTTGAACCAAGTTGTAATGTATTAGCGGGAATTGTTACCGTAACTACTGTTTGTGCATTAGGATTAACAGTTATACTACCTCTATTAGTGTAAAACGGTCTAACATTAGCACTAATTGATGTTGCTGTAATGGTAACCGCTGATATGGAATTACCTGTTATACCGTTAGTAACTTGTAATGAAGTTAGTGTTGTATCACCCGTTACTGTTAGTCCTGAATATGAAAAACTACCATTAACTACTAAATCACCCGCAACAGTTGAATTTGAATTTATAGTTACGGGACTTGAAAATGTAGTTGATCCTGTAACATTCAATCCATTCTGTAGATTAGTAACGTTTGTATTTGTTAATGGTCCGGTAAGGTTGGTGTTACCGGTAACCACCAAATCACCATTAATTGTTGTATTTCTCAAGGTGGTTGAACCAACAATATTAGTGTTACCCGATATGTTGGTATTTCCGGTGACTATCAAATTATTGTTAATTGTTGTTAAACCGGATGTACTTAATGAATTTTGTATATTAGTATTACCAGTAATTACTACATTATTATTAAATATACTATTACCTGTTACTACTAAATTAGAATTAATATTAATTGAATTACCTGTAGAATACAAATTACCTGTATATACATCCCATCCAATTGATACTATCTCTTGAGAAGCTCCTGATAATGTTATTTTTTTTGTTACAGGGTTATTAGGACTTGTTGAAACATCCACAATTGGAAAAACATCATTACCTTCCGGTCTGTTTCCCTGTAAAGGTAATTCTGAAATTTTAATATTTGCCATTTTATACTAATTTTACATAGAATGTATCACCACTCTCACTTGTTATCGGGTCGGATGCTTCGGTTGTTAATAACACATATTCGGGTGTATAGTTACAACTTGAACAAAACAAATCAAGTAATGAAAATTTATTTTTTAATATTCTGAAATTATGTTGTATCTCGGGAACCGATAATGGTTGAATATAAAACCTAAATTGTGATATAGAACCGTCAAATGTTCCTGCGAAATTTTTCTCAATTATAATATTATTTGTTAAAGCACTTAAACTTGTTCCACTTAAAACACTATCGGGGAAAAGTTGAGGATCTTGTTGATATGTCCAAGTACCACCACTTGTTAAAGCACTAAACGTAAGATTTTCTCTTAGACCTTGTGTTCCACCACCCCAAGATAAATTAAACGGAACACCAACTTGTCTTTCACGTTTTGTATTTAAGGGCCTCGGAATTACTTCTTCAAAATTATTTAACACAAAAAACGGTTTTCCATTAACAGAAATTTTTAACTTCCCAATCCTATCTGATTTTTGGTCTAAAAATTCCCTATTAATATTAATAATTTCTTCCATTGCGGGTGAAAGATTATCATGGGTGATTGGTGGTCTAACCAACGATATTGAATTGTTTGCTGCAGTTGCGGTAAATGCCGAATAACTAATATCACCCAAACCTCCTCTCCACAATAAATCACATTCATCGTAGTAAGTATTTCTTTCAAATGTCGCATCAATTAAAACCCAATGTGGGTATTCAATAAATGTGGTTCCCGTACAAGAATCATAAATACCGTTAGTTGAACAATAAGTTGAAACCGAATATCCACTAGAGTATGTTAATCCTGTATTGAAACAAGAACCTGTTGTAATACAAGATCCTGTGAAATATAAAACTCTAACACAAATATTAGGATTCAATGGATTTCCACTAAACATAATCGCTAATGAATTTGACATAGAGTCGTCTAGTGGATCCTTTATTGGGTTTTGAACGGTTTGTTCAGAAATTTTAGGACGAGAAAAATAATTTATAATATGTTCTGTGGTAGTTCCTGTTTTTGGATAAACTGTAACACATGTGGAATTAGTGATAGCACTATTATAACAAGCACTTGTACCTAAATCAGTAAGTCCCGACGTAACGGGTGTATAACCACTAGCAGCACCCGATAGTGTATAATCCGCAGGGTGATAAAACTTATCCTCGGCTCTTGTTCCCATATAAAAGAAAATATTCTTGTTATTTGGGTATATTGTATTTAGGTTGGTTTCACCAGGACCCGGTTCATACTCGGGAACAACTCTAGGTTTTAACACCATCTCTACCGTCCATCCTTTATGATACCTTTCGGGAATCACATCATAATCATATCCGAATAATTTATAAAATCCTTGGTAAAAAGAACCATACAAATCGTTATAGTAACCTTCATTAAATCCGTTTTGAGAAACTATACCATAATCAGTTGTTGCAGTAATACCACTAAAATATGATGATAGTGTTGGTACCATAGATCTTACTTGGAACATCTTAAATCTCCTATCGTATGAATACCTATCAAATTTTTGAGCGTTTGATAACAACCCCTTGGTGTACGATATAGAAACCCCTGTAAGTCCCGACATTAATCCATTATCAGTTCCGGTTAGTCCAATATCAAATAAAGTTTGACTTGAGTAACAACCACCACTTAATGAACTTGCGGGAATATTATCGGGATTATAATAACTTTTTGAAATTAAAATATTATTTGTATTGTAAGAATAATAATCTAAAGTTAATTGTTGATTACAATCTTCTGAATCTAAATCTATGTTAATAGGTAACTTATTTCCATCATTAACCCCAATAACATCATTAGAAAACACAACTTCTTCATTGAAATCTTTTTCATCCGATGTTAATGATAGGTCAGAAATATCCACAGCAGGTTTTAAAAAAACCTTTGGAAATACGTATTGATTTATATTTTGATATGCCATTATAGATAAATACCTACTTGATGAGTATTTATAGTAAAAAAGTGTAAATGAAATCGACCACTTTAAAATTTGAAAATAATAATCTCCTTGTCACTATTATGGAATCTAGTGATGAGATTATCTTGCAGTATAATTTTACCGATACGTTAAACGAAACAAAAAGTAAAACTAAATCCGTAAAATTAAAAAAAGACTCCAAGGGGGATATTAAAAAACTGATTAAGAATTTGGGAACTAAAAAGTTTTCAAAGGATGACGTTGAAGATGAAGTTCTAAAAATTAAATCTAAGGGTGAGGTTAAAGAACTAATAGATGATGATGGAAGTTTTGCATCATCAAGAATTCCAATTATAGATCCTAGATTGGCACCAAAGAAAACTATGGACCAAACTGTTGCCGCAACTCGTCAAACGATGAATCCTATTTTGAGGGGTTATCGTGTGTATTATGGTGAATCAGTAGTTAGAGAAACAGATATGTCCGATGCTTTTGGATATGAGGAAACTAAGGATATGAATGGTAAAGAAACATTCAAATATTTCAAAGAGACATTAGGGTTGGATCCTATTGAGGCGGTTGAACGAACTAAACAACAAGGAAAAGATCCTTTTGGAAAAAAGACAAAAAACGCACCCAAGAAAATTAGAAAACAAAAAGGTTTTATTGATAGAATGACATTATCCGAAAAGAAATCTTTAGAAGAAATGGAAAAACAACAAATGTTGGATATGTTAGAAAATTTATTAAAAAACAAGTCCGACGATCGTGATATCTATACAGATCATAAAAGTATTTCTAATAATATTAAAAGTCAGATTAAGAAAATTAAAAAACTTGCTGATGAAAATAATATAGACCTAAAAAATTTGATAGATTCTATTTACGATGAATAAGAAATTATATGGTAAGGAATTTGAAGTTCCCGGTGAAGTAGTTGAATACTTGGATAAATGTTTTAATGCGGTAAAATCTAAGGATGAGTCTGTAGAAGGTTATAAGAGAAATCGTGACCTTGTGAAAAACAAAAAAGTATCATACTCGGTATTAAAAAGAATAAAGAACTTTTTTGATACCTACCAAGGGAATAAAAAGGACGCACCTTTTGTGTTGAATGGTGCCGATTATATGAAGAATTGGGTGGACAGCACATTAGAACATAGTAGGAGAAATATAAAATCCGCAAACCAACACAGAAAAGATGCGGGTATGGAAACAGAATATGTTGATAAGTTTAGCTCACAACAATTCAAACCCCGTGATGTAAAGAAAGATATCACAAACATGGATATACAAGTAACAGAATCTCTTAAAAGAATAAACGAATTAATGAAAAAAATTCTTTAATATGGCATATGAACCTTTAGATTTCTCACAACCAAATAACGAGTTGTCAAGAATCGCAGAAGAACAAAGAAAAAGATTAATACCAAGAAACGATTTCAAACCATTGGTTAATGAATATTCACAAACAAATCCTGACGCTGTTGCTGACGGTGATGATATGGGTAGAGGAACCGGTGCTTATTTGGATGTTCATAATGAAAATGGTGGGACAATCATTGACATTAATGAAAGAAAAAATGAAATCAAAATTAATAAATATAAAAAAGCTAATCCATACACAATACCATCCGATTAATGAAACTACTTAAGATCTTCAAATCACTAATTACCGAACAGGCTAGTATTGATACAATTACCGATGCTATCAAGAAGAAAAAAGTGCTCATCATTTACTATGATGGTGATGAACCCGGAGGACGAGGACTTCGTGAGATAGAACCGGTATGTTACGGATATTCAAAAGCGAATAACCCCGTTTTACGTGCTTGGGATAGGGAGGGTGCTTCACATAGAGGATATAAGGGTGAAAAACCTTTACCCTCTTGGAGATTTTTTAGGTTAGATAAAATTCAATCAGTAAAACCAACAGGAGAAAATTTTACAGAAATGAGACCAAATTTTAATCCAAGTGGTGACAAAAGTATGAATCGTGTTATAATTGTTGCTAAGTTCGATAATCCCGTACAAACAGCTGAAGTATGAATACAGAAAATGAATTAATTCAAAAACTTATGGTGTCAAAAGCCATAATGGACAAACATCAAGGAATCAAACGAGGTAGTTTAGATTCTTTGGCATTAACAAATAATATCCCAACCGTAGAAGGTTATGAACCGGTAAATGCTTCTTACAACATTCCACAAGAATTAATGTCAGAAGTTCAAATGCCTGCACCAACAAAACCATCGGGTCCCGTTACAAAAGAAAAAGTTTTAGGATCAAAACTACCCGATGAAATTAAAAGATTGATGTTGGAACACCCTATTGCACAACCACAACAGTTTAGTCCAACGTTATCCGACGAAGTTGTTGAGAAAGCATCAAGATTGATGGGTACAAAAAAACCCGTAAATGAAACAGTAACACCAAAACAACAAACTATTATCAGAGAACAAGAAAATATTGATATAAAAAAGTTAATGGTAGAAACAGTTAAAGAGGTGTTAAAAGAATCGGGATTAATCGGTGGTCAAAACACAAAAGATACCATAACCATTAAGGTAGGAAATCACATTTTCCAAGGGACTATAAATAAAATTAAAAAAGTTTCATAATAAGAACCCCGAAATATCGGGGTTTTTTTATTTTACTAATCACCATTTTTTTGTTATACTTTATAAAATTATTTTTTATGAGTAAATCAAAAATTAAAGTATTAGTGATCCCATCAGATCGAACAGGTGTTGGTAAATTTCGTTCGGTAGATCCACACGTTTTCTTACAAAACCTATACCCTGAAGACTTCCACGTAGATATTGACTACAATCCAAACATGCAAGATATCCCATTTTGGATGAATTATCAAATAGTTCATATACACAGAGTTATTGCAGGAAAATACGAAGAAACTGAAAATTTTATAAGAATATTAAAAGGTTTGGGTATTATTACTATTGTTGATATTGATGATTATTGGTTACCAACAAGAGAACACCCTATACATGATATTATTCGTGTAAATAAAATTCACGAAAAAATCATCTCCATTTTGAAAGTTGCGGATTGGGTTACAACCACCACAACATTTTTTGTTGAGGAAATTAAGAAATATAACAAAAATGTAACGATTTTTCCAAATGCAATTAATCCAAAAGAACCACAATTTAATGAACCCACAAAACCTTATGATAAGTTAAGAATTGGATGGTTAGGTGGTTCATCACACTTACATGACTTAATGTTTTTGGGGGATTGTTTTAATAAGGTAAGCCCTATAAAGGACAAAATGCAGGTTTATATTTGTGGGTTTGATACTCGTGGAACCATGACAGAAATCAACGAACAAACCGGAGAACAAAAACAAAGACCAATTAAACCCGAAGAAACTGTTTGGTTTGAATATGAAAAAATATTCACAAGTAACTATTCCTTAATTTCTGAAGATTATAGAAAAGAACTAATGAAGTTCAAACCCGAACTCATTGGTAATTTTTCCGATGAATATTATCAAAGAGTTTGGACCAAACCTGTTACATCATACGCAAAAAATTATTCTAAGTTTGATGTTTCTTTAGCACCAATTAAAGACCATATTTTTAATAGGGTTAAATCACAACTTAAAGTAATTGAAGCGGGATTCTATAAGAAAGCAATTATTGCATCGAACGTTGGTCCATATACCATAGACTTGAAACATTGCTTGGAAAATGGTAACTTTGTAGATGGGAACGCACTTTTGGTTGATGAACACCGAAACCATAGTGATTGGTTTAAATATGTTAAGAAATTAGTTGAAAACCCTAATATGGCATTTGATATGGGTCAAAGATTGTATGAAACGGTTAAGGACACTTATGATTTGAATCAAGTAACCAAAACAAGAGCAGAATGGTATAAAACTTTAGTATAATGATAAACGCACCTCTAACAAAACTTTTATTCCTTGACATTGAAACTGTCGGGACTGAAAAGGATTTTTTCCATTTCACAAAAAATTATCCGAGAATATCCGAGTTCTTTATTAAGAACCGATCTTGGTTAGATAAAAGATATCCTGAACATCAGGATTCAACCATTGAAGAACTCTATCTAAGTGTATCGGCACTCATTCCTGAATTTGGAAAAATTGTTTGTGTTGCTGCGGGGTTTGAAGATGGTAAAGGTAATTTTGTAACAAAAGTAATTAGTGGTGAAGAAAAACACATTTTAACCGAAACTCATTCCTTACTTAATAAAGTTCAAGGAATGGGTTTTTGGATTTGTGGTCATAATGTAAAATCATTTGACATTCCATATATCATTAAGAGAAGTTTGATGAATGGAATTAAACCATCATCATTATTACCAACACCCGACACCAAACCTTGGGAAGTAAAAGCGGTAGATACAAAGGAATTTTGGCAGTTGGGTAATTATACCTCACTATGTTCATTAGATTTAATGTGCGCATCTATGGATGTGGAATCTTCCAAGGATGGTGAAGTTACCGGTAACAACTTACATTTTTCGTATTGGAATACGGACAGTCAAGAAAAAATAAACGAATACTGCGAAAAAGACATCAAAGTATTGTATCAAGTTGTAAAGAAATTTTATGAGCTTAAATGAAAATGAAAACTTCCAAGATGATTTTAACTTGGAAAATGATGAAGAATTTATACAAATCCAACAAGAACTTGCAAATCTTTTGGAAAAATTACAGAATGGGGAATCTTTGGAATTTTTACCAGGTGAAGACCCATTTAATTTAATCAGTTCATTGGAACCTTCGGATATGGATACCATTCCATTAGGTTATGAATTTTTGATTAATGATGAAGAACTAAAAAACCAAATTACTCCTATGTATAACTATGAGAGTGATTCGGGATTTGATTTGTTTAATGCGGGTCCAAACATAAATATCGAACCTCTCGGAAGAACCTTAGTACCCACAGGTATTAGATTGAATATTCCAATAAATTGTGAAATTCAAATAAGACCAAAAAGTGGTTTGGCGTTAAAACAAGGACTTACCGTATTAAATACACCAGGAACAGTGGATCAGGGATATACTGGTGAAATCCAAGTGATATTATTTAATACCACAAACCAACAAGTATCAATACCAACCGGTATGAAAATTGCTCAAGCAGTCCTATGTCCTGTTTTTCAAGGTAAAAGTGTTAATTTAATTGAGCGAAATGTTAGTGAGGGTGAAAGATCTGATAATGGTTTCGGGAGCACAGGAATATGATTACAATAGGATATAGTACAAGAAGTCATAAACCTGAATTTATTGAGTACTTAAAAACTGCTGCGGGTCACCCAAAGGTACAAATCATTGAGAAAGTGAATAATGGTGAAAAATCACTAAACCAAGTTTATAATGAGATTATTGAAGAATCAGAATTTGAGATTGTTGTGTTATGTCACGACGATATTTATTTTGATTCTAAAAAGTTTGCTTTGAAGATTGAAAAACACTTTTCCAAATCTGATTACGGAATTTTGGGGGTTGCAGGAACACCTGAAATGCCAAAATCAGGTATGTGGTGGGAAGGTAGAAGAATGTTGGGTATTGTAAATCATGAACACGAAGGTAAAAAGTGGGAAAATAAATACTCAGATGATTTAGGTAATCAGATTAGAACCGCTGCGGTTGTTGATGGTTTGTTTATTGCTTTACACAAAAAAAGAATATCCAAAACGTTTGATGAAACAGTTGATGGGTTTCACTTCTATGATATTAATTTTTCATTCAGAAATTTATTAGATGGTGTTAAAATCGGTGTAATATTTGATGTTAGGATTACTCACCTTTCTATTGGTATGACTAATGAAAGTTGGGAAAAAAATAAACAGATTTTTGCCGAAAAATATAAAGATCACTTACCAAAAAGGGTTGAGATTAGGGAAGACGAAAAATTAAAGATTTTAATATCTTGTTTAAGTTTTAGAACGTTTACCGGATCTGAAATGTATGTTTATGAATTATCTAAGAAATTAAAGTCTTTAGGTCACGATGTAACAGTGTGTTCTGAAATTGGTGGTCCTTTAACATTAAAGGCGAATAACGAAGGAATTAAGACAGTGTCATTAAAAGAACCACCCGGATTTAAATTGGGGGATGGAAAATCATTAATTCAAACACCCGAAGGTTCATACGTTTCACAACCAAATCAATTATACTTTGTTAAAGATACAAACTTTGATATCATATTAACTCAACATACACCAATTACTCGTTATATGTGTCAAATTTATCCTAACGTGGATAAAATCAATATAATTCATTCGGAAAAAGCGATTAGGTCGGCAAAAGAAATGTTAGAAGAACCATTTGTCCACGAATCAATAAGAAAATACGTAGCGATTAGACCACCAATTAAAGATCATTTAATAAATAAATTTTCAATTGACGAATCTAAAATTGATGTGGTATATAACCCATTTGATGAAAATAGATTTAACACCAAAAACACTTCAGATAATGGATATACTTTATTTGTAGGTACCATTGATTATCTAAGAAAAGAAATGTTATTTGATATTGCCGAACAAACAAAAAATGAGGGAAGAGATTTATATTTGGTTGGTGCGGATCATGGTAACTATCTAAGTGACTTATTGAAATACGATCACGTTAAAAAATTTGATCCTGTTTATGATATTGAAAAATTCACTAAGAAGTGTCACAACACTGTTGGTATTTTATTAGGTAGAACAACAATTGAAGGTTGGATGTGTGGTAAACCGGGTTGGATTTACTTTATCGATGACGATGGTTATATTTTGAAAAAAGAATACACGGAACCGAACTACGAGTCTGTTAAATGCGATATTAATCAATTAATTAACATTAAATTTAATATATAAAATGAAAATATTAGTAAAACTCCCAACAAAAAAAAGGAAGGAAAAATTTTTTTCTACCTTAGATATTTTTTACAATCTTTTAGATGATATTGAAAATACAGCTTTTTTAATTACATTAGATGATGATGACGATGATATGGTTAATGACGAGGTATTTAATAAATTAACAGGGTATAAAAACTTATCATACACAGTTGGAACATCTATTCATAAGTTATCAGCAACAAATAGGGATTTAGAAAAGTTTAATAATTGGGATATTTTAGTTTTAGCATCAGATGATACGATACCTAAAATTAAAGGTTATGATAGTATTATTAGACAAGAAATGATGACTAATTACCCAGATACCGATGGTGTTCTACATTTTAACGATGGATTTCAAAAAAGTCAATTAAATACATTACCAATAGTTGGTAAAAAATATTACGATAGGTTTGGTTACGTTCAATACCCCGAATATAAATCTTGTTTTGCTGACAACGAGTTTATGGAGGTTTCAAGAATATTAAACAAAGTAACATATATAGACACAGTGGTAATTGAACACCAACACCCTGATTGGGGTTTTGGAAAACACGATTTTGTTCACGGTTTAAACGTACAAAATTACGAACACGACCAAAATCTATTTACAACAAGAAAAAATAAAAATTTTGATTTAAAATAAAAAATATGGAAAGAAAGTATTTACCAACATTTAGTGAGTTAATTGATAGATTAACTATTGTTCAGTTGAAAGAAGTATTCATTACTGAACATAAACAAGAATATTCAAACGAAATAAAAGACATTTTACACGATTTGGATATACACATAAAAGAAAATAATGTAGTATTAACCTCAGAAGTTGTAAGAGCTATTGTGGTGTTAAGTCAAATGAATCTACACATTTGGCACAACGAATCTAACTACAGAAAAGGAATAAAAGATGGTAATAATTTAGAATTAACTCATGGTTTAAATGGTATTAGAAATACCGCAAAAAATAAAATACAAGAAGTCGTTGGTGGTAGAAAAGACTATAAGATAGATTGTTTGGCTTCGGAATTTAAAGATTGGGAAATTAGTTGGTAATATGAGTAAAGTATTGATTACAGGAGGTGCTGGCTATCTAGGGTCGGTTTTGACTGAGTTATTACTCAGTAAAGGTTACACAGTAAGTGTATTAGATAATTTAATGTATAAACAAACATCTTTAACAACATTTTGTCATAACAAAAATTTTAAATTTATATTAGGTGATGTTAGAGATGAAACATTGTTAAAAAACTTAGTTGAAGAAAATGATATCATCATACCTCTAGCGGCTATAGTTGGAATGCCGGCTTGTAGAGACAACCCTCAAATGGCTATTGATGTAAATTTTACACAGGTTAAAAATATTGTTGGGTGGATGAATGAAACACAAAAAATTATAATACCTAACACAAATAGTCAATATGGTTCATCAAATGAAATAATTACCGAAGATAGTGAATTCAAACCATTATCATTATATGCCGAAACAAAATGTGATGCTGAAAAAGTAGTATTGGAATCAAAAAATGGTATTGTTTTAAGATTAGCAACGGTTTTTGGTATGTCATACCGCATGAGAATGGATCTCTTAGTTCAAGATTTTGTTTATAAATCAATATCCGATGGATATTTAGTGCTGTTTGAATCACATTTTATTAGAAATTACATACATGTTAGAGATGTTGCTAATACGTTTTTATTTATGATTGAAAATTATGAAGAATGTAAAAACCAAGCATATAATGTTGGTTTATCTTCCGCAAACCTAACTAAGTTGCAATTATCAGAAGAAATTAAAAAACATGTACCAGATTTAGTTATTATTCAAAATGAATTTAAAAAAGATTTTGATCAAAGAAACTATATGGTATCTAACAAAAAATTAGAATCTAAAGGATGGTTACCAAAATATTCAATAGAAGATGGTATTGAAGAATTAATTCAAGGATTCAAAATTATAAAAAAATTTAAAGACAAGGATTTTACTAATTTATGATAGATGTTTTATTCATATCGCCTGGTAACTCAAATGGTATTTACCAAGAATTATCTAACGATTACTCTGCAATTGAGCCTCCAACATGGGCTTTATTATTAGCACAATCTTGTAGATCTATTGGACATAAAGTTTCAATATTAGATGTAAATGCTGAAAAATTAACAAAGGAAGATGTTGAGATGAAAGTTAAAATGTTAAATCCTAGACTTATTTGTTTTGTTGTTTATGGTCAAAACGTAAATGCCGGAACTGTAAATATGTCAGGTTCATTGTACATTTCTAAACACTTGAAGGAGGTTGGAATATCTACACCAATCGCATTTTTAGGCTCATATATTCAAGCAGTACCTCTTAAAGCACTTCAAGATGAACCATCGATAGATTTTGGTTTTACGAATGAAGGTGTATATGCGTTAAGAAATATATTATCATTAGATAATATTGATATTACAAAATTAGATGACATTAAGGGTATCGTATGGAGAAAAAATGGCAAGCCAACATTAAATCCTGCTGAGAAAGTTGTACCAAACGAAAGGATGGATATTGATTTACCCGGATACGCTTGGGATTTACTACCTTTTAAAGAAAAACCATTAGACTTATATAGAGCACCTTTATGGCATGCTGAATATGATCAATCAAAAAGGTCACCATACGCCGCCATACAAACATCATTAGGGTGTCAATTTAGTTGTGATTTTTGTATGATAAATATACTTAATCGTAATGATGAAGATGAAATTGGTGTTGCGGGTAATTACAGTAATATGAGATATTGGAGCCCTGAATTTATCATAAAAGAATTTGATAAATTAGTTGAATTGGGTGTTTATACTATTAAAATAACAGATGAAATGTTTCTATTAAATAGAAAATACTATGTACCTTTATGTGAAATGTTGCGAGATAGGGGTTATGGTAAATTTTTAAGAATGTGGGCATATTCAAGAGTAGACACCGTTAGAAGACCTGATTTATTAAAATTAGTAAGAGAGTCGGGGATTAAATGGTTGGCGTTAGGTATTGAAAGTGCGGACAAAAAAGTTAGATTAGAAGTATCTAAAGGTAAGTTTGAAGATGTTGATATTCAAAAAGTTATTGATCAAGTCCATGAGTCTGATATTGAAGTGATGGCTAATTATATTTTTGGATTACCTGGTGATACAATCGAAAGTATGCAAAAAACTTTAGAATTATCAAAAGAATTATGTACATTTGGTTGGAATGCTTATGCCGCAATGGCATTACCCGGAAGTAAACTTTATAAAGAAGCGTTAGATAACGGTACTGAATTACCACAAAGTTATGAAGGTTATTCATTTCATAGTTACGAAACAATACCACTACCTACCGAATCATTAACGGCTTCAGAAATACTTAAATTTAGAGATGAGGCGTTTATTGATTATCATTCTTATATTCCTTTTTTAAATAAAATTGATCAAAAATTCGGTAAAATTGCGGTTGACAATATTATTGAAATGGTTAAACTTAAATTAAAACGAAAAATTTACGAATAATACTTATAAAAATTAAAAAAGTGAAAAAATACACAAAAGAAGAATTGATTGACTTTGAAACAAAAATTGGTGACTTATTCAACAGTGGTAAAATTAAAGCACCAGTACATTTATATGATGGTAATGAAGCTGAAATGATTAATATTTTTGATAATATTAAAGATGAAGATTGGATTTTTTGCACTTGGAGATCGCATTATCAATGTTTACTTAAAGGTGTTCCGCAAGATGTGTTAACTAAGGACATATTAGATGGTAAATCAATAACTTTATGTTATCCTGAATATAATATTTATTCTTCGGCAATTGTTACTGGAAGTATCCCGATAGCGACCGGTTTAGCTTTAGATATTAAACGTAAAAAACAAAATAATCATGTATGGTGTTTTGTTGGTGACATGTCGTCCGAAACAGGTACTTTTTTTGAAAATTGGAAATATTCTGTTAATCATGACTTACCTATCACGTTTGTAATAGAAAATAACAACAAATCAGTTTGCACTATTACAAGTGAAGTTTGGAATTCTAACGAACTTTTTTTCAAAAATGAAAAAAGAAAAATAATATATTATGAATATGAATCAAAATACCCACATGCTGGTTCAGGTAAAAGAATACAATTTTAAAAAAAAATAAAAAAATGAATTATTTTGATGAAATAAAACGATCTATGGATTGGTTAGGCCATAAGGATGACACTCTATTCTTAGGTCAAGCGGTTGAATATGCTGGTACAGCAATGACTAATACCTTAAAAGATGTTAATAAAACTAAGCTTTTGGAAATGCCAGTAAATGAAGATATGCAAATGGGTTTAACCTTCGGTATGTCTTTAAATGGTACTGTACCAATATCAATATACCCAAGATGGAACTTTTTATTATTAGCGGCAAATCAGATCGTAAACCATATAGATAAAATAAAATTAATGTCAAATGGTGGTTATACTCCTAAAATTATTATTAGAACATCAATAGGATCGCAAAGACCGTTACATCCTCAACACCAACATGTTGGTGATTTCACATCAGGATTTAAGGCTATGTGTGATTTTGTTGATATTATACGTTTGGATGAGCCATATCAAATTTTTGAATCTTATAAGTATGCATATGAAAGAACCGATAATCGACCAACTATTTTAGTAGAATGGGGGGATTATTATAATGAAAAATAAATAACATTAACACGTTAATATGATTTTTGAAAAAAAATTAATATGATTTAAAACCTAAATAAAATGAACAAAAAATATCTAGTAGTTTACAACACATGTGGTATTTCGGGTAAAGATAATTCTGACTACTATATCTCAGCAATAAATACAATAAGAAATCAAAACTACGATAATTATATATTAGCTCTCTCATCATGTCTAAATAAAGATGAACATATTTATAAAGTATTAGACAATTGTGAGATTGATTTTGTTAATAGAATTAACGACGTTTTACCAGTAAATATAACATTTAATGATACGGTTAGAGAATGTATTAAAGAATACGGTGAATTTGATGCTTATCTTTATTTAGATTCTGGTATTAAATTCACTGACAACAATCAACTATCGTTATTATTTAATGAATTTGAATCGGGAAATTACGGTATGGTAAGTGCTCAAGTGGATAATGACTTTGGGTGGTGTTGGTTTGGTTTGGATGAATATAGTAAACCAATTTTAAAACAAAATTTATTGGTTCCAATCGGAAGAGCATGTAATTTACATTGTCAAATTTTTTCTAAAGAAATTTTTAACGAATATGGTAATGTTATACCAGATATATTTAAGTCTTATTGTACCGAATCTGTTTTTTCTTTTGTGAATGCGGCAATAAAAAAACAATGGATAATTACGTCTAATGTTAGGGTTCACCACGCTTTTAATGTTCCCGATGGATCACCAAACGATGGTGATGGGTTAGACGGGCATTCATCTGGGTTTAGAGCCCCACATGGAACATGGGATGACGTTTATGAACCATACAAAATGGAACAAATAATTTCATTTCCCGAAGGAACTGAATGCGGATTCGGGTATGAGGAATTGAGAGGTATTAAACTACATAATCAAGATTGTTTCGATGAAAACCAACTATGTAAAAATGATGAATTACGAAAATTTATAAAAAAGTATTTGTATAGAAATGAAAAAGATTTTAATTACAACAACATAAATCGAAATATAATTAAAAATTAATTATGCTAACATTGTTATTAACTTCAAGAGTTAAAAATAATAAAGATAGTAACATTGATAGGTTACTGTCTAGTTTGGTTGAATGTGGGGGAAATAAAGATAATTGTGAAGTACTAATTAAGTATGATACTGATGACACGGAACAACCCGATGAATCACATTTTTTAAAATATCCATTTGATGTGAAAAAATTTATTTGTTCAAGAGGTGAAGGTAGACACTCAATACATCTAGATCATTTTTATTTATTTACACAAAAAAACCCTAAATCAAAATTTGTATTATTATGTGCAGATGATTTTACATTTATACAAAATGGATTTATTGATGAGATTATTTCAATAAAAGATGAATATTGTTTTGTGGGACCTAGAAGACCTAGAGTTGAATTATATTGTAACAGATGGATGGATAGGTCTATCATGAATATTTGGAAACATAATGAAGGGGTTAGCTTACCATGTATATCAGTTAGAACCCTTGAAGTATTACAGAATTATGGGTGGCAATGTAATGCAGATAATTGGGTTACTTTGTTAGCGATTTTAATGTATGAAACGTATGGAATAGACATGTGGAAAACTGTTAGTAACTTTTACTTGAGGAATCCTACTGATGGTACATCTGGTTATGGTGATTCGTATAATAATATGGAAATGGATGGTGATAAAAATCCAAAAAATGAATACTATTTTGATTTGGTTAAACAACAATCCAAAAATTTGTATTTAAATATGATAAATAAATAATATATATATATTCACTAATGAAAATAAAAAATGAAAATAAGATAGACATTAGTTTTATTCTACCATCGAATCGAGATCACGATTTTTTTTCTAAAAGAGTTATTGATAATATCAATTCATTAAATTTCGAGGGAAAAACACATGAGATAATTGTTGTTAGTCCTAATGAAATTTCAGGTAATAATGTTATCTTTCACAAAGAAATTGGAAACAAAATGGGCTGTGTAAACGCATATAATGAAGGATATAATATTTCTAGAGGAGAGTATATTATACTATGTTCTGATGATCACTTTTTTGATAAAAACGCCCCATCAATAATTAATGTAATAGAATCTGAAATGTTCAAAGAAAAAAAATATAAAATAGTGTGTTTACCAACCAACTTTCATAAATCCTGTCAACTACCCAACTATTGTGACAATAATGGTATTATTGCCAGATATCCAGTATTCAAGAGAGACACTATTGAAAAGCATTTAAGCGGGTTTATTTATCATCCTAAATTTAAACACCATTATCCTGACAATTGGTTGGGTTATTGGATGTCCGAACAGGGAGAACCGACTATAGAATATAATGATTATAACATGATTACATTTAATAATTCATGTGATAAAATTCACGATGAGTATGATGAAAATATTTTTAAAGAATTAATAAACAATTATAAACAAGGATATAAAAAATACATTTAATTATGAGTGTTGACGTAAGTTTTTTACTACCAAGTAATACAATAGACAGAAATCCAAAAGATTTTGTCATGAAATCTATCGAAAATATAAATGCTTTAGGTAAAGCGCAAAATAAATATACTTATGAAATTTTAGTTTACAGTAAGCATCCCGTTGAGGGGGAAAATGTTAAGTGGTTTGAAGAAGTAACTTTTTCTGATGGGTGTGTTGCGGCATATAATTACCTTGTAAATGTTTCAGAAGGTAAATGGTTAATTCATTCTGTTGACGATTGTTTTTTTGATGAAAATTTATTTTCAGCCATTGACCTATTAGAATCATACGTGTACAATAATAGAAAAATTAAAATTTTATCTTTGGGTAGTGATAATGGTCTAGGGTCATTTATGCCTAAAGGTTATCCTAAATACGGAGTTCATAGATACCCAATAGTTAGTAAAGAAACAATTATCAATTATTTTGGTGGATACTTATACCATCCAAGATTCAAAAATCATTATGCTGATAATTGGTTGGGTTATTGGTTAACATATATGTTTGATGAGACAATGGTTGAAGTATGGAACACTACTATACACATAGGACCGCCAACTAGTTATAATACGTATAATGATCACGATTTTTCAGTATTTAGAGAACTAGTTGATAAATTTCATAAAGGATATTATCACTATGTTTAAAAAAACGATAAATTACGCAAAATCAATGTCAGTACATCCTTTGATTGCTGAACACCCACTATACAATTCATTATTTAGTTCTAATTTAGATAAATATGAAATAGTCAATGACGATATGTCATCTGAGTTAACTTTTATACCAACATATTATAAAAATATCCCAAATAATCATTCAATAATTATTGAAGATTATATAACTTTATTTTTTCCACACATACACAATGGTAGTAATTTTACTTGGAATTATAAAAATTGTCCTTGGATTAGTGGTTATAAAAATATGTTTCGTAATCCTAATTTTAAAGGGGTTATTTGTCATATGAAGCAAACAATAGAATCTATTGAGAAAATTTTTGATAATGATGAAATAATTAAAAATAAATTATACTATTTAGGTTTAGCATACCAAAGCCCTATTGAGACTATTAAAAAAACAAACGATAAGAAAATAATATTAACTTTTACAAATTCATTTGGTGGAACTGAAAATAATTTTCCGTTGCGGGGAGGTCTTGAAGTTATTTTGTCGTTTAAAAACATAATAGAAAGGGGTTACAAAAATATTTTTTTAAATTTATTGGGTGATATAAAAATTGACAGTTCGTTACATGAGTGGGTAAAATCGTGTCAATTTATTAACATTATACCTCACGATGAGGTAATACACGGTAGAAAAATGTATAAGGATAATACAATTCATAATATATTAAAAGACACTGATATTTTTTTAATTCCGGCATGTAGAATTCATTCTATGTCTGTTGTAAGAGCACTATCATATGGTAATATTGTTTTAGGTTCCGACGGATGGGGTTTTAATGAATTTTTAGATAAAGAATTTATGTGTGAAGGACAATATAAAGCATCATATATTGAAGATGGTGTTTTAAAAGAGAAATATTCACTACATTTAGAAAGCCCGAATTTTGAACTGTGTAAATCGATTGAAACTACAGTAATCAATTTAATTGAAAATCCAACTAAAATGGATTATATTAAACAAAAAAACTTAACAGATTCTAAAATTAAATTCTCAAAGGAGAACAGAGATCGTGAATTTGAAAGTATAATAGATAAAATGATAAAATAATGAATAATTTTAATTTACCTTTAATGGATGATAATATCACAAAGGATGATATCCAATCATTAATTAATTTTTTAAGTCAAGAAAAAACACCAAAATTAACTAATGGACCTAAAGTTTTAGAGTTTGAAAAACAATGGTCTGAGTGGTTAGGTGTAAAATATAGTTTAATGTTAAATTCAGGAGCATCTGCTAATGAATTAACATTATTGGCTCTTAATCACATATATGGTGAAGGTGAAATCATAGTACCCCCATTAACTTGGATTTCAGATATTTCTGCAATTTTATTTAGTGGAATGAAACCTATTTTTTGTGATATAAATTTAAAAAATTTATCTTTTGATTTAGAAAAATTAAAACAATCAATAACACCACAGACTAAAGCAATATTTTTAACACATGTACTAGGTATTAATGGATTAACTGATGAGCTTTTAAAAATTTGCGAAGAAAAAAATATTTTATTAATTGAGGATGTATGCGAATCACACGGTACTGAATTTAAAGAAAAAAAAGTAGGTTCTTTTGGGTTTGTAAGTAATTTTAGTTTTTATTTTGCTCATCATATGTCCACGATAGAGGGTGGAATGATTTGTACTAATGATGAACATTTTTATCAAATTTGTAGAGCTCTTAGATCTCATGGAATGATACGAGAAATTACAGACGAAAATATGAGGAATAAAATAATTAGTGATAACCCAACACTTAATAAAGATTTTATTTTTTTAAGACCATCACATAATTTTAGAAGTACTGAAATAAATGCCGTTTTAGGTATTTCCCAACTAAAAAATTTAGACAGTAATAATAAAATTAGAAAAGATAATTTTAATAAATTTATTTCTAAGTTAGATTCTAACAAATATATAACAGAGTTATCAACTGAAGGTCAATGTAATTACGCATTTATTGTAATAATGAAAGAAAAATCATTTGAGTTAAGAGATTTGATTGAAAAAACTTTAAACGAGCATGGAATAGAATATAGAAGAGGCCTGTCGGGTGGTGGTAACCAATTAAGACAACCATTTTTGATTAAACAATATGAAAATAAATTAGATAATTTTCAAAATGTTGAGCATATTCATAATTTTAGTTGGTATATAGGTAATTACCCATCTTTAAAAACTGAAAAAATTGATTTTTTAGTAAATATATTAAATAATATTTAAATATAATATGAAAGACCTTAAAATTAATACTCCAACTTATTATTCAGATGATAGAGGCGAACTATGGTCAATTTGGAATAAATCTGAGTTTATTCCACAATTAATATTTAATCATGATAAAGTCGCAAAATCAAAAAAAGGTGTGTTAAGAGGATTTCATGGTGATAACAAATCATGGAAATTAATAACTTGCCTTTACGGTGAAATTTTTTTATCAGTTGTTGATTATAGAAAAGAATCCAAAACTTTTTTGGAATCAAAAAATTTTATATTGAATGATAAAAATAAAAAAACAATATTAGTTCCTCCTAATTTTTTAAACGCTCACCAAGTTTTAAGTGATGAAGCAGTTTTTTTTTACAAATGGTCATATGAAGGTAAATACCCAGATGTTGATGACCAAATATCAATCAATTGGATGGACCCAAAAATAAATATAGATTGGCCAATTAAAACCCCTATTCTATCTGAAAGGGATAGAAACTCTAACTTTATAATTTGAAAAATGAAAAATTTTGAAATTGATAAAATTAAAAGTTTGATAATTGACGTTCCCGATTTTCCAAAAAAAACCGTTATATTCAAGGACATTAGTGATTTGTTAGGATCTGATTATTTTAAAGTTATTGTGACAGAAATGGGTAATATGGTAACAAAACCAGATTATTGGGTTGGGATTGAATCCAGAGGGTTTGTGTTTGCATCAGCATTATCAATAATTTTTGGTGGTAAGCTTTTATTATGTAGAAAAGGTGGGAAATTACCACCTCCGGTTGTTTCCACTAAATATAGTAAAGAGTACGGAGAAGATGTATTAGAAGTAAAGAAAGGTGAGGGCACTGTTGTTATTGTAGATGATGTTTTAGCAACAGGAGGAACTATTATGGCTGTTGATAAACTAATGTGTGATGCGGGATATACCGTAATAGATAAATTGGTCTTAATCAATTTAAAAAAACTAAATAATTTAACAATAAAAAGTTTGATAGAGTATGAATAAAGCATTTGTTGTTGCTGTACCTCAAGAAGTTGATAATTTAAAAAAAATTAAAAATATTCCAATTTTTTACACAGGAATTGGTAAATTAAATGCTATCTTAACAACATCTAAATTAATATGTAATGGATATGATGAGATAATTAACATAGGTTCTTGTGGCTCTAAAAAAATCTCATCAGGTACTTTAATAAAAGTTGGTAAATCATATGAAGATATTGACGTATCTCCCATATTTAAGTATGGTATTTCTAATGTAAACGATCTAGAACACATTGATATTGATATTAATTCAAAATACTCTTGTTTTAGCACAGATTACTTTTTTGATAATACTCAAGTTTCAAAATATTCTCAAGATTATTTATCTATGATTGAAAGATGTGATATTTTTGATATGGAGTGTTTTTCACACGCAAAAATATGTAAATTATACAACATTAAATTTTCATCATATAAATGGGTATCAGACGATGGTAGTCATAATTCTTGGATTGAAAATTGTAAGATAGGTTTTAATAGTTTTTTAAAAGAATTTGATTATTTTTTATAACAAAAAAATATTATCCATTTATTATTTTACTAACTGTGTTTAAATTAAGAATATGATTAACAAAAAATTATACGAAAATATTAATATTTTAGTAATTGGTGACTATTGTATTGATAAATTTACATACGGTAGTGTTTTTAGATTAGCACCAGAAGCACCGGTTCCGATATTTTGCCCAAAATATACTGTAAGTAATGAAGGAATGGCTGGAAATGTGGTAAATAATATAAAAAATATTGGATCACAGGTTTCTTTGATTACTAATGATGAGATTATAACTAAAACTAGATATGTTGATGAAAGGACTAATCAAATTTTAATTAGAATTGACGAAAATGATAAAGTATCAAGAATAAATCAAAAGGTTCTGAAAAAAGTTACAAACAATAATTACAAACACATTACTTATGATGCAATCATAATTAGTGATTATGATAAAGGATTCCTAACCGAAAAAGATATAGAATTTATTTGTAAAAACAACAAAAACGTTTTTATTGATACCAAAAAAATATTGGATGAATGGTGCGCTGACGCTGATTATATTAAAATTAATCACGTAGAATACGAGCATACAAAATTTAATATTAATAATTTAAATTTAGATAAAAAATTAATAATAACACTTTCAGAAAAGGGGTGTAAATATCAAGACAAAATTTTTACAGTACCCAAAGTTCAAATTAAAGATGTGTCTGGGGCTGGAGATACATTCATTTCAGGACTAGTTAGCGAATATGTGAGAACTATGGATATTGAAATGTCGATAAAATTTGCTCAAGAGTGTGCAACAATAGTAGTTCAGAAAAAAGGAGTAGCAACAATTTAAAATGTATGGATAAAATTATATTGGTGACTGGTGGTTCAGGTTTAGTCGGTAAATCATTAAAAAAAATAATGCCGAATGCTATATACATTAGCTCTTCAAATTTTGATTTAACTGATGAAAATTCAGTAATAAAAATGTTTGAAAAGTATCGACCATCAGTAATTATTCATTTAGCGGCTAAAGTTGGTGGAATAATCGATAATATAAAATATCCTTACGATTATTTCACCGAAAATATTTTAATGAACACTCTACTGTTAAAATACTCTTTAAAATATAATGTTGAAAGATTTATTGGTATTTTAAGTACTTGCATTTATCCAGATACCGTAAAGGAATATCCTCTTAGTGAGGATCAATTACATGATGGCCCTCCCACGGAAACTAATTTTAGTTATGGATATTCTAAAAGATGTTTAGCCGTACAAATTGAAGCTATTAATAAGCAACACAATACTAAATATAATTATTTAATCCCATGTAATCTATATGGTGATAATGATAAAGATGATCCAAATAAAAGTCATTTTATAACATCATTAATTAAAAAATTATACGATGCAAATTTAAATGGTGATACTGAAATAAATTTATTCGGTGATGGCACCCCAATTCGCCAATTTATGCATGCTGATGACCTATCTAAAATTATAAAATTATGTGTTGATAATGATATTACCGATAATTTTAATGTTGCTAATGATGAAATTTACACAATAGATGAAATGGTAAATATTGGAATAAACGTAACAAATTCTAGTCATTTAAAAATAGTATATGATACCTCAAAACCTAATGGTCAATATAGAAAAGACGTATCAAATAAGAAATTAAAAGAAATATTTCCTAACATTAAATTCATTAAATTAAGTGAAGGAATAAAAAAAATTTATTATGATAAAATTAGTAAGTGATACAATAAATAGAGACGATATTAACGCTTTGATTGAATGGTTAAACCAAGAAAACATTCCAATCCTAACTAAGGGTGAATTGACATTAGAGTTAGAAAAAAAATGGTCCTCTAAGATTGGTGTTAACTATACAGTATATGTAAACTCGGGCTCATCCGCAATATTACTAACATTAGCGGCGTTACTACATGGAAAAAAAATAAAAAACAAAAAAATCGTAATACCATCCTTAAGTTGGTCTACCGATGTAAGTTCTCCGATTTTGTTGGGTATGGAGCCTATAATGTGTGATTGTAATTTATATGATTTGTCTTGCGATTTAGACGAATTAGAAAAAATTTTCATATCAGAGTCACCTTCTTGTTTTATTTTAGTAACACCTTTGGGGTTAGTTCCAGACATGGAAAAAATTGTTGCTTTATGTAAAAAATATGATGTAATACTTCTCGAAGATGTTTGTGAAAGTATGGGTTCCAAATATAAAAATAATTATTTAGGCTCATTTGGATTTGCATCTTTTTTCTCATTGTATTTCGGACATCATCTAAGCACTATTGAGGGTGGATTTATATCAACAAATGATGAAGACTTTTACCATATATTATTAATGATGAGAAGTCATGGATGGGATAGAGATTTACCTAAAAAAAAACAGGACTTTCTTAGACAAGAATATTCAGTAAGTGAATTTGACTCTTTATATAATTTTTATTTACCTGGTTTTAATTTAAGATCAACAGATTTACAAGCATTCATTGGTTTACGATCAATAGATAGATTAGATAGGTATTCTATATGTAGAAATGATAATTTTAAAAGTTATAATGAAAAAATAAAAACCAATGAATTAAATTTAGTTAATAATGATTATAATTTTATTTCTAATTTTGCTTATCCTATTGTTAATAAAAATAAAGAAAAAATAATTAATAAATTAAAAAATAACAATATAGAAGTCAGACCTTTAATTGCGGGAAATATGGCAAATAAACCAATGTGGTTTAATAATTATGAAAAAAAATATTTTAAAAATTGTGAACATATTGATAAATTTGGGTTTTATGTTCCTAACCACCCAAATTTATCAAAAGAGGCTATTGAAATTATTTCCAATATTATTAATTTAAACGGATAAATAAAAATATGAAAATAGCATTGATAACAGGTATAAATGGGCAAGATGGTTCTTATTTGGCCGAATTTTTACTAGAAAAAGGGTATGAAGTACATGGTACTCTGAAGAGAAATTCAGTTTCAGAGAATCAAACATCACGTTTAGATCATGTGTATGATAAAATTATATTACACTACGCAGATCTAACTGATATGTCATCACTAATTTCTGTAATTCAAAAAGTAATGCCAGATGAAATATACAACTTAGCCGCACAATCTCACGTTAGGATTTCATTTGATCAACCTTTATACACCGCAAATGTTACTGGAATCGGCACTCTAAATTTATTAGAAGCTGTTAAACTCATTAAACCCAATACTAAAATTTATCAAGCGTCCTCATCTGAGATGTTTGGTAATTCAATAGATCCTGATGGGTTTCAACGAGAAACAACTCCAATGAATCCAGTATCACCATACGGATGTGCTAAAGTGTTTAGTTATAACATATGTAGAAATTATAGAAATTCATATGGAATGTTTATTTCAAATGGTATTTTATTCAATCACGAATCACCGAGACGAGGAACTAATTTTGTAACTAACAAAGTTTGTAAAGAAGCGGTAAAAATCAAATTAGGGTTATCCAATGAATTAAAATTAGGAAATCTTGATGCTACAAGAGATTGGGGTCACGCGAAAGACTATGTAAAAGCAATGTGGGAAATATTACAGTTGGAAACTCCTGATGATTTTGTATGTTCTACGGGGATATCACATTCAGTAAAAGATTTGTGTGAATACGTTTTCACAAAACTTGATCTAGAATGGGATAAATATGTTAAACAAGATGAGAGGTTCTTAAGGCCTGAAGAATTAAATGACTTGAAGGGTGATTCAACTAAATTAAAAAATAAGACTAGTTGGACACACGACTATACTTTTGAATCAATGTTAGATGAAATGATAGAATATTGGATGAATAAATTAAAATAATGTGTGAAAATAGATGTATTATAATGCAAAGTTAATAGAAAAAATAAAAGAAACCGAAACAACTTATCGATTTTTTTTTGAAGTTATAGGTGTTGATTTTTTTAATTTTACACCGGGACAATTTATCTCTTTTGAGTTTCCAATAGATGAGAAACAATCTAAGAGGATTAGACACTACTCGATTGCTAGTGCTCCTGAAAAAACTAATAAATTTGAAATCATTATTGTCAAAAAAAATGGAGGAAAAGGAACTGATTGGCTGTGGAAACAAGATATTGGTGTTGAGATACCATTCACAGGTCCATCAGGGATCCTCGTAATGGATGATAATAAAAAGAAAAATCATATTTTTATTTGTACAGGGACAGGTATTGCCCCATTCAGAAGTATGTTGTTAGATATAAAAAACAATAATACTGAGGTCGGTGATTTGATCTTATTATTTGGTACAAGAGATCGAGAAAATATGTTATATTTTAAAGAAATGTTTTCTTTGGAAGAAGAATTGAAATCTTTTAAATTTTTACCTATATTATCTAGAGAACTCTTTTTGGGAAGACAAGGATATGTACATATCTTATATAAAGATATAATTAACGATTATTTTAAACAAATGGAAGAAAACACTTACAATGATTTAGATATTTGTTTTTATATCTGTGGTTGGAAAGAAATGGTTAAAGAAGCGAGAAAAAATTTATTGGATATTGGTTTTGATAAAAAACAAATAAAACAAGAAATATATGAATAAAAAAATTACATTAATTAAATGACTAGACGTAAATCAAATTTGTCTTTGGAGGAATCAAAACCTTTATCAAAAAAGGACATTATTAACAAAATTGTTACAAAGAAATCAAAAGATAAATTTTTAACAGATAATCAAAAAAAGTATTATGATACTTTGGTTAGTAACCAAATAACTATCTGTTCAGGTCCTGCGGGTGTTGGTAAATCATTTATTGCTATGAAAGCCGCGGTGGATTTATTGGTTGATTATAACACACCATATGAAAAAATTATCATTGTAAGACCGGCAGTTGAAGCAGAAGAAAAGTTAGGTGCATTACCCGGCAATTTAGAAGAAAAGTTGGACCCATACATTTTTCCATCCTATTACCTATTAAGTAAAATCATTGGTAAAGACGCTAAAGAAAAATTAGTAGAAAATGAGGTGGTTGAAGTATTCGCATTGGCTTATATGAGGGGTATGAACATTGACAACTCTATCTTAATCTTCGAGGAGGGTCAAAACGCAACACCTAAGCAAATGAAATTACTTATGACACGTATTGGGTATAACAGTAAGTTTTTCATCTCAGGTGACTTAGAACAGACCGATAGGTATAAAGAAAAAACACAATCGGGATTGTACGACGCTCTTCAAAGATTTAACGATATCAACGACATTGGTATCTTTGAATTCTCAAATGAGGACGTGGTTAGAAACCCACTTATTTCTAAAATATTAAAAAAATACGAAGAATGAGGATTGGTATAGACGTAAATGGTGTTCTTCGGGACACCATTGGTAAATTCAAACAAACTTATGAAAAATTTTTGATTGAAAAATCTGAGGTTTTTGAAAATGACGAGTTTGAATATAAGATCACAGAACCTATTGATTCACTAACTCTGACTAATCACTTTACATTTAAGGATGAAGAGGAGTATTTGTCATTTATGTATGACGAGTTTCCAATGCAGATTTTTGGTCACGCAGGTTCCACAGAACTTTCAACCTTTCACGATTTACAAGATTTTTATTTGGAAAATAGGGATAAACACGAAATATCTATATTTTCACAAGAGAAGGGTAAAACTAAACCCGCAACCCTATTTTTCCTATCTAAATTTGGTTGTGAGGTAGAATCTGTTAAATTTTATAATCAAACAACCATTGATAAACTTTGGGAAGATTATGATTTAATTTTAACAAGTGACCCCGAATTACTTTCAAAAGTTACAATTTTTACTATATTGATAAAATATAATACTGAATATAATAAAAACAGTAAAATTACTTGGAACGTTGACACGTTTAAGGAATTTAACGAACTAATTAAAAAAGAAATAAAATGATTGAATTATTCGGAGAACACTATTTTATCGATATTGAAAAAATAGAACAATTCATTAACATCCCTAAACAAGAAACTGTTAGTGGTGATACGGGAGAACAACATATCAGTGTTGTTAAATACGAGGTGGTTAAAACCATGATCGATGTTGTTATGGGTGAGGAAGAAGACTTTGATGATAACTTAGGACTTAAAAGTGCTAAGAACGCATCTCTACCTTTCAAACTAGCCTTCAACACAATGCTTAAACATAAATTTATTGAACACTTATAATATGGATCAAAATTTGATTGAAAAAGTAAAATTGTCTATTTCGAACATAGAATCTAAAAAATTTAGAATTTATTTCTTTGTTCAAGACACAAAAGGAAACGCCAAAGCGTCCTTATCATACATCTATCGTATGGCAATGTCATTAAAAACCGAAGGTTATAATCCGATCATGTTACATGAAAAACCCGACTACACTAAGGTGGGAGAATGGTTAGGTGCTGAGTTTGACGAACTTGAACACCAATCAGTTGAGGGTCAAAATTTGGCTATCGCTCCCGAAGATATTTTAGTTATTCCTGAAATATTTGGTTATGTGATGGAACAAGTTGCAAATCTTCCTTGCGGAAAGATCGTTTTATGTCAAGCATATGATCATGTGTTTGAAACCTTAGCACCCGGAGCAACATGGAACCAATTTGGATTTTTGAAGTGTGTTGTTACGTCAGAAAACATGAAGAACTATATGGACGATATTATGAAAAGTATTTCATATACAATTATTGAACCAACAATTTCTCAACATTTCACTAAAGACAAGTATCCGGCAAAACCAATTGTTGCGGTTCATTCAAGAGAACAAAGAGATGGATTAAACTTCATTAAACAATTTTATTTGAAATTCCCGCAATTTAGATGGGTTACCTTCCGTGATATGAGAGGTATGTCAGAAGAACAATTGGCTAACACCATTAAAGATTGTTTCGTATCGGTTTGGATTGACCCCACGAGTTCTTTTGGGACTTATCCATTAGAATCTATGAAAATGGGGGTTCCTGTAATTGGTAAGACACCTAATTTGAAACATGAATGGATGAAACAAGAAAACGGTGTTTGGGTGGAGAATCAATTAGATATGGTTAATGTTTTGGCTAATTATTTACAAAATTGGTTAGAAGATAACATTAATACAGAATTATACACTAATGGTATTGAAACTGCGGAAAAATTTAGTAATAATGAAAAATTCTCTAAGGAAGTTGTTGCATTATTCAGTGACTTTTCAAATAAACGTAAAGACGTATTCAGTCAGCAATTAAACAATCAATAATATGGAAAACAAATTTGATATATCAGTAATACTACCAATTAAATCTTCTAAGGTTAAAGATTTTGACACTTACTTTGAAAAATCAATCAACTCTTTGAAATTACAAAAGGTTTCATTGAATGAGGTTATCATTGTTCCAACACAAGAAGAATCTTTAAACACTTTATTAAAAAGTTATGACTTTGGGGATCTTAATGTGAAGATTGTTCCTTTTGTGGGTGAACCTAATTTTGCATCTCAGGTTAATTTTGGGGTCGAAAACGCAACATCTAAATGGATTTCTATTTTGGAATTTGATGACGAATATGCAACAATATGGTTTGATAATGTGAAAAAATATGATGAGATCTATCAAGATGAGGTTGATGCTTATCTTCCTATTGTTGTGGATGTTGATAATAAAGGGGTGTTTGCCGGTTTTACAAATGAAGCAACATTCGCTGCGGGATTTACAACAGAGATTGGTTATTTAACCAACGACATGTTACACGACTATCAAAACTTCCAAAGTTCGGGAATGGTTATGAAAAGAGAACAATTTTTAGATTTTGGTGGAATCAAACCATCTATGAAACTAACCTTTGTTTATGAGTTCTTGTTGCGAATGACCTACAATTCGGTTAAAATCATGACAATCCCAAAGATGGGATATAAGCACGAAAATTTAAGAGAAGGTTCTATTTTTTGGAATTATAAATTTGGTGAAGATAAAATTGTCGATGATGAGGTTAAGTTTTGGTTAAATACCGCAAAAAAAGAATATTTCTTTAATCAGGATAGAAGCATAAAATACGAACCTATTTCTTAATGTTATCCGCTTCAACTGAAGAGACCACAATACAATTCAGAAGAAAGGGTAGAAAAACACTCAAGGATAACTATTTTGATGTTAGAGAGGAAATGGCGGTTAGGATGTTCTTAACCGCCACCACTTTTAATGAAAGGAATAAAATATACAACGAGTTTTTAAGAGATCCTTTAGATAAAATGATATCTTCAATTATTAGAAGATATAAATTGTATCGAAAAGATATGAATTTTGATGAAATTCATATTGACACCCACTCGTTTCTTATGACCAAGATCGAGAAGTTTTCACCATCAAAAGAGAAAAAAGCGTATTCTTATTTTGGAACTATTTGTAAAAACTATTTAATGGGTCAAATCATCAAAGACCAAAAAGATACAAATAGAAAAATATCATACGAAGATATTTCAAGTAATTTAGAGAATAGACCCGACATGGTTTATTATATTGATAATGACATGATTGATGCTGAAGATATTATAAATAAGTTTAAGTTAGACTTAAAAAAATTTATGGATCAAAGTGAAATGACACACAGTGAGAGAAAATTGGGTGAGGCGTTAATTGTTATTTTTGAAAACTACGAGGAAACTTTTCCTAGTTCAGATAATAATAAATTTAACAAAAATGTAATTTTATTAACTCTTCGTGAGATGACAAATCTATCAACAAAAGAGATTAGAACATCAATTAAGAAATTTAAAAAACTATATGGAATAACTCTTAATGGTATGATTGATTAAAAATAAACACACTAAATATTTATAGTTATGTCAAAACCAAGAAAAAAAGAGATTAACCTAACTAAGGATTCAGTTTTAGCACTGTTACAAGAAGTATATAATGAACTTGTTGAACAGAGAACTACCGCTTTGAGGTTACAAAACAAGTTGGTGGTAATGTTAAAAACCCCCGAAGACATGACTGTTTTAGGTCCTGTCATAGAAAAACAACAAAAAATTATAAATGATTGTGTTGATAAAAAATTGCAATTAGGGAAATTACAATCCTCCCTTTGGGAAAAAACTAGCAACTCACAAGAAAGTGTTACTCTATCAGAGATTGATGATGAACTTTTACAAAGTTTGATTTTGAAAGATGTGGAAAAAGGTAACAACGATGACACCACATACAAATTTTAATTTTTATGGCACTTAACTTAACATCGGGATATGAGGGATTGGCAGCACTAATCCAAGAAGCGACCACATATAAAAGGGCGAAGAATGATTATGATGAATTAATCAAAAGACAAGGTGCTAAATTAAGTGATGTTGCCGATACCATCCAAGGGGGGTATCAAAACGCCATTGGTAAAACCAAAAAGTTTGAAGAGGTCCAAGGAAATCAAATAGATAAGTTACTTAAAATAGCTGAGAGTTTAGGACCTAATTTACAAACTAAAGCACAGTCATCTTTACAACGTCAAATAGATAAGTTGAATTTTTCCGGTGTGGTTCAAAACACAAGATTTTCAGGAATATCGAGTAACTTCAATTCTGCCGGTGCATCTACTGTGGATTTCATTAAAAAATCATTTAAGGAAGCGGTAACAAAAGTAGAACCACAAATTCAAGAGATTATTAATAAAGAGGTTTTAAGAGCAATTGGTTGTTCTCAAAACCAAACATATCCAACAAATAGTGACATCTATATTAAAGTTTCAAGTATTGATTTTTTTGGTAATTTAAAACAAAGTCCCGAAGATCCTGTTGGTAAATTGTATTATGAATTGGGTAATAGTTTTAACAATAATGTTACTAAAAATTACCCAATGAACCGTCAATTAAATCATAGATTGAATAATCCAGGTTTATCGTTTAATACTGAATATGGGGCTAGTTATAAAGGATCTTCACTACAAGAACTTTTTGATTTTGTTTATACAAAGGTTGGTCCAAACGGGGAAAGTGGTGATTACTTTAAAGTAACACTTAAAGAACGTATTCCTTCAGTTTCTGATTTTGAAACTTATGGAACTTCGGGATTCACCCAAACCGTTCAATCTGTGGAAAGATTTATTGTTGATTATTATAAGAAAATTAAAATAGCCGAGAGTAGGAAAGTTTTTTCTGAGGTTATGAATATTTTAACCAACGCACTAACAATTGGGCAAAACCCCGATAGTAATTATATTACCAACGAAAAATATTTCGGTAAAATTATACAAAGAATTTTCGGTCAATGCCAAGACAATACAACCGAAATAGGGGTTAGTGGTATTGCCAAAATTGCTGTTGGTGATGAATTTGATGAAACCTTTTTTGAATTAACACCCGAAGATAATGTAGAATTAGAAAATGAAATTTCTAACATACAACGAGGTGTTGTCCAATTTGAGGGTTGTGGAACCGTAGATTTTCCTGTGGATTCTACCTCAATCATAAATTCGTTACTTAAGATGAATGACGCAACATCACCAAGTGAAGAAATTGAGTTATCTGATCAATCCGAAGATGCGGCATTAGAACAATGGAAATTATTATATCCAAAATTTCCGGTATTTTCATGGAAAAAAGGTATCATTAAGTCATTGGTTCAAGCATTATGTAGAGTTGCATTTTCACCAAAGGCAATATTTCCATTGATGATTATGTTAAAAGCTTTGGGTAACAATATTGTTGACAGTGTTGAGGATGTTAGAACTTTCATGACAAAATTTAAATCATTAGTTAATAATATTGTTGGTAAAATATTTTCATTATTTGTTAAAGAACTTTATAAAATAATATCAAGAGATATTAAAAAATTATTAAGTTCGATAGTGACTGATTTATTGAAAGAGAAAATTGATAAAAAATATGCAATCTATGTGTCATTATTACAAGCCGGTTTTGAAATTAGAGACACTATTAGAGATTTTAGAAGGTGTAAGAGTGTTATTGATAATTTAATAAGATTGTTTAAGATAATTGATAAGGTTACTAAACCTTATCGACTACCCTTGTTAGCTTTGGATCAAGCGGCTGCAAGACCCGGTGTTAGTGCTACTCGTGCTTTTATGAAAAATATTGGAATAATGCAAGAACTTGGATTACCTACGGGTGCATTACCCGATGGATCGCCGAATCTTGATTTAGTGTCACAATTTGCTAGTATTAAAGCTATGTATAAAGAACAGGATGAAAACGGTCAAGTTGAGATATCCTTAAATAAATTAGTGTTACCTGTTGCAGTGCCGGGATTGGCAGGTCCGGGGACCGCATCGGGGGCAGGTGCCAGACTTTTCGGAATACCAAAATGATGAATGAACATAAAATACAAGAACTTTTACCAAAGTTAAATGAACAATCAAATTCTGTATTAACAGATATGATGGATTTTTTGCAAAACGATTTTGACGTTACAAAACAAAGAATTGTTGATTTGACGTATCACTTAGATACCATAGAAGCAACATACAACAAAATAAATAAAGAATATTCTAAAAGAAACCCGTAATGAGTAGTTTTTTGAATCAACCCCAATCTAATCTACCTAGAAGAGATTTAAGAAAATTAATTTATCGTGGGACGGTATTGGATAATGTTGATCCAAAAATGCTTGGTAGAATTAGAGTAAATCCTGAATTTTGGACTAAGGAAGATATTGTAACCGCTACTGCGGGTTTTAATGAAGAAACCGATAAGTGGAAAGATAATGATCCGTTTATTTGTTTGCCGTTATTACCTTTTTATATTAATTCACCCGTTCCATCTGTAAATGACGCGGTAAATATCATGTTACAAAACTTGGAAAACAGGTTTGAGAAAAGGGGTATGTTTTATATTGGTGCTATGTTATCATCACCTATGTCCGTAGAAAATGAGGTGAAAGAACAATCGGAAAATTTAACGACTTATGGTTCTAACGTTAAAGATACTTATTCGGTAAAAAACCAAGATGGTTCATATCCTAATCCCAAAAGTGAGGGTGTTTTCCCCGAACCCGATGACGTTGGTTTGGTTGGTAAAGGAACTTCAGACTTAATTATTAAACCAAATGATGTCTTATTAAGAGCGGGTAGAAACTTACCATTTAATATTAATAAAGCACCACAAACAAACCCAAACAGATCATACTTACAATTAAGTAAATTTGGATCTAAAGAAAAATCTGAAGGGTTTGACACTATTGTTAATTTTTCTCAGAACATTCAAAACTTAAAATATGTGATTGAATGGTTAATTACGAATCCCGAAAATGCTGCGGATAGTTTTACAGGAACAATTTATCTATATAAATTAAAACCATCTAGTAATACATTATCAACTAATTTTAAATTAACCACTAATTTGGAAACGGAAAAAAGTCTAATCACTTATAAAACGTTTCAATCAAAATCATTAAATGATACTATAATATTCATTAATAAATTTATTCAAGACGTAAATTCGGGCACATTAATTAATGTAATATCAAAACCAGGTAATTCTAACTTATCAACCGTTACGATTACAGATCAATTCCCTTATGGTTATAGACCTGCACCCCCAACATATTCATGGATTAATCCCACCAATTTCAATGGGGTTGATAATGTCATTGCATTTACAAATATTACACAAATATATCTTGGGGTTAAATTTAATAGTGGTGTTAAAAAAGCGGGTATCGGAATTGTTGGTTCAAAAGACACATATGGATTAAAACCGAAAACAAGTTTGGAATTTGTTGAGAACAAATCGGCTGAAGTAGTTGAAGATACTTTTGCATCTTTGGGTGCGAATCAAATTGCGTTTTTATCCCACGATTCATCAATACCGGGTAAAACAAAGATTAACATGCAAAACAATGTTAAGGGTATTGATGCTACACAATTTCAAAACGAAATCATCCCAAACACTTCATCAATGGTAAGGGGAGAAGAACTATTGGAGTTAATTGATCTTATTGTTAGATACTTAATATCTCACGTCCACGCTTATCACGGATTACCTCCGGTTCCCGTAGGACAGGACGGAACAACATCATTAGATGTATTAACTCAACTACAAGAAGCATATCAAAAAGTTTTAAATAAAAATATCAGAATAAATTGATATTTATATGAAAAAGATATGTCGGTTCATTTTTCATACTTTAACAAGAACAATACTTTAATTAATGGTTCATATACTAATACAGGTAGGAATCCTGTAACTCAATTGTATTTTGGATCACCCAATGATACTTTGAATCCTGTTGGATTTACGAGGTTTATCTTTAATTTGGATTTATCTTCCCTACAATCAAAGATCTCTTCGGGAACAATAAACACGTCAAAACCCATGACACATACTCTTAGAATGACTAATACGTCGTCATTTGACACAGAGTTGTTAAATACCACAATGTCGGACACATCAAGAAGGGCTACCTCCTTTGATTTGTTTTTATTTAGGATAACGGGTCAAACTTGGGATGAAGGTGTTGGATATGATTTTTTGGATACAACATTAGCAAAAACATCATCAACGGGTCAATTAACGTTAGAAACCTTGGAGTCAGATAAATCATATTCTGATAGACCTAGCAATTGGTTTAAAAAGACAACATTATCGGGTTGGACAACACCTGGAATTTATAATAACATAAATTCCGCAACGGGTAGTGGTCTAAATTATTCGGCACTTACAATTGTAGATACACAACATTTTGAGTTGGGTAATGAGAATGTGACATTTGATATGACAAGTGAAATTAATTCAATATTAACAGGATCAACAACAGGTGTAACGGGATATGGTATTGCATACTTACCCGCATTTGAAAATATATCAGGATTAACCGAAAATTATTCAGTTGGATTCTTTACAAGACATACTCAAACATATTATCAACCGTTTTTAGAAACAACATACGATGACTTAATCACGGATGATAGAAATTTGTTTGTTTCAAATAGAACCAACCATTTATATCTATATGTATATTCAAATGGTGATTATCGTAACTTGGATAACAATCCGTTGGTTAATATATATGATCCAAATGATGATATTGTTCCCGGTTTATCGGCACTTACAACAACAAAAATAACAAAAGGAATATATGAAGTAACAATTCCACCAATAACAGGTTATACAACACCTTGTGAATTTAGTGATGTGTGGAGCGGTTTAACCATTGATGGTAATTCATTAACAAACATAACCAATTATTTCATACTACAATCTTATACTAATTTCTTTGAGATAGGAACCGAAAGTAGGGAACCCGTAGAATACGGTTTTGATTTTTATGGAATAAAACAAGATGAAAAAATATTAAATACAGAAATAAGAAAAGTCGGTGTGATAGCCAAAAAAGCTTACACGTCACAACAAATACTTAATAAAATACAATGTTATTATAGAGTGTTCGTTCGTGAAGGTCAAACCGAAGTTCAAGTTCAAGATTGGACTGAAGTTAATAGAACACCAAATGAACTTTATTTTATGTTTGACACAACAGATAAAATACCAAACGAATATTTTATAGATATTAAAATCCAAACATCGGGACAAGTAGATATTTATAAAAGAACATTAAAATTTCAAATCGTAAATAGAAAATGATAACAGATAATCAAATTAGAACCGCTTTGAGAAAACTTCACGAAGCAGAACACAGCACTGAAAGATATATGTTTTTCAGTAACCTACAACAAATTAAAAGACAAGCCGAATTATTGTTGGAACAAGATGAACAAATGATAGAACAAATCCTATCTAATGGTCATGATTGGGCTGATGATCATATCACCGTCGCTAAAGAAAATATGGATCAAGTTTTTGATTTCTTTATGAATGAGATTGAAGGTGATGGTGAGCAAGATATTGATGACCACTCATTCCACGATGATATGATGATGGAAGGTCGTAAAAAAGCGGGAACAAAATTATGTGCTCGTGGTAAATCCGCAGCAAAATCCAAATTTAAGGTCTACCCCTCAGCATATGCAAACGGATATGCAGTACAAGTATGTAAAGGAACTAAACCAGGTCTTGACGGAAAAAAGAGGTGTTCACCACCTTATTGTTAATCAAAAACCCCCACTGTTAATAATGGGGGTTTTTTTATCGTTTATTATACCAACCAACGTATATTACAGTACCATTTATATTAAATGAATCGTAACTATCATCGTATGTTAGTACATCATAATTTATATCATCAAGATAATCTCGGACAGCCCTTTCACGATCAAAAAATTGATGAGGATCCAACCCACGATCACTTAGATATCTCGCAGGGTCATCCTCAATTTCATCTTTAAGATCACTTAGTATTTCATCAATTTTGTCATCAATTAAATCCTCATCAAGACCTTCGGGATTGTCTTTAATTTCTTGAATTTCATCTTCAATTTCCTTAATTCTATCCTCATCCTCGTTTGGATCAAGAGTGGATAGTTCATTTTCCAATTCTTGTATTGTTTCCTGTTGAGATTCCGTTAATACCAGTTCATCTGTTTCAAAATAACTTGATGGGGATTCTCTAATACTCTCATCATAATGATACCTTTCGCCATCCTCAATATAGTCATATATTTCATTTGAATTTAAGTAACCTTCAATATAGTCATCACCCCAATATTCAAAATCCTGATTCTCAGCGTAATCACGAAGTGATGTATCCCAATCATCCTCATTACCGACAATAACTACGTTTCTAGCATTATAGTAATTACCTTGTAGGACAGTATATGTCGCAAGTTCATAATGATGTCCCGTGTGATATAATAGACCAATTGAGTTTTCATTAAATACCTCAAGATCCTCATCATATTTAGTTATATAATCTTCTACCTTTTTTCTTTTTGCAGGATCTTTGATCTTATCTATTTTTGATCTTAAAATATCTACCTTCTCCTCATCCTTTTTTAATTTTTTGTACACTTCATACATTTCCTCATAATTTTCATAGATAAAGAAACCTTCATTACAAAGGAAGTTATACGCCACCAATAAATAAGGTTCATCTAAAAATTCACCTTCTTCCAAAATTTCTTGAGCCATCTGTTTTTGATGTAAAAACTCATTCTGTTTTTTAATATGTGAGTTATACGACCTCCTAACATTAAGTAAATGATCTTCAATATTTGACTTAAACTCCGTGTATTTATTGTTATTTTCAATCCATTGTAAAATCGCAACTAATTTTTTAATTTTCCTTTCATAATCCTCATCACTTATGTAGCCATACAAGGATGTATCACCATAGCCAAATCGTTTTAATAGTACTTTATAATCCATATAAACTCTTTTTTTAATAAATATAACCACATGGATTAAAAAAAAAATTAAAAAAAGTTTTGGTAATTAAAAAATATCAGTTACCTTTGACTTATCAAATCAAATAAACTATGACACTAAAATCATTTTTCAAAAGAATCGGAATGAGAATGTATTACCGCTTCAAAATTTTTGTTAAGCGAGGTATTTGGGAAGATGAACCAATAAATGGATCGTCAATTCAAACAAACGCAATGAATATTTGTAGAAGAACCATGCATCTTCAAGATTCGGAATTGTTATACGCTCCGATGTCTCAAAAACGTTATATCCGAAATGAGAAACTCGGTATCTTCATTATCATTAAGGATAAACAAGTAGATATCGTAAATCACGTTTATCATTACAACGTTGAATTGTCAAATAAGAACATCGAACGAGTTATCGGAATGTTTGATAGAGAAACGGAACTTCGCAGAACAACCTATGAAAAAGAAATGTTGTCACAAATCGGACATTCGTTAGAAACGATTTTAGAACACGTTAAGGGAACTAAACTTGTTAGTGAATAAAAAAAGGGACTTTAGGTCCCTTTTTTATTTATTTCCATTACTACTTTTTTTAATAATAAATTCCTCAAATTCTCATTAACACTTTCATTCTTCTTTTTTGGTTTATATGAAACCATCTTTGGTTTGTTACCAGTACCTGTTTTACTGTGTGTTTTTTCCGCTCTACGTTTTTGAGCACATGCCGATTTTTTCTGTGAATCTGTCATTTTGGAAGCAACTCCCACCGCTCTACATTTTGGATATCCTTTATCCGACGCTTCGGGTCTTCCACACGGTGGATGTTTACCATCAACCTTTCTACATATATTCACCCAAGGTCCCTTTGGTTGTTTAGAACCTTTCGGTTTCTTTTTAGTACCAAACCACACACCTAAATCTTCATTTATTGTATGAACATCGTGTGTATCCATCTTATATGACCCATCCTTATCTTTTTCCCAAACACCAACAATTTTTTTCAAATTATTTCTTAATGTCTTTCTCACCTTTTCATCGTTAACAGGATGATCAGAAAATTCGGTAAATGGACCTAATTCGTGTTTTTTCCATTTTTTCATTCCAATCTCAATAGGTCCCGAATATTCACCCGCAGAAATAGAAGTATCACTTTCAAAAATTAAATCATACCTATCATCAACACTCTCGTCATTTTGTTGAAAGTGTGTTACGTGATACTTTTGGTTTTTACTTGACATTTTTTCCATTTTTTGAGCAACGGATTTACTAACATCTAATTTACCATCCATACTATCATAATTTAATTCCGGGTTCTCATAACGAGAAACCCCAATATCAAAAGGATGTAATGTTGTTTTTTCCCACTTCTTAAGACCCAACGATAATGGCATTGTAAATTGTCCGGCATGACCACCCGTGCCAACACCCTCTCGTAAATTTTTAATTATAGTATCTCTTAGTCCCATATTAATATAAATATCAACAAAACAAAAAAGGTCAGATTTCTCTGACCTTTTGTTAATAATTAGTTCAATTTATTATCTCAATTCTCTCAAATCGAATGTACGAACACCATCTACGGTAATACGGCCATAGAAGCGATTGTTGACCATCTTTTTCGCATATCTAGTCATGATACCCTTGATAGGCGTGAAGTTAAATGGATTGTACATCGTTGGAGTTAATTGTAGAGGTACATACGGTGCGTAAACGTAACCAGTATCCAATAGAGATGTACCTTTGTGACCCAACAATACTTGGTTCGCAGGGAAGTAAGGATCTCTATATACTTGGTAACGACCTGCCAATGTACCAACTCTTTCAATACCCATGTTGTACTGATCTTGCTCAGGAGCCGCGTTTGATACGTGGAAATATTCCAAATCATCAAAGATAGCAGATACTTCAGAAGATACAACGATCCAGTTAGCACCACCTCTCAAAGTTGATTTGTGAATTTGAGCAGAGATTTGGTTAATTGCTGTGATAAGGGTTTGGTTCCAGTCCTTTTGAGTGTAAGGAGCGAATGAAGTAGAAGAAATTCTCTTCCAACCATTGTAATCCCATCTCAAGTTCCAAGCCGCACCTTTTCTAAGGTCACGAAGAATTTCACGGTCAATTTCTGCCGCAACTTGTTCTGACAACAACGCTGTCAATTCAGCTTCAGCGTCAATGTTGTGGAATGCCGCAACGTCTTGTGCCAATTCAGGAGACCATTGTGCTCTTAGTTTTCTTTCTGTTACCGATACTGTTACAGAATCCAACTCGAAAGAAACTTCACCAATTTTATCTTCAAATTCCAATTCTTGGTAACGTCTGTACAACGCTCTGAACGCATTGTTAGTTTCAGTGTTAGATGAGAAAGTAGTACCTGTGTAACCATCAAGTGAATTAGAACTAAAATTAGCTGGTGTTGTTAAATCAATCTCAAGGTAGATAACTCCATTTGGTGAACAAATATCAAAGAATGATCCTCCATTACCTGTTCCTGATGCTGACCAAGTTGTTGTAGTTGTGCTACCATAATTAACTATTCCTTTACCATATTGTTGTGTAACAACACGGAACAAATATGGATTAGTAGTATTTGCTGATGTGTTTGTGTTAAGTGGTACACCAACAATTCTTAAATCAGATAGGAAAGATTCGGTATCCATTTCCTGACCATCAGGACCTATTAATTTACCGGCACCTGTGCTAGAGAATCCTGACATTGCGATGATAACTTTCTTAGTATTAATATCAGAATTATATCCAGACACGACTAAATTACCAGCACTATTCCAATTGACTGTTGACGTATTCGCAGATACAACAACCCAAGGACCTTTTGAATAATCGAACAAACCTGCAGGATCTAAACCTGGTTCAGTTCCTTCGTAGAACAAATCATAAAGGTTCTTAGTGTATGCGTTAGCACCTGTGTAACCCGCAGTTGCAGAACCTGGATAATTACCCGGAGAACCGATTGGCGCATAATGATCACCTGAAGCAGTAGCAGTAGCATAATAACCTACACTACCAGAATAACCTTGGATTTTAGGTACGAAGTAGAACAATTTACCGATAGGTAAGTTCATTGCTTGTACAGAAACGATATCATTCGCTAACAACTTAGAGAATACACGTCTGATGATTGGAAATACAACCGTTTCAAAAGAACCTGAATCTGCAGTTGTTGTTGATTCGTTTATTAAAAAAGATGCTTGGTTTTCATACAATTGAGCCATGTTCTCTTTCAAGTGACCGCTCAAACCTTCAAGGAACCCAAGCTTGTTCCATTTGTTAATAGTATCTTCTTTGATAACTTTTAGGTGCTTAAGACCAATGTTACCAACAAGACCGCTTTCTAATAATGCTCCCATTTTAATTTTTATTTAAGGAAATTTATTTTTTATTTTACAATTTTTGACATAATGTCTTTCATTCTTAAAAACTGAGGATTTTCATAAGTCTTAGATTCTACCAAAACATTTGAAGAACCAGTTGAAATCGGCTTTTCAATTTTTTGTTCTATTGACTCATTCATTGCAACAGTTTTCGATCCCAACTCATCTTTGATTGTTTTATACACTGACTTAGATTCTTTCAATGTTTCAACACTATCAAAACGCTTCAAAATGTTAATCTTTTCTTGTTTTGTTGTTGAATGTTCTGTGAATAATCTTGTAGCGTAAGCCAAGTTTGAGTTGAATACCGCAACTTCATTTAATTTGTCTCTGAAAATGTTCAATGCTTTTCTATACTCTTCATTTTTTGATCTTAAAACATCAATTTCACTTTCAAGATTTAAATTTCTGTTCGGCGTAAAACCTTTTCTTAAACCACGTCCGCTCTTAGAACCAAATGCGTATGATCTTGAAGCTTCTTTAGTTTCTTTTTTGAAAGGTCTCATTTCTTTTTTCATAGCACCATCCAAGGATCCTTCTTTGAATTCAAACTTAGCTTTACCTAATTTTGCACCACTACCGATTTTATATTCGTGTTTTCCGCTAGTTTTGCCTTTATCAAAATCAGATTTTTGGTTCGTTTTGTAATCAAAAGAAGGTTTACCTATTTTAGCACCTTTACCTACAACGGGTTTTGATTCACCCATTTCTTTATGTGTAGATCTCTTAGATGGTTTTGTCATTTTAGATTTACCCATCATACCCATAGACATTACAGGTTTGATTTTACCCATTGGTTTTTTCATAGATTCGTTCATGTAAGATTCTTCTTCTTCATCTTCCATTTCAATTTCGTACATGATGTCATCAATATCCATTTCCATGTCCATTTCATCATCATCCATACCCATTTCCATGTCCATGTCTTCTTCCATTTCGATTTCGTACATGATACCTTCCTCTTCTTCTTCGGATTCTTCATCCATTTCGTTCATGTAAGATTCTTCTTCTTCATCATACATTTCACTGAAAAGTTTGTCCATAAGTTCATCAGAATCTTCATCGGAAAAATCAAATTCATTTTCCATCTCGTCTAACTCATCTTCTTCCTCATTCATGCGAATAAGAAATTCAGAATCATCCTCTTCGTCTTTGATGTTTAAAAAATTACCATCTTTAACAACTTCAATTTTGTCGTTAGGTCCAAGTTTTTTGAAAACAGCAGCAACTTCTTCGGGACTAGCGTTAGTAAGATCTAAGGTTTCAGAATCATCTTCCATATCCATGTCAAATTCCATTTCGTCCTCGTCTTCCATGTCCATATCAATCTCCATTTCGTCCTCGTCTTCCATTTCATCCTCATTTTCGTCAGAATCCATTTCGTCCTCATCTTCCATGTCAACATCAATTTCCATTTCGTCCTCGTCTTCTTCGGGTTTATCTTTAGCCTCTACCATCAAAGACTCTTTTACCAATTCAGAGATTTCTTCCTTCATTGTAGAAGAAAGTATTCCTTTTGCATTTTCAGCGATGACTTCTTCCAAACCTTTGATTTGGTTCATTACATCTTCAGCTAATGACTTTTTGTCTGCCATATTAATTATAGTTTTGTTAATAAATATATGGAAAAATCAAAAAATCACTTTGTTACATATAAAAACAAAAAAACCCCCGACTTTCGCCGAGGGTTAACCCTAAAAATTAAAAACAATTAGTCTTTATCTAAAACTTCATTGATTTTACTCTCTGATACTGAAGTGATCCTCCATTCGTGAGGGAACCCTTCATATTTCTTCGTTACAATGGCTTCAACATCGGTAACCGATATTGCATTAACCAATTTCTCTTCACGAATTTTTTTAATACGACCTGTGTTTTCATCAGGTAAATCGTATTGAACTTTTGCTACAAAATATTTTTCTTCCATAATATAAATTTACTTACCCAAATAATGAGAAAGTTTTTTCATAAGGTCAAGCGATTTGTTTTCAAAAGAAGAATTATTTTCAGGAGTTGATGTTTGATTATCCCTAATTCTTTTTTCCTCATCCAAATTTTCTTCAAATTTAAACCTATCGTCGGGATTGGAAAATAAATAAGCTCCGGGTGTTGATGGAGATGATACCAAGTCAAAACAGATTAACTCAAAATCCCCTTGAACTTCGTTTTGTTCTCCAACTTTTTTAAGTGATCCTACACCCCTTGAAGATATCCCTAATGTAACCCCTTGTCTTAATAGGTTTGCTGCTTGGTCACCTTTTGTTGATACAATACCTCTTTCATGGAATCCTGGTGATGTTAGTAGTTTAAGTTTTCCTAAACACACATTTCCATCCCACCATATTTCGGTTATCGCATGTGATACACGATCAAGATCAATTAAAGATGACTCGGGGTGGTTTAATTCGGATAATGCAGTTCCCTTGTTGATTGCCTTTTTATAGTTATCAACTTCTCTTCTCAATATGTTTTCGGGATAAATCCTACCGTTCCTATTTGGTGTGTTATATTTTTGTAATACAGCATAAAATTCAAATGGTTTGGAATAATCTAACATATTCTTTGACTCTTCCAAAACTTTTCTATTCATTCTATCTTGTGGATCGATATATCCGGCATCCCACTCAACCAAGATTCCTTTACCTATTTCGTTTGGTCCTAAAATTTTCATAAACAACGTTTTGATATAAATATATCAATATTCAATCTGTGGCTCTTTTTTTGATAATGAAAAATTAAAGTCATTAGAATTTATAAAACAATCAACATATATCGCGTCACAAATATCTTTAATATTGTCTTTTATAATTGTTTCCCTAAAATCTAAGTTTTGATTTGTAAATAAGGTGATTTCCAAATTTCCGAAACTCTTTTTACCATATGATAATCCGCTCATTTTAACATCCAAATCAATAATGAAATTTTCTTTGAATAGTTTTATATCTATGGTATCTGTAACAACCTGTTTTATGTTTCTTTGTAAGATTGTAATTGGTTTATTCCATTTTTCAAATTCTTTGGTTGGTGATAACCACGATTGAAAATTGATGTAAATTGATTTTAATTCTTTTGAATCTACCGTGCCGTATGTAACTTTCGTATTCTTATACCCACTTAATTTAGAAGTTTTACCCTTCTTCATTATTTAATAACATATTAGTAATATTTATTTTTACATAATACATAAAACATAAAAACCAAAAAGTCAAAAATGATAATAGTTGAGGTAAGTGATTTTAAATCACTTGATAAAGCACTTAAACATTATAAAATGAAAGTGATTAAAACAAAACAGATGGATATTCTTTACAGTAACAGAGAATATGTTAAAAAATCTGTTAAACGTAGAACAGAGATTAATAAAGCAAAATATAATCAAAAAAAGAAGGACTTAGATTAAAGTCCTTCGTATAAGTTTTGTAATTTTAAGTAATTAATTTTATTAAACGTTTCCTTTTCAACTGTTTGAACGGTCTCATTGAGTTTCTGTTTAATTTCTTCATCATTATTTGTTAATATGTGATTTTTCAACTTAATTAAAGTATTTTCCTTTAATACGTCAAAATCAGGTTTTAATTCATCTTCTTTTTTGGAAAATACCTCATCCAATTGTTGTAACACCTCGGGTTCCAAACCATCAATATATTTTTCCAAATTATATTTAACAACGTTTTCAACAAAAGGAACAAATTGTTTTTTCACAACATCTTTGGATTCAGTTAAGGTTGAAACCAATTGTTTTTTGTTTTCAATATTTTCAGTGATTTTTAACACGTCCTCTTTTAATAAAGAATCTATCTTAACATATTGATTTTCACAAACAACATCCTTAACCCAATTTTTAAGATCAATTAAAAATAAATGATCTTTTTTATTTTTAATTGTTTTGATACTTTCTTCCAAATATTCCTTAGCAACGTCCGAACTCATACCTTGCTTAGTTGTAAGGTTCGAATATAAATAATAACATTCACTAAGCATTTTGTTTGAAATAATAATATTTTTGAAATTACTTATTTCAGTCTTGAATGTTTGATTGATGTATGAGTCATTTAATTTTTTCTCAACCTTAGAGAATAATAATCCTAATTCCATTTTTTCTTTTTTTAATAAATACTTTATTAATCGTTTAATAACTTATTAAATTCTTCATTTAAGTCATCAATTGATTTATTTCCCTTTTTTAAATCAAAATATTCATCAACACTTAATTCAGATTCAAAAATTAAATTGAATTTTTTATCAACACTTGCGGTTTCTAACCCTGGTTCAGGTCCTCCGGGTGGTGGGGGTGGTGGTGGTGGTTCACCCAATCCTCCACCTAAGCCACCTTCAAGACCTCCTCCGGGTGGTGGGGGTGCCGCCGCGGGTGCTGCCGCCGCATCAGTAGGTGTTGGACCCTCAGTATATAACTTATCCAACGTATCAAACAAACCAGTTTTCTTAATAACATTCGGTGTATTTGTAAGTTCTGTAGATACCGCTTTTTCAATTCTCTGTTGTTGTAAGTCTAACTTAATATCCTCATCAGAAAATCCAAGAATATGTTTTTTAGCCCAAGAAACCGATGCGGGAGCAATACCCTCAATAGGTGTAACCGTGTCTTTATACGCCATCAATTTTTCTTTCCATACATCAATCTTCAAAAGATCTGCCTGTGTTGATGGATTTGTTAAACTCAATGTGAAGTTTGATAATTCATCTTCAAACCCTAAAATAAACAAGTGTATAATTGCAATCTTATTTAATTCCTGCAACATACTTTTTTGAATACGATTAATGGTTCTTGCAAACCTAATATCCAAAAGTGCCAAATCTTTACCATTACCCACAACTTCTTCAAACCCCAAAAATGCTTTAGGTATTCTAAGTGCGGTAACCAACTTTTTTTGTATGTATTCAATATCGGCAATTTCAGATAAGTTTTGAGCACCTTGTAAGGTATCAATTGGTGACGCTTGTGTAACATCACGAACAGGGACAAAATAATCTTGATCTACCGCCATTTGATTATACCTCAAATCAACGTTACCCGTTTGGTCATCAACAATCGGTTGTCGTTTAAAACGGTTCGCAAACTTTTGTACATAAGAATCCACATCATCATCATCCATATTTCCAACAAACACTTTAAACACCCTTCTTTCGGGTGCTCTTGATGTTCTATAAATTAACATTGCATCTTCCGCTAATACCAATTGTTTCCAAATTCTTCTTGCTTTTTCTAACATGGAAGTACCATAAGGTAGTTTTCTGTCATCACCCAATAATCTAAAGTGAGCTATTTCCCAAGTGTTAAACTCTAATTGCTTATTCTTCCATGCAAACTTCATTGATTTCATTTCGGGAGCACCCTCACCAACTCTTGGTCCCATATGCATTCCACGTTCCAAACGTTCAATTTCAATATTTGGTAATTGGAAGTTACCAACAATACCATTTTCGGGATCTAATTTTAGATACACAAAGTTGTCACCATATTTACAAGTATTTCTTGTCCACATAGCCAAATTTGTATTAATATCCAAAACATTGTTAAACAAGTCAGCCAATATTGATTTTATTCTCTTTGATTCTGAATAAATTTGAAGAATGTGACCATTTTCATCCACTGTTGTAGATTCTTCAGCATATATATCAAGTGCCGCAGATATTTCGGGGGTATATTCCATACTTTCGTAATCATACGCCGCCGCCAATCTAGTAGGACCATAATAGATTGATTGTTGATATAAATTGTTCTCAATCTTAGCCCAATGCCCCGTTAAATATTTTGATTGTTTTGCTTGGAGTTTTTCCTTCTCATATTCCGACTTATCAGTGGTTTTTAATAGAACCTCCTTATCAAATTTGAATGTTGGATAATCATTATTAATCAATGAGTCAGGACCCATTGTTTTTGACAATCTCTGCCAAATAGTTAGTTTTTTATTTTCCATATTATAAACTTACGGTTTTTTCTTTACAATTAAATATTATCTTCCCTTTCCACCGAACAACCAATTATAATTTTGGTAATCCTGTTTTGTAGGTCCGTTTTTTCTTACGTGTTGTTGATTATTAAATGATGGGGTCATCGGACTAAAAAAGTTCTCTTTTAACATAGGACTTTCCGCCACCTGCCACGCATCAATCAATGCTTTAGTTTGTTCAGTAACTTTTGTCAATGATGAAAAAGAATTTTCACCAACATATATCGCCATAGCAAGGGACATCAATAAATCATCGTGTTGTCCTTTTTGGTGATCAGCACGACCATTGATATATACAAATGTTCTCATCTCGTTTAACAAACGATTACTTCTAATCTTATATCCGTGTCTTACTTTCTCCTCCAACGCACCAATAATCTGTTCTCTCTTACTATTAAAATTCAAACCAGGAACTTTATTCGCCGCTTTAGGGTCAAACTTCCATCTATTCTGATAATCCACACCATCAAAAAATAAATTCTTATATCCAAGTTCTTGAAGTTTCCTTGCGGTAGATACACCCATACCACCGGTAATATCAATCACAATAAATGCGTCATACATTGTTGCCCATTTATAACAGATCTCCGCAGCAACATCAGGTGGGATTTTTCCAAGATATTCCACAACTTGTTCCTGATCATCAAAATCAACGATTTGGAACGTCGTAAAGTCCTCACTATCCCCTCTTGATACATCGACCCCCATAATGTATTTATGACCCGGTATGGGGTCTTTCCATATCCATAGAGCACCCCCCAACATTCTTCCCGCAGGTTCTTGAATTAAGTTGTTATTGATTCTCGCAATATCCGTCTGATCAAATACGTTATCACCCGAACCAAGGAAGTTACATTCCAACTCTTGAGAAACTTTTCGTTTGTCAAACTTTAACTTCTTTACCATCTTTTCAAACCAATCTGAAGATGGTGAATACCCATTCTTTAATAAATCACGGATCTCATCAAAATCTCTATTTTCAAATGGTATTGAAGAATAATCAATCAAAGTTTCTTTACCGTATTCCTCCCTATTCAAAAAGTAATGAATAATGTTTTCTGTTTTAACCAAATATAAATCTTTTGTATATCTTGGATCCTTCCACCAAACCATCTCAGATATTTTGAAATCGTTCATATTTTTAACCGCTTGGTCATAGATCTCATAATAAATCGGATCAAAACCATTCGGGGTTGAAATAACAATTACCTTACCACCCGTAGATAGTGATGCCATACATGCTGCCCAAAAATCACCATCGGCTTCAATATACGCCGCCTCGTCAAATATCAATATCGTTGGGGTATAACCACGAAGTGCATCCTTAGAAGTTGCAACCGCTTTAACCTCACACCCGTTTGTTAACTTGAAATGTCTCTGTGAGTTTTTTTCAGGTGAAAATCCAGCACCAACCCAACTTGGCCATTGTTCTGTAAATCCTCTAACCTTATTTGCCATTTCCACAGCAGTGTCTAACTTATTCGCAATTATCAAAATCTTTTCAGGTTTTTGTTTCATTGCAAAAACCAATTTTTTACTTGCCCACGCGGCGGTAACTGTTGAAACCCCCGCCTGTCTATATTTTAGTGCGATGTTTTCATTATATGTATCATAGTCGTTTAATAATCCGATTTGATCGGGAAAACAATCTACAGGTACATATTTTTGAACCGTATTATCATAAGTCTGTAAATACGTTCTCAGTGCATATGGTGTATCTTTCATACACCTTGCATATTCTATTAAGATTTGCTCTTTTGTAAGTGCCATAACTATAAATATTAAAAAAGGGGATTAAAAATCCCCTTTCAAATATTTTAGTCTTCTGACCTACTAATTCCTAAACTTTTTAAGAAGTCATCGAACTCATCATCACTTGGTAAATCTGAATCCGGTGGTGTTGGTGAATCATCATCATCATCATAACCATAATCATCATCATCCTCATCACCTTGTTCTTTATTATAAAGATATTCCTTAATCTCTTTTACCATCCTCTCAATAATCTGTTTACCTACGGGATCCTTACTATTGATAAGTTTTGCAACACGGAAAAACTCTTCAGCCTCCAATTGAACAAATCTATTGAAGATGTAGTTTTGAATCCATCTCGCATTGTCCTCAAACACTTCCATAGGGAAAGAACTTTTTAATCTTTGCCATAATACGGGACCAATACGAATTTGCCACGCTTCATTTACCAATGAATCCGTCTCACTCATTACAAGTTCCGCTTGTTCCACACTACCTGTAAAACCTCTTGAAGCCATCAATTCATAAGTACCCTTAATCATTTCGTGAATCAATACAGGGAAAAACGCCGCTCTTGCGATAACAGTTGGGGGTGTAGTGCTAGGATCATATCTTTCAGTTCCTGCCAAAGAACCATTACCACCTCCTGCTGACGCTGCTTGCATCATCTGATCAGGAATTAACCAATAAGTAGCGTCCAAAATAGACATTAGAACACCGTATAAATTACTTAATTGTGGATCAATGTTATTTAATTCAGGTGATAACAATTCAAACATATAGTGGCCCTTCTTAGAAGCTCCTTGGATCAATGCATTAATGTAGTGTCTTTTAGCTACTTCAGCATCGTATTTTTCAAACGCGCTCATTAAGTCCTCAATATCTTGTTCGGCTTGTTCAGGTTTAACACCGAACTGTTGTTGGATTTCTTCCTCAGTTGGTTTTTGTCCTACACCCTGAATACCCTCGTTTGATACTTGACCAAAACCTACTAATTTAGCGTCATATTGAACTTGATCTTCAGTTACACCTAACTCTTCTCTAACAACTTTTTCCGCCAATCTTTCTAGCTCAGCCTTATTAGCAGTTTCAATACGAGATAATGTATTAACCGCTGAAAAAACAGTACTCATTAGTGATTGTAAGTCACCAGGTCCAACTGACGGCACCCCAAGGTATCGTTGGATTTTTTCAACAATATCTTTGAATCTTTCGGATGCTAATAATTCTTCAAATGAAGATTGTTCAGTTCCTGAAGGGAATCCAGGACTATTGGAAAATGGTGTTTGTCTTGTTGCAAACTTTCTTTCAATATCCGATGCCATTCTTGATGGGTCATCCCCATAATCCATTGCGTCTTCGTAAATTTTTTTTCTAGCCATTACTTTTTGTTTTTAAAGATATTTTCATATGATAAGAAATCAGGTAACTCCGGTTGGTTTTTTCCCGCTTTAGGTCTTGGCATAACACCTGGTTTTGGTGAAAACGGATCATTAGGATTATCTTTCGGTCTTCCCGGTGTTTTGGTTTTTTCTCTTTCCTTTTCCTTTTCTTTGGTTCCCGGCTCGGCCGCTTTAGGTCTTGTTTTAATACCTGGTTTTGGTGAATACGGATCATTAGGATCGTCTTTCGGTTTTCCCGGTGTTTTGGTTTTTTCTCTTTCCTTTTCCTTTTCTTTGGTTCCAGGGTTTTGTTCTGAAATGTAGGTCATAAAATCTTTTTTAGTCATTGCGGGTTTAATATGTTTTTCAACTAACGCAAAGATAAGACTTTCTACCAAACTTTCCTTAATACTCTCTTTATTTTTTTTGGATTTTTTTATAGCCCTAACACATCTCTCATATGCCGCCATTTGATCTTTACTCCACTCACTTCTTTCTGTAGTACCAAACATTCTACCTAGATTAGTCGTACAAATAGCAAAAGGGTTTAATTTTGATTTATTTTCTTTCATTTCATTTTCAGTTGGCATACCATCACCATAACTATTAAAACCGTCATCAGTTGCAGGACCTACTTGTTTTGGAGATTGAGTTCTTTCACCTTTTTCAAAATTCATAGAATCCTCTTCGTCCGCTTCATATACTTGAAAAGTAAGACCCTGTCTTTTGAGATTTTCAATCTCAGGTTTGTTTGAACCCTTAACCATTGTTACCGCTTCATTGATACCACCTTTTATCATTTTTTTATGTAAAAGATTTAATTTAGATTCATTAAGACCATTTAACGTCTTAAATGAAAATCCGTTTCTCATCAAATCAATAATTTTCTTATTCATAGATTATTTCTTTTTCAAATTCAAGGACCAAGTCCCTTTCATATAGTTTATCTTTTATTTCTTTCTCATCTTCTCCAAACCTAAAAACCAAACGAGTATTATCCTCACACGATTCATCAGTTTCATATGCTAAACATATAATGTCTTCCATCGCATCCGACACACTAAAAAACAAAGAGTTCTGAACTAACTCCAAGTCAACTTGTGTATTTTTCAGAACTCCTACTTTTTTTATGTTTTGTAGATCAGGTGGTGATGGTACGCCATTAGCTGGTCTATCATCCCATCCTTCACCCCAAACATCATATGTTTCACTGAATATAAATTCATACATCTTATCACCCTTGTAATTAGACCCTAGCCCATTCACGTAGATTAAATGACTCATGAAATTACACCCTTAGTTGTTACTTTATAACTTTCAGTATTTGATTCAAATACCAAACTTCCTTTATTGGTTTTACCAATGAACTTATAATTAGGATTTTCTGCCGCAAATTTCTTAGCAGTGAATTCTTGCTCATAAGTTTCAGAAAGTCGTAAAATTTCATTCATTTTATTTTTTTTGATGTGGCTTTCTCTAATTATCTTATTCTTTTTCAAGTCCTTATCAATTTTACCTTCTTTGAAATATTTTGATATTACTTTATCAACTGTCGATTCTGAGAATAATTCATCCAATACTCTATCAATTCCATAAGTTTCGGTTGGTTCTTCCATATCTAAACCATTATCCATTTCTTCACCACCTAAATCCATGTCTGAGCCGGTATCCATACCCATATCCATGTCGCTTTCAATTCCCTCAAATTTTGACATAATATCTTCTCTATCATCTTCATCTAATTTAGATAAATCTAACGCTGAGATAATTGAGTTTAGGACATATTTCATTTGTTGTGAATCTAATGGTTCTGATGATTCTAAGGTTCTTAATTTTTGCCCTAATTTACCCACCAACTTTTGGATTTGTCTGTAAGATACTTCTTCACCGTCCATTTCAGGTTCGGGCATCATTTCATCGCCCATTTCAGGATCTGGCATCATTTCAGGTTCGGGCATCATTTCATCACCCATTTCAGGTTCGGGTAGTGGCATATCTTCAACCGGCATAGGTTCTGATGGTGGCATTGACTCCGCAGGTAATTCTGCAGGTAATTCCAACTTAGGTTTTGGTGTTTTCAAAACAAACTTTTTCTGTTCACCTAATAATGGTGTTTCACCATCAAACCCCGCAAGTCTATTACTTTCCTTAATAATTAAATTAAGTTTTTTCATTGCTTGAGAATAAGAACGGAAATATGTTCTGTTTTTCATTGGTTCTAGATAATCAACTGATTCATTGATTTCTTGTTTAATAACGTATCCTAATTTTTCTTTAACGATATCATATTTAACACCATCAACAGATTTAAAAGAAAATGTATCTTTTGAAGTCTCATTTACAGGTTGTGGAATGTTTTCATTGTATTTTGCAATTTCCAACATTCTGTGGATTTTTTCCATACCTTGTAATTTTTCACTACCGATTGGTTTTAATTTGCTCATATTATTATAATATTTAATTAACTATTTAGTCCGTTACCGCTACCTATTAACACAGCATTACCTTGTGTTACAGAATCACCGTTTGAGTTTATATAAATAGGTCTAGGTGTTCCACCAGCAATAACATTTGCCGAGGTAGATCCACTCCAAACACCGGTATCATACAAGGTACCGTTTGGATAGGTAGAAGCTGTGATTGATGCCATAACTATTTTTTCTAAATAAATAGTATGTAAATGAATAAAATTTTAATTATTCTTTACTTTCTATCATTTCTTTTTCAACTGATAACTTTTTGGTCTCAAGTTGGTTTGGTAAATCAATCAATTTATCTAAATATCCTCGCCTTCTTAAAAACTTATAGACCAAATTCTCTAAGGACATTTCATCTTTTTCTAGACCCGATTTTCTATAATTTTTAAGTTGGTCTTTTAACTTTGAAATTAATTCTTTTCCTTTTTCTAAACTTAATGTTTTAATATTTTTTTCCAACGTATCTATTTTGTCCATCCAATGTTTCGATTTTGAAATAATCTCGTTTTCATCAACTTTAACATCTAATGATTGTGGTTCAACTAACCATCTATCATACATTAAAGAATACACACCACCCGATGTATGGTTCTCATCGATATCTTGAACATACACCTCAACAGGATAATTTTTAATTTTAATTGTATGTTTTAGGTTATACAATAGTTTTTTAGAGTCAAATAAGTTTTTTAATACTTCATGTTCTGATTTTTTAAATTGATCAAAATCAACTAGTAGGTGTAGATCAAAATCTGAATATTGACTCCAATTGTAATTGGCTAACGATCCTGTTAAAATAACATCATCCATTAAAAATTCCACTTTAATAGTATCGTAAAATGAACTAGCCACCTTTAACAACCCCCTTCTTACTTTTGGGTTCATTTTATATTCACCACCAACCTCTTCCCAAATTTTAGGATTAAGTTCTTTTTGTGGTTGGAACGATTTTGCTATATTTGTATTATCCATAATGATAAATATATCATCATTAGATCTTTGTGTATTTGTATTGTTTTGCAATCTCGGAATTAAAATATTTTCCTTGTGATTCTGATAGTTTGAATCTAGCCATTGATGCGTGTGGAACTCCCTCGTATTTGTATTTTGTTCCGTTTTTAAACTCAACAATTAATTCTTGTGTTGCAGTATCGTAATCTGCTTTGGTAATGTTTGAAGATTCTACCTCATATAGAATTCTTGTACCCTCAATCGTCTGTTTTTTTATTGCCATTTTTCAACTCATTATACTTGTATTCAAGATACGCCATCGCCTCGTTAATATCAATATTAAAACCATATTTTGAAGCGGTTGATAATAATTTTTTTACTAAAAAAATATAATAATCTTTTTCTAATCTATCTTGATTTGGATTATCTAATTGTAATCTTTGTTCTAATACTTTTTTTGTGAATCCGATTGTATCAAAAAATTTTTTCCAAGCACGTTTGAATGCTTCTTCTTTATCATTATTCTTTATTCCCATAAAAATAAATACACCAAGTGTTGGATAAATGGAATTGTTGGTTTATCTTTGTAAAAAATTCTTTTATATGACAGAACATTTTGATGACAACGACGGACAAGGAAAATCCAAATTGAAACAATCATCCACTTCAGATACTCCTGTTTTGGATAATTTTAGTAAAGATTTGATGAAACTTGCGTCAGAAGGAAAATTGGATCCAGTAATTGGTCGAGAAAGAGAGATTGACCGAATCGCTCAAATCCTTTCAAGAAGAAAAAAGAACAACCCAATCATCATCGGTGAACCTGGTTGTGGTAAAACCGCAATTGTTGAAGGTCTTGCTATGAAGATTTTCAAAGGGGAATGTCCAAGAAGTTTATTGGATAAGCGGATTGTACTTTTGGACCTTACCTCTATTGTTGCAGGAACAAAATACCGAGGACAATTTGAGGAACGATTGAAGGTTATCTTGGAAGAGATCACCAACAACAAGAACATTGTTGTGTTCATTGATGAGATTCACACCTTAGTAGGTGCGGGTAATTCATCAGGTTCTATGGACGCATCGAATATCTTCAAACCCGCACTTGCTCGTGGTGAATTACAATGTATCGGTGCCACCACATTGGATGAATACCGAACAAACTTTGAGAAGGACGGTGCGTTAGAAAGACGATTCCAAAAAATTGTGGTTGATGCACCAAACAAAGACCAAACCTTAGAGATCTTAAAACAATCCAAAGACAAATATGAAGATTACCACAAGGTAATTTATTCAGATGAAATCTTAAACCTATGTGTTAATCTTGCGGATCGTTACATTACAGATCGAGAATTCCCCGACAAAGCGTTTGATATTCTTGATGAAGTTGGTGCCAAAAGTCAGATTGAGATTAAGATGCCCGAATCAATTGAAAAACTCAAAGAACAAGCGGCTGAGATCAAACGTTTGAAACAGAATGTTGTTAAACAACAGGATTATGAACAAGCGGCAGAACTTAGAGACCGAGAGCGGAAAGTAATTTCCAAATTGGAAGAAGAGAAGAAGAAGTTTGAAGGTGAGATGAATCTTCACAAGAAAGTAATTATCCCTGAACTTGTGTTAGAGGTTGTATCCAATATGACAAAAATTCCTGTGAATAAACTTAACTTGGATGATAAAAATTCATTGTTGAGTTTGGAATCAGATTTATCTCAATCGGTTATCGGACAATCTGAAGCGGTTACCAAAATTGCAAAAGCGATTAGAAGAAATCGTTTAGGTATTAAGGACCCAAACAGACCGATCGGATCATTCATTTTCTTGGGTTCCACCGGTGTTGGTAAAACTCATTTGGCAAAACAATTGGCAAGACAAGTGTTTGGATCTCCCGACGCACTAATCCGTGTTGATATGTCAGAATACCAAGAAAAACATACTATCTCAAAATTGATTGGTTCTCCTCCCGGATATGTTGGTCACGATGAAGGTGGTCAGTTAACCGAACAAGTAAAAAACAAACCATATTCTGTTATCCTATTTGATGAGGTTGAGAAGGCAAACAAGGAAATCTTCAACACCCTACTTCAAATGTTGGATGAAGGTCACTTGACTGATAGTCTCGGTAGAAAGATTAACTTCAAAAACACCTTGATCATTATGACTACCAATCTCGGGGCAAAGAAAGTACAAGAGTTCGGAACGGGTATCGGTTTCTCCACCACAAGTAAATCAATGATTGATGAGAGAAAAAAGGACATCATCACCAAAGAATTGAAAAACTTCTTCTCACCCGAGTTCCTAAACCGAGTTGATGAAATGGTTGTGTTTAATTCATTAAACCACGAGGATATCGTTAAGATTGTGGATGTTGAGATGAAAAAATTGATCACCCGTCTTTCAGAGATGAAATACAAATTCACCTATGATCAATCAATCGTTGAACACATCTCAAAGGTTGGATACGATGAACAATATGGGGCACGTCCTCTCAAACGAGCAATCCAAGATGAGATTGAAGATCTAATCTCCGAAGAGGTATTGAAAGGTTCCGTAAAAGAGAACTCCAAATACAAACTCACCATTAAGGATGATAAGGTATCAATAACGAAAAGTCGGTAAATAAAAAAGGGGGTTTTTAACCCCCCTTTTTTTGTTAGAATGGAAACGAATATTTTGGTTTATCCACTTTATACTCGTGCTTACGATAACCTAACTCTTGAATCATCTCTGACGCTGTGTGGATGGAACGTTGTAGATCCTCTACCACAACATACTCGTGTGGGGTGTGGTAATCATAATAACCCGCAGCAATATTAACACAAGCAAAATCAAATTTAAGTTTTAACTGTGACACATCGGTATAAGGATGAACCATATATTGGTAATAGGTAAAGTTCTTCTCCAACACACGATCCATAATCTCAAAGAATTCAGATTCACGATCAAATAAACGAATACCTGAACAAACCTCAGTGATCATCCAATTCTCAGGACCATCAAACTGAATGGCGTATGCCACGTCCTCAAAAAAGATTGGATCCGCATTTCTAGATCCAATACATCCGATCTCTTCAGTCACAAAAAACGCCGCTTTTACGTGGGGTTCATTTAATAACATTTGCATACACCCAAAAATACCACATTTATCATCACCACAAATACCGGTTGGTGTGGTTAATGTTTCATCGGTATATCCTTTTAATGCGAATTTTCTGGTTTCATCCGCATCAAATAACATTTCCTCATTTACAAATATTGGTCGGATTGCGTGTACAGTATCGGTGTGTGCAACAACACAAGGGTATGGTTTGTCTTCGTAACCTTCACTCGTCTTGGTCGCATAGATATTAAACAACTCATCCACATAAAATGGAATATTGTTTTCGTTTAACCAATTGACGATAAACTTTACCATCTCACCCTCTTCACGATAATGACTCGGAACGGATAGCAAAGATTTTAATAACTCTAAATTGTTCATATAAATTTGTTTTGCACAAAGATAGTGCAAAAGTTTTCAACATCCAAACTTATTCTTCAAATTCATCAAATAATGTCGGATTATATATAAAGTCAATAAACCCTTGGAAGGTAGGTGCCATTCTTTTTCTCTCGTTGTCTGAATTTCTAATCATATCAAATGTTACAGTCCCATCTTCCACATTGATTTCAAGAATTCGGAAAGAGTATTTATCACTTCTTGGGATTTTATATGTTCCCCTAACTGTATAGTTATTTTTTCTCAAAAAATCAATAAACTCTAACGCTTCAGGACTATTGTCTTCTTCTATCTTTTCTAAGATATCTTCTAAATGTGATTCAATGTAATTATTAAAACCCTCAGAATCAAAATCACCCTGATAGTCGTAGATATCATCCTCACTAAAATCTAATTCTCCGTCCAATTTTTTATTTAACATTTGAATAAGAGATAAATTTTTTGAATTTGTTAAAGAAAATAAAGCGGCCAACTTAACTGCAAAAATTTTAAATTTCCAAACATCAGATCTCCTATTATCGTCTTCAATATATTTAAATCCCAGTTTTTCCATTTCTTTAATGATGGAAGAGTTGATCTGTTCTCTAGCACCTTCTTCTAATGATTGATCATATAATGTTGTGTATTCACTAATAATATAATCAACATCCCTCTCATATAGGTCGTTTAATTTATCTGTAAATTCATTCATTTCTTTAGTTCCATCCCATTCATTAATATCCGGTATTAATATCTCAGGTTTAATATATGAAGCAATCTTTTTCAAGAGTTCCATATTTGATTCATTAAAATGCCTAAAAATATATCCGTCCCTAAAATCATACCAACCATCTGTACGCTCATATGAATAATATGAGTGATAATATTGTTGAACCGCCCTTTGCTCATAATCATCCTCAATACCAAACACCTTCATAATTTCATCCAAATCTAGTTTCACTTCAACAACACCAATAAGCCGACCATATTGCGACATATTGTCGGTGTTACGTGTTATAATATTACTGTTAGCCGTAACTAAGTATAAATACAAATTATTATAATCTTGGGAATTATTTGATAGATCATCAATAATTTCATCATCCAACTGTCTAAATTCTGATTTAAGGGTTTTAAGCGTCTCTTTATTATTTTTAGAATCAAACACCTCAACTTCACTACCGTCATTAGAAACAAATAACGCCCATTTTCCATCAGGTACTCCTTTTTTAATGAAGTAATATAAATTACCATTTTTGAAATATCTGTCAAATTCATCTGAAGATGTGCTAGTTGTACACCACCTAGTTTCAGCACCATAATAACAAGAAGATTTCAAGGTCATAGGCTGAACCACTAAAAATTTTTCATCTTCAAAAATTTTTCTAGCGTCTTTTTTAATTTCCTGTTTAATTGCGGAGTTACTTTTATTTTTTTCTAAAAAATTTCTTATTCTGAATAAATCGTTTGATGTGTAACTAAAAATGTCTTTAGGATTTTCAATCGCCTTATCTATATCAGATAATGGATATTTATCGTGTATTTTACTAACTAACTCAGGTGTTAGTTTATTATAATTTCGTTCAAAATATGGTAAATTACGATACCATTCCGTAATTAAATCAATCTGTGAGGACGATAAATAATCCCCACCATAAAATTCAACATCATTAATTAGATTTTTTTCAATCCATTTAGCATACTTACCTTCGGGCGTATCAAAATCAAAAATTTTACTAGCCATGTTAATTAGATTAGGATATTTTCTAACAAACCCACGCATTGCAATGGCCTTTTTATTTTCTAAAATAATTTTTTTACTCATAATTAATAAATACTTGTAAATATGAGAATAGATATTTATCTTTGTATAAGTTCTTTGAAATTATGGGGGCGACATGGAATCGACTGGTAGAATAAGGCGGTAAACGCACTTCGAGGCTGAATTAACCTTGTAAAACTGATTCAAAACAATAGATGGCGACGTATTCGCAAACATGGAAACTTTAGGTCTTCTTAAAGGTTCTGAAGTAGCAGTAGCCTAATCGGTTATTCTACACCGGGTCGGTCAGGACAAATAACCTTGGAACAGAAGTCCGTAGTTGTAGTTTAGGTTGATACTCTAAAAATCAACCACCACTTTTATCCGTTTATATGGAAAATGAAAATGGAATATTTCGGAATGTTGAGAACCAACATTGACCTATAAGTGTAGTATGTTATTGGTTTGTCTAAGCAGGACGTGGGTTTAATTTCGGACCCATCTCGTAGTAATATGAGATTAAAAATCGGATGAATTCAGGGGACTCTAAATTCGTGAGAATATGACAATCCTGAGCCAAGCCTAATAGGAATAGGAAGGTGCAGAGACTATCGGGGGTTACACGCTTGTAACGTAATACCGACTTGAGCGTCCGACATCTCATTGAGATGATGATATAGTCCAAACATTAAGGAAACTTAATGAGTTATGCGAATCCCACCGCCTCCACCAAATGAAAAACGTCAGATGAACTCTGACGTTTTTTTATTTACTAAATAACCCTCTATATACCCCCAAAGAATTAAATGGGTTTAATGATTTTGATAATTCTTTTGGATCTATTAAATCTTTTATCATATCCATATCAATCGGTGATTCTTTCGGTGTATCTATTGTGGGTGGTGTACTACCTTTATTTAAATATGGCCAAGGATTATAGGCATTTCCGGCAATATCCACAATTTCAAAATGTAAATGAGGACCGGTAGAAGAACCTCTATGTGGATCATTTTTCCCACCACCACTTAAACCA
>SXGQ01170121.1_pt1 | contig 85018 bp, 105 predicted proteins | sample 3178371 | NCBI WGS metagenome assembly SXGQ01 (sample SAMN11356859, study PRJNA531348) | freshwater metagenome | isolation source: freshwater sample F1-20 | place: China: Fuxian Lake, Yuxi | collected 2017-12-25 | reverse complement strand
TTGATGATATAGATGTTCAATATAGGATTTATGTGAAGGAGGGTCAAACAGAAGTTCAAGTGACGGATTGGACTGAACTCAACAGGACTCCTCAAGAATACTTTTTTATATTGGATTTAAGGGATAAAATACCTAATGAATACTTTATTGATTTACAAATAAATCAAAATAACAACATTGTTAGTTATAATAACGAAATAAACTTCCAAGTAGTAAGTAAAAAATGAGTAAGATCAATTTAAACAATAACGACCTCAAAGAAATTATGAGAAGATTTCTCTTGGAGGCTTACCTAACCGAAAAAAAGAAAAAATCCAACAAATTATGTGCTCGTGGAATTTCTGCCGCGAAGTCTAAATATGATGTTTATCCAAGTGCTTATGCGAATGGATACGCTGTTCAAGTATGTAAAGGTAAGATTGCGGGTCTTGATGGTAAAAAAAGATGTTCAGGATCTTATTGTAAGGGTAAAAAATAATAAAAGTTTATTTTTGACTTAACATTCTCTTAATACCCTAACTTTGTTTTCTTGTAATTATATTCGTATAATTTACAATAAAATAAAAAAGGATGATTATGAGAAAAAAAATTTTGATGACCCTCGCAGTATTTATGGGTCTTTCTACTGCAAACGCCCAAGAATGGACATGGGATTATGTAAATTACAAAGGAGCGTTCCCCGTAACGGATAACACACCATCAACAGATTGGACATACGGATGGTCTAATTGGGATCCTCAAAACACGGAGTACCCATCCCCATCTATGGTGTTGAATTCGGACATTACAACCAATACAACCATCGGTGGTGTTGTTGAAATTCAAAACAAAATTTATGTAAAAAACGGTGCAACTTTGACAATTCAACCAGGGACTATTATTCGTGGGGATGCATCAACTCAAGCGACCTTAATAATTACAAGAGGTTCGAAAATTATTGCAGAAGGGACACAATCGAGTCCGATTGTTTTTACATCAAACCAACCTGTGGGTGAAAGGGCGGAAGGAGATTGGGGAGGTATTGTAATTTTGGGAAATGCAATAAACAATCAACCAAGTGGTGTTGCAAATATAGAAGGAATTCCCGCCTCTTTGGACACCGAATATGGTGGAACTGATGATTCAGATAACTCGGGTGTTCTCAAGTATGTAAGAGTTGAGTTCTGTGGTATTGCTCTTGAACCAAACAAAGAAATCAATGGTATTACCTTTGGATCTATTGGATCGGGAACTCTTGTAGATTATGTTCAAGTTTCATATTCGGGTGACGATTCTTTTGAGTGGTTCGGTGGAACTGTAAATGCAAAACACCTTATTGCTTATAGTGGTATTGATGATGACTTTGATACCGATTTTGGTTACAGAGGAAAAGTTCAATTCGCACTTTCTATCAGAAACAAGTATATGTATGATGCGGTAGGTGACTCCAACTCATTTGAGTCCGACAACGACGGTCAAGGTTCAGAGAATACACCAAAAACCGCACCCGTATTTTCAAATGTAACTTTGATTGGACCTTTTGGTGATGATATTTTCAATGACCTTCCTGTTGGAGAGACTTTCGAAAAGGCTTTCAGATTGAGAAGAAACACCTCAACATCTGTTTTCAATTCACTTGTTACGGGATGGGAGAAAGGTGTGTCTATTGAGGGTACATCAACACAAGTTAATGTTCAAACAGGTAATTTGGTTTTTGCTCACAATATCTTGGCAGATCTTCCTGTTGGATCGAATTGTGTTTCGGGAACTGAAGATTTTTATAATACTTTCTTCGGAGTAAATTACAATGATTCACTCACAACTATTGAACAAATTGATTGGGTTGATTTGTTTGTTGATCTTGGTTTAACCCCTGACGGAAGATTGAGTGAAAGTAATTCACCAGCTCTCGGAGCTGACTTTACTCACCCACTTCTTGCAAACCCAATTGTTATTGGTGTTGAAGATCAAAATGAAGTTTCTTTGAATGTTTATCCAAACCCAACCTCAGATTACTTGGTTGTTACTTCCCCAAAGAGAACACCAATCGTAATCACAAATCAAGTTGGTCAAAGAGTTTACGAAGATTTTGCACCTGTAACAATTAACACCACAAACTTCTCAAACGGAATTTATTTCGTTCAAACATCGGGTGATGTTCAGAAGGTTGTAATCAATAAGTAAAATGAAATATTTTAACCTACTTATATTTTTATTCTTATCTTTAAGTTCTTTTTCACAATATAATTTATCTGGCACCGTCAACGACTCTCAAACAAGGGAGTCGTTGATTGGCGCTACGGTATATGTTGAAGAACTTGGAAAGGGTACGATGAGTGATTTGGATGGTAATTTCACTATCAAAGGAATTCCTTCGGGAAATTATGATGTTCGGGTCAGTTTTATCGGATATGATAATCAAGTCCAAAATGTAAGTTTGGTTAATCGGGACGGGTTTTTGAATATATCTTTAAAACCCACCCTTATGGAGATTGGTGAAGCAACCGTTGTTGCTCAAGCCAATCAACAATCCGCAACACAGATGGTTTCCCTCCAAAGAAAATCAGCATCTGTTATTGATGGAGTTTCGTCTGAAACATTCAGCAAAACACCCGATTCAAGGGTCTCTGATGTATTTAAACGGGTGGGTGGTGTCACGGTTCAAGAAAACAAATTCGTGATCGTAAGAGGTCTAAATGACAGGTATAACTTTGCTTTAATCAATGGTTCCCCGCTACCTTCTACAGAATCGGATAGAAGAGCATTCTCTTTTGATTTGTTTCCATCTAATATGGTAGATAATTTATATGTTAATAAGTCAGCATCTGCAGACCTTTCAGGGGAATTTACAGGTGGTTTGATAAACATCAATACAACTGAACCAAAAGAAATCACATATGAAACTTTACAAATTGGAACTTCAGTTAATGGAATGACTTCGTTTCAAAGGTTCGGAACATATCAAGGTAGTCCGATGGATATTTTGGGTTTAGGGTCTGAATTTAGGTGTTTACCTGACAATATTCCGAACACATCGGAATTTGTGAATTTATCAAGACAAGAAAGAGCAACTTTAGCAACACTTATACAAACAGATTGGTCAACTCACTTCAGAATAGCACCACCTTCTTCAACAATTCAATACACGATTGGAAGAAATTATTCAATTGGAAATAAAACACTTCTTGTAAGTGGGGCTTACAATTATTCCAATCAATATAACACCACCACAACCACAAGAAGAGATTTTGAAGAACAAGAACTAGGTGTTGTTCAAAAGATGGAACTAAATGATTCTGTGTTTGTTCAAACAATTGCAAACAGTGGGTTATTAAATTTTTCTTTTTTGTTAAATCCTAACCACACTATAAAATTAAAAAACTTCTATACAATAAATTCTGAAGATAGAGTTAACGTAAGAAGTGGAGTTCGTGAGATGGATAATGATCCAAGACAATGGGAAAGATCGACAAACTTTTGGTACACACAAAATAATTTCTTATCACAACAATTAATCGGAAATCATACTTTTGATAACTCAAAACTAAATTGGACTTTGAGTTACAATAATGTAAAAAGAGATATACCAAATTTAAGAAGAATTGTTTATAGGAAATATTCTCTCACAGAAGATGATCCAAATTCCCAATACGCAGCAGTTATTCAAACCAACGGAACTATTCCAACTGCTGCTGGGAATATGTTTTGGTCTTATTCTGATGAAAATCTTTATTCAGGAAGACTTGATTGGTCTCGTAGTTTTTATTTTTTGAATTTAGAAAACGAAGTTAAAATCGGTTCATACCACCAATACAGAGAAAGAAATTTTATTTCAAGAAATTTAGGTTATTCACAATATAGACCTCAAGGTGGGGTGTTTGACAGTTCCATCCTTTTACTTGATCCGAGTCAGATATTTTCACAAGAGAATATGGGAATTTTACACAATGGGATGGGAGGGTTTAAATTGGATGAATCGACAAATGTGGATGATAGTTACGATGCAAACTCCAATCTTAATTCAGGATATATTTCACTTGATTCAAAATGGAAATCTTTGAGATTGATTGGAGGATTAAGATTGGAAAATTACAACCAAAATTTCTATTATACAGAATTTGGTTCCAACAAACCAATCCATATCAATAGTAATATTACAGATCTTTTACCCTCCCTTAATTTGGTTTATTCCATAAATGAAAAAACTCAAGTAAGATCTTCTATATATTCAAGTGTTTCAAGACCTGAATTTAGAGAACTCGCTCCGTTTACTTTCTATAATTTTATTCAAGATAATATCATTACCGGTAATCCCTATCTTGAAAGAACAAGAATTAATAATCAAGAAATAAGATTTGAATATTACCCTGACTTAAGTGAAATTATTTCATTTTCATTCTTCAATAAGAATTTAAATAACCCAATAGAGGCAATTAATAGAACAGGAATTTCAGGAGCACCAGAAATTTATTATTCAAATGTTGAATCAGCGTATATCAGAGGTGTTGAAATCGAGGGTAAGGTAAATTTGATTGAAAATTTGGACATTACTTCCAATATTTCGTTAATTGATTCAGAGGTTAATCTCGAAGGTTTTGCAGGGTCAGAAGACGGAAGACCATTACAAGGACAATCACCTTATGTTTATAATGTTGGATTATTCTATAACACACCAAATGGATGGAATGTTTCAACAACTTACAATGTAATTGGTCCAAGAATATTTGTGGTGGGAAATATTCAAGAACCTTCAGTTTGGGAAAACGGAAGAAATTTAATTGATCTTCAGTTATCCAAAAAGTTTGAAAATCTTGAATTTAAAATGAATATTAGAGATTTATTATCACAAGATTTGGTGATGTTCCAAGATTTAAATGGAAATGAAAAGTTAGATGCTGGTGATAATAGATGGCAAGAAACAAGGTTCGGATCAACAATTAATTTTAGTTTTAAATATAGTTTTAATTAATGTAATTTTTACACGATTTTGAATATTTATGGGAAAGTTTTTGACCAATGAATTTCAAAACATACGAACTACTAAAGAACGGAAAAGTTATCAACGAAACAGAAGCAAACAGTGCTGATTCGGCTGTAGATTATTTTAATTTATATCATAAAGATTTTTTAACCACCACAAATTATTCAATAAGATTAAAAAAGTTTAATATTCAAAAATTTTAACTATTAAATCATTTTTACCTTTAATAATTCGGTGATAACTTTCTTTGGGGATGTTAAATACATCCCCTTTTTTCATCTCTATAGGCAATTGATCTTCAAACTGAAAGAACCACTCGTTGGATTCTACAATCTCTACTTTCCTATCCCTACGATCACGATGCCAAACAAGTTCATCGTTCTCCACATCTTCTTTGAAGACACGAAGAATTACTTCATCTTGAACTTCTTCAGAATATGGATTTACCACCATGTACCACCCCCACTTAACCCCAAAGACTTAGCGTATCTTGGTAATCTACAAGCCCAATAAGATGCGGTTGTTTTATCTTTAGTTGTATGACACTTGTGTCTTGCAGCAAACGATCTTTTAGCTGCAGGATCTTTAAGTTTTACAGCCAAAGACCCACCACCTCCCGCAGCACCAAATGAGACTTTCTTCACATTCCCCGTTTTGGGATCTTTAACATATACCTTGAATTTTTTACCACCACTTCCTCCTCTCATTGGTTTGTTTAATTGGACATTCTTTCCTTGGTATTCCGCCTCATATAACATTGGAATATCCAAAGGAACCAGCTCATTCTCATATAACTCGAAAATTCCAATATCGGTGTTTTTAATTAACCATCTATCAATAGAGTTTGTGAAGTTTTCAAATCCTAAACTTCTTGCTTCTCTGAACAAAGAGAAATAACTCTCGGATCCCATCCTAAAAACATTCTCATGTAAAGGAATGTGATTTTCAATATGATATGTCATACCTTCACTGAGTATGGTTTTGTTTTCGTTTAGTGTTGTCCACTGAAAAATTGGTTTTTCCATAACTGATTCTTTTTTATATCCTTTAATTTGTATTCTTGTCGGTTTTTGACCTTTTCCTGTTTGTGGATCTTTCTTTTCTTTATTTCTTTTTCTCGCACAGGCTGATTTCTTTTCCTCTTCACTCATCTTCGATGCTACAGATCTTGCTCTACACACAGGATAACCCCTCTTACCTCCTTCTTCTCTACCACACTCAGGATGACCACCTCCTTCTTTTTTTCTACATATATTAACCCACGGACCTTGTGGTTGTTTTGATCCTTTACCTTTTTTCTTTTTTCCAAACCAAACCGCTAAATCTTCTTTTAACTGAGACATACTTTTTTTATTGATAAATATCCTGAAAATTTGTATTTTTCCATCATGGACAATACACAAGAAGAAAAACCGTTGGGTTCTTTATTTGATTCAATAAATTATTATTCTATTTCTGATTTAGAACAATTTATCACTGGTTTGAATTATGAACAATCACTATTTTGTTTAATGGAATGCTGTGTTTATGCTCAGAGGAGGGGAATATTAAATTTAGAAGAAGCTGAAGTAATTTCTAAATCAATAAGAAAGATTCATAAAGTACAAGAATAAAAAAAGGGGACCGAAGTCCCCTTTTCCAATTTTTACAACAAATTGATTATCTCAATTCGTTAAGGTCAAATGTTCTAACACCATCAACCGTGATTCTACCGTAGAATCTGTTGTTCACCATTTTCTTAGCGTATCTGGTCATGATACCCTTGATTGGGGTGAAGTTGAATGGGTTATACATTGTTGGTGTCAACTGAAGGGGTACGTATGGTGCGTAAACGTAACCTGTGTCAAGTAATGACGTTCCCTTATGACCAATCAAGATTTGGTTTGGTGGGAAGTATGGGTCACGGTAAACTTGATATCTACCAGAGAGTGTTCCTACTCTTTCGATACCCATGTTGTACTGATCCTGTTCAGGAGCTGCGTTTGAAACGTGGAAGTATTCTAAATCGTCGAAAATTGCTGAAATTTCGGAAGAAACAACGATCCAGTTAGCACCACCTCTCAAAGTTGACTTGTGGATTTGTGCAGAAAGTTGGTTGATCGCAGTGATCAAGGTTTGGTTCCAATCTTTCTGTGTGTATTGTGTCAATGGGTTAGCAGATGTACCTCTCTTCCATCCGTTGTAATCCCATCTTAACTGCCACGCTGCACCTTTTCTAAGGTCTCTGAGGATTTCTCTGTCGATTTCAGCAGCGACTTGTTCTGACAACAACGCTGTCAATTATGCTTCAGCATCGATGTTGTGGAAAGCCGCAACGTCCTGAGCGAGTTCAGGTGACCATTGTGCTCTTAATTTTCTTTCAGTAACGGAAACTGTGACAGATTCCAAATCAAAAGAAACTTCACCGATTCTATCTTCGAATTCAAGTTCTTGATAAACTCTGTAGGTTGCAGTGAATTGTGTTCCTGCTGCAGCTGAACCCGCGATAGTTGTGGTTAAACCTGAGTAACCATCGAATGAACCTGAACCGATAGAACATGGAACCTGAAGGTCAACTTCCAAATAGATCTTACCATCAGCATCACAAATAGAATCATAAGCACCTCCGTTCGCAGTGTTTGTTGCTCCAAAAGTAGTAGATGTTTGTGAACCATATTGAACGATTCCCTTACCATATTTTTGTGTTACAACTCTGAATAACAAGTCACCAGAACCTGCACCTGAGAATGCACCACCAGCTGTCGTGACAGCATTGATTTGGAGATCCGTAAGGAATGATTCGTTGTCTACTAAGTTACCATCAGGTCCTAAAAGTTTTCCATAACCTCCATTGGTAAAACCTGAAAGTGCGATAATAACTTTTCTGTATTCACCAGCACCGTAACCTGAAGAAATCAATTCACCGGAACTCCAAGCTTGTGTTCCAACTGCAGTTGAAGTGAACGCACTAAATCTACCTTTTGAGTAGTCAAAAAGACCAGGAGGGTCCAAAGTAGCCTCATTACCTTCATAGAATCTATCATAAAGGTTTTTACCCGTGTCATATCCTTGGTTTGGATTGTTTTGACTTGAATCTACAGCCTCAGGAGAACCAACAGGTGCGTAATGTTGATTTGTGTTCACATAATTCTGAATCTTAGGAACGAAGTAGAAGAGTTTACCGATAGGTAAATTCATTGCTTGGACAGAAACGATATCGTTTGCCAAAAGCTTAGAGAAAACTCTTCTGATAATTGGGAAAACAACAGTTTCAAAAGAACCTGATGAATCTGTTGCCGCCGCTTCGTTGATTAAGTGTGATGCTTGGTTTTCGTAAAGTTGTGCAACATTTTCTCTTAAATGACCACCCAATCCTTCGAGGAAACCTAATTTGTCCCATTTGTTTATAGTGTCTTCCTTGATAACTTTGAGGTGCTTAAGACCGATGTTACCAACTAAACCACTTTCTAATAATGCTCCCATATCAATTTTTTTTTGTTTAGTTTATTTATTTATTTTTGTCATCAAATCTTTCATTCTGAGGAACTGTGCGTTCTCATAAGTTTTTGATTCGACGAGATTTGTTGAACCTCTTTGTGGTGTTTTTTGTACTTTGTTAACCACAGATTCGGTTACAACATTTTCTGAACCAACCAATTCATTCTTAATTGATTTGTATAAGTTCTTTGATTCTTTCAAAGTTTCTACATTATCAAATCTCTTGAGAATGTTTATTTTTTCTTTCTTAGTTGTTGAATGTTCAGTAAATAGTCTTGTAGCATAAGCTAAATTTGAGTTGAAAATCGCAACCTCATTCAATTTAGTTCTGAACAAATCAAGAGCCTTTTTGTATTCCTCATTTTTTTCTTTGAGTTCTGCAATTTGTCTCTTATATGACTCGACCTCTAAATGACGAGGTGCTGCTTTTGGTTTTGGTAAACCATTTCTTCCAAAAGCTCTTCCATTACCCAAGGTTCTAGCTGCTTCCTTGGCTTCTTCTTTGTGTGCCTCACCTTCGTGAGCCTCTTCGTAAGTTTCTTCTAACTCAACCTCTTCCTCTTCTTCTTCCTCGTCTTCTTCGTCTTCAAACTCAATTTCGTAAACCACTTCCTCTTCATCAACTTCTTCCATTTCTGAAACTTCTTCCTCATCCTCGGTATCCATTTCTTTAATGTCCATCATTTCTTCCAAATCGTGATCTTCACCTTCCAATTGAATTTCATATTCAACATCTTCGTTTTCATCTTTCAAGTGAATCTCGTTATCATCCTTTTGAACAATAACACCATCATCATCACCCATCAATTTGAAAACCTTAACGAGTTCTTCGTCACTCATATTGGTGATGTCAACTAAATCTTCGTCTTCATCTCCCATTTCATCTTCAAAGTCGAAGTCAAGTTCTTCGTCTTCGTCTTCAAATTCAGCAGGAATGTCAACGTCCATTTCTTCTTCATCACCTTCATCACCCATCTCGAATTCAATTTCCTCTTCACTTCCCTCGTCACCGAGATCCATTTCGAGTTCGTCATCTTCGAGTTGTTCTTTAACCTCTTCGGTATCGTTACCTAAAGATTCTTTTACTAAAGAAGCGATTTCTTCCTTCATAACTGAAGCAAGTATTCCTTTTGTGTTTTTTGAGATAGACTCCTCCAAGTTTTTCAACTGAAGAAGTGTATCATCCAATAAAATTTCTTTTTTGCTCATTTTCTATTTTAGTAGATTTATTTTTTCTAAATAAATATACCAATATATAGAAAAATTTAATTTTTTGATTATATTGAAAGAATATAAATAAAAAAAGGAGGTTATTACCTCCTTTTATTTTTCGATCACTTCATTGATCTTACTTTCCGTGGCACTTGTGATTCTCCAATCCTCGGTTGATTTTTCAAAAATCTTAGTGACCTTCGCTTCGACATCTGTTACATTGTAACCCCTCACCAATTTTTCTTCCCGTGTTTTTTTGGTTTTTCCTGTTTGAATATCCACAGTTTCGAATTGGATTTTTACTACAAAATATTTCTCATCCATAATATAAAGTTTTATCTACCCAAAAAGTCGGAAAGTTTATTCATTAAATCAAGTGACTTCCCTAAACCTTTTTCTGACTCGGGTTTTCTCAAATTCTTTTCTTCCTCAATATTTTCTTCGTAGTTATTTTTATCTTCAGGTTTGTCAAAAAGATAAGCACCTGGAGTAGAAGGAGAAGAAACAAGGTCAAAACAAATTAATTCAAAATCTTCTTGTACTTCATTTTGTTCACCTTTCTTTTTTAAAGTACCCACCCCTCTTGAAGAAATACCCATCGTACATCCTTGTCTCATAAGGTTTGCTGCAATATCTCCGGGTGTTGAGACAATACCTCTTTCGTGGAACCCTGGGGATGTGAGAAGTCTCAATTTACCCATAAGAGTTTTTCCTTCCCACCACACATCATCTATAATATGTGAAACTCGTTCCAAATCGACGATTGATGATTCAGGGTGATTAAGTTCAGAAAGAGATGTTCCTTTCTGAATCATTCTTTTATAATTGTCAGCTTCTCTTCTTAATATTTTTTCGGGATATAATCTCCCGTTTCTGTTTGGTGTATCAGACTTTTGAAGTACGGCATAAAAAACAAAAGGTTTTGAATGATCTCTTAAGTTTTTTGATTCTGTTAGAATTTTTTCATTTTCAGGATGGTTTGGTGAAATAAAACCTGCATCATGTTCCACCAAAATACCTTTACCCAACTCGTGAGCCTCGAGAACTCTTAATTCTTCTTTCATATTTTTTTATATATAAATATTATTGATCTGAGTGTTTTTGAATTTCATCATCAATTAGTTTAGATATTCTCATATTGAATAAGTTTTTAAATTTTTCCTTATCATTACTATTATTTATAGCATTGGGAAATTCAACAATACCTCTAAAAGACAAAGCATAACCAACTGATGAGTTTTCCCATATATAATGCATATAATCACCCGCCTCATCATTAGCTAAACTTATTGTATCTGAAACCCAATCATTCATGACATTTGTCAGATCCATTGTCCACTCATTTGTTAAATCTTTTTTTGTTTTTTTAATAGATTTTTTATCTATTTCTAAAAAGTTTGCAATATTTTGAATTACCTTATTATAAACTTCTTTGTAAAAAAGTTCCGTATAAGTCAACTTGAGTGTTTCACACATTTCTACGTATGTTACTGAATTGGCCGGAATAATTTTTTTTAATTTTTCACTATTGTCATCAGATAGTAAATTCCATATTTGTTTACAATTAATTCTTAACTTTTCACCATCGAGTAGAGTGATAACGTTACCATAGTTATCATACTCAAAAATAGTAATAAGTTCTTCAGTGTCTGGATACCAAATATATTTATTCCCTTCTTTTTTAATATGATTATTAAACATTTTGAGAATAAAATCTAGTACTTTTTGATCACTAAAAGAAGATAAGTATTTAATAACGCTTTGGGTAAATCCAATAGATGACATCCTAACTAAAAGTTGGTTAGGAATTATTTCACCTTTTTTTGTTAATGCGTCAATAAACGCATCAGCATTCCCTAAAAAATAAATATCAATTAAATCTTTCAGAGAAATTTCTTCTAGAATTTTTAAATACTTTTCAATCATATTGATAAATATGATTTATACAATAATTTTGGTGTTTTCAGATGATTTCGATAAATGAAAAGAAAAGTATCTGTTTTTGTTAAAACTATTCTTTATGACGTGTTTACAAATATTTTGTAAGGACTTTTTTAAATCATCAGATTTAAAGTCGATATATTCATCCAAAAATAAGGTAATTTCTAAATTCATAAAACTTCTCTTACCTTCTTGAATTCCTGATGTCCTAAGATCCAAATCAACAATTGTTCTTCCGTTGAATATTTTCGGGTCGATAACGTCCAATAATTTGTGTTTAATATCTCTTCTCAGAGTGTTAACAACCGATGTCCAAGACTCAAGATCGGTTATAGGTTCAATCCATGATTGTATCGTAAGATAAATGGATTTCATCGATTTAAAATCCACAGTACCATAGTTTATTTTGTAATCTTTAAAACCGTTAATTTTAATTGATTTTCCCTTCTTCATAAAATCCCTTCATGTAAAATAGTTTATTTTTTAAAAAAATATATGAAAAAAAGGGGGTATTGTCAAAATTTAAAAAATAGAGTAGTATTTATCATTACGAAATTAACAATCTATGATCATAGTCCCTGTAAATAAGAAAAACATAGAAGCCGCTTTGAAGACTTATAAATATAAAATTTATAAGACTCAAATTCATAAAAACCTTTGGGAGAATAAGGAATATAAAAAAGATTCCGAAATCAACAGAGAAAAAATGAATAAAGCGATTTATGTGAATCAGAAGTTTAACAACGATTAAACCAAGTCATTCAAAAATCTCCTAAGTTCGAATAATGAACGATGGGAATTGTCATAAGATCCCAACTTATTCTTGAGTTCATTCAATTTATTCTCTTCTGTTGAATTTTTCTCAAAAACGTCAAGTATTTCAGTTTTGGTCTCTGTAACTAAATTTACCAAATCATTTTCTGAAATTTCTTTCATCTCCTTTAATAAGGAAAGTTCTTCCTCTGATAAATTTTCCAATAAAGGTTTGATTTTGGAGTTTGCAATATCTACTTGAATCGATAAAGGCAAATAGATTGTTTCGGTGATTTCTTGTTTTTGTTGAAGATTTTCAATAATAGAAATTCTACTTTTAACTTTCTTTTCAATATTTTTTGAAAACACTAGTTCATCTATTTCAATATAGTTGTTTTCACCTTCAGACAAATAATTTTGAATTTTGGAACTTTGGTAAATTTCTTTTAATCTATTGATTGATTCGTTTAAAAACATTTCGGCGAATTCTTTGTCATATCCTTTTTTGGATGTTAACTCATAATAGATATTTGTTGCCTCTTTCAGATCATCATTTTTTAAAACCTCATTTTTAAATTTGGTCAATGATTTTTTGAAAGTATTTGTCTTATAACCTTCAACAAGTTGATTTTCAAACTTTGTAATATAACTTCCTAATGTTTTCATACTAAATAAATATTATGATTTTAATAACTCGTTCAATTTTTGATCAATTTCGTTAATTGACTTCTTCGCCTTATTGAGATTCAATTCAATTATACCGTCTATCATATTGTCTTCCAAAATTAAATTTTCGTCTTTGTCTCTTGATTCAGGTGTTACTTCACCACCAGCTTCAGGGGCGGGTGTTTCTGTGGTTTCAGTACCACCAGCTTCAGCTGCGGGTGTTTCCGTTCCTAAATCCCCAAAACTTGGTGGTGAAGTAATTTCTCCACCTCCAGATGTTGTTTCTTCGCCAGCACCAGCGTCACCCCCTTCTTTTGGTTTTCCATTACCATACAACTTATCAATATTATCAAATAATCCTGTTTTTGTAATGACATTCGGGGTTTCCTCAAGTTCTTTAGCAACCGCTTTTTCAATCCGTTGTTGTTGAATGTCAAGTTTGATTTCTTCATCACTAAATCCAAGAATGTGTTTCTTAGCCCATGACGCTGAGACCGCTTGAATTCCATTACCAGGATCCGTAACCGCGTCTCTATAAAGTTGGATTTTAGATTGGAGTTGTTCAATCTTCAACATATCTTGTTGTGTAGATGGATTTGTTAGTCCAAGGGTAAAATTACTCAATTCGTCTTCAAACCCTAGAATATACAAATGAACAATAGCAATCTTGTTCAATTCTTGAATCATTGCTTGTTGGATTCTATTGATGGTTCTTGCAAATCTTATGTCCAAAAGAGCTAAGTTTTTTCCATCACCAACCACTTCTTCAAATCCCAAAAACGCTTTTGGAATTCTCAAGGCTGTCAATAATTTTTTCTGAATATATTCGATATCTGCAATCTCACTTAAATTTTGAGCACCTGGTAAGGTGTCTATCGGGTTTGGTGCGTTTGGATCTCTTACAGGAATGAAGTAATCTTGATCTACAGCCATCTGATTATATCTCAAATCAACATTTCCATTTTTTGGATCGACAATCTGATCTCTTTTGAATTTGTTTGCAACTCTTTGGACATATGCTTCAACATCTTTGTCATCCATATTACCAACAAAAACCTTGAAAACCCTCCTTTCAGGTGCTCTTGACGTTCTATATATTAACATCGCATCCTCCGATAAAAGAAGTTGTTTCCAAACTCTCCTTGCCTTCTCCAACATTGATGTTCCATATGGTAATTTTGAATCATCCCCCAACAATCTAAAATGAGCAACTTCCCATGTGTTGAATTCTATGTTTTTGTTTTTCCATGTGAAGGTAAGATGTTTGTTTTCAACACCTGTGTTTTGAGCAGCAGTATTAACAACCATACCTCTTTCGAATCTTTCAATTTCGATATTTGGTAATTGTTGAACACCAACAACACCTTGTTCGGGATCGATTTTCAAATACACGAAATTATCACCGTATTTACAGGTATTTCGTGTCCACATTGGTAAATTTGTGTTTATATCTAACTTATTATTAAATAAGTCGGCTAAAATACTTTTGATTCTATTAGATTCAGAGTAAATCTGAAGGATATAACCATTTTCATTCGGAGTTGTTGATTCCTCTGCGTATATATCAAGAGCTGCTGAAATTTCTGGTGTAAACTCCATTGATTCATAGTCATAATATGATGCTAATCTCGTTGGTTCATAATAAACCGCTTGGGTATAAAGATTGTTTTCTACTTTAGACCATTGATTTGCCAAATACAAGCTTTGTTGTGCTTGTAACTTTTCCTTCTCATATTCCCCTTTTGATTTTGTTCTTAAGATTTCTTTTTTATCGAATCTATATTGGGGTACTTGTTGATTAAGGGTTGAATCAGGACCAAAGACCCTTGAAAGTCGTTGCCAGATTGTGTATTGTTGATTGGATTGTGCCATGCTATATAAAATAATAGATTTTTCTATAAATACAATATTATCTTCTCATCCCACCGAATAACCAAGAATATTTTTCTACATCTTTTTGAGATATAGATTTACTGTCGTTATTTGAACTTCCGTAATAAGATGGAACACTCGGATTCAAAAAATCCGTTTTATATTTTACACTTTCATTTAAAGTCCAAGAATCAATCATTGCCTTTGCTTGTTCAGTGACTTTGGTTAATTTTGAAAAACTACTCTCACCAACATACATAGCCATTGCACAAGACATAATTAAGTCATCGTGTTGTCCTTTGATGTGGTCGGGTCTTCCGTTGATATAGACAAATGTTAAGAGTTCGTTATACAACCTTGTGGATTTTATTTTAAATCCATGTCTTATCCATTCTTCGAATGTTGCTATAATTTGAACTCTCTTATTATTGAAATTTATCCCTGGTATTTTTTCTAAGGTTTTTGGGTCGTATTTCCAAACATCCGCTTGGACCTGACCGTCGATATACATATTTTTATATCCCAACTCTTGCATTTTTCTTGAGGTTGATACACCCATTCCCCCTGTAATATCAATTACAACAAATGCGTTATATCTTTGCGCCCATTTCAGAGCAATTTCTGCCGCTATATCGGGTGGGACTTTGTCTAAATATTCTACAACTTGTTCTTTGGTATCAAAATCAATAATGTTGAATGTTGTAAAATCTTCGGAATCTCCTCTTGAAACATCGATTCCCATGATGTATTTGTGATCCATTTCAGGTTCTTTCCAAACCCATAAAGCACCACCCATCATTTTATCTTTGGGTTCTTGAATATCATTTTTCTTGATTTTTTCCATCGTACTTGAATCGATAACATTGTCGCCCGAACCAAGGAAATTACACTCCAATTCTTGAGATACTTTTCTACGATCATACTTCAATTTTTTTACCATAGTCTCAAACCACGAAGAACATGGTTTATAACCATCACTAATCTTTGAAACCACAAAATCTAAATCCAAATCCCAACCTGATTTGTCCAATTTTATAACATGTTCCTCTTCACTATATTCATCTTTATTCAACAAGTAATGAACAATGTCTTTTGTTTTTACAAGATACATTTCTTTTGTGTATCTTGGATCTCTATACCAATACATTTCAGAGATTTTAAAATCATTCATACCTCTTAAAGCTTGATCATAGATCGAATAATAAATTTGGTCAAAACCGTTTGGGGTTGAGATTACAATAACTTTACCTCCTGTTGAAAGGGAAGCCATACAAGCAGCCCAAAAATCATCGTCAGCTTCAATATACGCAGCTTCGTCAAAAACAAGTATTGTTGGTGTATAACCTCTCAACGCATCTTTGGAAGTCGCAACGGCTTTGACCTCACAACCATTAGTCAGCCTAAAATGTCTCTGAGAATTTTTTTCACTTGAGAACGACACTCCAAACCATTCGGGCCATTGTTCTTGAAAAGATCTGATTTTATCAGCCATACCAACAGCCGTGTCCAACTTGTTAGCAATAATCAGAATTTTTTCAGGTTTCCCTTTTGGTGCTGTAATAAGTTTTTTTGAAATCCAAGCCGCGGTTACCGTAGATACACCAGCTTGTCTATATTTTAGAGCGATATTTTCTTCGTATTGTTCAAAATCCTCAATCAATTTAACTTGGTCAGGAAACAACTTCAGGGGTACGAACCCCTGAACTGTTTGGTCATAAGTTTTCAAATACGTCTTTAATGCGTATTCAGGACTTTTAACACATTTTGCGTATTCTAATAATACTTGTTCTCTTGTTAAACCCATCCATTAATTTAAACTAATTCCAAGGTTAGATAGTAAGTTATTCAAATCATCATCATCTTCATCGTCTTCAGACCCCATCGCATCTTCATATTCTTGTTGTTTTAGTTCTTGAATAATTTCTTTGACCATCTTCTCGACTATTTTTTTTCCTTTTGAAGTTTCTTTAAGAATTTCTCTCATGGTTTCAAAAAACTCGTCAGAACTCAAGGCCGCCAATCTAGACTTCAAATAAAATTGAATAATCTTCTTATCTTCATCAAATAATTGTTCGGGATAAGAATTGACTAACTTTTCATAAATAATTGGTCCGACTCTCATATCCCAAACCTCATCGGGTAATGTGTCGGCAACACCCATCACCATCTCTGCCGCTCTCGGATCGTCAGGAAGACCTTGCGTCATAACAACATCACCTACACCCTTTAATAATTCATGAATCAAAAGAGGGAACCAAACAGCTTGAGCTTTAATTGTGGGTGGGTCGGTAGTTTCATCAACCTCTTCTTTACCCATCATTCCACCACCACTTCCTGCCATATTTAACATTTGTTGGTTTGGCATAATCCAGTAAATATAATCAGCAAATGACATGATTACACCATATAATCTAACCAAATCGGGATCTAATCTATTTAATTCAGGAACAACGAGTTGATACATATAATGTCCTTTTTTCGCTCCACCCTGAACCAAAGCATTTAGAATTCTTCTTTTTGCGGTTTCATTATTAAAATTTTCCATTGCCCCCATAAAAGACATAAAATCTTCTTCAAAATCTTCCTCTTCACCACCGAATTGTTGTTGTATCTCTTCTTCCTCATAATCTTGAGCCTGACCACTCATACCTTGACTTGTAATATCACCAGGTGATACAAGATCGGCTTCAAAATTAAGTTGGTCGGTAATACCTGTTTCTTTTTTTACGAGATCGATGGCTAAATTTTCCAAATACTCTTTATGTTGATTCTGTATTTGAATGATTTTTTGTGATGCCCCCATCGCTAAAGTTTGAAGTTGCATCATTGCAGTCATATTTGAGATATTCGTAATACCAGTTAGTCTCTTTAAATTTTCAACAACATCCTTGAATCTTTTACTTGCCATAATCTGTTCAAAAGAATCAGGAATACCGTCGGCGTTCAAATCGGGAAGAGCGGGATTCTTACTGAATGGAGTTTGACCCATATTAAACGCCGCTTCTAAAGAAGGATCCATTTTTTCAGGTCCATCATATCTGATTGGGGCTTCTAATAAAGCCTTTCTAACTTTTGATTTAAGATTGTTTTTCATCACCTCTCGCTTTTGGTTTTGGTTTATGTTTTGGTTCAAATGGTCTGTTCGGACTTGGTCTTGAGGGTGCAACATCTGGTTTGACAGGAGCGGGTTTTGTGAATGGTTCTGATTCAAAAATCTCTGAATAAGACATCCAATCAGGAACTTTCTTTTCCGCCTTTGGCTTAGGTTTATGTTTTGGTTGGAATGGTGTCTTCGGACTAGGTCTCGAAGGTGCAACATCTGGCTTCACAGGAGCCGGTTTTGTCAGAGGGGCTTCACTAATTAATTTTACTAAATCCCCTTTTGTAATACTTGGGGGGAGGTGTTTTTGAACAATTTTCATAACACTTTCCTCCAAAGATTTTAAATTATCTTCTTTTACTTTTTCTGGTAATTTTGAGAAATTTGTATGTTGTGCAAACTCGTCAGCCATTTTACACCATTTGTTTCTTTCTTTTTTACTCAAAGTGTCATCGTTGCATTTTGCGAAGAAGTATTTTTGTTGTGACTTACTTTGGAATTTCTCATCCAACTCACCTTTTTCATCCGACCCTTCTTTTTTGGATTGAATTATATCCAACATAAGATCGATTTCTTCATCAGAAAGTTCGTTTTCCATCATTGATCTGTTATTGTCAGAATCATCATCCATTCCATCAGGTGCCATATCATCGGCGTCGTGCGGACCCTCTTGACCCGTATAATTCTGTCTTTCCAAATCACCAAATGAATCTTCGTTTTCTTTCATTTCACCTTCTCCTTGAGTTACAGTGATAGAACCGTCATCACCAGGTGTTACAGTACCATTTTGAACTGATAAACCACCTCCTTTATTTCTCATAGCATCAATTTCACCTTTAGTGTATGTAGTTTTTTTAACAACGGAAGTTTGAGCCTCTTTGAGAACTTTTTTTGTCAATATATTAATTTCACTTTCAGAAAGTGTTCTGATGGTTTTAATAGAAAAACCATTTTCCAATAATATTTTTACTTTTTTGTTGTTCATGGTGCTTGTAATATTTTTTCTTCAGAAAGAACAATATCTCTTTCATAAAATTTATCTTTTATTGAGGATAATTCATCACCAAATCTGAAAACAAATCTCTGATGCCCCATCCTTTCATAATCAGAATCTTCAGATTCCCAAGCTAAACAAATGACACCATCTACGGCGTCATACATGTTGAAATAATCAGAATTTTGAACAAGATCAAATTTAATTTCAGAGTCACTGAATTTTAAAACACTGTGAATGAACTGTAATTGTGGAGGAAAAGGTCTTCCTGAAGCAGGACTTACATCCCAATCTTCACCATAGACCTCATCACTTTCAGAGAAAATAAATTCATATGTGTTATTTCCTTTATAGTCGGGTCCAAGTTCATTCACATAAACAAGTTTCATTCTAAAAATCCTTTCTGATTTACTTTGAATTCCTCACCAGCAATGTTGAAAATGATATTTTTCTTGTTGGTTCTACCAACGAGTTGGACATCTTTGAACTCTTTAATGATTTTTTTGGATGTAACTTCTTGTTCATAAGTGGTTGCCATTTTACTAACTGATTCAACCATTCTATTTTTCTTCTTTTGGACAACCTTTGCCGATTCTTCAATCACTGATTCATTCAAATATTTGTTGATTGTCTTTTCAACCTTTGACTCGGCGAAAATTGAATCCATAATTCTGTCTATTGAATTGATTTTATCCTCAGGTTTTCTTCTAGTGCCTAATCTTAAGTTTCCATACTTTTCCCTATACATATCATGTTGTCTCTTCTTGATGTCGTAATCTGGGTCATTGTGATCTCGTTTGTCCCACTTACTACTAAACTCATCATAAGTCATCTCATAACCTTCTGGTTCAAAATCAAAATCAACGTCCTCAATATCAACAGGGTTTTGATTTCTATCAAAATATCCAAATCCTTCATTACCGTAAACGTCATATTCTTTTAATTCTTCTTCGACCTTGGGTGATGTAACATCTAACTCAGACGAAGGTTCTTCACCTGTAGCTTCAATATCGACACTTGTATCTTCCAACCCATAATCAATTTCACCCTCGATTCTTTCAATAACTTCATCTTTATCCGTCTCTTCCATTTTTTCCAAATCCATAGCTGAAAGAATAGAATTTATGACGTATTTCATGTTTGAGGAATCCAAACCTTGTGTCGAGTCAAGTTGTCTTAATTTTTGACTTAATTTTCCAGTAATTTTTTGAATTGTCTTGAAATCTACAGCATCTTCCTTACCCATATCCATTGAGCCCATGTCCATTGAACCCATGTCAGAAGTAGGTTCTTCAGTTCCCATATCTAAATCTGCTGTCAAGTCCATATCCATTTCAGAACCAGTGTCTGTGGTTGGCTCAGTCCCCATATCCAAATCCATTTCTGCATCGACACCAGTATCCATTGACATGTCAGGTGCGGGTTCATCATATGTTGGTTCAGAAACAGGTGGTTTGGGAGTTTTCAATGTGTATTTTTTTTGTTCATTGAACAAGTCAATCCCTTCATTTACACCTTGAACATAATTGACTTCACGAGCCAAAAGATTAAGTCTTTTTAAAGCCTGTGAATAAGAATTATAATACTTCCTATTTTTCATTGGCTCGATATATTCTTCAACACCTTCGTTGATTGATTTTTTAATAATATATCCGAGCTTTTCTTTAGCTATGACATATTTTACACCATCACTTAATGTTTTGGAATACTCTACGCTAGATAATTCGTTAACTACCTGCTTTGGGACTTCTTTATATCTTGCAATCTCTAAGATTCTTCTGATTTTTTCATCCCCCTGAAGTCTCTCACTTCCTAATGGTTTCAAATCTGACATTTGTATTTTTGTTATTTTTTAATTTTATGAATTCAACCCTCTGAATCCTCCGAGAGTTACGGCATTACATTGATAAGCAATTTGTGTTGAATCATCACCCTCTGTCCATACTGGTGTGGGGATTGTGTAGTAAGTAGCGGAAGACCTGTCAACACTAATTCTGTTTATATTAGCGTAACTGGCTTGAGTACATGCGGTAATTGCCATGAGTGTTTTTTATAAATAAATATAATGATTTTAACAAATTATCTTTTTTTCCTATTATGTGATTCCAAAGAAAGCGTTTTATCAATGATTTTATTTTTCGCGTCAAATATTTTTTGAATATATCCAGTCCTCCTCAGATATTTGAAAACGAGGTTTTCATAAGATTTTTCCCCACTTTTATCAAGTCCTGCCGATCTATATTTCTTTAGTTTTTCTTTGAAATTATCCAATATTTTTATCGCAGTTTTGGGATTTTCATCATCTAAATTCAAAAAAACGTCCTCCAATTGTGAAACAACGTTCTTAATTTTTTTCTTCAATACATCTTTGTCAATTTCGATTTCTTCCTTTTTGGGAACATTAATCCAATCATTGTGTAAGACAGAATATACACCAGTAGAATGATGAGGCTCCAATAAATCTTGGATATAAATTTCAACATCATGTCCAAAAATTTTAATATCATGAGTGCTATTGAATAATGTTTTTTTCAAGTTGAAGTATTCTCTGTAAATTTCTTCATTTCCTGCAACTTGTTCATAGTCAAATATAAAATGTAAGTCCACATCAGAAAAGTCAGACCAATTGAAATTAGCCAACGATCCCGTCATTGTAATATCAGAAATAAAAAGATCAAGGTCCAAATATTCAAAAAACTCATCACTGATTTCCATAAGTTTTTTTCTTACCTCCTTTTTCAAAGAGGCATTTTCAGGTGTTGTGGGATTTTCCCAAAATTTGGGACTTAATTCATCCTTATATAATAAGGTATCAACAACCTGATTTATTGAACTCATTTTTTACTGTATTTAAAAGCTTTTGCAATATTTTTGTTGAAAAAAGAACCTTGAGATTCTGCCATTCTAAATTTTGTATAGATTTGGTGTGGCACCTCTTCATATAAAAAAGTAGCACCATTTTTGAAGACAACTTCAAGATTTTTGGTGTTTGTGTCATACACAGTTTGATTGATGTTTGAAGATTCAATCACATTAATAATTTTTGTTCCTTCTATTTTTTCAGATAGTATTGCCATTTTTGAAAGGTATTTCTTCCTCAATAATATTAAACTTAGAATAAATGTGTTCAAAAAATTTATTATCAGTCACATCATGACCGTTATTTTTGATAACATTCTTGAAATTTTCTATTTCTTCCGATATTTTAGTAAGTTGTAATTTTAAACTTTCCGTTTCATCCGATTCAGAAGTTAAATCAACTCCACGATCACAAAATTCATTAAACATGGTTCTGAAATTTCTATATTCTGTCAAGAGCACAGAATCATCTGATGTAGAAGATAAATAATCATTAATATTCATGACAATAAATATATCATTAAACAAAAACCCCTCCGTGGGGAGGGGTTAATGTTCACGACTTAAGTTTTTTTAGTTCATCCCTATATTTTATTGCTGATTCAAAATCTTGTTTTTTTATAACTTCATCAAGTTTGGACTGAATTTCTTGTATCTTTTCTTTATTAGCCTCAATCTGTTTAATTTGGTCTCGTAGTTTTGCTGCCTTCTCAAAATCCTGTTTTTCCACCGCTTGATCAAGTTGTTTTTGGAGACTTGATTTCTCATTGGGTGATTGTTTGGAACCTTGGTTGATATGTTGAATGATGGTGGTCATTTGGTATGAACCATCTTCAGAAGTGAAAGTTTCTTTGGTCCATTGTCCATTTTCATCGTTACCTCTTTCAACATCTCGTTTTCCTCTAACTAAGAGGGGTGAATTGAAATCCTCGAAGAATGAATCGAATTCAGAAAAAAGGTTGTTTAAATTGAATCTTTTGTGTAACATTTTTTTTAATTTTTGGTTTATTTATTTTTTTTCCTCCTATGCCAAATTTGTGCCAAACTCACAAGTATGACAAAATGTCATACAGAGTAAAAAAACCTGACAAGGTGAAAATATTGATTTTTTCAAAACAAACAGGTATTTTTTTTAAAAAAATGAATTGTAAGATTATACATTGTGGTTTGAATTCTCTCCAAGAAAGGGAGAGTAAATCAATAAAACAACTCAAAAGTTTGGGAATACGTTATATAAGAATAGAAAACGAACCTTATGAATACCATGCACCCACAAACAATATTCATAAAAATTGGGTCAATTCATATCGTGGAAGTAATAAAGAATATCATGAATCCGGATTAACGGATAGACATTATGGTGCTTGGTTATCGCACAAACAAGCTATTTTACTTTCTTTCTCTGATGATGATCACTCTTTGATTTGTGAATGTGACTGTAAAATTTTAAATTTAGACATTTTTAAAGAAAGATTATCTGAAGCAATTCAAATACTTGAAAAAAATCCATCTTATCATATTGTGAGATTTGAACCAATTAGTTATTCTATGGATTACTTTGATGTTGGGTTGGGTGATAAAATTAGTGAAAATATTTACGAATGTAAAAATATCATGCTTGGACATTGTTACTTAATAAGTAAATCATCCAAAGAATTTTTTCATAGATTGTATGAAGAAGAAGGTTGGACAACTCCTGATGATTGGCTGATGAAAACATTTAATGAAAGATCAATACCTTTCTTATGTTTCATAGAAAATTTAACAAGTCAATTTGATGGATTTTCCGAAATTGATAAAATAATAAAAACTTTTTAATAGTTATAAAATGATAGAAGATATCGATCCTAGTGAATCTAAAAGGGAAAAAAAGCAAAAGTCAAACCCAAACTCCAAAACACCAGTTTTGGATAATTTTTCAAGAGATTTGTCCAAACTGGCGGAATTGGGAGCTTTAGATCCTGTTGTAGGAAGAGAAGAAGAAATTCTTAGAATTGCACAAATTCTTTCGAGGAGAAAGAAAAACAATCCCATAATTATTGGAGAACCAGGTTGTGGTAAAACCGCAATTGTTGAAGGTTTAGCTCAAAAGATTTTTGAGGGTGATTGTCCTCGTAATTTATGTGACAAAAGAATCGTATCATTGGATATGACTTCAATTGTTGCGGGAACAAAGTATCGTGGTCAATTTGAAGAACGATTAAAGGTAATTCTTGAAGAACTTCAAGAAACGAGAGAGGTTATTGTCTTTATCGATGAAATCCACAATATTGTTGGTGCGGGAAACAGTTCGGGTTCGTTGGATGCCTCCAATATATTCAAACCAGCTCTTGCTCGTGGTGAGATCCAATGTATTGGAGCAACAACTTTGGACGAGTATCGTCAAAATATTGAAAAAGATGGTGCTCTTGAAAGGAGATTTCAAAAAGTTGTTGTCGAACCACCTTCGGTAAAAGAAACAATTCAGATCCTTCAAAATATCAAAGACAAATACGAAGATTTCCACAAGGTTAATTACCACGAAGAGGCAATCACCGCTTGTGTTCGTTTAGCGGATAGATACATCACTAATCGAGAATTTCCTGATAAAGCAATTGATATTTTAGATGAACTTGGGGCTCGAGCACAGGTAACAACCAAACTTCCTGAAGTTATTGAAAAACTCAAAGAAGAGGCTGCGGAAATTAAGAAAACAAAACTAGCAGTTGTAAAACAACAACGATATGAAGAAGCTGCAAATCTTCGTGACCGTGAAAAAAAAGTCTTAAAACAATTGGATGATGAAAAGTTCAAGTTTGAAAAAGAGCAAAATACGGTAAGGAAAGAAATAACTGAAGACATGGTTTATGAGGTTGTGGCATCAATTACTAAAATTCCAGTTACTAAATTGTCTGCAGATGATGTAGATGCGTTGATCAATTTGGAAAAGAATTTAAATGAAAAAGTAATCGGACAAGAATCTGCGGTCGAGAAAATTTCCAAAGCAATTAGACGGAATCGACTTGGTATAAAGGATCCAAACAGACCAATTGGTTCGTTTATTTTCCTCGGATCAACGGGGGTAGGAAAGACATACCTTGCAAAACAATTAGCAAAACAAGTGTTTGGAGATGCAAATTCCTTGATCAGGGTTGATATGAGTGAATTCCAAGAGAAACATTCTTTGTCAAGATTGATTGGATCACCTCCTGGATATGTCGGATACGGAGAAGGAGGTCAACTTACGGAACAGGTTAAAAACAAACCATATTCGGTTATTCTTTTCGATGAAGTTGAGAAAGCAAATAAAGATATATTCTCCGTTCTCCTTCAAATTTTGGATGATGGTTTCATTACTGATTCAACAGGGAGACATATCAACTTCAAAAACACTTTGATTATTATGACCTCAAATCTCGGTGTTAAGAAACTTATGGAGTTTGGTACAGGTGTTGGATTCAATACCGCATCTCGGGCGGCTAACACAGAAGAGATCAAAAAAGACATTCTTAAAAAAGAAGTTAAAAATTATTTCTCACCTGAATTTTTGAACCGAGTTGATGAGATTGTTCTTTTCAATTCGCTTAATGAAAATGACATTCACAAAATCATCGAGATTGAATTTGTTCAACTCAAAGATCGTTTGGATGAACTTGGTTACTACATTAATTTTGATGATAGTGTATATCAACACATCGGAAAAGTCGGATATGATGAAGAATTTGGAGCAAGGCCACTCAAAAGAGCAATTCAAGAACAAGTAGAAGACTTTATATCTGAAAATGTATTGAGAAAAAATATCGTACTTGATAAAAAGTATGAGTTATATATGAAAGAGGATAAAGTCACACTTAGAAAAAAGAGATAAGAAAAAAGTGGGAGTGATCCCACTTTTTTTATAACCTTTCACAACCTAATTTATCGTAGATTTCTAATCCTGTAACCACCGCATTTTCCACTTCTTCCAATATGATGTATTCGTTGGGTGTGTGGTAATTATGATACCCACAAGATAGATTAATCATACTGATATGTGGGAATAGTTGTTTCAAAGCTTTTACATCAGTATAAGGATGTCGTTGCAGTTGGTGGTTGGGGTTGAATGTTTCGGTCAAGACTGGTGCAATTCGTCCGAAGAACTCCGAGTCTCGTTTGAAGAGTTGGACTCCTGAACAAAATTCACTCACCATAAAGTTTGATGGTGCGTCAAACTGAACGACATATCCAACATCTTCGAAAAAAAAGTCATCAGCCACGGATGATCCAATACAACCGATTTCTTCAGACACAAAAAAGGCAACTTTTACGTTCTCCAATTTTTCAAGTAGTTGTAAGCATACAAAAATACCACATTTATCATCACCACCAATACCCGTCGGTTGGTTACTGAAAGGTAAATAAGCTTTCAACGAGTCTTTATATTCACCAAGATCGTTTGGATGTTGTTCTTCCTTTACTAAGATATTAGTCATATGATGAACGGTATCCAAATGAGCCACAAAACATGGATAAAAATTTGTTTTACCTTTGGTGATATAGATATTAGACATATCGTCCAAGTAAAAATCATAATCTTTACTATAGAGATAGTCGGATAAATAATCAATCATTAGATCTTCCTGACCTGTATTGGACGGAACGCTAAGTAGTGATTTAAAAAAATCCAAATCTTGTTGTTTCATTATACAAATATATTAAAAAAAATCTATTTATTAACAAACCTGTATAATATTTTTTTTACGGATTTGATTTTATCTAAAAAAAAATATGTATATTTGTAGTGTTCTTTGATAATATGGGGGCGATTTTGGATTTGACCGGTATGGTCAGGCACAGAGTGCACGTAGTGAGACGAGATCTATCACTTTAATCTACGGTTTCAAAAACAACTGGCGAAACTTTCGCAAAACTTCAGTCTATTGGTTTGATCCAAACTGAAGAGGTTTACGTGGCCTAAGGCTCCGAAAACCTACGGGTCGGTCAGGACATACACCTATGAACAGAAGTCCACTGAAGGTTGGTTACCTTAATAACCGAAGGATGTGGTACTCCTTAATGTATTACCACCGTGACTGAACGGTGTGAGAATTCAGATATTTCGGATTATTGTGAATTAATAATGACCTAAACGTGTAGTACTCTCTGTTTGAGATACTAGGGACGGCGGTTCGAGTCCGCCCGCCTTCACAAAATATAATCCCCAATTATTTTGATGGTTGGGGAATTTTATTTATATTTGTGGTATGAAAAATTTTCTCATCCTCCTTATTTTGTTTATTAGTGGTTTCAATACCTCTTATTCACAACATTTACTTGGTCTGTATCAACCATCTGATAAGTTACGTGATAGTTATTCTATAACAGTTTCTGTAAATGACCAAGATGAGTTTGTGTATTTTTATCAGATTAATGATCTTGGTAAATCGCAGGATGTAAGAATTATTTTTGATAATTCACAAAGTATGGAATCCTTCAAAAATGCTCTGATGTTGGTTGACAGTGCGTTTTATAATTCTTGGTCAGAAGGTTATACTGAAGATGCTACGGTAACTTTTGTTGATACACTTAGTACAACTTTAAAAGGAGTGAAATGTGCATTTCGTTATAATTACAAATGGTATTTTGATTCCGATGTAACTCTTACTTATATGGTTGAACGTAATTGGTTTGGTGTTTTCCTTATCATTAAAACAGATGTATTATCGTCAGATCTTGATTCTGAAATTTTTGTGGAAGGAGGTGATTTAAGTTTTGATAATTACGATACTTTTACAAATTTTACATATCATTCCTTGAACTATAATAATGCTGAATTTTTCTTCAAAAATAAAACTTTAGAGCAGTCTTATTTTAAACAATAACCCCCTTCAAAAGGGGGTTATTTATTATTGACATGGTATGAAACTACCTATACCGACGGCACTTTTCACATTACCTATATTACCATAGGGCTCTTTTGGTCCGTAAAATTCGGTAACTACACCGTTATTTATTTTATAAGCGGCAACCATTGGCGCATCACCATGCGCCTTACCACCCTCCCTTAGTGCACTGTCAGTGTTTGGTGACATCATCAAATTAACCCTTCCATCAGGGCTTTTACTCGCAATTTCCTTCAATTTGTCACTAGGTACGTCAATGATCGTATAGACAGTCCATCCTTGTTTTCCATATACTGGATCCTCAGGTATTAAACCGTCTTCTACAAATTCAAATCTTTTTTGAGTACTATTATCTTGAGTACCAATACGAGTTGTATTCCAATCAAGTTTAGACCTTGTACCGTACTTATCAAAATGCTCCCGATTATGATAGTCTTTAGTCATATTATTCATATTAGATATACCAATAGGAACACCATTTGCAAAAATATTAAATGTGGCAAATACACATGTGTGATTTTGGGAATTTTTAGGGATTTTTATTCCATCCACAACTTTAGGAGATCTAAAATAACCAACCACAATTTTTAAACCCTCTAAACATTTTGCGGGATTCTTTTTTATTTGGACTAACCCTGTTAAATCAACATATTGACCTGGATTTGGGTATTTAGAACTATCTCTTTTTTCATCTATACAACCTCCAGTATCTGTGATAATTGGAGATATTTTACTTTGAGTAAAGTTTTCACTTAAAGAAATACCTGTTTTATCGGCGGTTTCCTGAATATGTTTAAGAAATTTACTTACTCTCTGAGATGCAAATCCCATATTTGTTTCGGTATCACTATCGAACTTTTTGGGGTCCCCTCCATGTAATTTTCTTATATCCTTATAAGGTTCCTGTTTATATAAAACATCAGGATTCATCAATTTACCATTATTATCGTTAGTTGGTCTCAGAGGTCCGTTATAATAATTACTAGCTGATCCTATAGCTGATTCTATATTAATAAATTTCAATTCATATCCTTCAGGACTTGATGCCTTATCTAATTTAGAAATTATTGTATTTTTCAATTTGATCAACATACTCGTGTAACTATCAGATTCTGTTTTAGATGCCCCAAAAAATCCTTTTAATCTGAATTTTACACTGTTGCCGTCTTGTGACATTTCCAATACATCAACAACTGGATTACTAATTTGATTACTACCTGAACACTGACCAATAGTTGTTTGTTCATTAATCAAACCCATCATTTCTTTGATTCTACTGACCTCAACAATAATATCCTTTTTCATACTAAATTTTCTCAATAAATAGTTGTATGATTATTAAAATTGTTGTATATTCGTAAAAATTCAGAAAACAAATGAAATTTTTGATCTCCTTATTTTTTCTGTTGACTCCGTTGTGTGTCTTTTCTCAATCACAATCAGATATTGATTCTGTGAATTACTACTTTAACATTTTACTCAATCATGATAGAGATAGTGTTCGTCTCCATCATGGGGTAAATTTAAATAGAGTCACTATCGAGACAGACACCACAAAATTTGTTGATCCCCTCAAACATTTGGATAGGTGTGTTGATGACCTTATGTACACAGGAAGTTACTTTCCACACTCAACAACAAATATTGAAAACTTTTTAGCAACTTATAGTCCTTATGATTTTTCAAGTCAGTATGTTGACCCAAAACAGATTGCTTATGAATTTTTTAATCGTTGGAAAAACTCACCAAAAGGTCACTATTATGTTATGATAAGTGATAAAAAATGGTCCAAACGAGATGATTGGGATTATCAAACATTTATTGTACTTTACAAAATCAAATATGACTCCAGTTCAAAAAATCAGTGGGTTCTATGTGCCACTTTTACCGTTTTTGATTAAATAAGGTTAATCATAAATAAGCATCACACAATTCGTGTTTACCAAATGAGATATAAGTAGTACTCATTTTTTGTCTTCTGTATCTTTTTTTCCGAGTGTTTGAACTTTTTGGTCTATCACCTGGAATAATATCGAATGTCCATTTTCCAACAAAAATCTCATCTTTGATTCCAGGTGCAGACTGGTCTGATTCTTCTTCAGAAAAGAATTCAATTGCTATTTGTATTATACAATACTTATATTGTTCTAGATCTTCTATTTTTGCGGGAGGTGTTCCATAACTATTTCTTTCTTTGTTTGCTTCAGGACTTCCATTTCTATAACTTGTAGATTGTTTACCATTTGTTGCTACGTTATAACCATTCGGAGGATTTGGACCTGAGGATCCATCACCATTTGTACCGTTAAAATCTATAATTGGTTTTGGTAAACCCCCCTCCAAAAGTGGACCCAACATTTCTTGCATCGTTTGATATACCTTTTGGGATCTTTCTTGTGATAATTGTAAGAATGTTTTGTCTTTAGCTTCATTAGTATTCGTAAGTCGAGAAGCTGATGTTCTAATTGTGAAAGGAATATCTTTATCACCATTTTCAACCTTAACTTTACTTACCACTCTAGCTTTTGTGCCAGGATTTTGAGCAATTACTTGTTTTATATTATTTGCAATTTCTTTGATGATTCCCAAACTAATCTCGGTTAATTCGGATTTGTTATTCTCGAATGGACTACCTATTTCACCAGATATTTTGAATTCACTGGCAATTGCATTAAATGTTTCTTTGGTGGGTTCTTGTGATGATTCAACTTCTTCGGGTCGTCCAGGTGTCAATCTAATACCTCCTCTTCTTATTTTACCATATAATGTGTTTGTACTGTAGTTACCCTTTGCATTCGACTTAACCCACTCATCTATGAACTCCATAAATTTAGTTAAAATTTCCTCAGAAAGACCTGGCATTGTTGTTCCAAAAAACTGTGTACCTGACTTGAATCCTGCCCCTGTTTTCACGTCAGTATTTAATGATCTGACTTCATTGAGAGTTAATTTGAACCCCTGTTTATAAATGTTTTTTGTTATGTACTCCCAAATCACATTACCTAAGCAAAGACGAGAAACTTTTGAATTAAATTCCGTATTCTCTTGAGCTTTAACTACAGTATTGTTCCTTTGTTTGAAGGAAGACACGTTTCCACAATAGAAAAATCCATTATCAATTAGTGATATTTCAAAAATATCTTTATTCTGTAAAAATGTTCGTGTACTTTCTTCTAAAGAGGCTATAGGTATTCTGTATTTTGATATTATATTGAATGTTACCTTAGTATCTTGTTTTGGGAATAATTCTATATAATCTCTCGTTTTAGAACTTGAAAAATAACCTTCAATACCTTGTATTGTTTCATATAATAGTTTGTAAGGTTTACCACCCGCAACACTTTGCCATGACTCGTTGGTTTCTTCTTGTTCCAAAATCAAACCCATCATTTCTTTGATTCTATTGATTTCAACAATAATATTCTTTTTCATACTAAATTTTCTCAATAAATAGTTGTATAATTATAAAAACGGTTGTATATTCGTAAAAATTCTGAAAATACATGAAATTTTTGGTCCTCATCCCTCTTTTGTTGTTCTCGTTATCGATGAAAGCTCAAATCACAGGTATGACTCCAAAGATCTATACCTGTTTTGAATTAGAAGGGAAAGACACGATTATTGTTCCTTGTGAAGAACATCCTCACGTCATCTCGAATACACGTAACTTGGATCCTGATAAAACAAATATTGATTCACTTTGTCATCAAATGAGTTTGAATTTTTATAACCACTTGAACAAAATAAGGAGAGATTTGAATTTGAGTACGTTGTCTTATGATTCTTCTATGTTTATCCTCCTAACTCATCCTCACAACTTATGGCAAATTAAAAATGCAAAAGTTTCACATAGTGAAGGTAACTTAACCTTATCAGAAAGATTTGAATATTACGGATATAACGGGATTGGAGAATGTGTAGCTTACAATTTTAGATTTGATGAAACTCAAGAAAGTATGTTTTTAACTCAATATCGAGATAGCCCTTCTCATTGGAAAATTCTTACAGATCCAAAATACAATTATATTTCAATATCTACCCTTTACGACAAAGAACAAAGAAAGTTTTACTCAACTGTGAATGTTAGAAGATAATTTGTTTTTTTGAAAAACAATTCATATATTTGTGTTCTCAATAAACAAACACCATGAAAAAGAAATTCGACTTGGGGGTTGGCAACACGATCAAAATTGGACGGAAGTTTGCAAAACAAATCCAAAACGACTATCAGTTGGGTTTCCATCCTCGTGTGGTGGATGTGGTGAGTTTGGTTGATATGGATCCCAATAACATTAAGTTGGTTGTTAAGTTGACCGAAGAAAATGGAACGGTTTGTCGTTGTTGTGGAGCTACCTTGAAGACTCCGATGTCTCAAGTATCAAGCATCGGTCCTATTTGCTCCAAGGGGTTGGGTGTAAAGTTTCCGACCACCAAAAATCAGGTTGAATCTTTCAAAAAAGAGGTTCAAAACAAAATCGCCTCTCTTGGTGAGTTTGAACTTACCGTTCCAAAGCGTCAGATTCAGAAGTGGGAAGGTGATGCTTCGGTCTTGTTGGATATCAAGGTTGGAAACCGAAGTGTTTGTTGAGTTTGTTAAGAGTATAATATGAAGGGACCCAACCATCAAACGAAAAGTTTGGATCAACGGATCTCTTCATATTTTTTTCAAACTCTTGAGCTTCAAAATTGTTCGAATAAGTTATTCCTGAAATAAATTGAATAATATCTTTTGGGTGGTAACCACTCAAAATTCCAAAAATCACGGTCATTATATCTTGTTCGTATAAACTTGAAAAGTATTGATCTGGTAATTTGCTCAATATCATGGGGATGAACTCATCCATGTCCTCACAAAGATCTTCATCATTCAAATCCAAACAATTCAAAAATACATCCCAAAGATAATCATCAGTATAAGGAGAAAAATCATATTTATATGATATATTTGTCCCATAGTTTTGATCGAACTTTACAGAAGGTTTAGAATTTTCAAAATGTTTCATAAAATGAATTTCATAAATAAATATATGTCAATCTTGAAGTCACAAAATGTGATTTCAAGATTTGCATTTTTGTTGTTTTTATTTTTACCTTTTGGGTTTATTTTGATCTTTCTTATGATGGGTATTCAATACCTTTTTAAGCGTTTTTCTTAAATTAAAATATTTATAGAAATAAACCCAAAAAAACGCTCTATGAACACAGAACAAATTAAATCGCTTGTCAGACACGTATTGACAGCACTTGGTACCTTGTTGGTGCTTTTCGGTCTTGACCGATTTATCCCTGTTGTTGAAACATTAACTTTGAATTTGGATGCAACCTTCCAAGCGGTAGAAGTCCTCATCGGTGTTGTGTTGGTTGTTGTCGGTTTCTTCCGAAACAAAGACCGGTTCAACCTGCCGAAAAACGATTAATCAAATCAAAATAACCCTCCCTTAAATAAGTGGAGGGTTTTTTTTTGATTCTTCATTTATAATAAACTATATTTGTTAAAATTTAGATCATGGAATCAGTTTTGGTTTTAAATGCAGATTATACTCCGATTAATACAACAACCCTCCTTCGTGGGTTTGTTCTTGTGAATAAAGGTAAAGCTGAAATCCTCAAAGGAGGTGAAAAACCAATCTTAACGTCCATCGGTGAATTTGTTCGCCCGATCATCATTCGTCTTTTGAATTATGTGAAATTCCGTCCTGTGAAATCTCGGATCTCCCGTTACAAGATATATAAAAGAGATAATCACGAATGCGTTTATTGTGGAACAAAACAAGATCTTTCAATTGATCATGTGATTCCCAAATCGAGGGGTGGTGACAACACATGGGCGAATCTTGTAACATCTTGCAAAAAGTGTAATTCAAGAAAAGGGAATAGAACTCCTGAAGAGGCAAATATGAAATTTATTAAAAAAGTCGAAGTACCAAAAACATTTTGTGGGATCTTCACAGTTGAATCTGAAAGAATTTACAACGAATTTATCACTAGCATGTCTTATTGAATGGGTTAAAAAAACTTCAATAAATTTTGGTAGTTCCAAAAAAAGGTGTATATTTGTAGAAGTTAATCATTAAAGATAAAACCACAATGAAAACTATTCACCTCACCAACGACTTGAAGATTCAAAAATCCACCATTAAGCGAATCATCAACGAATCTTGTGAGGGTCTTCATTCTGATGATATTGTTGAGCGCGGATTCGACAAGGCTATGGATTTATTGAATCGTCGTGGTTTGGTTTATTCCTTGGATGAGGCTTCGTTCCTTATTAATTATTACCTCACCTCTCACGATGAGTGTGTCATGGAAAACGAAGATGAATATATTGCTTTGGAAGTATATCGAGCCAAATCCAAGGAGAATAAATTTAAAGAGATGAAAAAAATCATCCAAAATATTTCTTGATAAAGTTTTGGATGATCCACCTATTTGATTATCTTTGTATCGAATCAATAAACAAATAACACAATGACACTTCAACTCAATACCTCAGACATGACAAAAATCAAGAAAGGTAGTATTGTGGCGGTAATGTTTCAAGAGAAGACGGGTGACCTACTCAAGTACTCAGTCGGTACCTTGAAAATTGTTAACAAAGGTGATATTGAATATGTTGAGAACGAAACCATTGACGGCACAAAGTGTCTTGAACCAAAAATCACCGAACAGATGTATAAAAGGTTGATTGATGGTGGTATGAGGGAGGATGTACGTCAAATGGAATTTGTTATGATGACCAAGAAAGACCTTGACAAATACGTTGAGGATACTGAACGTAAGATTGAGTTGTTGGAACGGAACACGGCTTTGGCATATAAATTTTACCAACTAAAGGGTTAAGTTTTGGATAATTGAAAATTTTGATTATCTTTGTAGAACAAATCAAACAAACAATGTCAAAAGAAAAACTCCTTCGGAATCAAAAAGGTGAATATCTTTACCTGTTTAATTGGCAGGGTGGTGGTTTCAACGATGTGTGGGCACCGAATAAAAAGGAAGCTTACAAACTCGTGGTAAATGAACGTAAGGAATGGGAAGAAAAAAACCCAACATTTGTAAAACTCCGACCTGTATATAACTCGATGCGTCGTTGTACTTTTTCTGAATACCAAGAACAAAATAAGTTGGGTATTATGATGTCAGTTTGAGTTTTTTGTTGTATATTTGTAGAGTTCTTTGAAATATTGGTAAGATTAAAATGGGGGTATCGCATAGCGGCAATTGCTGGTGACTGTAACTCACTTCCCTTTGGGTTCGGAGGTTCGAGTCCTTCTACCCCCACTTTTTAAAATGGCCGGATGGTGAAATAGGTATACACGACAGACTTAAATGTTTTTCATGTATGATTTTTTTCTATCTTTGTTATATTTATTGGTATGAAAATTACCGATGAAGAAATTATAGAAGCCTGTAAATCTGAACTAACAATGGCTCGAGCCGCTAGTGTTTTGAAAATTCATTTCAACACTTTCAAAAAAAGAGCAATAAGATTGGGTGTATATAATCCAAATCAATCAGGTAAAGGAATCCATAAAAGACATAATGGTAATAAAATACCAACATGTGAAATTCTTGATGGACTACACCCCTACTATCAAACAAATAAGTTAAGGGAAAGATTGATTTCAGAAAATATCAAAGATAGAAAATGTGAAATTTGTCATATTGAAACTTGGATGGATCAACCACTAAGTTTTGAGTTGGATCATATTGATGGAGATAGAACTAACCATAAATTAGAAAATCTCAGAATCATTTGTCCAAATTGTCATTCACAAACTGAAACATACAGAGGAAAAAATACTTGAGTGCCTTTGGAGAAATCCTTAGAGTAGAACCTTTCAAATTCGGGGAAGCCTGTAAAATGGTAATCCCGAGCCAAGCCTCAGAAATGAGGAAGGTGTAGAGACTTGACGGAAGGTACCTAAATCCTTATGGATATGGTAAAGAGAAAGTCCAGACCACAAACAACGAGAGTTGACAGTGAAAACTGTAGATGGTAAGAAAATCTGTTGAACCGAAGGGTTCGTGCGGGTTCGATCCCCGCTCCGGCTACAAATTAAACATAATATAAAAAATGAAAGTAATCTTTATGGATCACGATGGAGTGATTTGTTTGGAATCTCAATGGGGTACTCGTTTTGAGAAAGAAGGAACCCTTAAAAGAGAAGGAACGATATGGGATGTACCCATCCTTAATCGGTTTGATGATTTCGACAAAAATTGTGTTCAATGTTTGAATGAAATTATCAGAGAAACCGATTGTGAAATTGTAATCTCTTCAGATTGGAGAACTTGGGCTACCCTTGAAGAGTTGGGTGAATATTACACCCATCACGGGATCATAAAAAAACCCATCGGATTTACACCATTTATAGATCGTAATGAAGTCCCTGATGAATATTCTTTTAGACCGGGTTTTGGCCATAATCAGATACGGGTTTTGGAGATCAAGAAGTGGTTAAAAGAACATCCTGAAGTTGAAAGTTGGGTAGCAATTGACGACATGCAGATGGGTGATGAAGTGTGGGGGTTACAAAACTTTGTACTCTCATCTGATTATTTACTTGGATTATGTAATGATCAGGTAAGAACACTTCTTTTGGAATATCTTAATCAAACGGAGGTGGTCCGTTGATTAAATCGGAAGGTTACCCAAGAGGCCGAAGGGGGCGGTTTGCTAAACCGCTAGGTCGGGGAACCGGCGCAAGGGTTCGAATCCCTTACCTTCCACAAAAGCGGTGGTATCTCAATTGGTAGAGTATCAGCCTTCCAAGCTGAATGTTGTGGGTTCGAGTCCCATTCGCCGCTCAAAAAATCTTATCAATATTTTGGAATTTGAAATATTTGTTGTATATTTGTATTGTTCTTTGAAATACGGTTGTTATTGTTTTTAATTTTCGCCTTGAAGTGTCTTACACAAACACGACACGGTCAACATGGGGGTGTAACTCAGTTGGTCAGAGTTCTTGGCTTATATCCAAGCGGTCGCAGGTTCAAGTCCTGCCGCCCCTACTAAAACTATAACAGTATCGGTTGGGTCAATTATCTTTAGTATTTAGACTGCGGCATTAGTTGAGATGGTAGTGTTTCTCCTCCAACCGATACTTTCTTTCTCCCTTAGCTCAGTTGGTTAGTAGCATCTGACTGTTAATCAGAGGGTCGCTGGTTCAAGTCCAGCAGGGAGAGCACATCGCGGAATAGAGCAGAGGAAGCTCGTTAGGCTCATAACCTAAAGGTCGGGGGTTCGAATCCCTCTTCCGCAACTAAGGTCTTAAAAAGGGCCCTTCCTCTCTGCGTGAAGGCTTGTTGGGCCCGGACCTTTTCTTTGTAAATAAAAAATCAATATATGCAACTTACAAACAGACAAATAGAATTCATAGAAGGAATTCTTACGGAGGAAATCTTGGAAGAAGATTTGGACACAATACATTCTTATGTTTATGATCGTCTATTAACAGAGAATGTAATAAGTTTCGATTCTGATGATGAATCAGACCACGAAACTTTGGACGAAATTTATGAGTCTTTAGTTTTTGAATACTTAACCAACAGAGTATAACATGAAAAAACCATTCCTAAATAAAATCACTTTTAATGACATTAGAGTTGTTTTTTTTCCAAAAGATTTTCATGAAAAGTATCGTTATTTAGGATCAGTACCTTGGAAATCGGAAAAAACTATGCTTCACGCATTGGTTATTGTGATGGATCACGAAGCAAAACCAAAATGGTGCCCCCGATGGTTCCTTCGTTTCTTGTATTTGTTCGGGTGTGATAATTCAATTGTTCGAGTTCGAAACCAATTCCTTTGTAATTTACATCATAAATTGACAAAGGGGATTAAGATTTTGGATTACAAAACCAAATGGACTCATTATGATTTGAGAATTTCACTATCTGCTCCTGAATATCTTTATGAGTTATCTCAAGCAATTGAGACATACACATATCAAGAGGGAGAACGAGAGGATCGAATGGAAAACCTTGGAGTTTGATAGTTCAAAATTAGTCCCTGATCAGGAATCGAAGACGTGGGTTGCCTCTAAATGCTCCCACCCAAATCGTAGGTTGGCACAGTTTTGTAAGTTTCTGGGGGTATTCCAAAAAACTTACTTTATAGTCAGGGAGCGTAATGAGGCGTGGTTGCCGAGTCCTATATGGTTGCTTTAAGGTTCGAATCCTGTCCTGACTACTGATTAGGTTTGTCCGTGGGCACGGTCTGATGGGGAAACCTTGCAGACTTCCTGAATCAAAATCCGTGATGAGGTCCCTCTCTCACACGGGGTAATGGGGGAAAAAACGGTCATTAATTTATCGGGATGTTCGGGAGCCAGGTTACCCGGCCTGCTTTGGGAGCAGGACAATTTCGTAGGTTCGAATCCTACCATCCCGACTCTAAGGAAAAGTTCTTTGATTTAAAAACAATTAACAACATGATTACACAAATTTTATTTTTTGTTGGGGGTGTCCTTCTGTCAGGTCTTATCGGTCTGGTGGTATGGATGGTTTCAGTGAATAAAAAAATCAATAATCTACAATCAGAAGTAGATGATCACAACACTGTGATTGATGAGATCTTCGATCAATTGAACGAAAGAGATCGAAATAAAGGCGAACAATTGGATCAAATTAATCGGAGGGTAGATACCGATATTGAAAATATCTACCGTGAGTTGGACAGTAAATTAGATAAGTTGGAGTATCGTCTTACCAAACAATCTTCAACTAATCAATAAAAAATAAACCACAAAGAACTTTTCCTTTTTTTTCACAAAATATTTCGATATATTTAGTTTAACTATACGTGAGCTCGCGTACGCGTCAGTAACTCAATTGGTAGAGTGTCGGCCTCCAAAACCGAAAGTTGTAGGTTCAAGTCCTACCTGACGTGCTTTTTTCATCCATAAATTTGGATGGTATTAAATTAATCCTTATATTTGTATTCTTAAAATGCTCGGTTGGTCTAGTGGTATAGGACGCTTCCCTTTCACGGAAGAAATCACGGGTTCGAATCCCGTACCGAGTACAACATAGTCTGTTAGTTCAGTTGGTTAGAAAGTCGCCCTGTCACGGCGAAGGTCACGGGTTCGAGTCCAGTACAGACTGCATTTGGTTTTTCGGTAATTCTAAAGTATATTTGCAATTATGAAAGCAACTCTAAAATTCGATATGTCAGATCCTGATGATGTCATGGCGCATAAAAGGTGTGTCAAGTCCGACGATATGGCTCATGCTCTTTTTCAAATCAGCGGTCTTATCAAAAAATCTGAATGGTTTTTGGATCAAAATCCTGATAAAGACGCTGCAGATATGATTGATTTCTTTGCAGAGTCCATATCGAATATCTTGGAAGAAAAACAAATTACCGAAGTGGTATATAATGTGAATTGATTTATTTTTGACCTCTTAGCTCAGTTGGTAGAGCAATACACTTTTAATGTATGGGCCGCGCGTTCGAGCCGCGCAGGGGTCACAATTTCAAATAAACAAAATGAACAGTTACAGAATTGAAGTTTATGGTTGGGAATCAGTATTCCACACTTATCAGATTACTAACGAAGATGTACAAGTTGTTAAACGAATTTTGAAAGATAATAACACACAAGATCTTTCGGACGTTTGGGAGGATATTGAGTCCGAGTTGGATCTTGTTGGAAAAGAACAGTTATCAATCTGTCGCCCGAACCTCAATTTGGAAAGATTATCATTTATCGTTTTTGACGCCGATGGTGAGGAGGATAATTATTTTTTTGGGGAAGATATCCTCGAACACACAGATATTGATCCAAATTATTCAAGTGATCATGACTACCATGTGGTCGAACCGAAGGAAATCGATGGTGCCGTTATTATCGTTCATGAAGAAAATAAAGGAGGTCTTTTTGAGTTCTATGTCGAATCAGAAGAAACTCCTCAAGCTGAAGATTTCTCATATTCATATGGGTTCATCGAAAATGATTTATTTGAGGTTGATTTTGTTTCCGAAATTTTCTTCAAGGGAAAACTTTGTAAACCCGAAGAATTTCTTGACAACGATGGGAAGTCTCGAAATGTTTATATGTTTTGAATTTGACTAACCAATTTTTTGACTTATTTTTGAAATCACAACTGTTTAAAAAATCATGATTGAAAATAGAACTCCATATGTGGGTGAGGTGAAACTACGATTTCAAAAATCACCACATTATCTTGGGAAAAGTTTATTCAACAAGGTCCATTTGGATCTTGGGTTTACAAAACTTGTAAGCCGAGTTTTTCCTTATAAAGACACAAGAGGTTGGATCCCTGATCAAGACAAGATTTACAAAATCAACCGATTTACGGGTGGTCACATTCGAAAACATGAATGGGAGCATATGGGTCAGAAATTTTCATTGGACAATTCTTTCATCTCAAAAGATGGAACTTTCATCGGTGATTTAATGAAAGGATGGTGGTATTATAAAAACAATCTGAAAGTTTGTGATGACCATCCGATTGGAGTTGCAATCAAATATGATAATATTGAAAATACCACCGCTTATAACACCTATAAGTATGGAAAGGCAAATATTGTCGGATATTTCGGTTTTACAAATTCATCTCAATGTTTGTTCAAGATTGGTGATAGAATCTATGATCCTGAATACTATCCAAGAGAAGAAGATTATTCCGTTAATGAGTGGTCATCTTACCAATTCAAATATCTTAAAATTTTGGAAAGTGATTCGAATAAAGAAATGGTTCAAAAAGAAGGTATTCGATATGTAATTCCTTTTACAAGATTGGGGCGTAAAACGATTAAGAATCCGGATGATGCAAAACAATCAGCAATCAACTTTTCTATGAATCAGATTTTTTGATGATTACAACTGCGGGAAATATTCTTGTTCAAGATATCAGAATTGGTGACATTCATTATGAATTTCACGATGGGTTTGGTGTTAAGTGTCAAGTAATCAACATGCCAATTAAGGATCAAGATAATAATTGGACATGGGAATCAAAAAATCTTAAATCAGGAAGAATTATTCATTTTTTTGTGAATGAAAATCATCCACAATTTGCACCAAAGCTTTATGATTATGAAGCACATGAAGTGAAAGAATGGATATGAAAACAATATTAAGGAGAATTAAGGTTTGGTGGTGGAAATGTCATCGTGACCATTATTGGGATAAAGTTAATAAAAATTGGAAATGAAAGATTATAGTTTATATTATTCGATTTATGATTCTTTGTCAAAAGATCATAAAAAATATGATAGATATTATCATAAACTTATTGAAGATGTGAGTGATGATCAAAATTCCAACAAAGATTGAAATTAAAGAATCACCTGGAAAAGGGTTGGGTGTATTTGCGATTGAAGATATAGAAGAGGGTGAAATTATTGAAGAATGTTTATTTTTGACCTTACCTTTTGAAAAAGGTGAGGTCTCTTCGTTATTTATTGACTATAGATTCAATTATCCTCAATCAGGTGAATGGACCGAACAAGTTTTGGTTACAGGGTATGGAAACTATTACAATCATTCAAACCAAGCAAATGCTTATTGGAAAGATCATCCACATATAAGAGCGTTTCAATTTATATCCAATCGAAAAATTTTAAAGGGAGAAGAAATTTATGTGTATTATGGTGATGATGGTTATTGGGGGGACGGAAGAACTCATGTAAATATTCTCTAATTTCCAATTTCATTTATATTTATAAACGAGAAAATCTCTTTTATTCAAATGAAAATTAATGGTGTAACAATTACTGGTCAAGCAGGAACTTCGGGATCTAGTGGTACATCCGGATCCAGTGGAACATCAGGGACCTCAGGTGTTGATGGAGGATCGTCTAATTTATTTGAATATTCTGCGAAAACTACATCACAGTCGGGAAGTCCAGGTAGTGGATTTGTGCTTTGGAATAATAGTACTCAAACCGGGTCAACAAGTATAAGTGTCGATCACATAAATAGCGCCGGTGATGATATAGATATCATTTTAGGTTTAGTTGCAATAAATTCAAAAATAGTGTTTCAAGATATGTCCAATTCTGATAATTATCAGACTTGGACTGTAACTGGCACACCAATCAACACACCTAACGATTACTATACTTATCCTGTAACTTTATCTGCGTCGGCAGGGACTGGAAGTGCCGGATTTACAAACAATCAACTATTGATTGTTTATCTTCAAGCACCAGCTGGAACTTCAGGAACTTCGGGATCTTCAGGTATAAATGCGTTCCCTGTTGTTACATACACGGCAACTACGGTAGTATTAGGAACAGGGGACGCGAGTGAGTACTTGAGAATGAATAACGCCAATCCTATTACAGCCTCGATTCCACCACAATCTGCGGTGACTTGGGCTGCCGACACAGAAATTGTTATTGAACAAGTCGCTGCAGGAAAAGTTACAATAAGCGGAGGTACTGGTGTTACATTAAATTATAACTCAACGAGTCCATCAACCGCCGATCAATACGCAGTTATCGGATTGAAAAGGGTTGCAGAAAATACTTGGACATTATTTGGAGATTTAACACAATGAAAACATTTTTTTATTATACAGATACTGGTAATTGGGGTCCGTTTAGAAACGGACGCTATATGGTAGATGGAAAACCAGGTGAATTACCTGATAATATTGTCGAAATAGAATATGTTGAAGAATCTTATCCGAACTATGATTTCGACACTCAAATTGTTGAAAGATCGGAAGAATTGGACTTGAACCAAAAGAAATATTTTGTTAGATACACAATAAGAGATTTAACTCGAGAGGAGATTGAAGATAGAAAACCAAAGTTTGGTGAATGTAGCCCAAGACAATTCCGTTTAGGTTTACTTGATTTTGGAATCGATCCTGATTCAATTACAAATATGATACAACAAATTCCCGATGAAAATGAACGAAAAAGAGTATTAATTACTTGGGAATATGCAGTATTAATTGAAAAAAATAATCCTCTAATTTTACAGTTTGCACAAATACTAGGTTTTTCATCTTCTGATGTTGATGAAATATTTAGATTAGCAAATCTATACGAATAAAAAAATGCCAAAGACATTTTTCGCAGCAATTCCAAAATTAGGTCCGGTTCCTCCTGTATTCACAAGCTTTACTATTGGAAATGGACACGCACAGGGTATAAAAAATAATTCTACAAATTGGAGTTGGGGTTCTAATGCTTATGGTCAGGTAGGTACAAGCAATACCACGGATTATTGGTCGCCTACCACTCCATCAGGTGGATTAGTCTTTGTGGATGTAGCAGCTAGCACCAATCTCAGTTTTGGTGTTACTTCTGGAGGTACAGGATATGCTTGGGGACTTGGGGGTAGTGGAGAGTTGGGTATTAATTCCGTTACATCAAGACAAACCCCTACTGCAATTTGTGGGGGTATAGTCTTTAGACGTATCAGAGGCGGAGGTGGAACATTTACTATAGGACTATCAACAACGGGACAAGCCTACGGATGGGGAATTGCATTAGAAGGTAGGTTGGGTAATAATTCAACAGTTCAAACGTCAACACCTGTTGCGGTGTGTGGAGGATTAAATTTATGTCAAATAGGTGTTGGTAATAATCATACTTTAGCATTAACATCTACAGGTGTTGCTTATGCTTGGGGTAATAATTCTCAAGGAAGACTCGGAGATAATTCAATTACAAACAGAAGTACCCCTGTTGCAGTTTGTGGAGGTTTTAATTTTTGTTTTGTCGATGCTGCCAATTCTTCTTATGGTATAACTTCAACGGGTGTGCTTTATGCTTGGGGGGATAACGGTAATGGAGTTTTGGGAAATAATTCAACAATATCACAAAGAACTCCCGTTGCGGTTTGTGGGGGATTGACTTGGAGTATGGTAAGTTCTTATAATGGTGGAGTAATTGGACTAACAACCGGAGGTCAGATCTACACTTGGGGTGTCAACTTAGGTGGTTTTTTGGGTATTGGAGATGTAAATCCAGGTGGCCTCAGATCAACTCCCGCTGCAGTATGTCCGACTTTGACATTCAGAACTATAGCCGTAGGTAAAGTAAATATAGGCCCAGGACCTGCCGTTTTAGCAGTAACTAATGACAATAAAGTTTATGCGTGGGGTGGTACTTTTGGATATTTATCGGGAGTACCACTCGATTCAAGAACACCATTTAGTTTGGAAACTGGATATACTTTTTGTAAAGTTTCTGCTTTTAATGGTACCACAGTACTTTATACAGATTCAAATGGTATTACATATTCAACCGGTAGCAACACTAACTTCGCAAGAGGTGATGGAACGGCAGGAGGGCGAGTTCCAACACCCATAGGACAATTATTAGGAGGACAATCCTTTACTGAAATTGCGGGTGGTGTGAGTCATGGGTGTGGTATAAATTTTTCAAAGGTTGCTTATTGTTGGGGAAATAACGCATCGGGACAAGTAGGGGATAGATCGGTAACAAATAAATCTACACCCGTCGCCGTTTGTGGTGGATTAAGTTTTAATAAAATAGCATGTGGTACAAACAATACTTATGCTACCACAACAACAGGTGTTGGATATGCGTGGGGAAACGGAGCAACTGGTGCTTTAGGAAACAATACGATTGTTGCTCAATCAACACCTGTTGCAATTTGTGGGGGACTCACTCTGTGTCAAGTAAGTGCTGGTACTAATTTTGGATGTGCAATAAATAGTACAGGTTCTGCCTATTGTTGGGGTGTAAATACTAATGGTAATTTGGGCGATAATTCTGTAGTTGCGAAATCAACACCTGTTTTAGTTTCAGGGGGACTTACGTGGGGTGTTATTTCATGTGGGCCTAATCAAACCGCAGCCTTAACCACGACAGGAGTTGGTTATGCTTGGGGATTGGCGAGTTCAGGTCAACTTGGCATAAATTTAGTAGCAAATAGATCTACACCCACCGCAATTTGTGGTGGTCATACTTTTTGTAGGATTTCTCAAGGATCAATTCATGCCTGTGCACTAACCAATTTGGGAGTTGCTTATTGTTGGGGGTCGAATAGTACCACTGGAGCAATTGGTGATAATACCCTTACTAATTATTCGACACCTAGAGCCGTCTGTGGTGGTCACACTTTCTGTGCGATTTCCGTCGGAGCAAGTAATACAGTGGCAATAACAAATACTGGCCAAGTATATCATTGGGGATCAAACACCTCTTATCAATTTGGAATGTTAAATTACAACCCAATAACACCCAACTTAATATCTAATATTTAACTTTACAAACAATTTTATTTTTGATATTTTTTTACCAAAAATACAAATTATGGTCAGTAAAAATTTAGTTTTGGTTTATTCAAAAAATAAAAAAGTATTGGATTTAACCTACGAATCTATCAAAAATTATTCTGAAAAAATAGGTTCTGATTTACAAATAGTGGAAAGTAAAAATGATTGGGATAAACTTTCCGTTATAAATTTTTTTAAAGACTATCATAGGATCTTGCTTTTAAATGACAATCTAATAATTAGACAAGACACACCAAACCTATTTGAGTTGGTTTCAAAAAATGAGTTAGGGTCATTTGATGAGGGTCGATATATTTCGAGATTTGATCAAATTAGATCTGCGTTTAATGACTATTCTTATGAATGGGATAAATGGGATTCGAAATATTATAACACAGGGGTTTTGGTTTTATCTAGAACTCACAAACATCTATTCGAAAAACCAAACTTTTTAGGGTCTGACTTTGAAGCGTATTTTAATCTTAACATCATAAAAAACAAAGTTAAAATTCACGACATAAGTTATAAATTTAATAGAACTCATTTTACTGATGAAAAGATTGGAATAACTCGTCATGATTCTTATATTATTCATTATCAAGATGCCCCTGATGATTTCATTTATAAACATATAAATGAAGATCTCAATAGATGGGAGACAGACTTTCCTCACTACAATTATAAAAGAAATATTGTAATCAGAGTGAGTGCGGGGATGGGTGATCAATTGTGTTCAGAACCGGCGATTAGATATACAACCGAATTATATCCCGATGCTAATTTCTATGTTTTAACTCATTTTCCAAGATTATTCAAACATTTAAACTTAAAAGTTATGACATACGATGAATGGAAAGGTTTAGATGAAAGTGTATTTGTTATGCACACATGTCCTGACGATGAAGTAAGTCAACATGGAATGTCCCATGTACTTTTTCACCCCACTGACTTTGCAAGTATGTCTATGATCAAACGAACTATTCCGAACAATCAAAAAACAATTCAATTATCTATAGATCCTGATGATACTATGAATATTCTAAATATTTTTTCAGGAAAAGATCCTCAAAAACCTACGATTGTGGTTCATGCTGGAAAATGGTGGCCGTCTAAAACTCTACCTCAGGAATGGTGGCAAGAAGTGGTTGATAAATTATCAGAAAAACTTACCGTGGTTTTGGTTGGGAAGACTATGGATGAAAAACAAGGATTTGTCCCAATTGAATGTCCTGATAATGGATATGATTTAAGAGATATGACTTCATTGGGTGAGCTTTTTTCACTAATTTCTTTATCGAAAGTTCTTTTGACGAACGATTCTTCACCACTACATATTGCAGGTGCTTTTGATAATTGGATTGTAACGATTCCGACCTGTAAACACCCTGATCATATCTTACCATTTAGGAATGGTACTCAATATTACAAAACAAAAGCTTTATATAAGAAACTTTTGTTAGATGACTTAGAGATCCGTCATACTGAAATAAAAACTGACACAATCGATACAGTTCCACCTGGGAAAACATTATACGATTATATACCCGAAGTTGATGAAGTTGTAAAAGAAATTTTTGAAATCTATGATTCAAAAGACTGAAGTAACGGTATTGGTTACAACTTGTGATCGGTACGATACTACTCTTCCTTTATGTTTGATGTCAATTATCAGTCAAACTTACAAACCTCACAGAATTGTTTTGGTTGATGATAATAAGGAGAAGAAATTTTATGAGTATGAAATATTGAGGAACATTCTTCTATTGTGTAAGCATAAAGATATTAAATTCGATTATTTTCATGGACCGTCCAAAGGTTGTGTATACGCTCTCGATCTTGGATTAAGTAAAATCAAATCAGGTTGGGTTATGAAAGTTGATGATGATAATGTCTTGAATCCCGATGTTTTGGAAATTTACGTTAATAATATATCCGACAATGTTGGAGCGATTGGTGGATTGATTTTGGATTCAAAATCTCATTTGGTTGAGGAAGTCGAACAAGACGTGTATAATAAAGTTTCACAAATATTCTCGAAATGGAATATCCAAATGGTTAAAAATCAATCAGATAAAATTAAACCAGTTGAACATATATACTCAAACTATTTTTTCAATGTAGAGTTGGGGATAAAACAAACCTTGGAGTTGGCACCTAGTTGTCATAGAGAAGATACAATGTTTACACATCAGATCTTCAGAAAAGGATATGATTTGATCGTGATACCACAAAGTGTGACTTATCATCTAAACTATGATGATAAAACGGGTGATAATCGGTATTCAAAGGCAAACTTCAACAAAAATGAATTTTTCTTTATAGAAAAGTTGAAGGAATGGGATATTGTTCCAAAGGAGATTGAAATTATCGAAGAAAAAGATAGATATATAACTACTGTAGCAGAAATCGGTGGTGAGCAAGCTTACATAGTTATGGAAAAATAAATCACTCAAAGTTTGGTTTATTGAGAATTAATATATATCTTTGTGGTGTTCTTTGAATGAGAAAATAAATCGATTGGTTTACCAATGTAACTGAACCCTAGTAAGATGATTATATATCCTCTGAACGGTAGTAAAAGGGGTAAATCAACACCAAACCTGACGAGGATATTTGGTGAGACTTACTATAGGGGGAGACGAACCTCCAAAAATTGCCAGTGTCGCATAGTGGCCGATTGCACCTGATTTGTAATCAGGATCCGTAAGGACTCGGGGGTTCGAATCCCTCTACTGGCTCTTGTTTAAACCTTGCCGGTGTGGTGGAATGGTAGACACATATGCCTTAGGAGCATACGCCAAAAGCGTGTAGGTTCGAGTCCTATCGCCGGTACAAATAAAAAAAATATGTGGAACGGAGAATATGAAGATTAAAAAAGGGACCGTTTCCGATCCCTTCTAAACCAAGGTTTTATCTCCTTTTTATTGATTGGTTTATGATGTGAGGTGATTAGTCTCACAGCACGGTTTAAGATAGTAATTTACCTTTTAAATCCTCAAAAGTTTTCTCTGTATTTCTCATCAACTCACCATATTGAGGACATATTTTATTTGTGAGTTGTTTTTTAATTTTCATCTTCATTTCATCTTTTTTGAGATTGTCAATTATCTCTTGTTTAATAACATTCTCAATCTCGTTTGGAACTCCAACCACATCGAAATTATCATCGACCATTCCTTCTATCAATGAAGTGTAAATAAGATCAACTACTTTATCACAATCGGAAAATAAGGTTGGAACTTCGTCATTCTTTAATTTATCAATCCCTTTTTCAATGCTCTTGTTGAAAAGATCACCTTCATTTGGTAGTTTTCTCATCAACCAATTTTTGTAAGAATCTTTTAGTTTTGGTATTGCGTTTTCGTCGTCTTGATATAAGGCGTTTATCAATTCGAATAATCCTTCTTTGATTAAGGATTCACTATAATTCTGTTTGTTGAGGTAACTTACTTCTGAAAGTATTGATTGAACTGATACAGATTCCGAAATGATCTTAAATCGTGTTGAGATAATTTCCTTATCCAACTTTCTTTTTTGATATTCTTCTTTGAGTATTTTTTTCATATTTGATCTATTTTCTTTGATCGATTTTACTCTGTTTAACATTCCCAACATATCCACTTCACTCATGGATTTTAATTTTTCCATTGTAAATTGAGATTGATTCATGCCTTCATCACCCTCTTTTCTATCCTTAATGAGAGCTAAATCATCTGCCTTATAAGAACCTAAATAGACCTTATCCTCTTTAGTCTTGTAAAATCTAACACCATCTATTTCTTTATAAAATGAATCTGAAGTGACACCCCAAACTTTATCCATTTTCTTACGAGTCGGTTCATCTAACAATTTTAAATTTACATCTTCCGCAAAAGAATCAATACCTGTATCATTATCCTGTGGAATTTCTGGCGAGTCTGGCTCTGTCGGGGTTGGTGAGGTTCGTCCCACTTTTTTACACCAAGTATACCCATCACTAGAAGTTAGACATTCATAATCATTTTCCGTATCATTTGCCGCAATAGTTTGTGGAACATTGTAATCTTTTGTTTTAAGAGTGGCTTGATCGAAGCTAGACCTATTCGTGGATTTTATTGGCATTTCAATTATTTATTCTTTAATTATTTCGTTGTTGTCAGCAGCGTCAGACAAATCCTCAATAGTAACTGTTTTTAATGTACTATAGGGTGCATTCGATTCTAATACTTGAAGAGATTTTCCATTACCAGATATTTGAATCATACATTTTTGATCATTCCAAGTTCCCGAATCGGTGTTTTCACAATAATTCTTTACCTTTTCAACCCAACTCAGGAGATCGACTTTTATTTCTTGTAAATTATCATCTTCGAACTTCACATAACCCAAGGAAGCCGCTGACTCTACAGCCTTACTAGCCTCTTCAGCTTGTCCCTGAAGGAATGGAATCCCAAGTTTTGCCAGTGTCCAAAGTAACCCAAAAGTTCCTGATGTAAAACCTATGACTATCGTAGTTTGTTGTTTGAGTGTCAAACTATTCCACCAACCCAAAATACCAGGATCTTCTATCATTTTTTTAAATGTTTCATCACCACCACCTGTACGGATCAATTCTCTAAATTTTGTCTCAGCCTCATCTACGGTTTTTGCATAATTCGCAGCGTCAGGATGAGTTAAAGCTCTATATATTTTAGTACCAGTAAATGATTCTAATCCAACAAGCCTACCTAAAATATTATTTAACCATTTTACAGTAGTCACAGGAAGATCTCTTTTTCCTAATTTTTCTCTAACTAAATTTATTACTTCATCTTTACTTTGATTGAATTCATTTGCTAAGTTATTTGAAAATCTCATTTGAAGATTTTTTAACTCTTTCTGTATAAATGATCTTAATTCATCAATATTTTTATAACTACCTGAAAATCTTGTCTGAAGATGTCTTTTTACATTCGGAGATGCATCACCAAATTTCTCATTGATAAAATCATCTATATTTCTATTATTGTTTGCTATTTCGTCGATAATCTTTTCTCCGTTTGGGGATATATTATTCAACAAACTTGCAAACATCTCATCGAAACTTGAAGCTCTGTTACCGGAATACGCTTGATTATAATATCTGAACAAATAGTCTGTAACAATAGGATCAAATAAATTGTTACTTTGAATCGCATTTTTTAAAGCCGCCTTCTCAGCCGGAAGTAAAGATGTAATACCCTGAGTTTGTATTCTTTTTAATAAACCTTCTATATTTACATCAATCCCTTTTAAATTGTCCAAATTTCTTGACACCGCCGTAATTAAATCATCAATCAAAGTTCCCACGGATTCCGTTATAATAAATTTTGAAACACCCATCATTTCCTGAATTCTATGAATTTCGGATATTAGTTCCTTATTTTTCATTTTTCTTTTTTTTACTATAAATACTTTTATTCAGGAAAAACAACCCAAGTGAAACCTTCATTTTTGGATGGTATAAATTCTTGATGTTTCACACCCGACTCTATTTTAGCCCATAACTCTTCATTTTTTTTGACATAATCTTGGGGTTCATTGAAATAATATAATTTTACGGCACCACTTGGTATACTATCCCTGAAAACTTCTTTATTAATTCCAAGGTCTTCATAACCTGAAGGTCCTGCTGCTAAAGCAACTGCTGTTTCTTTTTTTGGATCAGGTAATTCTAAAATTTCAGGGACAATAGACGATATAATATCCACAGATTGTGGGTTATTTATCAAACTTACGGATATTTGTAGTTGTGTTTCTAAGTTACTGGATTGTAACAACTGTTGAATACGATCCATTTTTGATTTTTCTAGATCGTTTCCCATAACCATACGATAAAGAACTTGAATCATTATTAACATACCGGTCAACCCTAGTTCTTTTCCTGATGGACTTTTCAAGAAACTAACTGCAACTTGTTTAGCTTCATCCAAACTTGATGTACGTTCTAATAAAGTTTTGATTAATTTTTTTGGATCATTTACAAGTGATTTTATTTCACTTATCAATCTACCATAATTTACCTCATCAAATTCAGTTAATTGTCTTAATACTTTAGCCTCTTCATCAGATAAAGATCTCCAAAATGATAAAATTTCAGAATCCGTCGATGCTTTTGTTAAACCAGAACGGGCATACTTTTGTGCTGTAGATTGTAAAACTTCATCACTAACACCTGCAAATGTTTTTGATAATTTTAAAAGTGGTAGGAGTGAGAAACCTATTTCAAATGCTGCCATACCAGGATCTCCTTTTTCAACCGCCCTCCACGCTAATAAACCACCCATACCTAACTCTACCGCTATTTCGCCAGCTATCGCCCAAGCAGCACCTCCTGTCATACCTCCAGCAACCGCAAATCCTATAGCACCAACCACCTGAATTGTTGTACCCCACTCATCTACGAATTTACTAAAATCTGATCTTAAATCAGATTTTCGATCAGGTATATATTGTTTACCTTGATTATCAAAATATCCTTTCCTTCTTAATTTGACCGTATAATTAGTGGCCCCATAAGCACCTGATACACCAGATTTTGGTTTGGTATCAACGTAAAGCTCGAATCTCAAATTATATATACTACCATCTGGTTTGTTTATTCTATATATTGACCCTGGTGGGATCAAATATTTGGACATGTATTCTGTTCTTTCTAACTCAGTTAGTTTTGTCATAAAGTATGAAATCCATTGCCTAAATAAGTTTGGATTTTTATTTTTGGAATATTTTAAAACATCCTCTCGAAATTTTGGATCTCCACCTTGAAATTTATATTCAAAATCTTTAAAAGAAGTGGGGTTAATGAAACCAACCCTTGATCCGACTGGTACACCTATTATAGTGGGAGTTGGTTGAAGGGAGGTTCTACCATCTTCGAGTCCAACATACCAACAAAAATTTTTCCAATCGTACTCGGTATTTAATCCGGGGCAAACTGATTTCTTTGTGTCACATCCTTTAGCGGGTACAAAGTTATCACATGGATCTTTTTTTTCTGTTTTGGAATTAGAGGTTGGTCTAATACCTGAAGCTTGAAAACCAACGTTATCGATATACCTATCTGCAGCCGTCTGTTCTAAGATAGTTTTGTTGGAGTCATACTTACTTAAGTAAATAATTTTTTGAATTTCATCCATAGTTCGATAAGAATACCTTTAGATAAATATCGAATTTCTTCTCTTTTTTCTGTATTTGCATCAATAATTTCCGGTTTAGGTAGATAAAAAAAATCAGATTCTAAAATTTGTTCCACAATTTTCTTAATTTTAACGTTAATAATCTGATCTTCTCCATATGATTTATTGTCTTCTGTGTAAAAAATCAACACATCCAAAACTTTCTCAACCTCTGAAACAATTTTATACTCTTTGGTGCTAATAATTTGTATTTGATCTCCAACCTTCGGATTGCAAAACTCTTTCAAGCATTCATTATTCATGAATCAAAGATAATAAATTTTACCCATTTAACAAAATATTTTATTAACCAAATTGATCTTTTCCCCTCTTAAATGCATCCTCCACTATCGTAACTATTTGGTTCTGAACATCTGAATTTCTTAATAGATCAACCATATTTCCGTTTCTATCGGTTACAGAAATCGTTCCAGAAACATTAACATTAATATCCTTCATGGACATTGTTTGTTCTATTTTCTGTACAGTTGTTGAAACATTGTTGTAGATGTTCTCCAACACAGACGATTGTTTTTCAATAATCGATGGTAGATTATTAACTGGTTCATAAGACTGTGACTTTTGGTCCATCAAACCTGAACCCCCAATTATTAAATCATCTTTTCCAAACTTGATAATATCTTCACCTGGTCTAAGTATGAAGTCATCGGCCAGTTCAACTCTTCCTGTCCCCAAAGTTTCTGTGGTAACCTCGGATCTATCTGTTTCCAATGTATCGGTATTTACCTCGGCCCTACCCGTAGTTAAACTCTCGGCATCTAATTTAATTCCGGCAATTGCTTCATAAGCGTCTTTTAAAGATTGAACAAATTGATCCACAGCTTCTGATCCTAATCCCATCCTTTCGGCAAACGCCTTTGCATCCTCTATCAACAGTTCCGAAGTATCTTTCAATAATCCTCTTACCTCCTCATCTTCAACTTTTCCGTCTTTAAAGATTTCACCAATATTGTCGGCTGTCATTTGGAAAGTTTCTTTCACATCAACGACGCTCTCCTTTAATCCTTGAATAACATCTTGAATTGGTTGTGTATCAAACGCACCTGCTCCCAATTTAATTAAAGCCTCCTTGCTTGTGAGTTTGTCAATTGATTCGGTCAAGGAAACCATCTGTCTGGTGTTTTCTCTCAACACATCTTCAGGGTCCATAGCGTCCATTTCCTGTTGTTTCCTTAAATCATCCATCGCCGCCTTGATTCCCTCTTCGTCAGTCAACTTGATTTCTCTTGTTTCACCACCTTCTTTTAATTTTACAACCATCTCTCCCTTTTCATTAATCTCACTCATTGTGGCAATAAATTGTTTGTCTTCGTCTGACATACCAGCAAGTCCACTAAATTCAATCTCATCAAGGGCCATCATTTGTTTTCTTGAATTCAAAGCCGCGGTGGTAAGTTGTTCAAATGAAACACCCATGACTTTTGCTTGTTGTCTTAACCTTTCCCTTGCATAGGTTGGAATCTCGAGTTGCCCTGTTTCTTCGTTTACAGTTGCCGCAGCACTTGCCAAATCAACCAGTGAGTCTTGAATCGCACCAACATCATTCAAACTATTGAACATCAATGCAAATGGATCACCAAGTTCTCCAATATCACCACCTAACATTGCAAGTTCCGCCGCCATTTCAACAGCTCGTTCAGGGCCACCATCTAAAATACCATCCGCAATATTCACCGCTTGTTGAATATCAAATCTTAAGGCTTGAGCCTTTGCAACCATTTTTGCTAATCCATTGATTCCTTTATCGAAACCATATTGATTAACCAATTTGATATTGTCTCCAATATTTTTAATAAAAGTATTAACATTCAATCCGAGACGTTGAGCTTCGACTGCCATTTTTTCAATATTCCCAATTGCTGTCAATGTTCCCATTCCCAAATCAGACATTTGGGCAATCATAGAACCCATTTCAGAAGCGGCAATGCCTGTTGCTTCAGACAAAACCAACATCCTTTCACCCTCTTCTGCAGTCAACATTAACATTGTACCAAGTTCACCATTGAACCCTTGGAATGTGTCCAAAATGTCTTGAGTACTAACATCAAGATCAAAAACTGCACTGTTAATATCAATAAAAGTACTTTGTATTGCATCGGAAAAACCCCTAACTTGACCAAAACCTGAAACTAAGTCAGTAACTTGGTCATCAATTTCCATTAAAGTTTTTGTGAAAAGAAATGATAAAGCCCTAGCAGCACCGATTTCATTAGCTAGTTTTAGAAATCCTGAACCTAAAATAGCAACACCTTTAGAGGCGCCGTCTAATATCTCCGAAAGATCACCAGCACCCGAAATAATATCTCCTAATTTATCTTTAACACCACCTAAAGTAGTGTTTAATTCTCCTGCGGAGTTAGCGCCAGATTGTATCGCTTCTCCAAGTTCATCTAATACTGCCATTAATATAGACTATTTGCCTTACCTCTTGTTAATCCTGATTCCCATTTGTATTTGGGATCGTTCATATATGTCTTTCCTAAAGTTCTACCACTTGACCACACAGGAACAGATGGCGCACCCCCTCCTGTACTTGTGGATGTAGTATCCTCTTGTTCCCCTAATTCTTCAGTAGTTTCAGTATCACCACTAAATTCTACTTCCTCAAGGTCCATTAATTCTTTAATTCTCGAAATTTCTTCTCTTAAAATTTTCATCTTACCAGATAAATACCTATATTTGTAGATTATGAAAAAGATCCTACTTCCTTTGGTTGTTCTTTTCTCAGGTTGCTTGGTCTATGAACAACCAACCTATCCGGTTTTAGATGGAACTTATGAGCTAACTGAAATCTATGTTTCTGAAACTGACCTTACTTATTCTGAAGCGGTGGATTCTTATTCAGATCTTTCATTGATTTATCCCAACCCTGTTGGTCCATTGGATTCAATGAAAGTTCATAAAACTAAAATTCATTTGAGTGGTAATAGGTTACACATCGGTTATTATGTTCAAGGGGGACAACCAAAATGGAGGTATGTATATGATTTCACACTTATGCAAGATATTCTCACAGGTGGGTGGGATTACATGGAGGTGGATTATGTAACTGACAGTGGAAGGTTGGTTAGGGATTATAAGGTTGAATCCAAAAGTTTGGAAAAACTAAGAATCAAGTGTTCGCCACAGTTCGATTCAAATACACACTACACTTACTGGTTGTCTTTTGATCGAATCGGACCTTAATCGTTCAAAATATCCCTAATTCTTTGGAGATTTTGGAGGAATTTCTCTGGGTTATTTTTCGCCCATTCCTTTATGGAATCCGGTAATTCCTCCTCCTTTATTATTATCTCTATTTTTTTTCTGCTTAAACTCTCTGATAAGGTGTCGTCATTTTGAAGTACGTCACCAAAAATCTGTAATAGATGTCTTTTTAGTTTGGGTAGGTGTGCAATGAAAGTTACTTCGTATCCGTTCTCATCGGCCCATAGTTTTAATTTATGGGTGTCCAAACGATCTTTTTCTTCCAAACCCACAGAATTCCTCAACCTTTCAGGTTTTGTTTCGATTCTGATAATTTTGAGAGATGGAGTAATGTAAATTTCAATCGTATTTGTCTCCAAACCCATAAATCTCTCCTTACGGAGAGTTATTTTGGCAATCAAATTTTTAAATTGTTCCAGGAAGTTTTCCATACTGATAAATATCAGAAAAATGTTTTTTCTGGTAATTGATCAGGGTTTACGGTATAATATTCATTTAAAAATGAAATAATTTCATCCTCATCAAAAATGATCAAATAATCATCATCATTGTCATTAAAATCATCCGCATATTCTTCAGATTCAAACACAAAATCCTCAATTTGATCTTTAATCTCTATTCCATAATCTTCCAAGACATCAAAATCAAAAGTCGCAACACGACTTTCATCTTCACCATCAACGGTCAATCTGAATGTTATTTCAACATTTTTTAGTTGCTCACTGACCTCGTAATGGTAAATTTCTAAAATTTCCATTTGAATAATTAAAATCTTATTTATTTTATATAAAAGAAATATCTATTTTTTTACGAAAAACTGATTTTCACCTATAATATCTAATAAAATATTACAAAATGACAATAAAAGACACAAATATGACCAATGTTTTTCTCATTAAAGAGAACATTTTTGAAGATGAAAGGGGGAGATTTTTAAGGATTTGGGATGAAATTACTTATTCAGATAAAAAAATGATAATTAATTCACCACAAAACACGGATGAATCATTAATACAAACATATTTTGTCCAAGATAATATTTCATACTCTAAGAAAGGAGTTTTCAGAGGATTACATTATCAAGTTGGCGATTGGTCCCAAGCAAAATTGGTTAGAGTTTTGAAAGGAAGAGTTATTGATTTTATTGTTGATTTGAGAGAAGATTCGGAAACTTTTGGTAAATTTGAGTTTTTTGATCTTAATGACAGGGATGGTCATTCTTTATTTATTCCACCATATTTCGCACATGGTTTTCTATCTTTACAGGATGATACAATTTTTCATTACAAATGTGGTAATCTGTATAAAAAAGAAAATGAGGGTTCAGTAACTCCTTTTGATAATATAATACGATATGTTACAGATAATAAATCAACAATTAAAGATATTGTTGACATGTATTTGGTAGATGTTGAACTATTACTTTCAGAAAAAGACTCGGACTCACCTAAGTTTATGGATCGTAGAATAAATTAAGAATCTATACAACGTTTGATCAAAGCCTTTGTTGCTGGATTTAAACTTTGAATTTTATCTTTTATTAAGGGAATCATAGTGTTGTCTATTTTTCCTGTTATTGGAATGTTTAAATCTTCTTGCAATTTTTTTATAGCCTCTTCTGTTTTGGATCCAAACTCGTCAGTATCAGACTCATCACCTAATTTATTCAGACCATACTTTGTGTTTTTTAGAAAACACTTCAAATACTTTATGTTTTTGTCTTTCGTTCCAGTTGAAATCTCTTCGGATTTTGCTCGTTTCGGACTCAAACCCAACTTTACAATACTTTCAGGGTTGACTTGAGTACCAATTGGTTGTTGAACTTCCATATGTAGATGACAGCCCGAAGTGGAAGTTCCAGATCCTTTTGTTCCTGGTTCTCCACCTACTTCTCCTATTCTTTCTCCTTTAAATATTTGTTCTCCAACCTCCACCTCAATCCTTTGTAAATGACAATATCTTGTGGAATAACTACCATGATCAATTTTAATTCTACCTCCGCAACCATCTTCTCTAAATCCAGCTTCAATCACTTTTCCGTTGTCAGGTGCAATCAAAGGGGTACCACAAGCAACAGCAATATCAATACCTGCGTGGGTTCTTCCATTAGGTCTTTCTTCACCATATCCTGATGAAAAAGATTGAGATCCCGACGCCCCATGAACTGGGTTTGGAATCTCAAGTTCAGATAATAATATTTTACGGATCAAATCCTTCATCAAAAACCCATCCTTTTCATCATTTCATGAATCTTTGATTTTTGATCTTCAAAAGATTCCTTGAGTTCTTCATCAATTTTTGATTCATAAGAACACTCACATTTTTCTTCATTCAATCCACAAGTAGGACAAACACGTTCCTCGATCTTATATTTTTCAACAACTTCAGATTCAACATAATCAAATTCGTTCTCATCTTTATAACCCGTTTCATCCAACATTTCTTCAATACCTGACATGAGTTCAGCATAATCCATATCATCTTGAAGATCAATCATCGGTTCTTCTTCTGAATCACCCATAAAATCTTCATTTATATTTCTACTTTCGTTGATTCCGAAGTTTTTGTATGAACTTACCTCACCTTTATTATTGACGGTTATTCCACCTTGATCATTTGCAAAACTTTTCTCTTCCAAAGGTTGATATGAAGAAGGAACATTTTGAACTTGATAACCGTTATAAAAGGTTTTGTGTTGAGAAAGAATTGATTGTCTTTCTTCGTCTGACATGATTGAATATCCTCTCATTGTAATATTTATTTTATAAATATATTCAAGAATGTTATTGGAAACTCAAAACTTGATTGCAAGACAAATTATCCGTGAATCTGAAGACAAGGAAACACCAATTAAAAGTTATTTTCAAAAACTTTACGATGAAGGGGTTAATTTTATAAAAGAAAAAGAAGTCGAGCTTGGATCCGATTTAAAGTTTCTTTTAACATTTGGTGCTGGTATTCCACCGTTAAGTAAGATTTTCAGTGAATTTTATCAATTCAAATATCCTGAATTAAACACCGCAGATGAAACTTTATTGGTAATATCCTTGATTTGTTTGGTATTTTTTGAAAGTTTGGATAACTTCAAAGGTGTAAATGATAGTATTGTTGAGAGGGGTTTGGAAAAAGAGTTTGAAACGGGGAAACAATTCTTGAAAAAGAGAAACAACAAAATTGAAAATTTATTTTCAAAAATAGGGATTGGAGTTAAAAATTATTCGAACATTATAAAGTTTTCAGCTCTTGTGCCCCTTATGCCCGTTTTAACAAACATGATTAACGAAGGGGAAATAACAACACAAGATTTGTTGAAGATATTCGGAGCGGTAATTGTTTGGTTTGCTTTCGAGAAAAGTGGAGATTTCTTAAAAGAATTTTTCTCGAATATTATTAAATCTTCGAAATCAAGAAAGAAATAATATCTTTCACATCTTCATCTGAAAGATTATATTCATCTTTGATTTTTTCAAAATAATCTTTCATCAAAGTTTCAACAGGTTTTCCCGTGATTTTGGATTGTCTTTTAAATCCAGCAATCTGAGCTGGAACTTCAATTGGATGTTTGTAATAATCCTTTCCTGTTGTTTGTTCATATTCAGGATAATCCTCAAGTTTTTCTTCTCTGAATCCATAATTTTGATAAATGTGCTCAATTTCATGTGCGATTATGTCATTCAAATCACCTAGCAAGGTATATAATTTTTGAGGTAAGTCTTGAGAGTTTAAGTTGAGTTTAATTCCAATCGTATCATCACCCAAAAGATTGGCATTTAGGTAATATTTTGTTTGATCATCGATTGTTAAATCTAAAACAACATCGAATGAAAATGGGAGTTGAGGGAATTCATAGTCGGTTCTGAATTCTTTCGAAATGTCTTCAGGAAGATAGAACTCATCAGATCCACCATTTTTGACAACATTTATAATATCACGAACAACACTCCTTACCGGTAAATCTGTTTTGGCTTCATTGATCAAACCCATCTCTTAAATATTTTTTAGAATTTCCACAAGTTTAGGGTGGGGATACATATCGGTCTTATCTTTTCTATAGGAGGTGTGTGACCAAATTCCTTGACCACCCAACACCGCCAATTCATTAAATTCAAATCCATTTATATCACCCCTTTTTGAATCATTATACATCCTTTCCGCATATTTCGTATTACCCCCCATCACCCCGTCGGTAGATAATTTTTTCCCATCCATTCCGACATATCCTTTTGAATTAAGATATTCTTGTTTTTGTTTAACGGTCATTGATGTAAGATTCTTTTTCTTATTCAATACTTCTTTTAACCCCAACTCTTTATTGATTCCATGTCTTGATACAAGATCTTTGATCAAAAACTCCAAACTTTCGAGTTGTTCATTTGTATAATTGTGCCAATATCTATATCCTCTAAAAGGTTTTCCAAGATCAACAACATCAGACGAGGGAACCACAGAATTTACATAGGTCAAAAACTTTCCATCCTTGGTTAAAGTCAATGGACCATAGTTACAAACTTCGATTCCAACGGAATGTTTATTTAAGTTGGCATTGTTTGCGGTTTTCATTCCGATATGATGAGCCCAATATTTGTCTTCAAATGCACAATAAATCTTTCCATCATATGTTTGATCACCATCACGAACTGACTTTCCACCAATAACATATGAAGTTGCAATTCTTATGGATTCGTTTTTTGAAGTTTTATCTTTGTCCCAAGAGGAAATTGTCCAATCAGGTCTATGTCCGCCAGCAGTGTGATGAAGAACCAAGATTGTCTTTTTGGTTTCACTTTTGAAGTATTCGTCATCAGGTAAAATTTGTTTTGTAATTATAAAATCTGACATGACATTAAAAAATTATTGTTTATTTCAATAAATATAGATTAAAGTTTTTCTTTCCGTATATTTGCGACATGGATATGATTGCAGCAATCAATAAAAAAGGTTTCATCGGAAAAGATGGACAACTCATGTGGAAATGTTCGGAGGATCTAAAATGGTTCAAAGAAATAACGATGGGTAAAAAGTGTTTGGTAGGAAGAAAAACATTTGAAACCCTACCACCCCTTAAAGGTAGAGAATTAATTGTTGTCAGTAGAGATGGTCTATCTTTAGAAGATGCTCTAAAATTAAATCCCGATATTGTAATCGGAGGTGGTGAGATTTATAAACAAACCATGAAAATGGTTGATACTTTATATCTTTCAATAATTAACGACGAACAGGTGGGGGACACTATGTTTCCGACCATCCCGTTTAATGTAAAAATAATTTCAAAAAGGTTTTGTTTTGATGGAACTAATATCGACACACCCAATCAAGAAATCTGATCTCGGATTTCATGGGAATTTGTTTGGTGGAAAATGTTTGGCTTGGATCGATGCTTCAGCGGCTGCTTATGCGATGCAAATTTGTGACACACCACGAATGGTTACAATATCAATCGATAAATGTGAATTCAAGAAACCTGCAAGGGAGGGACAACTTTTGAAAATTTATGCAAGTATCGACAAGATTGGTAATACATCAATCTCAATCTATATCGAAGCAAGATCACATAATGTTTATACAGGAAAACAACAAATTGTTGTCTCAACCAATATCAAGTTTGTTAAAATCGATGAGGGTGGGGAACCAATTCCTATTTCGGATAAAGTAAAAAAAAGGTATGAAAAATTTACTGAAGATTATCTTGGTAAAAACCTTCAACCAAATTAGGATTTCTGAGATTTTATATTTACCTTTGTGAAGTCTTTGAAATAACGAATTGCCCCCATAGTTAAAAGGATATAACAGGACTCTTCTAAAGTCTCATTCCTGGTTCGATTCCGGGTGGGGGTACTAACTCTTAAAACACATGAAAAACAAACTATTGATGTTGTTGTCTTTTGGTGTTCTGATCTTGTCACAATCATGTGCAACTGGTCACACCTATCAACAAGGTAAAAGACAAACAGTTCGTAAGAATCAAGTCGATGTGATTCATTCAGGTCATGCTCCGAAAAATTGGATGTTTGGAACTCGTGAAGTCCCATGTTCAGCACACTGGTAATAACATGATTAAATATTTTCAACCCTCCGGCACAATCAATGGATCTAACTTCTTTTGGAGACATTTGATTTCACTTATGTTGGTTTTTCCATCCGCTTTTGGATTGGGGTTTTTCATTGTAAGTGGGAACTATATTCTTGGTTTGCTTTGTGCTTTATTGACATCCCTTTTTATCTATGTCAATTTTATTAATTACATCAAACGAATTCGAGCACTGTTTCCTGAACATTTACTTATTTTAACAATCGGGCTTTTAATTATCAATTTATCGGCTCTATTTTTTGAGAACGAATCTGTCAAAATTATTTTGAATTTACTTACCTTTGGAATTAATATGTTCCTTATCTTCAAAAATTCAAATATTGAAAACCATGAAGGATAAAAAAAAGGAATTTACCTACAAAATGGTATTTTTCGGAATGGTTGGAATTGTGCTTACAACATTAGTTTTGATAATTTTCGAAGGTATTATTTGATTGAGTTTTGGTTTTTAACAAATATCGTTGTATATTTATCATCTAAATCAAGAAAACATGAAAAGATTGCTTTGGCTTGATGACATCCGTGATCCTATGGACAAATGTCTAAATTGTATGGATCATTCCCCAATCGGACAAGATGTTGAAGTTTATTGGGTTAAATCATATAAAGAATTTATTTCTTGGATCGAAAAGAATGGTCTCCCTGATGGGGTATGTTTTGATCATGACTTGGGTGACGATGTTAAATCGAAAAATAAAAAGAAAATCCCCAAGTCAGGATTGGACTGTGCAGATTGGTTGGTCGAATATTGTGAAAAAAACAAACTTGATCTTCCATCTTGGGGTATTCAAACAATGGATATTGTTGGTAAATTGAACATTCAATCCATCTTAAACGCATATGAACGGAAAAGAAAATGAATTTTAAAGAATCAAATCGATTTACCGAAGAAGGTAAAGCAAAAACTGTGTTCGTGGATATTGATGAAACCATCTGTTTCTATTCAGGTGTTCGGAGATATGATTTAGCCGAACCTAATTATGAAAACATTGAAAAAATCAATAAACTTTTCAATGAAGGATGGATTGTTGTTTATTGGACAGCAAGGGGTTCTACTTCAGGAGTTGATTATACTGAATTTACAATCAAACAACTTATTGACTGGGGATGTAAATTCAACTATCTTAAGTGTGGTCCTGAACACAAACCACATTTCGACCTTGTGATTGATGACAAATCAAAACGAATCGAAGAACTGTAGTTTGAAAGGAGAGATGGCAGAGCGGTCGAACGCGGTGGTCTTGAAAACCATTTTACTGAAAGGTAACGGGGGTTCGAATCCCTCTCTCTCCGCAAAAAAAGGTCGGATGACCGAGTGGCTAGGTGGTGGTCTGCAAAACCTCTCACACTGGTTCGAATCCAGTTCCGACCTCTTGAATTGAAATGAAAACATACGACATAATTGTAATATCAGGTGGTTTTGATCCACTTAAAAGAGGACATATAAATTTATTCAGATCCTCAGAAAGGTTGGGTTATAAAATTATTTTGGGATTAAACTCTGATGAATGGTTGGTACAAAAGAATGGTAGTGTCAATATGTGTTGGGCCGACAGGTCTCACATCTTACGGTCTATAAAATACATAGACGAAGTAATACACTTCAACGATTTAGATGGAACTGCGGTTGATTTATTGACTAAAGTAAAACAACTTTATCCAACCATGAAAATTGCCTTTGCCAATGGAGGTGAAATGACTGAAGATGTCCTTCCTGAAAAAGGGTTCTGTAAGGCGTACGGGATAGACATGTTATGGAATGTAGGTCATTAAAAAAGACCAAATACTTTTTTTTATAGATAAGTTATATTTTTATACTTGAGTAATTGAACAAAATTATTTAAATCATAAGATAATTAATTTTGTCAATATATTTATAATTAAAAATTATTGGGGATGGAATTTTATGATTATTTTGTAGTTTTTATCACATCAATAACATCAATTGTTGTTGCACTTATCGGTAAAGATTATTTCCGTAAAAGAGAAAAGAAAAGATATACTGACAAATCCAAAGAAGATTTATTAGAGCAAATTGAAAAAGATGAAATTGTTCATTTAGCATTAAGAGATGTTAGAAGACAATTTCATGCAGATAGAATTTATGTTTGGCAATTTCATAACGGAGGTAATTTTTACACCGAATCTGCAATGCAAAAAGCATCTATCACCTATGAAAGATGTTCAGATGGATTAGAAAGAAAATCTGAAAAATACCAAAATGTATTGGTGAGTTTGTTTGCTTGGTACATGAAACAAGTCATAACAAATAAAGCATATTATTCTAATATGGAAGAGATTGAGGACATAGGTATAAGATCAATTTGTTCAGGAAACGGGACGAGATCACATGTAGCGTCCCCGATGTTTGACGATAAGAATCATTTGATTGGTATATTATGTTTGGATTGGGTATTCACACCTGTACCCTCAGAACTTTTAAGTGAAGGAAATTTCAATCAAGAATTTATTGACGAAGTGAGTCATTTATCTGATTCTTTGAAATCTTATCTTTGATTAACATATCAATTTGATATTTATTACAAAAGTTAATTATGGATAAGAAAAATCTTGTAAAATATATGACTCTATTATATAAAGAAGAGTCGTATTTACTAAAATCTTTGAGAGAAGAAAATGATTGGGACTTATATGGACTCAATAAAATAAATTCTGTTTTTAAATCGGTCCCTTTTTGGGATGATGAGTTCATTTTAGCACTATATTCAAGTAATTCAGAAAATTTAGAGGAGGGTACATTAACTGAAGAAAATATTATAATTCCTGAACAAAAAGAATATTTAGTAGAATATTCTTTAGATGAAACACTTTATAATAGAAATTATTACGAAATGAAGGTAGATGCTTATAATTGGGATCGTGCAAGAGCATTTGTTAACTCTAGTGACTTCGATTATTGGGATGGTAATCAAGTCGATTCTGATACTTTAGATTCAAATTGGGACAATTTCAAAGTTGATAATGTTTCGGAAGTTTCAAAAAAAATTACTGAATCTAAAACCGAAGAAAATCCATACGGAGAATGTAATTTTTCAGCAAGAGAATTTATAAATTGTGTTCAAAATCATTCAGATCTTGAAACCCTTTATATGATGAAAAGTATTATAGATGAAGAGATTGAAAGATTTGAAAAAATGATTTCAATCGCTCAGAATTTAGATCGAGAACCCATCGGTTTTAAGATTAACAAATCTTAATTATCTAAAAACACTTATATATCCCGACTTTTGGATGGGTTTGTTATTCCAAGCCACACCTGTGATTGTATATACATATATTCCGTCAGAAACATAATATACTGAACCACTGTTACTTGCTGTCCAAACCGCGTTTGGATCTTCGGTTTCCCATATCAAACTTCCCCACCTGTTGTAGATTTGGACGCTCCAAGTTTTCCAACAATCAGACTCTGTAATTATTCTCCAAACATCATTCAAACCGTCGTTGTTCGGACTTATTGCGTTTGGAACATATGTATGTAGGTCGGCATCATCACATTCATTTACTTCATATATACAAGTCCCATCGTCGGTATTTGCGGTTGGATCGTAGTTCAAGGCAAATGGATCAATACAACCAAAGATTAATTCAGGGTCGTAAGTACAAGATCCGTCATTTACATCTGCCAATGGATTGTAATTGTTTGCCGTTGGATCAGTACAACCAAATATTAAGATTGGATCGTAAGTACATGAACCATCATTTATATTCGCCAAAGGATTGTAATTGTTCGCCATTGGATCAGTACATCCAAAAATATCATAAGTACATGAACCATCATTTATGTTCGCTAAAGGATTGTAATTGTTTGCAATTGGATCTGTACATCCAAAAATGTCGTAGGTGCAAGATCCATTATCAATGTTCGCATTCGGGTTGTAGTTATTTGCTAATGGATCAGTACAACCGAAAATATCGTAAGTGCATGAACCATCATCAGTATTTGCACTTGGATTGAAGTTGTTAGCCAATGGGTCAGTACAACCCAAAATATCATATGTACAGGATCCATCATCCGTATTTGCATTCGGATTGAAATTATTTGCTAATGGATCTATACAACCAAAAATTGGAAATACACATGATCCATCATCCACCGTAGCAAAAGGATTGTAATTTGTTGCTGAGGTATTTGTACATCCGTAACAAGGTAAATCAATCACGGTAACCAAAGAATTATTGGTCGAAATATTATCGTTTGATGTGTCAATCCAAATAGAAGTTACACCATTTGCAAATGGAGACCCCTCAACTTGGACAATATACGATTGTCCTGGTAATAAATTCAAATTATTAAAACAATAATGATTGACAGGGAAAAGATCAGGAAGAATGTCAAAATTTAAACAAAAATCATTAATTACGACATTACCCTCGTTTGTTACCGTAATTTGTGTCGAAGCGTAAGGTTGTCCAATATCACAACCCAAAATTGTATAATCAAAAGAATCTATTGATAAATCAGTAATGTCATTAACAACGCCACAACCACTATCAACAACTATGTAATTATCATTTGGTGTAATGTCTGGAGATTCTGCTGATAGAAAATTGTAACTATTGTTTATCTGCCAAAGGGTTGCGTGATAACAATCATCGAAATTTCCGTCTTGATAAGACTCAATTAAACAGGTATATATACTCCAATTTGATGCTTGATCGAGTTGTAGAGTTATGGTATCACCCAACACATAATCAGGAATTTGTTGCGAGGTAAAATGTAAAAAATTGAATCCGAAACCTGGCGCGGCACAATCGTCTTCAGGTAAAGTTGCAACACCGATTGTGATGTTATTGATATAAGGATTATTCAGATTAAATGAATTTGTACCTGGTGGATAACTTACAGGAAAACAGTTATAATCACTTTTTATGATTAAATCCATCTCCATCTCAGGAGTTGTTCTAAAATCATACACCTCTATATCACAATCACAAAACTGATCCGCATTTATATTTGGACAATTATCACTCAAAGGTAGGAAAGAATTCAGAGTTTGAGAACTTGAAAAACATCCATTCAAATAAGCCATCAAGGGACCATAATTCGGATTTGGCCAACCGTTAGGTCCTGTAACATCATCCCAAAAAGGCCATTGAGTTGCATTACTTGGGGTAGGTATATCAAAAATTGGTGTTGTAATTTGTACTGTCGAACCCGGTTGGAGAGGTTGATTAAGATTGATATACCAAACAGGTTGTGGGTTCATCGGGGAATCCAACCACCCAAAAGACAAATGGAACGTACCATTTTGAAACGGTGTTGTTCCATTATTTTTCATCGTAAAAGTGAATTTAACACCTGGATTTACATCAACCTTTTGTAAGGTGCCAGGTTGTATAATTACATCACATTGTGAAAAAGAATTAAAACCTAAAATTAATAGTAGAACTGTTAGGAGTATTCTCACCTATTTTTTTGTCTTTCCAATTTATAGGTTTCATCCATGTAAGATTCGATGACAATCATTTTTTTTGAACTGTCACCATTCTGTACAGTGACTTCCCTGATTACATATGGTACCTTATTATATGTCACATAAGGTTTGTCAAATTCGATCGTATCTGACCACCTATTAGCAGGATAAGTTCCATCCCAATCTAAAATCAAAACAGGATAGATCGACCATTTTTCAGGTTTAGATTGGATTTTTTCCAAAGAAATTCTACACGAAGAAAGACCAAAAACAACTATGAGCAGGATCAATAAGTTTTTCATGTTTTTATGATTTTTTGAATTTGGATTTCTTCATTTAAGAAGACTATTTTCTTTATATAGATTCTATGGTTTTCTAAATCTCCGAAGTTAATTTTTCTACCTGTTAAGTCAAAATATTCAACTGATTTGATAAGATTTTTGGTTGGTAAAACTTCGTTTACAGAAACCACCTGATCGCAAAATCCATCCCCATCCTCGTCAACACATCCATCTTCATCCATATGAATTTCAACAAACCAAAAATTGTTATTGGGAAAATCATCAACACCAACACAAGGACCAAAAACTGGATTGAAATTGTTTAATGCAATAACTCTAAAAACATAAGTCCAAGATCCCTGTGGAACTGAAATTTCAGGCATTGTAAGAGTTGTAACTTCACCTGACTCTAACACTCCACCCCATGCGCTTGAACTGAATGGGTAGATACTTTGGGTATCTTCCAATAACCCCCATTGAATTTGAGCTGTTGTTATTGATTCAGTTCCAACATTTGCAATTGTAAGAATTGGTTGGGGGTTTGTGGTTTCAGAATTGAATTCCACATTCTGTAAATGAAGATCACAAGGAGCCTGTGATCTCATTAAATTTGGTGCGAACACCAAAATTATTAATAAAAATAAATGTTTCATTTTGTTCCCTTTTTTCTATAAATATCTTGAACCGGAACTATATGAATATTTTAATGTATTAAATTAAAGTCAAAATAAAAACTATTTATTAAATAAAAAGGGAATGAAAAGTTATTTTAAAGAAATGATGAGTGATCAAGAAGGTCAATTTTCATCAAAAAGATTTGTAACGGTCGGAGCGTTTATGCTTTTGGCAATAGCATTTTTAGTAGATGTATTCATGGAAATTGATCTTCCTGAATATGTTTGGGATGATATGATGTATGTGGTTGCTGCCGGTATTGGATTTACCGCAACAGAAAGATTTACCAAAAAGAAAGAAGAAAAAAAAGAGGAGGAAAATCCCCCTCTTTAATTTTAGTCCCATCTAAAAATCTTTTGACTGTCATAAGAACCATCTTCATATTCAATCATCAGAATATAGATTCCCGGTTGATAATTCTCTGATTCACTTAAAATTCGGCCACTAATATCAAATGTCCTAATTTTAATAATTTGTTTGATTTCATCAGATTGATTAATGGGTTCTTCTATGTAATTTACAATTTCTTCATCGAAATCACAGATTCCATTATTATTCAGATCTTCGCAGTTTTCTGAAGTTTGATTTTCAACACAGAATGGGAATGTAAGAACCGAACCCCAATCACCTTCACCATAGGCTAAGGTGTTACCCGACGCATCCAACAAAGTGAAGTCACCACCAAATTGCATCCCATCCCCTGCAAGGTCGTAGATTACAAAATCGTAACATCCATTTTGAATACAAGTTATTTCTACGGAAGGAAATTCCATACCAATCGGATAACCATCTTGTGACCAAATAATTTCTTGAGTGTTTTGATCGATAAGTTCCCAAGAGGTTTCATTCCCAAAGAAGTCGGTATTAATGATCAGGGTCATCTCTTGGGAGGGTTGGTGATTGAATTCATAAGTCACAAAGTTATCACCCGAATAAATGTCTTCAGTGGTTAGATTGAAATTTATAACATAATTTCCATACCCCAAGGAAGAATAATCAAAATCAATAAACACACTATTTTGTGGAAGAAGTGGGTTGGTTAAAACACAATCTTTAACAACCTCATAAGGGGTATTTTCAATCGTACATGTCACAGAAAACTCATACACGGGAATAGTTCCCAAATTCTTAACTTCAATTTGCGGTTTGAATGGTTCTGTACCACATTCGTTTACAACTTGTGGTAGTTTCAAAGAAAGATTAAATCCCTCGACAGGAACGCACCCTTCACTATCAAGAAGAGAAATTCTGAATGGGTTAAGAATTCCGTTTACACCTCTCATACGGTCTTTCTGACCTTGAGTGAACATGTTCTTACAACTTTGGAGGGAATAGTCCATATAGTTCTCGTATTGAGCCCCAGGACACCAATCATCACATTGGAGATTTGGGGTAGTCGGAGGAGTATCACAGACCATGTCCCCTTGTGTTTGACAATCACTTTCACTCAATGCGTTATCACATGTCTGATACATTCCGAAAGTATGAAATAAACCCAAATAATGTCCAACCTCATGCGTAAGAGTTCGGCTCATATTATGAAAAGATTGAACATTACCAAAAGAACCAATCACATTATGTAGAATAATTATACCGTCAGTGATTGAGTTTGTAGGTAGTGTAGCAAATCCTTGTGGACTTACATTACTATCATGAATTTCGGACACAATCCAAACATTCATATATGAAGACCGATCCCAAGATGTTGCGGATTTAATATTAATTTCAGGCTCACCTGAATTTAGGGGATTTACACGGATTCCTTCATCAACATATGAAGGCCATTGATTACCATTTACACGATTGATACCTGAGGTGGGATTATTGTTCGGATCCCTTTGTGATAAACAAAATTCGATCTCAACATCAACACCATCACCATCTCCCCAAGTCCCTTGAATTTTTCGGAAATCTTCATTCAGAATACGAAGACCATCTAAAATTTGTTCATCAGAGATGTTTGTACCAACTCCAACATCTTCACCGAGATGAATTACATGAAAAACAACAGGTATTGTATGAACTTCGGTTCTGTTGGAGACATTTATTGATTTTTTTTGTCTACCATAAAAACCCATCATCTTGACATCATTAAAACCACATTGACCCTGAGATAAACTCAATGTAGTGATGAAGAAAAAAATTAAAGAAAAAATATATTTCATATTGTCCGTTTTGGGACAAAGATAAGAAATATATCAGAATTTACAAAATTATCTTCTTACATTACCATTTACGGTAACTAAAAGATCAACGAACTGATTGTCCATGTATTCGGAATGATTCATTCTTTTTGATGGATCGTAATCAGGACCATTAATGAATGGTTTGTCAGTTATATAATTCACACCCCTCAAAAGATCACCCCCGTGATTCTGAAGAAACTTCTTTGTCCAATGACATCTTCTTTTTGCCATTGCACCAGGTGGATGTTTTTGTTCTTCACCTCTAATACTTACAATATTTGGAGTTTTAGATTCTCCACCTCTCAATTTAATAGTAACAATTCCATCCTCATAACGATCGAGTTCTCTTCTAATATCATCGATGAGTTCCAAAAGTTCTCTTTGATCTCTGTCTTCGAGTTCATATTCATTTGGTTTGAAAAACTTTTTGAAGTTTTTGGTCCATTTTACATCATGTTTATTCGATTCCGAAATAACACGGTTGACTATATTTCTTAAATCATTCTCGTTAAGTTTAATAACTTTTGGCATGACAAATCTTTTTGTTATAAATATATTAATTCCTTGATTAAAATTTGGATTTTGTTAAAAAGTAAATTATATTTGTAGAAAATAAATCACCATGACAACATTCCTTATTGTTTTTACTTCGGTTTTAGCTGTATTGTTGGGTTTGAAAGTTTTTTATTTTGAGCGTAATGAAGGATAATATTAAAGAATCGATACAAAACTACAAGTACAAGAAATTCGATCATCTTGCACCTGAAGGGTTTGTATTGATTCCAGAGGGTATGTTAGAAGATTTAAAGGAATTCGATAATTGGAAAGAGTGGAAAAATAATCCCAATTTCCATCAAGTTTTAAAGGAAAGTCACATTGATTTAATGTTAGAAAATAAAAAAGAGGACTAAATGTCCCCTTTTTTATTTTTGGTTTTCATAAAATTCAATCCAATAATCGATCATTTCATCTAACATAGATTCGAATGTGTAATTTAATTTCCATCCTGTTTTTTCTCTCAATTTAGTACAATCACCTTTAAGATTATGTAATTCTTCAGGTCTTAAGAATTTTTCATCTTGTTTAATATATTGTTTCCAATCAAGGTCAAGTTTCCCGAATACATATTCAACAAGTTCTTGAACTGAATGAGATATTCCTGTTGAACATACAAAATCATCAGGTTCTTCTTGTTGTAAAATTAACCACATAGCTTCGACATAATCTTTAGCATGTCCCCAATCTCTTGTAGCATCTAAGTTACCTAACTTAAGTTCATTTGATAAACCTAATTTTATTTTGACCGCTTCTTTACAAACTTTATTTGTTACAAAATTTGTTCCTCTTCTTGGTGATTCGTGGTTGAATAATATACCATTTGAAATAAACATATTATAAGAATTTCTGTAATTTCTACAGATATTATAACTGAATACTTTAGCACAACCATAAGGAGAGACAGGATTCATAGGTGTTGTTTCTCTTTGAAATCCGTCTGAATCTATACTATTACCAAACATTTCAGAAGAAGACGCTTGGTAAATCTTAATAGTCGGATCAATTAGTCTCACCGCTTCGATGAGGTTTAAAGTGCCAATTCCAGTAACATTTGAAGTATATATTGGTTGGTCAAATGAAACTCGTACATGAGATTGAGCAGCTAGGTTATAAATTTCGTCAGGTCTCACTTTATTAATGACAGATATCAAAGAGGATAAATCTGTCATATCCGCGTAATGTAAAATTATTTTTTCATAAACTTCAGATAATCTATAAGTTTGATTTTCGGATACTGAATTTCTTTTAAGTGTTCCATGTACTTCGTATCCTTTTTCCAATAAAAATTCAGAAAGATAAGATCCATCTTGACCATTTATACCAGTAATCAACGATTTTCTTTTAACCTTCATTTACAATTTTACAAATAAATTTGATATCATCAATCGAAAGATCTTGATGGTTTGGTAGATAAAATCCCTTTTCGTTTATTTTTTTGCAGTTTGGTAAATCAATTTTTCCATAAACATTAAACCACATCGGTTTTTGAGACATGTCACCAGCAATTAAAGGTCTTAACTCAATATTATTTTGAACCAAATTATTAATTATCGATTCTCTTTTTGAAGTTAAGATTGGGAAAGCAAGGTTTGAAACAAAATCATCACCTTTTTCAGAAATATTCAAACAGTTTTCTTCAATCAAGTCCAAATAAAGTTTAAAGTTCACATTTCTTTTTTTGGAAAATTCATCAAGTTTATCGATTGCTGTAATTCCTATAAAAGCTTGTAAATCTGTTGATCTTAAGTTAAAACCAGGGACGTAAAAATTATACAGTGAGTCAAAATTATCTACATTAAATTTTTTTCTCAATTCTGTTTGTTTTGCCCTTGGTAGGTCTCGATCCCAACCATGATTCCTCATCATTAACAACAGGTGATAAAAATCCTCATCATTGGTATTTATAAATCCACCTTCAATCGTACTTATATGATGACCAAAATATAAAGAAAAAAATGAAGCCAATCCAAATGTACCTAAAAAACGATCTTTATATTTTGATCCCATACTTTCACAAACATCTTCGAATAATATAACATCATATTTTTCACACATAGTAACAATTTCATCCATTTGTGGTACTAAACCCAACGGAGAAACCAAAATTAACACAGATGGATTTTCTTCTCTGAATATTTTTTCTAAATGATTTAAATCACATGACAAATCTTCCATATTACAATCGCAAAGAATTGGTTCCATACCCAAAATCATAGGTGAACTAAGGTCAGTGGCCCAACTCAATCCTGGAACTACAATTTTTTTATTCCTTAATCTTTTGGATTGTAAAAGAGCGGCTAAACTCAATAATATTGCAGAAGAACCTGAATTAACAAAAACTGAAAATTTAGTACCAAGTTTTTTTGCCCATTTTTGTTCTAACTCTAAAGTTAGTTTTCCTTTTGTTAATTGTGGTATTTGATCTTGAGACAACCATTTAATTAGATTGTTAATATCATTACGATCGATCGTATCACTTACTAATTTTATCATAATAATTTTGATATACTTTTTTTATACCTTCTTCCAATCCTGTGAATTCAAAGTTCGGAAGTATAGATTTCATCTTGGAATTTGAAACATCTTTTCTAAATTGACCATTGGGTACATTATTATCCCATATTATTTCAAAATCAGAAGCGTCACAAACTGATAATGCTAAATTAGCGATATTCTTTATTGTTAAATTTTCATCCCCCGAAACATTAAAACTTTCTAAAATATTTTGTGTATAAACTTCATAAATAACCTCTGCTAAATCCTCAGCGAATAAAAATTGTCTGAATGGAGTTCCATCACCATATAGTGTTATTTTTTTTTCACCTTTAATTTTAGCCTCTACAATTTTTTTTATTAGAGCAGTTAAAAAATGACTTTTTTTTTCGTTGTCTTTATCACCCACACCATATAAATTACAAGGTATTAAATATTGATATTTCGTACCGTATTGTTTGTTGTAAGCATCAATTTGAACAGAAAGACTTCTTTTTGCATATCCATATGAAAAATTTGTTTCAGTAGGTGGTCCTAAATGGAGGTCCGACTCTAACATTGGGTAATTTATTGACTGATCAGGGTATATACAGGTACTTAAAATACCAATAAATCTTTCAACCTTATTTATCCTTGAGTATTTTAAGATCAAAGTGTTCATTAAAATATTATCATCAAAATACTCTGCAGGATTTTCTATATTATCGATAATACCACCTACTTTCGCCGCCAAATGAATAATTGAGGTTGGTTTATAGTCATTAAATAATTTTATAACATCGTTTTCTATAGTAAGATCATAATCTGATGAAGATAGATAAATCGCGTCAGGTAATTTACTCCGAAGATACTTTCCAACTAACCCAAATCCTCCAGTGACCAATATTTTTTCCTTCATTTGTTAGTTCAATAAAATATTATTTACCTTTCTTAATTTTAACATAATTGGTTTTTCCGATTCGTATACAATTTTAACACCATCTCCCAAAATATTTTCCATTTTTCTTATACCAGAAATTAAACCATTAACATTTTCTATTGACGCAACCTGATCAGATCCATACATAGTTCTATCTTTTGTTATGTGAAATTCGATACATTCAGAACCCAAGGCTGCTGCACCAAAAGTAGCAATCATACCATTAGAGTGATTGGAAAATCCAATTTTATATTCAGGGTATTTTGATTTAAGTGTTTTTATATAATTCAAATTCACTTCATTATCTTTTGTTGGGTAAGTACTGGTACATGCTAAGACATACTCTACATTTTTAAGAATTTTTAAAGCGGCATCAATTTCTTCATCTGTAGACATCCCTGTCGATAGTATTATTTTTTTTCCTGTTGAATTTAATTTTTCGAGGAAAGATTTATCAGTAAGTAATGCCGATGCCACTTTATGATATTTGATGTTCAAATTCTCTTCAATTAAATCAACACTTGTTTTATCCCAACACGAGACAATAAAATCCAGTTCTAAATTATTACAAAAGTTTTCTAATTCTATATATTGTTCAATACTAAACTCAAGACCCATTTTTTGCTCACGGTTAGTTTTACCCCAAGGAGACTCGCGGTATGCATCTAATTCTTCTTCAGTATAAACTGATTCAATATCTCTTTTTTGGAATTTTACAGCATCACATCCACTTGATTTCGCAATAGTGATTAATTCCTTAGCCAAATCTAAATCACCATTGTGATTGATGCCAATTTCCGCTATGATGTAAGTTTTTTTCATTTTTCGAATATTTTTTTTTCAATTATTTCAATTATAGTATGACCTAACATTTTATGTATTTCCTGAATCCTTGGTGTGTTATTTGAGGGTACATTTAGAACTATGTCGGAAATCTCACTCATATCACTTTTATTTTCTCCGAGGAATGAGATTGATAGAATATTTTTGCTCTTACTTTCTTGTATTGCTTTAATAATATTTTTAGATTTTCCAGATGTGGAAAAACAAATTAATATATCACCATCTTTAAGTGAAGATTTTAATTCTCTCGAAAAAATATCTTCATATGAATAATCATTACCTACTGCTGTTAAATAAGAAGCGTTTGAACCCAGCAGAACTACTTCCAATGGATCACGATCAAACATAAATCGACCACTCAATTCTGCCGCCAAATGTTGTGCGTCCGCAAAACTTCCACCATTACCACAAAAATATATTTTATTATTTCTTGAATAACAATCTATTATTTGTTGTGTTATAATTACTAATTTATTCAGTAAAAACTCATCTTGTAATATTTTATTCGTGATTTCAAGTGAGTCTTTTAAATTATTTTTTATATTTTCTACCATACTGTTTTACCTCCATCAATTACAATATTTGATCCTGTCATATACGAACTTGCATCTGAGCACATAAAAACAACAGCACCTTTGTATTCATTTATGTTAGCCATTCGACCCATAGGAATAATATTAGAAAGTTTTTCAACAAAATCAACGGGATGGTCATTATAAACACCTGTCGGACATAATGAATTTACACGAATATTTTTCTTAGCAAAATAAACAGAGAGATATTTGGTCATACCAATTATTGCCCATTTCGCCGCGGAATAAGTAATTGGTTTCACGTTTTGTTGATTCTCTTCTTTTTCTTCATCTCTATAAATTCTTTGGTCAGGAGCAATAACCCCTAAATCTGATGATATATTAAGAACAACACCACCTCCGTTTTCTAACATTTTATTACACACTAATTGAGTTGTAAGGAAGGTTCCATATATAATAGCATCAATACCTTCTTTGAAATATTCTTCAGTCATATTTTCAAATCTAGTTTCTATTGTCAAATTATCCTTCCCTTTTTTTACCTTGGGGTCTTTAGCTGCGTTATTTATCAGAATATCTATTTTAGGAAATTTATTACAAATATTTTCTATTGATTCTCTATTAGTTACATCCATAACTTCCATATGAATGTTATTACTTCCAAATTTTTTACACAAATGATCATATTTGTTTTTCAAAGAATCAACATCGATATCTGTTAAGATAACCGTGGATCCAAATTCTAATAGTGCTTCGGCGTGCTTTGGTCCGAGTAATCCACCCGCACCTGTAATTAAAGTCACTTTATTTGTTAAATCAAAAATATTTTTCATATAATTGTTTTCTAATTAGTTTATGTGTTTCACCTACATATTTTTTTTCTTCTCCATTTTTCCCTCTACTCAATTGTAATATAAAATTTTCTGAATATCTATTATCTTTTAGTGATCTAAATATAATATCAAAATTTGTATCACCATACCCAAAAGGTTTTGTATTTCCATGATAATCTCGATCTTTCAAGTGGACATTTTTAATTTTTTTACCGAACAAATTTATAAGAAACTCATGATCGACCTTATTACCAAAAAAAGATGTGAAGTTTCCTGTGTCATATGTTAAGTAGAAATTATTCCTACTATTTAAAATTTCCATAATCACATCTTGATTAGTTTCGAACTCAAAACAAAATTCTATATCAGGATAGAGATCTCCGATATGTGTGACATTTTTTATAAATTTTTTTCTTAATTTTTGATCGTCAACACTACTTCCTTCCAATAGAGGTACTACGATTTTTTTTATGTTAATATCTATCATTTTATTTAGAACAGGTATCAGATTGTCATACAAAAAACTATCTTCCGAAATTTTATTACTTACTATATTATCAACACAAATTGAAAGTATCTTTTCTGGTAATTCAGATTGGGTCAGTAATGGATTATTCAAAAAAAATTCAGTAGTTAATAACCATTCAATACCGTCTAAACCTAATTGATTAATTGTTTCAAACTCATTTTTCCATGTTTTTATCGGAAATTCTTGTATTTTACCTCTGACAGGTTTTGATAGTCTTCCTTGTGTTATACCTATTTTCATAGTAATTCAACAAATTCAATAATATTATTTTCGGGATCCTTAGCAAAAAAAACTTTAACCTTATTCTCTTGGGATATTAGAGGGAGATTGACAACCTCTAAATTCAATGAAACAATTTTATCATATAACTTATCGCAGGAATCTACAGTAATCGCAAAATGTGTATACCCATTATCAAATAAATTTTTGGATTTCAAATCGTTATTTCCAAAATACAATAATTCAACAATAGTATCACTATTTTTACCCAACTTTATTATTCGAGGTGATAAATTATTTGAATTCAAAATGTGATTTAAAAAAACTCCACTTTCAATTTTATCATACATTATTTCCAAATTCAAAATGTCCTGATAAAATCGTAACATCTTATCAATATTATTTACAACAATTCCAACGTGTCTAAACATTCTTTTAAACTTTCTTTTAAGACTTCCACACCTTCGATTAATGCATCATCATCTATCGTCAGAGGTGGTCCTATTTTTATAGTCCCTGCTTGTGTTCGTATAGACAATAGTCCCTTCCTCATTGCAATTTCAATAATTCTATCAACAAAATCCACGTTATTACTATCAGGTGAATTAATAAAAATACCAGCTAACAATCCCTTACAATTAATTTTACTTATGTAATTCGGCATTTCATTTTGCCATTTTAATAGTTCTGTTTCAAGGATTTTACCTTTTCTTTCTGATTCAGTAACTAAATTGTTATTGATTAAATAATTTACCGAAGCATTGGAAGCCGCAACCGCAACAGGGTTACCACCGTGAGTACTATTATATGACATATCTGTATTGACTATTTCACTTCGAGATATAACACATGACAGAGGAAGAGAAGATGATATTCCTTTAGCACAAACTATAATATCAGGTATAATGCCAAAATGTTCATAGGCGAAAAGTTTTCCAGTTCTTCCAAATCCTGACTGAACCTCATCAATAACTAACAAAACTTTATTTTCTGTGCACCATTTTCTTAAAAGTTTCATATAAGATTCAGATGCAAATTCAGCAGACCATCCCTGATATGGTTCTATTATTACCGCAGCAAAATCATGTGGATTGATTATAGAAAATTGTTCGTTAAACAATTCTTCTCCATTTAATTGTTTTTTTTTCAATAAAAAAGTATCGGGATATTCCAAATGTGTAACATGAGTCTGAACAGGAATCCAATTTTGAATTTTCAACTTACCACAAACTAAAGCAGATCCCAAGGTTTTACCATGATAAGCATTTATAAATGAAATTACCTTTTTTTTTCCTGTATATTTCATTGACATTTTCAAAGCGGCCTCATTAGCTTCCGATCCTGTACTCAAAAAAAGAACTTTATCAAAAATATTTGGAGTTATGTCTATGAGTAATTTTGAGAACTCAGACCTTTCATCTGTTGGATAATAATAAGCATTTAATAAGTTTCTATTAACTCTATCAATAATTGATTTTTTAACTTCGGGATTTGAGTGTCCGACATTTGATACAAAAATACAGGAGGTAAAATCAATCCATTTGTTACCTGATTTATCGAATATAGAATAATTAATTGCCGAATCCCAAACCAAAGGTAATTGATCGTTCATAGAGTTTGGTTCATTTTTTTGACAGTTCAAAATAGTTTCTACCGTTTCCGGGTTTGGTATGTCAGTTTGTATTATTCTATTCTTGGTAAAGATTTTTTTTGTCTTTACAGGTTCTACTGAAAATTCATACATTTTACTTTTTATTTAAAATATATTCTATATAATTAAAATCATCAATTGTATCAATTTCAGGTGTGAATTCAGTTTCGAATGCATAAATTCTATCGCCATAAAAACTTTCTTGATTCATGAATACCTTTGGATGGACTATATCTACATGTCCATTGGGTATAAAAGTTTTTTCATAAGTTTGTCTCGGTAAATTTGGGTCTATCCCTTCAAAAATTGGTTCCCAAATATCTAATTTTTTTTTCAAAAGTTTGTACCCTGATTCAGAGGTTTGGTGTGCCGATCTCAAACTTGTGTATTTTTTAAAATTAAAAGTTTTAATAGCGGTGTCAACTATTTTATTATCAATCAAAGGTGTAGTAGCCCGTAAATGTACTAAAGGTTTTGTATGATTTGTGAGAGAACAAAAATGTCTAAAAGAATCAACATCTAAAGATAGATCAGATGATAACTCTACAGGTCTTTTGATTATATTCACATTCTTCTCACTTACTATCTCAGCGATTAATTCCGAATCAGTTGATACGTGAATTTTTTCTATAAATTTACATTTTTTTGCAATATTAATAACATAGTGAATTAATGGAATACCATTTAATAACTTTATATTTTTATTTGGTACTCCTTTACTACCTCCTCTTGCTAATATTAGTGCATCCATTTTATTTGGTACATAAACATAGTAACATAGCTTCTTTCGAAAACCTAATAGTTTTATTAATGTTATCCGGCCAATTGATATCGTAGAATGGTTTGTAAGGTAATGGTAATTTTTGAATTATGAATCTAAAAAAATTTAAAAAAGTAAATTTCCATGTGATTGGTAATTGATAAAAATATTCGCATTTTGGATTAAATCCTGATAATTCACATAGTACCTGTAAAGAATATCTAGTAAATGGGGTAACATGTGTATGATCAATATAAAAAGCTTCTTTATATGAATGTTTCCATGAGGGGGTCATACAAATAAAAATACCATCTTTCTTCAATAAACGATAAGCTTCGTTAGTCAAAATGTCGGGATCCTTCATGTGTTCCACAACTGATTTGGAGAAAATAAAATCAAAGGTTTCATCTTCGTACGGATAAGGATATGTTGATAAGTCATGTTTCTTGAAGTTTTTTTTATCTATATTAACCATCGAAGATTCGGAGATATCAATACCATAGACTTCCATACCTAATTTTTGAAATGATTTTGATATTTCACCATTACCGCAACCAATATCAAGTATTTTTGATCCATATTTAATTTTGTATTTCTTGATTATATATTCACATAATTTGTCAGGATAATTGGATTTGGACTTATATGTAATTTCTACATATTTTTGATTAAAGATTGAACTCATTTTTTTAGTTTTTAAAAATCAACTACTGTTTCGAAAATATTAGTTAGTTCAGATATCGGACTTGCATTGTAGATTTCAATATCCTGTCCTAAAGTCAAATCTCTTATAATTGAAAAATCTGATTTAATTGTTTCTAAATTAAAATTGTCGGAATTAGTACTAACTCCATCGACATAACCCAAAGAATAGTTTAATTCAATACCCATTATATATATTTTTTTACATCCCAAAATTAAAGCCAACGATAACATGTGTAAAGCAACCGTACAACCTGTGGAGTATTTTTTTTCTGAATTGAATTTTTGTTGTAATATTAATAACATAGTGAATTAATGGAATACCATTTAATAACTTTTATTTTTATTTGGCACTACTTTACTTCCCCCTCTTGCGAGTATTAAAACATCCATTTTCATTTTGTACAAATTACTATAAATTCATCAGGATTAGAGTTAGTTTGATTTTCTGTCCAATTTTCAAAAAAAGTAATATTTTTAAAACCAATTTTTTTTAGAATTTTTTTTATTTCTTTTTTTGTGTATATTTTCAAAATAATGTGTGTTTCATCTATTTTATTATTATTTCTTGAAATATAAATCTTTTTCCAATTTAAAAAATTTGTCTTATCATCATAGTTGGCATCCCACAATGAAAATCTCCACGGATCAGGTTCGTTGAATTCTTCCCAAATATTACTAGAAAATTTTGTACTTTTTAATATTCTTTTACAATTATCTAATTCTAATATCAATTTACCACCTTTTTGTAATTTTTGATAAATTTTTTGTAAAATTTTTATCTCATTTTGATCACCCAATGGTTCACAGAATTGAAAAGCCAAATCTAAAAATAAACATACATTTAAATTATCAATAGAGTAGTTATCCAAATTCAAAAAATTATCATTTATATTTATGATATTTTGAACATTCAAATCTTTTTTCCATTTTTCAGCAAAATCAAATCTACTTTTGCTAATTTCAATACCAACTCCATTTTGTAGAAAGTTTTCAAGTGATAATTTATACAATAATTTGGAATTACCTGAACCCAACTCTAGTATATTTAATTTACTTTTTTTTATGTTTTTTTTCAAAAAAAGATAATGTTTATCACACTCTTGTAATTTTGAATCCCGATATTTTTTTTCAGAATCGAAATCTTCAAACCGTTCGAAAGTATCGTATGCTGTCAAATTACTATGAGTCATTTTAAATATTGATAATCAAATGTATTTTTATCATTAAAAAAGTTGATATTTGTGTTTGGAAATCTGTCACAAACCTCTTTTATTATTTGGTCCGTAAGAGGAATTTGGTAATTGAATCCCCAGATTTTTTTAAATTCAACCTCTGCCTTTTCGGCATTAACAAGTCCTTGGACTCTTCTTTGATCCCCTCTAATAGGATGGTCATAAAAAACTGAAGGTACCCAAATCGTCCACATATTTTTAACAAGTGTTTGGAGAGACCAATGTTCATCAATGAGAATTGTATAATGACCCAATTCGGGACACAAACCAATTTTTTCCAAATTTGATGATTTAATCAACATCAGATGTGGGAAAATACCTGGAACTTTACAAGCACTTAATGGCATGTCTAATAAACTTTCTTCATACCCATTATTCATTTTGTGTAACTCAAAAGTTCTCGGCCAAGTATTACGATCCTTACAAAATATTTCTCGAGCCGATTGTTGCACCGCAATTCCACCTATTCTATAATAAGAATCCGATGTAAATCCTATCCACCCAATTTCATCTTCAAAACCTGATATTTCATTCATTGCAATGTTAAAAAAATCAAAGGTTCTTATCATTAAATCATCATGTGAAAATAATATATATTCAGATTCATTTTTATATTCACTATAAAATTTATTAAAACAAAAAGCCCAACTTTCGTTCAAAACCTCTATATTCATGAGATTTTGAGTTAGTTTTAATTTTTTCAATATATTATTTATTTCGATCTTATGATCTTCAGAATCTGTGTGTATGAAGAATTTGAAATTTGTGTTGATATTTTTCTCAATTGAAGTAATTGTGTCCTCTACATTTTCATATAACACATTTGGTCCTGCACAACTTATGTAACATAAGACATTTAATTTATTTTCCATATTTTTAAAATTCGTAAATTGATTCGAAAATGTTTTTAAGTTCCGATGTTGTACTTGTATTGAATATTTGTATATCGTGACCAACAATAGTATCTTTAATTGTATTAAAGTCTGGTATTATAGTAGCCAAGTTTAATCTATCTGAATTTGTTGTTTTACCATCCACATATCCTAATTCATAGTTCAAATCAACACCCATGATATAAATTTTATTACACCCTAATATTAATGCCAGTGAAACCATGTGTAAAGCAATTGTACAACCGGCGGAATATCTTTTAGTTGAGTTGAATTTATTTTGTAATATTTCTTGGATAGTAAGTCTATTTTCTATGAAGTTTAAACAACCATTGGGGCATTGATCACATTTTTGCCCATTAAAATGTCTTTGATCGTATGGAACATATGGATTTTGTAAATTTTCCTCAATCCAATTTCGGTCAGTTGTGTCAACTGAATCAGCATGGACTATGTAACAATTTGGAAATTTTTCAAACCTGTTTTTCATTGATTTCATATTCATAATCGAATTTGCCATCACCCAATAATCGGGAATGATATTAGTCATTTCATCAACATCATTACAAGCAATAACAATTTCATTATCAGATTTGTTCTCAATTCTATTAAGATAATTTGATAAACTTGGTCCCATACCGCACACAAAAGCGGTTTTACCTTTTTGAGTGTCATTTAGATCGATTAAAGGGATGTGATTCATTAAATTTTGTTATTCTTTCTTTTATATTGTCGAAAAAAAATGCATAATTCTCTAATGCTATATTGTAATTTTCTTTGATGTAAGGTAATCTTCTGTTATAATCAACAATAGTCAAACTTTTCAATATTGTTTCTAACTCATTTATGTTTTCGAACAAAATCATACCTTTTTCGTTGAAATATGTAGATATATTTGGACAACCCCAATAAATTGGAATTGTATATGTCATAAAACAATCTATGATTTTTTCACTGAAATAATTGTTAAACTTTGAGTTTTCAATCGCAATGTGAAACATAGAATCATCAAATAAACTTATTTTATTTGCTAATTTTTCTGGAAAATATACCTCCAAATGTTTTAATTGTGATAATACTTCAGGTACGGAATGTCTCAATTGTTGTCCTTCCAAATATTTTTTTCCACTTTTTATAAAACTTACCTTGAATTTTTTTTCAGTATTAAAATGATTGAAATAATTACTTCGGTTACATCCTAAATTTTTTTCACGATCCATCAGAACCCAACAGGATCCAAATTGAAATTGTTCTGAATTCTCGCATTTTTGTAAAACTTCTTGGGAAAATGAAAATATTTTGTCAAATTTTGAATGGTTTTCTATTATTTTGGAAGTTATTTCGTTTATTTTGGGGGGTTCACATCCATGTAAAAGAAAAATCCTATCAATATTTTCACGATCAGAAATCAAATTCGTTTCAAAATATGAAGGATTTGGATCTATTATTAATTTGGAAGAAAATTCGTTTTGTATTCCAAAATGATTCTCTATCCCAAACTGTGAATACACAGTCATTAGTTGTTTCAAATTAGTATCCATTTATCACAATATAAATCATCAGTTAATAGGTGGGCGTTTTTTTCACCAAACCAAATTTTAGGGGCTATTACTTTTTTATCAGATTGTGTATTTAACCAAGCACCCCACCATGAGAATGAAGAATTTGCAATTATATTATTTTTACACATTGACATCAAATACAAGTCTTGAAAATCTTTATTGTCTTTGATTAAAGTTTTATTCTTTATAAAAGATAATTCCTCCTCACACCAATGTAAATCATCTGAAAAAATCAAAAATTCTTTTTCCTCTCCAATTATTTCAATCGATTTTTTATAATAATCGATTGTTTGTGGAGGATGAAAATCATTTAAGTGTAAATAATCTCCACGTCTGACGTGTAAAGAACAAGTATCCTTTTCTAAAATTTTTTGATATTTTTCTTTCAAATATTTCTTAGTAACAATATCTATTTCGAATAGATTCAAAATTTCATCTCTAAAATCCTTAAAATATTTTTCACTCTGAAAATACCCATTCAGTCTCATATTATTTTGATAATTATCAATTTGACTGAAATTAAATCCTTTTTCTGATACATGTACAAAATCCTTGATTTCATTAGAAAATCTTATTTTTCTAAAAATGTTTTCGGTGTAATATTGATAGGAATTGTGGGGTATGATCATGTCGGACGTGTCACAAATAAATTCTTTTTTATCCCGAATGGAAATTGCAAACGCAGTAGATATTTGAAATAGCATGTTACCCAATCCACCCATTAACCTTGTTGAAACTATATTCATTGTTTTGTAGTTTTTTTTAAAATTAAATCGACAGTATCCAATGCACTTTTAATTACTTGATGCATATCATAATATTTATACTCTGCCAATCTGCCACCAAAAATTATTTTAGTCTGTGAATCCACTAATTTTTTATATTTAGAATATTTGTTATTGTTTTCTTCATCATTCACTGGGTAAAACGGTTCATTTTCGAATGGATTATAGTCCACGGGATATTCGTGAGTAATCCAAGTTACCTTAGAGTCAGAGTTTTCAAAATGTTTATGTTCCACAATTCTAGTAAATGGTATTAATTCATCAGTATAATTTACCATAGCAACACCTTGAAAATCTTCAGTGTTCAATTTCGAATGATAGAAATTTGTAGTTTTATATTCGAGTCTCCCAAACTGATAGTCAAAAAATTTGTCGATCGGTCCCGTGAAAATTACATTTTTACACATCGAGTCCCAATATTCTTTATCAAATAAATAATCAGTGTTTAATTTAACCTCAACATCTTTGAGTAACTTTTCAAAAATTTGTGTGTACCCTCCTATTG
>SXGQ01103011.1_pt1 | contig 85191 bp, 145 predicted proteins | sample 3178371 | NCBI WGS metagenome assembly SXGQ01 (sample SAMN11356859, study PRJNA531348) | freshwater metagenome | isolation source: freshwater sample F1-20 | place: China: Fuxian Lake, Yuxi | collected 2017-12-25 | reverse complement strand
TTCAAGCTCTTTTAATAGGCTTTTAACCCTATCAAAACTTTTTTTTATGTGATTTTCTATAAATTGATCTAATGTTATTTTTTCATCGAAAAGTTTTTTCAGAAACAGTTTCATGTAGGGGGGATCATAAACTCTGTTAAATTCTATGTCATGTCCTTCAACTAAATCGTCCAGCCAAACATGCTCCCTGTTCCACTGTGTAAACTGAAAAATAAAATAAGATATTTCGGATGGGTTCATTACGGGAATCTTATAATCGTTCATAACATCTGTGTGGTACCTTCCTCTATAAATGCAAGCTTCCCACCATTTTACAACTCCCTCGTTAGATCCGCCATTTCCCGGATAGACAAACTCATAACTTTTTAATTTCCTCGAAACAATCCTGGGAAATCTAACCGATTCCATATATTTAATTTGAGCCCTGGTTAGAAGAGAAGGATTGAATGCATCGGGTGGTGGCTCTTTAAGTGTGCTTAAATTGGAATAATAATATAAACCCTGACCCCAAGTAAAAGAACATCCAGCAAAAACCATTCCCCTTTTTATTTCACTTCCGTTTTTTGGTATCATTAAGGTAAATTAAAATGATTAATGATCTTTTTAGCAAGATCCTCGTAAACTTTCTGACTTGGATTTTTTCCATTGTAGAACAGTTCTGTGTCCTCTGTAACCTTCAGTAAAATCTCTCTGATGGCTCTTTCCCTGCTTATAATTTCTTCACCTATTGCTGGGTAATCAAATAAACTACCTTTACTTGGATCTAACCACTCAAAACATTGACTATCTGGACACGATTTTCCTGAGATCTCGGATCTCCAGTTATCAATCCTAAATTCCGCCCAATCCAATAAATGTTTTCTTGGGTGGTGTAAAGGAGCATGTCCCCCTATAATTGCCCATTTGGTCCTTGGGAATTTGTTTTTTAAATCTGTTACTGTACCATAGGTTTTTTCTGCTGTTAGGTTTAAGAACTGATCGAATCCTACATTTTTTATTTGCTCGTTAGTCGGCTCATAGGGTGTGCAATGGAAGTCCCTAACTAATTCGGTATGAAACCAAATAACCAAATCGATTTCTGTTGGGGTATTATGTGTAGCTTCTAAAAAAACCGCAGCTTGTTTAAGCTGGTAGTGATTTTGGTTCCCTCCCCAACTTTTATTAAATGTGGGATGTCCTCTTTTTAGAAATTGAAATTCAAACCAATCCACAAGCAATGGATTATGAGGCCATTCGTGGCAGGGGGTTATACCCCAGGTATCTCCTAATATAAGTATGTTAGCCATATTATTTTTTTATAAAGTTTATTATGCTTAATGCTATTTTTCTGTGCACTTCCAATGTTGGATGGCAATCGTTTGGTGGGACTTCAAAATTTTTAAGATCCTCGCATATTTGAAGTTCTGGATTCTGTTCTAAAAGGTTTTGGATACTTTCATATTCCGTTCCGTTGTGATTTATTTTTATCCAGCGGGATCTTAACCAGTCGTCATTTTTTATGGACTCTAGAAATTCGTTAGGCCATGTTATAATCATTGTCTGTATGCCCTTAGATTCACACAACGCCAAAAAGGATTTTACCCCTCCTATTGAAGAAGTCACCTGGCTTTTATCTATATCCGACAGATTTAAATTATTAATTTCCACATATTTTCTAAATGCATCGTAGTTTTTCGGGTGCTCCCTAGCAAAATTCCATTGGAAGGGATTATCAAAAAATTCCCCGTCTACCGAATAATAAAATTTATCCCGTGAAGCCTGAGTTAATTGAAAAACAATGTGTGAAACCTCGTCGAATGAAATGGGGTAAACCTCGTCCTCCTCTCCGGGATGAAAAGATTCTATCTTTTGGACCGAATCTGCTTGGAAGCATTTTAACCAGTATTTCACGATCTGATCATTCGCACCACCGTTTTTATAGTGGACTATATCATAGCTTCCTAAAAAATCTGAAACTATCCTCGAAAATCTATTAGACTCCATGAATTTAAAATGCGCATGGTTCACTAAACCTGGGGAATATCCCCATTTATTATCGGGATTTATTAGGGTTTCTAGATTGCTATAAAACCACAAGCCCTGTCCCCAGGTAAAAGAGCATCCTGCAAAAATCATTCCCTTCTTGGGATTGTGTTCTTTCTTTAAAATCATATATAAAATACCAACAATTAAAGACATTTCCTGCTAGAAAATTTCAAAATATATAAGCCAAAAAAGATGAAAGCATTAATAAATTGGGTTAAAAAACTGATAGCTAAAAGAAAGCTAAAAAAAGAGCTTGAAAAGAAAATCGAAGAGCTGAGAAAAAGAGATCCTTTTATCTATAAACATTGAAATCTCCTGTCCGTTCCAGACTAAAAATTCTATGATTTATTTATTTATAGGACAGCCTGGCTCTGGAAAAACCACAATGGCTGAATTACTTGTAAGGAGATTAGGACCCGGAACCGTTTGGATAGACGGTGACGATCTGAGAGAAATTTTTCCAAACACAGATTATTCCTACTCTGGAAGAATTAGAAACATTGAAAAGGCCTTTACTATAGCTCGTTTTATGTCAATCAAGGGGCACAACGTCGTGATTAGTATGGTTTGTCCTTATAGAGCAATTAGAGAGGATTTAAAAGCAAGTAACGAGGTAACGGAGGTCCTTTTCCAGAGGGATGACCATGCTGGGAGAGGAAATTTCCACGTCCAAAATTTCGAAGAGCCACTTGAAAAATTTCTTACGTTCAAAAATGGCTCAGACTTAAGAAGATCCTTCGGGGAACTTTCCCTCCTCCTGGGTGTATAATTTTATAAATTTGAATTGTTATGAGCGGTAAAAAATATTCCCTTTACATAGGCAGATGGCAAAATTGGCACAATGGTCATAAATGGTTAATCGATCAGCAATTTAATAAGGGTAAGAACGTATGGGTTGCAATCAGAGACGTTAGTCAGGATGAGAGTAATCCCAAAACAGCACAAATGATTTTTCACGAGCTTTCAGAAAAACTCAAAGACTATATACAAAGCGGTAGGCTTATGATATCGGTCATCCCCGATATAGATTCCGTTAATTATGGTCGCGGTGTAGGGTATGATGTCATCTATCACGAACCTCCCCAAGAAATAGCTGAAATAAGCGGAACAAAAATCAGAAGAGGAGAAATTAAAGATGATGGCAGTACAGCGTAAAAGACATATAACAAAAACAATTTCATATAAAATAGTAAGCACTTTAATTAACTCGTGGCCTTCTTCAGTTAAAATAAAATGTTTAATATGAAAAGGATCTGTATTGTGGGGGGAGGAACAGCAGGGTGGTTATCCGCTCTTTTTATAAAGAAAAAATATCCGGAACATTTAATAAGCATTATAGAAAGTAGCAAAATAGGGATAATTGGAGCTGGTGAGGGTGCCACCCCGAATTTAAAAATACTACTAGAAAAATTAGAGATCCCGGAAGATGAATTTCTCAAAAATGTTAACGGGACAAGAAAAACCGGAATAAAATTTATTGGATGGAACGAAAATACTGAACACTCTTTCGTCCATGGATTTAAACAAGGAATTGAAGACGTAAATTTTTATTCCTATCATTTTAATGCAAGAATGTTAGCTGAATTTCTGAAAAACATTGCGATAAAAAGGGGAGTAGAATATTTAGATCGGGAGGTTTTTAAATTTGAAATTGCCGACGATAATAAGATTATAAAAATACTATTTCTTGGAGATGGATCAATCAATTGCGATTTTGTAATAGATTGTACCGGTTTTTCTAGAATGATCATCGGAAATATTTACAAATCAAAATGGAAATCATACGAAGATCAACTGATCGTAAATTCTGCCATACCATTTTTTCTGAATTCAAAAAATTCAGAAATAAATCAAAAAACCATAGCATCAGCGGAAAATTTTGGATGGATATGGAAAATCCCACTTCAGGATAGATGGGGATGTGGATATCTCTATAATGATTCCTTATCTCGGGATCAAGATATAGAGGAAGAAATATTAAAAAAATTTAAAAAAGAGGAAATAATAATTAACAAGAAAATAAAATTTCTTGCGGGATGCTTTGAAGAAGTCTGGATAGAAAATTGCATAGCAGTGGGATTGTCTACAGGATTTTTGGAACCATTGGAAGCTACATCCATAATGACAGCTATTTTTCAGCTAGAGAATTTACCTGATGATATATTTGATTACAGTAAAAGAGACCATTATAATTACACTATAGAGAAGTTGAACCTTCAGAACATGACATTCATCAGGCATCATTACAACTGTTCGAGAAATGATTCTATTTTTTGGAAAGAGTACAAGAAAAAAGGAAAAAATCAGGAGTTAAATATGATTTACGATAATATTTGGAGTAATAAAAGAAATAAGGATCTTCTAGATATTTTTTCTATAGAGGGAAAATCCATGTCATTTACAATAGATCAGTATAAATTAATCATGGGAAACAATTTCGCGAAAGGAAATAAATCGTTTATATAGAAATGCAAAAGATAGTAGAACGTAAAAGACATATTGCAAAAACAATATCTTACAGAATAATAAGTACATTAATTGGCTTTGCAATTATGTGGTTGATAAGTGGTTCGATTAAGGTTGGGGCAGCTTTCGGTGCGGCTGAATTAATATATAAACCAATTCAATATTACATTCATGAAAGAATATGGTATAGATGGATTAAATATGGACTTAAAAAGTAATATAGTATGAACGATAATATAGACATATTTGAAAATTTTCTATCAACTGAAGAGTGTGTATTCATTTTAAATAAATGTAAAAGTGAATTAACACTATCAACTGCTACAACGTATGGTAATACTTCCGGGAAAGAAAGAAAATCATCAATTGGTTGGATATCTGATTTAGGATTTTTAAATGAAAGGCTAGTAAGTAAATTAAGAGAAACTTTCAATATAAACGGTATGGAAGTTACTGGTTTAGGAGATTTTCAATTTACTGAATATAAAGAAGGTCAATATTTCGATTGGCACACAGATAGCACTACTACAATATACAGGCAAAGATTTACATCAATAGTAATTCAGCTAAATGATGACTATACAGGTGGTGTATTAGAAATTAAAAATATAAAAAAAGAACTTGTACCAATAGAAAATAAAATTGGAACGTTATATGTTTTTAATTCAAGATTACTTCATAGAGTAACTCCAATCATAGATGGTACCAGATATTCTTTAGTAAATTGGGTGTCTTTAGTCAAAACAGATCCCAAAAAACAAAATCTAATATAATATGGAAAAAATATACTTCGATGATACCACATATATTTGGAAAACAAAATTAAATCGTGTAAGTGATAAACAAGTGTTTTTAAAAGAGGCATATACTCTTATAGAATCTATGCCTAATATTAAAAGAGATGGATTTGGTTATAAAAAAGAGGGGAATACTAATTTAACTTTTATTGGTGATATTAAAATGGAAACAAAATTAGATGAAATAATTCAACTTGGTATTAATAAATGTAAAAACCTATACGGTGAGAAAAATATAGATTACAATAAAATTAATATAGATGCTTGGGTTAACGTTGTTCGTTCAAAAAACCCAGTTCAGAAACAGTTTAAATATAAAGAAATAAAAGGCATAGATAAATTTCATAGTCATTTTGAAATAAATAAAGAGAAAAAATCGTTTATACCAAACTATACTTATGTTTATTATATTCAAATGCCTGATGTTATGAACGGCGAAGACGGTGTACTCTATTTTAAGGGTAAAAATAAAAAAGAATATTGGATTAGACCTGAAGAAGATGATTTAATTATAATGGAGGCAGATATGCCACACGCACCAAATAACGCACCTAACTCAAAAATTGATAGAATAGTAATTGCAGGTAATGTTGGATTTGATTATATTAAAAAAGAGAAAAGTTTGTTATGATAAAGAATTATTATGTATTTGATGATATAATCCCGATCGAAGAACAAAAAATTCTAAATGATTATGTAAAAGATCCTTACATAAAATGGGTATCAATGGAAAATATTACCGGTTATTATGGCGGTAAATTCGAAACACACAAATTTCCAGCAAAAGTTCACCCAAAACAAAATTGTAAGAATGAAGAAATTCATCATATAGTTAATAATATAGAATTGATTGTTGCAAAAAAATTAAATTTAGAATTTATTAAAAATTATAGATGGAAAATTAATTGGACTACACCGATTGGAGAATATAACCCAATGGATTTATTACATTGTGATGAAATCAGAGAACATATTGCAATGGTTTATTATATTAACGATTCCACTGGTGATACTTGCATTTATAATAATATAAACGGAAATAATGCGGAGACATATCAAAAAAATTTTAACGGCGTAGACTTTAACTCATATTCTTTATTAACTAAAGTATCTCCCAAAATGGGAAGGTGTGTTATATTTGATGGCAAACTAGCACACCATGGAACTTATCCATCTGATGGAGATAGATTTATCATAAATTTTAATTTTGCAGCAAAATCAGAAAATTCACAAAAATTATTAATATAATGTTAGTAGATAATAAATTTTTATATATAAGTTTACCAAGATGTGCATCAACTTCATTTCATATATCATGTTTACGAAGTGGATTTAAATTAGAACATTACGGACAAGCATTTATAGATAATTATCCTACACCAGTTGATTTAAATCTTTCTAATACACAGCTTGCACTTAATATGGCACATCTCCATGAACAAGGAAATGCTTTATTATCAAAATTTGGAAACGAATATGAAATCATATCAGTCAAGAGAAATAAATACCAAAGATTTATATCGGCATGGAAATACATAATTCAAATGTTTCATGTAGATGGTAATATTGAAGCAGCTAATATATTTAAAAAAATAGAGCTAGATAATATTTTATTTTATAGTTATTCAGATCTAGTATCAAACGAAACGTTGGTATTCAATGAATTTATAAAAAGAAATAAACTTCAAGAACATTTACCAAAACCAAGAATGTATTATGTTAGAGATATTATGGAAATGTTAAAGATCTTAATAAGAGATGTATCATATTGGCATAATAATAATCCAAAAATAAAATGGTTTGAATTTGGAAAATTTGAAGAATTAGAAGAGTGGGTTTCTGATAAAACGGGTAAGCCGTTTAAAATGGAAAGAGCCAACGAAAGTCAGAATTTTGAATGTAATTTAAAATTGGATGATAACTTCATAAAACGTTATAACGACATTTATGATTATTACGATAATCAAAAAAATATTGAAACGCTAATATAGTATGGAATTTACAAAACTAAATAACACATACGGATATAAAAATTTTATAGAAGATTCTGATAAAAGATATTTTTTAAATTGGATTTCTTATAATGAGGAGAAATTCAAAAAAAATACAATCGGGAATAATCGTAAATTTTTAATATTAAAAAATGTTGATATCGAAATTGAAGAAAAAATAAAAAATTTAAAAAATAAAATTATAGAATTAGAAAAAATAAACAATTGGATAGATGAACCCAATTATCATAATTATATTGGTATAAATACTAATGGTGGCCATATACATTTACATACCGATAATAATGTAAATGGTTACATACATACACGTTGGAATATTGTTTTACAGTATCCAATAGAAGGGGGTCACTCTATTTATGGGAACTTTATTAATATTTTAGAAGAAAATATGATATGGAAATGTGAGGCTGGATTAATCCCACATGGGTGTACTGATATTGTTGGGGACACTTCAAGAATAACACTATCCCTTGGATTTCAAATAAAAAAAGCAAATAAAAATATTAAAGCATTAATATAAGATGATTAAAATACCTGCTCCAAATTATAAAGAAATATTTGATGCTTGGAAAATTTCATTCAAACCGACTCCTCAACAAGAGGAATTATCAAAACTGAGACTTGAAATTTGTTTAGGCTGTGAATTTAGAAAAGAGTTAGTAAAAGGACTAAAATGGACTACACTTTGTGGAAAATGCGGATGTCCTCTCAATAAAAAGGTATTTTCCCCAAATTATAACCAATGTCCACTAAAAAAATGGAATTCAGTAGACTCTCTTTATTTAGAACCATTGGAAGAAAAAAGTAAAAATACTATTATTTAATTATAAATATTATTTTTAAGTAAATTGTTTATAATTAAACACAAAATAATGATTACTAAATCAGCTTTTTGTTTAAGTCTATTTTATAGTACTCAAAATTTTTATCGTTCATCCAGATGTTCATTGCACATCTGATCCCTTTATTTACCTGCATGACTCCGTGATAGGTTTTATCTCCCTTAAAGGTAACACCCTGACCCATTTTTAAATTTAAAAAGGTGTTTTCATCGCTTTCTATTTTTCTGTATTTTTCTGAAAGAACAAATCTACCATCATGATAATTCTCCGTAATTGGAATAACTGTAGTAAATGATGATGTGCTGTCTCTATGAAGGTCTAGATATCTTCCTTCATAATATTTAGTAAGACTGATGTTTATATTAGTGATTTTAAAATCCTTGTAATTAAACCAAAAATTTATCTTTTGAGAATCATAGAGAGAATTGATTTTTTGAAGAATTGTGGATTTAAAATCTGGATCATAAACCCTTTTACAATCCCAAGAGATTTTTTCATCTTTTTTGTAGGAAAATCTTTCCCCATTTTTGTCCATGAAATCGAGAAATTCCAAGCATTCCTCCGGAGAAAAAAAGTTATTGATGGAATATTTCATAAAAAAAGCACAGGATCTCTGCGATTTTATCTATCCAATAATAAATACTAAAGATGTTTTTCTTTTATCTTGTTAACAACTTCTTGAAACGCAGTTGCTATTTTTTCTTTTATATCTGTCGTTATTGGTGCTACTACCGATTTAATAATTTGTGCAGGTCTCTCTATTCTAGTTTTTGGTGTTTTTGCCATAATATTTTTTTATTTCAATTTAATTTTTATTTTAATTAAAGTTTTTGTGGTCCTCCGCCCCCGCATGTTGGGCAGGTATTATCATAACACCAATTACCGCAGAAACTATTACTGCAATAACAAGAATTATGCATTACACTAAATAATCCATCTCCTACATCTACCAAAAATAAGTCAGATGGTGCAAAATCTAAAGAATAGATTGTTTTATATTCAAACACCATTTGTAAATCGGTAATCAATATTGTGGTTAATTCATCTGTATTTGAATCTGTTACAACTATTTTATCCCCAACATAAAAATTATTTACCTTTTCAAATCTCGTTTCGGTTGAATCTTTTTCTTCAATATAAAAAGTGGAACCCGGTGCTTCTGTCCATGAACGACCATCTGATAATGTAATTTGTATCATTATTGTTTCCACAGATGCAGAAACTTTACCCATTAATTCAGATTGCATCTGCGACAATGTTTCATTTGATTGTTGTAATGTACTATCCCAACCATATGTAAAAATTTCACTTGTAAACACTGCGGCCTGGTTTTCGTTTGAATCGATAAAATTAACGGAACGAATATAATCACCCAATTGTATGGTATCCACATCGACTAATGTTCCGTCAAATTTTAAAATAAAACTATCATCATCAGTATGATAATCACCGTTTCTACTTCTGCCTACTTCTTTTGTAATGTACTTATATCTACTTTTTTGATTTAGTTTATTTGTACCCGCCACAAATTCGGTAGGGGTAAAAGAAAGTGGCATTACTGAGGATTGAGTATATCCGCCCATATTAATGACATCTAAGTTTGGACCATATATGATATCAATACTTCTTATAATTGAATACCTGCCATCCACTAAATTATCTTCTGAAAAAATAAACTCTTGAACTAAATAATTCGTTTCGGCGGAATTTATAACATTAACTAATTCGGTATTATCTGAAACCCTATATAATGCGGGATATTGTGATTGGTCATATTGTGGAAAACGGTACTTTACTAATACGTTAGGATTTTCAATATCAGTATAATCAACTGAATCTAAAGTGTTTAAATTTAATGTATCAGATATAAAATGAGTTTTTGGAATGTATTCAGAATCACTCATTAAATTGAAAAATTCAAATTTATCTGCACAATATGTCTCATCAACTAATGCTGTTGTGTCGAACGCCTGTCTTAAAATGAATTTGTTAGGGGCATCTTCTACAAATGGAACGGTTACTGAATTTACTGGTACAACATATTCTGCATAAGATATACCAGTTTCTTCACATTTAGCCTGTAATATTTGTCTAAATCTATAGGGTTCTACGTTTGGTTTAAATGCATCAAATTCTGTCCATATATAATGGAATTCCGTAATACCATTACTAGTTAACATATTAAATAATGGGGTATAATCTAGTAAATCTGCACCTTGATTATAGATGGTGGTATTTGTATTTATTTCTAAAAATTTAACCGAGTCGTTTTTTTGTAGAAAATCGCTACCAATTATCGTTGCCTTCATAAATATTTTTTTGTTTCTTATTCATAAATTTTAAGCAAATACTGCAGTTACTGTATAGTTTCCTGTCCAGTCAGTACTAGATAGACTCACACTAAAACTTGTGCTTAATTGTGTTCCTGCTGTCGGAGTTCTTGTTTCCCACTTTTGGAACGTGTATGGATAAATCTGATAAGCTTCTATTGTCACATTTGCATAATCTGTGTAGCTAAATCCATAATCCAATCCAGCACCTTGCCCTGCTAAGGTAACTGGATATGTTATAGAAACCGTTCCTTTAGCTGTGTCGTTTGAATATATTCTAATACATCTAAATTTCTTGTTGTAAAAATATCCAAAATTTGATTGCCCCGTACCTCTTGGATATCTTTTATTATCCCAAAGATTATCCAAGCTGTTGTTTGATGTGCCAACAAAGATATTTGAAAGCTGGCCAGTGCCCCCCTCAAACCCTTGGTTACCCATGTTAATGTTAGTTGTACCTATCGAAACTACACTCATATCTTTTAGAAATCAATTACATTTCCTTCCCCGAAAACGCTCTCAAGAATAGGTTTAACCTTAGAATATGCCCATTCGTATGGATTTGTTCCTATAACTGACAAGTCTATTTTAGATTTAACAGTTTCTCTTGTGCCAACCTTAACCCTATCAGTATAAGGTTCTTCCCTCGTTTTTTCTACTATCTCACCGTTTTCGTCAAAATCGAAATACTTAACATTTCTGACTAAATTTTGTGTCTCATAAACGTCTTCAGTAATGGTTTCATTAACAGAAAGGGGGAGATCAAAAAGTGTTGGATATTCAAAAGAATTTCCATCCACCGTAATTGCTGTTGCTATAGGACCAGGCATAAATGGTCTATTGATTGGCTCTGTTATGTCCTCATGGTAGACAAATTTACTTTGATCTGCTTCCTCCTTACTTACGTATAAAGCACCACTAACTACCATAAATCCCATTGGTTTATCAATGTGATAGGATTGTATTCTGAAATAAGGAGTAACAACCACTCCTTTATTCATAGTTTCTATTTCTCTGTTTATCTTGAGAGCCATTTTGGATCTTTTTTTTATATATCTAAAAGGACGTTCGCTCCTTTATCTAACCACAAAAAATACCCTTCCCAAATCATGAACATCAAATCTAAGGGTAACCCCCAGCATTTGAGAGATCTCTAAGGCTTCCTCTATCTCGTCATTGGAATCTGGTACAACTATATAACTGAAATCGTCCCAGGGATATTCCATAACATCACCCTGATCGTTTACAGGGAGTTCAGAATCCTCATCATATGATCCCTCGTATTCATCATCCTCGTCCCAAGTTGTTTCGTTAGCGAAACTTCTCAACCAATTTCCAAATTCGTAGATTTCCTTTTCCTGGATTTGTAATTCCCGGATTTTTGTGTAAATAACAAGAGCCATTCATAATACTTATATTGGAACTATTTATCTTAGAAATAATTTCTTGTTTCAGCTCCTTTAACCCATTGATCATATTCTTGGATTTCCCATAAAGGTGTACCAATTTTTGTCAACAGTTCTCTTGTTTTTTTATAGATAAAAACTTCTTCTTGTTTCTTATCATGTGCAGATAAATTAGAAAAATCCACGGGCTGTCTGTTTCTTTCCCTCTGGAGTTCGAAATATAAATGGAGGGCCTCGTGATAGATTGTCCCAGCTATCCTATATTGACTTCTTTGTTTTAGTTCGTCTGTAGCTAACAAAATCCAAAGCGATCTATTGCTAAGATCATAGTCACAAGTGCTCCAAAAGGGAGATTCTGGATGGCTAAAACGCTGAATGAAGCAATGTTGAACTATTGCTTCGTAAATCTCTGGTTCATACTTTTTAACTATCTGACAGGCAATTTTAGCTTTTTCTGCATCTTGAGGATTGTCTATTGTTATAGACTGGCTTCTTGCTTTTTCTATTGTGAAAAGAGCCAAAAATAAAATCGGAATTTTCATGCTGTAAATTTACAAGAAAACCCCGATTTAAAAAAATGTTTCGATTATTATCCCCTCTTTACAATAAGGATAGAAACTATTTGAAAGGTTTCGGAAGAATCTCCCCCAACCTCTTTATATCTAACCTCTCCGGAGTATTCGGATCCATCGGAAGACGTACCCGGAACAGTTTCAAATATGGAATATCCCATATCCCCCTCCTCTACAATTGGTCCACCAGAATCTCTAAATACCGCAGTTATTGGTTCCCCCGATTCTGAAGACCACGTAACGTCATAATCTCCTTCTGGATTTTCTGTTGGTAACCAAGAATCTGCATAAGTTCCTTCATTAGGAACTGAAAGGTCCTCGTTAATAGCTTTTCTAAAATATTTTAAATGTATCATTATCTTATTTTTATTTATATATCAATTTTGATCTGGGATCGCTCCGTATTCTCTAAACATGCTTCTGTTAGCTAAGACATTATTTCTGTCTCCTGGCATTGCGTCTTTATCTTTAGAAAGCTCTAGTACAACCTCATTAGCATCTATTACAAAATATCTAGACCCTCTAAAAGCAACAATCTGTCCTATTTTAACGTCTCTGAGGGAATAGTCCTGTCCGTACGATTTTTCCATCTCGTTGAGAAACTTATCAAATTTTTTGATTTCCATAACTGTATATATTTTTCTTACTGGTCTAACTGCGCAAAATCCATAAACTACATTCTCGACATAGGTTTCATGAGTAAACCCGAAGGCTGATCCCCCATTAGTAAGGGACCCTGGGGTAGAAGACCAATACCATCCCATAGCCTTATCTAGATATTCCATCTTATTACTTGACCACATCAAAGGTGATTGATCAAATTTTCCGGTGTCTGTTAATTTTAATAAACTGTTTTTTCCGTACAAAGAACTTGCTATTAGTTGTCTATCATCACTCTTCCACTCGCTTGGATTTTTCCCGGTTATCTTTTTAAATAAATCTACAAAAACATTTCTCTTTGGAACTTCAAATCCCTCAGGACAGGCATATTGGGATTCTAAGAATTTGTAATGAAATCCTCCTTCCTCTAAGTTGAAATCCATATGAGTCTTTGGAATATTAAAGAGATCTATAGTTTCTTCCCCACCGTACAATCTGCTCAGATCAAATTGTAAATTCTCTAAAAACCACTCATATCCATTAAGAGTAACGGTTTTATAAATCCTACCGTCTCTGGAATCTTTAAACGTGGAATAAGAAACCCCTAATATTTTTTCAAGATCCTGCATATTTTATATATCAGAAAAAAGGGATCCGAAGATCCCTTTATTTATTGATTATTTTCTATCTCGTCCCAGGTATCAATTAATGCTTTAGCAAAGATAGGTTCTTTCCCAGTCCATCCCGCTAATATTGCACCTCTATAAAGATTTTCGGGTAAAACAGAATTGTCATATCCTGCCACTTGCACAGAGAATAGGTTTACCTTCGGATTAACTTCCTTCCTGTATTTCTGAGCTAGTGCTAGAACATCAATATATCTTTCAAATCCGGATTTGCCACCATGAATAAAATCTTTATATTCCTTAGGATCTATTCCATATAAACCCCCGTGACCTGCTTGCATGTCGGAATAAATAAAAATGTTGTCATAGTGTGTTTTGTTTCTGATGGCTTGATCGAAAAACATCCAAATTCCATTTTCTGTTCCCCCTCCCAATTCTCCATCTTTTCTCTCAACATCATTCATTTTATTCAACTGTGAAAGCAATCCATCCCTTTTCGAGACTGGTTTGATTAAGAGTTTGTCTCCAAATAATCCTATCTCCCCTTCTTCTGAATTTTTTCCAGTGATAAGTGAGGAAAGGTTTGCTATCTCAGCAACATGAACCTTTCCATATTCGGAATTACAAGTACCCCAGGAGGATCCCGAATTATCAGACAACGAGATTGTTTTCCCCCTTAATTTAGGCATGTTATCGACTGCAATATCCATGCACTCCTCTAGGGCATCAGTTAAGATACCAGAATGATTTATACCTTCAGCACTTTTGATTGCCTGATATGCAGACCAGTATCTAAAAGGAAATTGCTTCCCATTTAAAACTCCAGACTTGAGTTTTTCTGTGATCTTCTTAGCAAGATCTAAATCGCTAATCTCTGTGAAAATACCTCTTAGGTTTCTTAAAAGAGCCATATGAGGAATCTCGATGGTTTCTAAAATCTCTCTCCACGTTTTTCCTTCAGATTTTAAATTTTCCCAGGTTCTTTCATTCCCTTCCACTTTAATAGAACCGGTCTTCATTAATTCATCAATATCCTGACTCCATGCATGGGAAATTCTAACCAGATCAATAAGCATTTTTCCTTTATACTTATTAAGTTGATACCTCGAATATTCTCCAAGTTTTTCTGCCCAGGTTCTTTTAACCAGGGAGCTAAGTTTATTTTTAGACTTATTCAGAAACATGAAATATTCAAACTGGTTGGAAAGATCATCAGGTCTTAAAGCGATTGCCTTTCCCACCTTTTTCATGTATCCGGGATTGGACTCGTTGAATTCTACCCGGTTTGGATGCATAGATGCTCTTATGAATATTACAGCAGGGTTTAACCTCATGTAAAACACGGTTCTTAGCTCCGTAGCTAAGTCCAAAGTTCCTTTGAAGTCATAATCTAAGGCCTTATCGATAGCGTCTGTAAAAACGTCCGTAGAGGTCCTTTTATCTTGAACTAATTCAGAAAATATTGAATATTCCAAAAGAGTGGAATGGTTTTTAATTTTCTTATCATCTTTAATCCCGTCTCTGTAATATTGGGGCTCTCCGAAGATAGAGCTTGCAGCTACAATTTTAAGAGTTTGAAGCGGGGAAATAGTATAGGAATTCCCGCCCATGAAATTTTCAACCACTTGGTCCTCGTGTTTTCTAACTTCCGATTTTGACTTGACTGCGTATTCTGTTAATTTAGACATATGTTTAGTTTATTTTTCCAATAAAAAAAGCCTATCGGGTTCCGATAAGCTTCCACATGTCTAAAATAAAAGACCTTTTAGAAACTTACCGAGAATATTGAATGGCGGTGGTTTTCGTTTGTCAAATTTGAAGTAACCGCCTATCCCGCGTCGGATAGTTTATAATCTTATTTAATATTTGGTTTTTTGTTTCGAGAATACCCAGTTTGGGGTTGCTCCTTAAGGAAGCGAATCTTCAGCCTTATGGTCGCTGACACCCTCATTTCTACGAGCGATACCCAGTCAATTGCCCCGGTTGCCTAGCATCCAGAGGAGTTTACCCGACGTGGGAGGGATTCTACTCATTTAAGATTAGGCCTGAAGCCTAGTCTTGTGCTGATTTGTATAGTATGAAGTATCCAAATCTGCCGCTTCGAAATCAAATTACCAATATTTTAAAGAGCTTTGGTTGTTATATATCGCAAATGTAATAAAATTTCACGGATTTTAAAATATCTATTTCATTTTACTTTAAATGTTCGAGTATAAGTCCTTTTGGAATTACCCCACTTTTTCTAATAACCTCTTTTCCGTTTTCAAAAAATAAAAAGGTTGGAACAGACCTAATGCCAAATTTTTCAACAAGATCTCTATTTTTATCCACATCAACTTTGTAAATTTTTTCTCCGCCCAAATCCGTTTTAACACTCTCCAAAACAGGATTCATAGCTTTACATGGACCACACCATGTCGCATAAAAATCTATCATACATTTTTCTGAAGATAGAATAGCTTGATCGAAATTTTGACTATTAAGTTCTGCCATAGTTTTTTGTTATATTTATCTTAAAAGAGATCTGAGATCATACTGTCTTTGAATCTCACCAGCTTGTAATCCCTGTATTTTTTATCAATGGAAACAACGGAATTTATTAATTCGAAATATTCTTCAGGAATGAAAGAATTCTCAAGTGAAATAGACATCGTCTGATCCTCCAGAAGATACATTTCTTCAACCTCCCTCTGATGTCTTATTATGTTTTCTAGCATAGATGAAGACATTTTTTTCTTAGTAGTTTCAATTTTTTCCAAATATGCAATAATCTCTATTAACTGATCTGGAGAAGTTTTTATCGAATCTATACCGTTAGACACCTCACATGTATATTCTTTCCAGTCTATTTCTGAGATATAGAAAAAATTAGATTTCGAATACAGAGTTTCCTTAATGTATTCTAACAAATTTTCATCCCTGTAAGTAACTAAGGATCCTTTATCAAAATCTTGAAACGGGGAGACTCTGAAAGAAATTTTGTACATGGGAAATTTTCTAATTATAGATCCCCTTTAGCTAAGGTTTTCCGCTTGATCGATAAATTTATGTTCTATGATATCGAGGCTTACACTTGGGAAGATAGTAGGAATTATATCAGATAAGTTCTTTCCTCCCTTTCCAGAATTGCTATTATCCGAGAAAATAAAAAATTCTCCTTCACTCAAATCTTGACCTCCAATGCTTCTTTCACTCACCATCTGATTGAAAATTTTCTGATTCTCTTCATTCAGTGATGAAAAATTTGTTATCTCGATTATAGTTTTTTTGCCTTCCTGAGAATTTTTGGATAATATTTTATTTAAGTCTGAAATTAAAAAATCGATTGAAAATGATTCTATCTTGGAACAATTAAATATGCAGTAAGAATATTTTTTACCTCCTATAACTATATTTCCGGATTCGTCTTCTTCAAACCCGTACATTTTAGAGTCGTCATGAAATTCTGACATAACATAAAATGGTGTTTTTCTGTTAACAGAATTAAAAACGTAAACGGGAGAGCTATCGCCTTTTTTTATTTTATCTGCTACCCATCCAAAAAAGGAAGAGGTATCAAGACTCAATGCCTCCTTCTGAAGTATTTCCTTTTTTTGGTCTTCCTTACCCACAACGTCTTTTAAAAAATCCTCTATAAAATTTCCCTCGCTGAGGAAATTTTTATATCCTTTCATTTTTTTCATAGTAAGTTATATATTCTCTACGAAATCTTAGAATTCCACTTTTCGAGAAATATTTGATGACTTCCACCAGTCATATCATACATTTCCTGGTCTGATAAAACATAAGGTCCGGTCTTTCCTATATTTTTATCATGATGTATTACAACAGATGATGTGACCAAGCAATGTTTAATATTATTAAAATAAAGAGTTAAAGAATAGTCGTTATCTGAAAACCAATGTGTGAATCTTTCATCAAGATCACCGATCAAATTATAAATTTCTCTTTTCTGAAAAATGCACCATCCTGAAATGTGTTTCCTAACCTCATAACCAAGTAAGTTTCCTGTGTGTGGTGAAATTCCATATTTTGGCTGAGTCATGGTGCATATCGGAGAAAATGAAAGAACGTCTGGATTTTCTTCGGACGCCTTCAATATTTCAGACGCCCATCCTTTTGTGAAATATAGATCATTGTTACATAAACACATATATTTAGAATTGCCTAGCTTCCTTCCATAGTTCATGAACTTGTGATATCCATAAGGTAAGGGAGGTCTATATGTTCGGGTATTAATATTATGATCCCATGAAACATCTTGCTGTGATTCTAAAACTATAATATTAAAAAGATCCTCCGGGTCTGTTTCAGAATCCAGAAGGGATTTTATACATCGATCCGTCTGGAAGTATAGCTCGTCATTGTAAGCATAACTTAATATAATTATGTCAATCATACTTTAGTTTCTTTTCCTTTTAATATCATCAATATCTCTTAAATCCCCAGATTGACAGTAGTAAAAACTTTCTTCCCATTCCTTTTTCCCAACATAATCACATGATTTGAAAAATAGTCCTTCCTGGATAATTTTTTTAAAATCTTCTATGTTAATATACCCGGTAATTTCCATGGTAAATTTCACGCTCTCTAAAGACTTGTAAAGATTCTCGATTCCAGGATCCGAATCACCGCTTATCATTAAAACATCATCTAGATTTGGCTTCATTCTGCAAAGAAAAAAAGCTTTATAGGAATAATCAGGAATTTTATTCTCTGTGTACAAATAACCCCCCCTATCATTCCATTCCTCCTTTTTTAAAAGTAAAAGATCTGAAAAATAATAAGCAGTCTTTACTGATAATTTTTTTGTCTCGATGTCTCCATTTTGGTCTTTACCCTCGACGAAAATATCTCCATTGTCCCATTTTCCCTTTCCTCTGACTGTGAGATCTGGATATTTAACTTCGTGACCAAGATTCAATAAATGCTTATATAGAGCAAATTCACCAAGCTTTCCCTTGAGTGAATCTTTAAATTTGGTCGACTTATCCCTTCCGTTAGACTTCATATACCCAGATCCCCAAGTTAATTGATAGGATTGATCTATACACTCTCTAGCATACTCGCTAACATCAATTTTTCCCTTGAAATGTTTTTTTAAAAAGACGGAATATCTCTCATCTGATTCCCTTCTTAGCGGGTTGAATTTTTTAGTAGAAGTCAATTGAATCACTATTTGTCTTTTATACAGACAAATTTAAAATAATTTCTTGCAATTAAGAAATGCGCAGGGTTTACTAGTCAGCTATACTGCCGTCCTCCTCAAATTTTACCTCGTGGTTTTCTATAGTATCCACCACGTTATCGTCCTCGAACTGATCGTCAACGTAAGAAGATATTCCGCTTAGGACGGAATCTAAATGTTTATCAAATTTTTTCTCTGCTCTTTCGAAATAGGAATTAAGCTTATCCTCTGAATCTTCCCCATATTGAGCGATCATGGATTCTAGATCGTCTATTTCAAACTCTATCCTAGTATTTCCTCTATTCGGATCTACAAAATTATAATATGTGTGTGGCCAAAAATACGAGGGTATACCCAACCATCTCAAGAAAAGATTGTCATTGGTTACATCCATCGCATCTTTACAGTTTATGTAATAATTGGGATCTTGTTTTCCGACATATGATATTTGATCTCTAGTGTTTTCTATCATAAATCTATCCCCATTGGCTTCGTAATACCTCTCTCCAAAAAGTTCCTCCATTTCCGAATCAGACGGCTCGAAAAGTGCATCGTCATCTATTGCATGTGATCCGAAATCGTCACTCCCATAATCCCCTGAATACATTCTTTGTCTGACGTTTTCAATAGCTTTCTCCTGAGATTCTGGATCTAATTCACTAAATTCTAGATATTCGTAAAGGTGATTCATTAATAATTAACTGGATAATTTCCTCCGTGGTAGGTTCTTTGAATAACGTTCCATTGCTTAAGAGAAGCCCTTCCGTTATTTTTTTCTATCGTATTTAAAACATTCAAGGCATATTCGACTTCTCTAGCAGGTCTCAATCTAAATACTTGGCGATAGTGAAGTATTTGACCCGGGTTTAAAACCTTATAATCGCGGGGATTATAGTTTGTATCATATGCTGGTTCAAAGCTTTCGTATATTTTAATGTGCTTCATAAAACTATATATTCGACATTAAGATAAAGCTTCGATGGCTTTTTTAATAGAAGAGCACATTTCATAGTCTTCTATTTCTATCATTTTAGATAGGCTTTTTTCTAAAGCCTTTTTCCACTTCGTTCTTGGGATTGAAAATACCTGTATATCGTTGGAAGTTTGTATTTCGAAGAGATCTACGCTCTTTTTATTCCTCTCCATCCCGTAAAAAATCCCATTGATGATCTCATAAACTATCTCAGGATCCTGAGTTGTTAAAAGAGCATCCTGGGTTAATTCGCTCTTATCAGTCTTAAATCTTCTAATCATTCTAGCCATAAAAGATGTATCATAGGCTATTTATCGGTAGTTCTCCTATTTCTTCCACTCTTTTTATGACTTCTTCCCAACTGGGATAATCTGAGGAAAATATTCTTATCCAGATTCCTCGGAAATTTGCCTGTCCGGCATTTTCTTCGTCATCAATTAGTATCTTGCCCCTTAGTAGACTTTTATCCCCACAGAGAATTAACTTCTTTTGAAAGTCGTACCCAAAAATCTTTCTGATCCATCTAGCTTTGTCCGAATAAGATTCTATATTTCTAAACGACGGCCTGCTTAGAAACCAAACATCATACTTCTCGGAAAGATAAAAAACCGATTCAACAGATTTTTCTATAGGATCTAAATTTGAAAAAAATCCAGGATTAGACCAGGGATATTTATAAACGAGGCTTTCTTTTTCGTTTTCACTATTATTTCTAAACTCGTCTACTGCCTTTTTTATATCACAGACGGTTCCGTCAAGATCAATATAAATTCTCACTTCTATATTTATCTTAAAATTAAGGAATTTTACTCAATAAAACCATCTCCCTTGCTAAATCTAAATCCTCTTGCGTATCAATACAAATAGCTTCCTGATAACACATAGTATATTTAATAGAAAGTCCGTTCTCCATCCAAGCAATTTGCTCTAATGAAGAATTTTTAGATTCTTCAGTGGGAAGTATGCTCTGTATCCTATCTAGATCCGAGAAACAAAATCCATAAATTCCTACGTGTTTTAGAATGTTATTAGCTCTCCCAAAGAAAGAACTTCTGGTAAAAGAAATCACATGGTCGTTCTTATCTGCAATTAACTTAACTGAATTTCTGTTCAGAAGATGTGAATCTTTAAGTTCAGAAGCTCCAGTTAATATAGTTCCCGCCCTTAGAGAGTAGATATCTCTAATAAACATCTTTAAAAAATGATCATTAATGAACGGCTCGTCACCCTGTACATTTATAAAATAATCGGGTTTTTCCTCCATTTTATTTGCAGCAAAACAAACCCTCTGTGTTCCGTTATCAAATTCTGGAGTTAATATACACTTTCCAAAAGTTGACACATGGTCGTAAATTTCCTGCGAGTCCGTTGCTACATATACTTCAGATGCTTCCGAATTTTTACATCTCTCATAAACCCTTTGAATCATAGTTTTATCCCCTATCATCTTAAGGGGTTTTCCAGGTAATCTGGAGCTACTCATTCTAGCGGGTATAATGATGTTTACTTTGCGTAAAGGCATTTTCTAGATATTATTTTTATCCGCCTTTATATATTTTTTGCCTTCTTTTATGAATCCATTATTTTTCAATATGGTTATCATTCCTGCTTCAAATGATATGCGATGAGAATGTAAATCAACGTCAGATTTAAACGACGATCTTAAATTTTGGAATCCAAATCTTTCTTTGACAAATTTTAAAGAAGCAGCTTTAATTTCACTTTCCGTAACTTCTGACAGCATTAAAAAGAATCATATTCAACCCTTTTAAGGTTCTGAATGGCAGTTTCTATTTCCAGAATAGAATTAGAAACCCTATTTATAGCGATCGATTCATATTTTTCCTCGAGTCTAGATTTTATTTTTGCTAGATCCTCTATCTCTTTTTTATAGGAAATTTTTTTCTTAGGCTTCTCCTCTTGCTGCTGTTTATTTTCAACCTTCACTGCAGAGTTTTTTGACCAAGATAAATTGTTCATATTGTGGATTTATTTTTTCCGAGGAATTTTTCCATTTCATTCTTTCCCCTTTCAGTTAAAAAATACATCGGCTCTCCCTCTTCGTTTTCTATTGTATCCAAAACGCCTCTCTCAGTTAATCCCTGTAAATTTGATTGAATTATAGAAAGATTCAGGATCTCTGTAAACTCCTCCTCAGAGATGTTTTCTAAATCTTCTCCTTTGATCCAGTTTTTAAAAACAGAATCCGCAAATCTTTTAAAGGTGATATTATAATCTGCACCTTCCTTTTCAAAGAACCCTTCCTCCTCTAAACCCTCCAATAATTTTTCGGTGAGCTCTGATACAGATGCGGGATAATCGTCATGGTAAAGAGATTTTTCCAACGTAACACATTATTTCTATTTATATCCAAAGTGTTACTTGGAGTTTCTTTTAATCAGAGCATTTGATTAAATAAACTCTGGTCCAATTTTTCTAAGAAAGCTTCTCTCTCCTCATGTGAGGAAAATTCAAGATTCACTGAACCCTGTGAATGGTAAACAAATTTGATAGAAAAAATAGATTTAGCTTCGTCCCTATCTTCATACCTCTTTTTAAAATCAAATCTTTCAAAATATACTATATTATCAAGATTTATTCTTTTATCGTTGTCCTTAATCCAATTCATAATTTTGTTTTATATTATTCCACCCACTCGAAAGATTTCACTAGGTCTATGTCAGATTTTTTAACAGGGGTTTTTATATAAAAACCCTTCACGAATCTTGTATCGCTTTCCCTTTCTATTGTTTCGGAAACTTTTACCTCCCAGATATCTATGCCCTTTTTAAAATCGGGATGGGAATTAAAAAACCGAATCTTAGTTAATCTTATGGAATCATTAATATCCGGCGTTAAAAACAATTTAGGTTCAACCTCCCCGAATCTTTTGGATCTGGGACCTAAGCAAGGCTTGAGTCCTTCTTTGAGAATTTTTTTACGGAATTTTTTAGGCGAAATATGATAAGCTCTCATATGTGCCACAAAAATAATATAGTTAATTCTATATTAAAAATGTATTAAAAGTTATCTTTCTGTGTGATTCTTTCTAGATACTTCTCTCTGGCCAAATTGGGATCCTCGCCCTCTTTTATATAAATACTGGTCTTTCTATCTATTACAACGAGGATCATTTTATTAAAGTCCCTCTTTATATCAGGATATGACCTTTTCATTCTCATTCTTTCCTTTATCCTTGGATCTGTTTGATTATTAGCTTTCCCAATAGGTGCTTTGTTGATTATTTGGGTTCTATTAGATGGGGATGGCTTTTTACCCTTTCTAATACCCATTCGGTGCAATTTGGATCTTACCCCCTCGATGCCCCTTCCCAAATTTTCAGACAATTCCTTAAAGCTAAGTTTCTCATAATTTGATAAAAGGAAATCTAGCTCCTCTTTTTTCCATTGTTTTCCGTCCATTGTGGTTTTTTCTGAACCGTAAATATAAGGAAACGGAGTTAATTGCGGAAAACCTCTTTCCTGCACTTTCTTTTTAATATGACTGCCAAAAGATTTGATGAATGCTCCATGGGATGCTTCTCGTATCCGGTTATTTCTAGGATCTGGTCATAATATCTTAATCCTTGGAGAAAATGGATATACTCGTGTATTATCGTATCAATAAATTCGTTGAAACTTCTATGTTTATCAGGATTAACATAAATTACACTATTCTCCCCGTCTTCCTCATATAGACCCGGCGTTTTTATATTTCTGGATATTGAAATCTTAAGTTTAGAAAAACTTCTATACCGAGATTTTCCCAGATTATCATAACACCACTTCAATATAAGCTTAGCATTTTTAAGATTTATATCCGAGGTATTCATTAAAAAATCCTAACTTTTAGTCTGTTTTTTCTTCCTTGCTAGAGTTAGCTTCCTTCTTAGATTTAGATCTTTGAATAGCCTTATAGATCATTTCTATCTCCTCTATTGTTATATCAGTTTTTTTACGATTTATATCCACAGTACAAGCAACGACATTACCTTCAATGTATCCCAATTTATTGTCTATCCTGTCAATACTGAGGGAAAAATCTCCTTTCGTTTCGAGCACCCTCCCTGTATAGAAACACTTCTTTTGCTCCATTAGTTCTTTTAAAGTTGTGAATGAGAGGTCGAATTTTATATTCCTAGAATCCGCACTCTGCTTTAAATTCAGCATCTTTTTAGCAACCTCCAAATCTGTTAGTGGTCCTTTGGTTGTTTCCCCGCTTTGTTCCTCTTTTTTAATTTCCTTTTTTTCTGAGTCCATTTACTTTTTTATATAATACCGAAATCACTTAAATCTCCTAGGTAGTCTACCTCAAATTTTTCAGAGATTTCCGGTGGAGCAAATTTTATTGATCCGGGGAAATAATGAAAAAATTTTTCAACGATAGGGATTTCTGGGTTCCCTAGGGGACCGTCTTTTATAGCGTTTATCCACTCATTGAATTCAATTTTGAAACCTGGATACTTAAATTCCAGGGAGGGTACGCCACAAAGAAAGTCGAGATAAATGGGGTCCTGAGGGGCTACATCGCTGTCTGAAAAAGAAATCCAACACTTATCGGGTCTTTTAGAAGCTAAAAATTTTCTAAAGGGTACATGATAAGTAGAAAAAACTTCTCTTAGGTGAGAGTAAAATGCCTCCCATCTTACCTTATTCATCTCGTCTGTATCTATTTGTATCTTGAAAGAGTTCTTTTTTTCCTGGGCCTCCCAGTGATTAAAGTTCTTCAAAAATGTGTTATAAAATACCCTATTAAAAAATCCCATCGCCACCCCAGCTTCTTCATAACTTTCTATATAGAAGCCAGAAAATATGGTATTAAAAGATCTATATTTTGATGTCTCTTTTATGATATTGGAATCAATTTTCCAATAAAATCCATACTTAGAGCGATCTGGATTTTTAAAAAGATCCCCAGATTTTACGAGATTTGTCTGGGAAAAATTAGCGGAAAAGTCGAAATAAACATTTATTCCAGGTACACCTTCTAAAATCATTCATTGTTAAAGTATTCCAAAGTCGTGACAGTCGCCCAAATAGGTGACATCGATTCTCTCACGTATCTCTTTGTCTATATACTTAACAAGATTGGGAAAATTGTAAGAAAGGTCCTCCCATGCAGCATCTTCGCTAAAATTGTTTTTCCCCTCCAGAATTGACTCCTCCCAGACATCTTTACGATTCATTGCGGAATACTCTTGGGGAAGTCTAAAAATTCTTATATCTTTTCCCCAAAAATCCTGGGTCTCCTTTTCCAGAAGATCCGTCCAATAGTGATTTATAGAAATCCATATTTTACCCCTTCTCAAAGAAAGATGGAGTCTTTCAAAATATGTTTTTTTGTTTTCTACAATTCTTTCCAGATCTTGTTTAAATTTCTTCACAGTTAAAGAATCAAATGAATCATTTAAATCGTGAACATCAGAGAATCCCATTTCTGAGGTATCGATTCTGCCAATTTCCTTTATTATGGAATTTATGGATGTTTTTCTGAAATTAAGATTGAATATCCTTTGAAAATAATCAAAATCAGCCTGGTTTTCTAAAAGAAATCCTTGAATTAATAAGCCTCTTCCGTTTTCGTTTTCAAACATATAATCCTCCATATCCCAAAAATATCCCCACTTGTCCCTAGAGGGGGATTTAATTTCATCCTTGGAAATCGGATAGATCTGTGAAAAATTCCCGTAAAAATCGTAAATCTCCATTCTTTTCTGGTTAAAACAATAAGGGATCTCCGATTAGAAGATCCCTTTATTGAGTTTTAAGACTTAGACAGTCTGCCAGCGGAATCCGCCTGCGGTTCTAAGTACACCTCTTGTTGCTTTAGAGATGCTACTTGGGTCAACGCTAGTTGACTGACCCGCTTGATTGATAGAAGCATACTTTTTAAGTTTTCTTCCACCGAGTGTCATCTGATAAACAGATTTTGCTGTTGGGTTTGCAGACTTTCTGCGACCTGTTGTGCGGCTTGTTGTGTTTGCCATTTTTTGAAATGATTTAAAGTTAAACATTAATTAAATACACAGTTTATAGCTTAAACCATCCAAAAAGTTCCAAAAAATTAAGGTACGGGGAATTAATTAAATTCTACGACTACATCTCCCGAATTTTGGATCTCGGAGAGGAATCTTTGCACATCTTCCGCGGAGTCACGATCGAGGTAGATTTTAATTTCTTCCCCGGAGGGTTTGGCACCTATAGATCTTAGAACTCGTTGTAATATGCTGCTTGCTGATTTACAAGGTTTTGATTCCCTTACAATTTCATATAACTCGTTCTCTGGCTCTCCTAATAGATATCTAAACTTAGAGATTGATATTTTTACATTCTCCTCAGAAAAAATCATTTTGCTACCCGAGCCAGAAACACCAGAATTGCAATGTGTGCAGTTTAGGGATTCATAAAGGATCCACGATTTTCCTTGATTAAATGCTCCGATGGAAAGTGATGATATTTTTTCCCCGGATTTCCTGCAAAAAGCTGTTATATCGTGTGACACTTTTGTTTTTATTCAAAAGTAATCATACACAGTCAAAGTTAAAAATGTTAGGCTATAAAAAATTAGATTGACGCATCCAAATAACAGCAATATACTTAGTTCCTGAAATTACTGGAAGTCCTGCATGTAAGCTATCATAATCCGGTGACCCATCAGAATGAGTGTTATCCCATAATACCAATTTTCCTCTTTTCGGATTTACCTTTATTGACATCTGGGGAAATTCTGTTTCTCCTCCAGTAAATCCTTCATTTAAATAGACCAAAGCCGTTTTAATCCTTTGTCCTCCCCTTTTCATTTCTCCTTCATAATACGTTTCATTAACATGAAAAAAGTCGTGATGAACCTTGTATTCTCCGCCTATCTCGTATTTAACTATGTGGGTTCCTTCCATGTTGGGTATAGGAACTCCACACTCCTGATGAACCTTGTTTTTTAGATTTTTTACTATTTCTAAATTATTGGAAAGCCAAGCACCTTCAGCTACTCTGTAGCCCTCAATTACTTGCCCAAGTGTGGTTGTTTTAAAAAAGTGAGAGCTTGATTCCTTTATAAGATCGTTGCACTCATCGTCCGTTAAAAAATTTTCTATTTCTGTAACCATAAGAAAATGTTTTATATCGCCGGGTCAAGTCTAACATCCGGAGAAGGTTGTGAAGAATATTTATTGAAATCCTGATTATTCGACTCTTCATAAGATATAGAGTACTTTTGGATTGAATAATCTGTTATAATATTCAGGAGTCTTTCATCAGAAACGGGATTTCCAGAGGAATCTAAAACCTTAACCTCTATATTTTGGGTTTCTGCTATATTCTGCCTAACTTCAACATCAAACAAGGAATCCCCTATCTGAAAATCGAAATATAGAATACAAAGTTTGGGTTTTGCAATAATCCTCATTCTAACTTATATATGTTAGTGAGAAAAAGGATTCAAGAAATCGTAATTATTTTTAATTTCTGGATTTTAAATTTATTCTCCAATAGTAACCCCCCGTAATATAAGGGGTAAATTTACCGTTAATTCCGTCCGATGTTTGATTCCAAACCCCAATTCCGACTTGGTACATTCCAGATCTTGGCGTTTGATAGAATAAGGATGTTCCTAAATTATAAACGTAATTAGGCTTATCTAAACCGGCATTTATTCCCACGTAAAAAGATGGTTCAGGATCTTTCTCCTCGTAAACTATTTTTTCTTTTGTTGGGACCTTAATTTTTGGAAAGAACTTTCTGGAAACAATAGAATTTCCAGAAAGTGTATCAATAACAGAAACATAGCCATAATCTAGCTTTAGAGTATCTAAAATTGCTTTTCTCTGAAGATAAACTGAAATTATAGCAGACGTGTCAACATTCTTCTCAACCTCTTTATACACTATATTTTCCCTGATGACTTCGACCGGTATCTGTACCTCTACCTCCGTCTCAACATAAACTGTGTCATGCACAGCAACAGTATCCAATGCTGGGATTGATGATTCAACGGTTGGCATTTTCTGCTTTTGTGAATTTTTACAGCTAGAAAAACCAGTTATAGTAGATAATAAGATAAGGAAAAATATGATTCCCTCATTGATTTTATTTTTCATCTTAATACTTTACTTTAGGTCGTGACTAAAGAATAGTCTTAAGAAAAATAATTTGGGGTTTATTTTTGGAATATACCCTTCTTTATCATTCTTACTAGGATTCTACTAGAAGCTATTTCTAAAGCTTTCTTTGTAGAGGTACCTATTGTGGATTGATTAAATTTAACCTCCGAGAAATTTTCATCATTCATTAATGTCAATTCTCTTACAGTTTTAGCCTCTCCTAATCCGGATCCGGTAAAGAACTCGCCAGTTTCGGCATCAACAAACTTAACCTGCATTCCTAATCTTGTTACCATGGTATTCTTTACACCATCCTTTAAATTTAGGGTTTCATCTTCAGAAACTGAGAAATCATAAACTTCTATATAAACGAAGTATTTAGCAAGTTTTATTTTTCCTCTACCATCCAATTTATTTTCGGTAAATCCGGATTGGCTAGCTTGGAACTGTTTTACCATTCTGTTTTTAATCTCCGTTTTGTCTTCTGTGAAAGTGAATCTTCCCATTTCCTCGAAAAATTCAATTACGATATTTGTCACTCCTAATCCTACTCTCTTATCCTTAAGTTCTGGATACATGGCATAAACTTCTTCGTTGATACCAAGATTTAAAAGCTGAATTGGTATTGTCGGTCCATCATAGTCCATTAGTGAATCTATGTTGATCTTTTTCTCGAAAGAAGCTTTATAGTCTTCAGTTTTTGTTTGTCCTATTACCTGTCCATAGGATACAGCAGACAACATTCCTAGGACAAGGGTGAATAAAATCTTTTTCATTTAGAGATTATTATTTTCCTTCGTACCAAATATTACCTGGCTGATCGCTCCATCTTCCATCGATCCTCCAAGTTATATCATTTGAAATTTTTAATTGCTCTTCGTCGCTTTTTGTGAAGTGCATGTAAACAAATGTTAATTGTACGCCAAGAGCGCAAATAACGAATGCCATAGATAATAAGGCAAATGATGAGAAGACAATTTTTTCTACTTGTTGTAAGGTTTTCATTTTATTTTATAATATTTTTTAAAGAGTGTAGGTTTTATCCTACACTCTTTTTTGACTCTTACTCAACAGTTTCATCGTTAGAACTTCCTTTTTTGTTGATGTACTTATCAACGGACCCTATTCCAAAAGATCCAAGTACCAACCAAAGGAAGGCATTAAAAATGAACTCGTTGATTACTAAATCCTTACCCAAGTAACCTGTTACGATGTCAGCGATGGCAAATAAAGCCATCATAACGAAAGCTAAGAATCCGACAACAGATTTTTCATTAATACTGTTGTCGTCGCTAAAAAGCTGTGAAAAGAACTTTTTCATGTCGTGTGTTTTATATTCTGCGAATGAATCAGAATTTACCATTTAGGCTCTTCCTTGGTCCATTCGTCTTTTTTCTTTTCCTCCTTCTTTTCCGCGGGTTTTTCAGAGGAAGCTTTTTCCTTAATTATTACTGTTTTACCCCCAGCTGCAGCTTGTTGCTGTTGTTGCTGTGTGTTATTAATAATAATATTAGGTTGAGCAGGTGCTGGAGTTGCATTGTCACTACCTCCCCCGAAAAGGGTAGTTCCAAGCCAAGCTCCACCAGCTGTTACAACTGTTGCTAGTGTTCCCACAATTGTTTTTTTCAGCCCTGTCCAAGTTCCTTCTGTTTCTTGCATTTCTTCTGCCATGATTTTAAATTATATTCTTTTTTGTCATCAATAGAAACATATACAGTTCTTCTTTGGTTTCATTGGAAAAAAACCTCGAATCTGAAATTCGCTTTTTGAGAATCCTTTTGGACTCTTACATTAAAGTATACGTGGAAAGGCTGGAGTTCTTTCGCACGGAATGAGGATTTTTTCACTACTATATATCTTTTTATCATAACAAAATCCTTGATCCTATCATGAAATTATGAAGAATCTTAGATCCCTCCTTGGTTGATCCTGCGAATCTATAGTTTAGATTTATCCCAAATCTCTTTGTCAATTTATAATCATATGATGCTCCTCCCATGTAACCAAAATCCCTACTAACAACAGTTTGATTTGTGGATGGATTCCAAGCTATAGGTGACGATGTTATGAAAATCTGTGGGGAAATGGAAAGCCTTTTATTCATCTGATATGGCTTTGTCCAAAATCCAACTAGGGAGCTGGACAAAGAGTAATCATACTTATTTCCGTTTTTTATTAATAAACTTATAACCCCAACATTATAACCATATGTTCCAATTTTTGGATGGGGCTTTATATAAGTGTGACCCTGCATAATCATAAAGTTCCCTTGTAAATACGCAGCGGTCATTGAATAAGATTTTATGCTATTTAGTTTTCCTTTATCGAAATTCATTTTTGTATATCCACCGTTCAATGCAAATTGATCGAAAGTCATCCATACAAGCGAAGTTAACCCCCACGATTCAGTTCCCGTCATCGATGATTTACTTATACCGGTTGATATCATAGCGGTATATCTTCCATCAGCACTTTGGGTTACCGCAAGATCCGAAGCGACCAATGTCGGATTTGTATTTTGCTGTTTCTTCTTCTTATCATCTTTTTTATCTTCCTTCTTTTCCTCTTTTTTGTCTTCCTTCTTTTCCTCTTTTTTCTCTTCCTTAGTTTCTTCCTTCTTTTCCTCTTTCGATTCAGATTTTGTTTCTTCCTTCTTTTCCTCAGATTTACTTTCAGATTTACTCTCAGATTTTGTCTCGCTTGATTTGGATTCACTTTTTGTCTCAGAAGATGAGCTGCTTTGGCTTTGAGATGAATTAGAAGAAGATCCACTTTGTGAAGAACTGGAACCAGAAGAGGTTGGCGGAGCGGAAGATGTTCCAGTGGAAGAACTAGCAGCAGCCCCAGCAGAGGAACTTGCGGCTGCACTAGCAGAGGAACTTGCAGCTGCACTAGCAGAAGAGCTTGCAGCGGAGGAAGCAGCGGAGGAAGCTGCAGAACTTGCAGCTGCTGCAGCTGCTGCAGCTGCTTGCTGGGTAACTGCTTGAGCTACGGTTTGTTGTACAACATTGGTAACAGGACAGGGTCTGGAATTATAATCAGCATAAACTTGATTCAACCAGGATTGAACTGTACCATTGGTAACGTCCGCATTTGTGAACGTTCTTACTTGGTTATAAAAAGCAACTACAACCATTCCATTTCCGGTTGGGGTTGTAGTTACTATTTTTATTTCACCCGTACATTTATCAACATACGTCTGAGTAAAAATCTGGGCGTTTACCTTGAGGGATATCGCTAGTAAAAAGAATAATATTAACTTCTTCATCAATTTGTCGTGTCATAATTTGCTCCCTCCTTTTGATTTTAAAGTTTGTTAAAATCAGTAATCCCTAACTCATTCCCTTTGGAATCATATAAACCAATTCTATATGCTGACGGCGGCAAAGCAGAAGTGTATACTTTTAAAATATTATCTCCAACCTTTACACTTACTGATTCCTTAGAAACTACTCTGTTTGAAATGTCATAAATTCTTATGCTTACTACTTGAGGAACGTCACTCTTAACGTTCATTGCAACTTCTGAGGTAACAAAAGGTGACTCCAACTTTATACCAACAGAGGATTTAATCTCTAAAGAATTTGGAGCGGGAGGTAAAGGCATTTCAATATCCATCTTGTTACATCCTGTAACGATGGTTGAAATAAATGCTGCTAAAATTAACTTTTTCATTTTTTTGTTTTTTTTTTATTTTATCACTAATAACGTCTTACCGATTTCAACCTTGTTTTCATCTTCTAGCAATAAATAAACCTGGCTGATCGGAAGTGTCTTTGTGTATAATTTTAATGAGTTAGGTCCAACCTTACCAAAAATTATTTCTCTGGTTACTACTTGCTGATTTACAGAATCGAAAAGTGTTAGTGTGTAAACACCTTCAGTCTTTAAATTAAAATTTATGGGGGCATCATCGGAGACAGATGCTTGTTTGGTAGAAAAAATGTCCTCATTCCTTGGCGTAGGAATTGGCTCTATTTCCATTTTTTGACACCCCCAAAGAGATACAACAAGTAATATGGTTAGTAAAAACCTTGTCATTCTATTTTTATTTTTATTGATTCTCCGTTTTGATTTACTGCCTCATTAGATGATACAGAAATTAATCCGAGGGAATTTAAAAGATTTGTTTTTAGTTTAAATGTTAATTTATACTCGGCAGAAGGATCCAAAAGTTCTCCTCCAGTATTCAAGGATCCGAGATTGATGTAACTTCCTTTATTCGTTCCGAAATTCATCGGAGATCCTTTTACATTAAAATCTGCACTAACGTAATCGATTCTGCTGTTATCAAAGTTTATTCTGAATTGTGTTCCTACTATAGAATTAGATCTCGAATTAAACTTAATAGTTGCAATTAATTTGTCACCAGATATCTGGGAAACTATATAAGCAGTAGGAGAATTCTGAACACTTAATGTTTTGAATGCAGAAGATGCTATAGAAAGTGATTGGTTTGCAACGGATCCGCTTGTAGACTGTGCAGGAGAATGAGAAAGATTTACATCCCCTTTCCAAAACACGTTCATCGAGAAAGCATTTAAAAGCTGTGATTGGCTTAAATAAATATTATCATAGCTATCCGATGTTGCATTTAAATATGTGTTCCAGTTATTTTTGGTCACAGCATCATAATCACTTTTTGGTAATATCTTCATGAAAGATTGAAGATTGTTTTGTGCTAATAGGGATTCCTGACCAAGAAGGTGTTTTAATAATTTAAAACAATCGCTTTCGTTGAACTGTCCATCCCCATTCACGTCCGCGTTCATAAATTGAATTCCTGAGGTCATTTGAGTTCCGTTACCTCCTCCAAAAATTCCTCCTCCATCAGCAAATTCTTTGAAAGCTAAAAAAACATCGGACACTGTTACAATTCTGTCCACCATAGAAGTTAACGTGTCAGCAACAGGATTTTGAAACTGGATTCTCTGATTTTTATAAACCATATTATTGGAGAAAGAGATGTTGCTCATGAAAGCCCAGTTATTGTAACCTGCATTTCTGATACTAGAATTAAATGCTGAAGATCCATCAGTTACTTTAGTAAGGTTAGAGGGTACTGTATAATGTGCCCAATAAGCTGATGTCTGTTGATAGGTAACCGGACCGGAATAGGCATCAAGGATGGTTACGTTTTTCACAGAGGATGGTTGAACACTTCCAAACCTCGAAAGATCTATATAAAGAGTGGTAACTCCGTTAGAAATGTTTACATAACTAAACTCTGCTTGTCCTACACTTATCGATGCTCTAGATCCGTCTTGTATTCTTACCGTATCCGAAAGACCGCTCATATCAGCCCTTCCGATATTATTTAGCGTGGTATATGTTTGGGAAAATGGTGTCCAAACGTTATTAGATTGTGAGTGTGTACGTACAGAAAACCTACTCGGAACTAAATTGGAAAAGTTGAACGTGTATTGAACTCTAAATACATCCCCGTTAGAATGAATAACACTATTAGAATAAAATTCAGAGAATGTTTGGTCATCAGGATTAGTCCAGGTTCCAAATTCAACAATGTATGGATTTGAGAAATAAGCAGGTAGGTCATTCCAACAACTACCACCACCCCATTTAGTTACTGCGTAATCCTCATCACCGCTATTGTTTGGTTCCCCTCCACACCAGTTATTGTATTGTCCTTGTATATTTCCTGCAGTTTGCCCATTGGATGTTTTGATTAAAGTTCCCGCTTCAGGTCCTGCATCTATTCTCCATTGGGCTTCTACCAATCTATCTGAAAGAGCAATCCAAATATTATTTTGCGGTACATTTAGTATTACGAAATTTTCTTCGTCTGCTGATGTTAATGTTACTAAATATCCTGTTTGACCTTTAAATGTTTGTGCAGCTGAAAGTGTCTTTGCATTATCGTATGTTGCAGTTGTTGATACTGGTCTATAAAAGTGACCGTTGGAGGGATTATAATAATATCCAGTTGGATTTACTGTTGCAGATACGGATATTTGAATGTTACCATTAGTGGCTGAGGTGTTTATTTTTAATGTCGCCAGTGCGTTATTAATGTTAGTCATTGTACCCGTAAACGCTAGACGTGTTTTGTTACCAGTCATAGTGTATCCTGTTGCAGGAGTTAATCCGGTTACAGTCGTCAGATAAAATGTAGTTCCTGATGGAGCTTGAGGTAAACCTATAGCACAAAGAAGTGTTGCAGAGGAATTAAATCCACTTAAAGAAAATCCACTTGCATCCTGGCCATTCGTGCTTTTGACAAATGATTTAGGTTCTGGAGCAGTTACTGACTGCCCCAGACCTAAAAATGAATTTAATAACAATAAAAATAAGAATGCTAGTTTCTTCATAGGTTATTCTATAGTCAAGTCGACCTTGTTACCATTTGCATCTACTGCATCTGCTAACACGAAATAGAATAATCCTGCGGTATTTTGTAAATTTACTTTTGGTGTGAACACTAATTTGTAAGGTGTTCCTGTTTTAATTCTAGCAGTTTTTAACTGATCGATTGAACCGAAAGTTAATCTCCCATTGTCGTGTGTAGAGAAATTGGTAATAGTGCTTCCTGCATCAAATATTACATTATCTAAAGTTAATTTTGATTCATCATATTGCATGATAACCTGTAATCCTGCTAATCCTTCCTTAGTTAAGGTACCTGTTAGAGTAACTTTACCACCTTCTAATCTGGAAACAACAGATAATTTTGCGCTCTCTGCTGTTTTGTTTGTGTAAACATTAGACATTGATGAAGTCATTGCCATTGTTTTAATCTCTGCAATGTCTCCAGTACCTGGATTTACCTTGTTTGTATAATTACCTGCATTAATACTTGCTACAATAGCTTCAGGACTTGATGAGTGAGACCAGTCTAAATCTCCTCCCCATGCAAAAACTGCATCTACTGTTTGTGCTGCTTGTGTTACATATACTCTGTGTTTCGCAACCCCGTCTAACCAACTCTGATTTAACAAACCAGCGTGCCATTTATAGTTTACTACGTTATTTACAGGTGCTGCATTTGTTGGAATGTATGCTTTCGCAGACACGTCTTGTCCCATTACATATGCGAACGAGAAATAAGAATCGCTTTCGCTAAATGCTGTTTTATCTTTGGTGATGAAACCGATTTTCTTTTCTAATACAGGTCTTGTAAAGTAATTGGGATTTCCTCCTATATCAGTTTGGGAAACTCCTAAAAATGATTTATAGGCATCGGTTACAGTCACAATATTATTCATAAAAGCCTGTTGAACTGCTCCTCCTACCCACACACCCAGGCTGTCTCCAACTTTAATACCTGTAGTAAATAAAGCTTCCCCACTACCATCAAAAGCTCTACTTGCTATTGCAGGTTTTGTCCAATCTATTTCACCGCTGCCATCAGACTTAAGTTGCATTAACTGCGCTTGGTGTTTAGTTATGTCATATCCTTGTGGGAATAAAACTCTTACTTTAAAATAAGAGGTGTTACCCGTTACTCCCGTAATTGTTGTTGGTCCTGATGAAGTTGTTACTGAGGCAACATTATTACCAGTGGAGCTATCAACAGCATATGAAAGATCTAGTTTAAATATGCCGTTATAGGTGTTTTGATCCTTGATAATATATTTTTGGGTTGCTATTAATCCGTTTACGGATTGGTCCGCCCTCTGTACTGCTAATTGACCAACGTTCCAATCATTATTTACTGCATATGCCCAGGGTGTGGCTTGGTATTGTCCATAAAGTGATGTAGTGGCTACATTAGCAGCGGGAGTAAATGCATAATTATTCCAACTGGTATAATATGTTTGGGATTGATTTCCCTGATTCCAGGTTGTTGATACGTAAGTCAACGCTTTATTATTAAAGGAGTACCTTAGCCAAAAATATCTAGGACTTGCTGTTCCCTTATTAACATTATATGACACAGTAAGGGTGTCTCCTACTCTATATGGTCCAGAAGATACTGATTGATTTACTACTACCTGGGCAAAGGATGCTATTCCAGACAGGAGAAATGCTGCTGCAAGAATTAATTTTTTCATTTGGTTAATAATTGTTTTATAGCGGAATCGCAAACCTTTTTAATAACATTAGAGACAGATTGTTGATTTATACCGCCGCCTTCGTCAATAACAAGGGTTGAAACTGAAATCTCGGAAGATTTTTCAGTTATTACCACTTCTTTTATTTTTTTGCCAGATGAATCATAAGCATATGCTTTAACTCTTAAAACAGTCTCTGCATTATCCCTATGAAACACTGACAGGTTTGATTTTGTTGTTTCAACATCAAAAAATAGAAGATCGATGCTTATTTTTATATCGTATGCCTCGTCATCCTCAACAACAGAAAAATCCTTCTCCTGCAGAAATTCTAAAAGAATATTTTTAAATCCAAATGTTAACTGTCTGGATCCAGTAAGATTTCCGATTGATATTTTATTTTTAATGTCACCAACCATTATCTTCTTGGATTGTGAAAATCCAGGCTTTGAAATTAGAACCAGAAGAAGGAATATCAAAAATTTAAATGGATTCTTCATCGGTTTCTTTTTTATTAGAAACGCCCAGAGGATCGTTGTTTTTAATTTCTTCCTGGAATGCAAATGTTTTCTTCTCCGTTCCTGGATCATCATCCTCTTCATCAACTTTTTGAATTAACACTTGATCTCTTTGATCGTTGTTGAACCAATAATCAATAACCCTGTTATAGGATCCGATAAATGCGCCGAGCATCAGAAGAAGAATTTCTTTCCATTCTTGATTTACTTGAGTTCCAGAAGCAATCGACACCAAAATTCCTCCCGCAATAATCACAAAAGTAAAAAGTGTTAGTGCGGTGATGTACCATCTAGTGGCCATCATTCTTTGTAAAATGGCGTTGAAACGATTTTGCTTGTCAGGAAGCTGAGTCTGGGAGGTCGGGTTAAAAATCTTTTCTAGAAATCCCATGGGGTTTGGTTTTATTCTAGAAAAAACCCTCGAATCTGAAATTCGCTTAAGAAGAATACCTTCCGAAGGTCGTGTCTCTTCGGAGATTTCTCTCAAAAAGTATACGTGGAAAGTCGTGTTTTCTTTCGCACGGAATGAGGATTTTTTCTAATTCTATATATCCTCAGACCGGAAAGAAATCTAATGTAAGTAAGTGATTTTTAAAGAGAAAATTGAAATCGATCTTTCATGATCTGGATTTTATCGTCAGGTACACCATGTAGGTTCTTTCCCCCGTGACGATTCTCGACAACAACAGAAAAAACGCTGTATCCATATTTTTTTGCAATCTCGAAATATGACTTCATTTCCCATTCTTGTGTAAATGTGTTCGAGACCGCCACTTTAGATACTGATTTTTGCATTTTAGATTCAACCTGTGAAAGACACCATGAATGTGCATCTCTTAGTTTGGAAGAATCGAATTTGTAAGATCCCTCTAACATAAAAAACTGATCAGCTTCAAAATACACATCGCTGATTGTAGAGGCAAAAGTAGATTTCCCAGAACCTGGTAGTCCCCTAACTATAAATAATATTTTATCCATTAAAATTTATTATCTTCCCTGACCTCTATAGTTTCTTTCTTTGCGATCGTTTTTATTAAAAGATTTTTGAGCCTTACCGCCCTTTCTTTTGCCGAAAGATACTTTGTTCTTTTTTTCTGATGAGCCTTTACCCTTTGCCATATATGAGTTTTTTGTTTATATATTCAAAAAACTCGGTTTTTTAATGTCCAAAAGGCACCACAAATATGTCAGTCCATGTATCCTTTTCAAAATCTTTCAAACACGATTTTGCCAAAAGGAATCTTCTGTAAGATGCATCGATTTTAATCTCCTCGTCGAGAGCGGAAAGAACTTGTAAAACTGGAATTGCTGGTAAAGGATCACCATATAAATCTTCATCTATTTTTTCATTTCCATCATATATAGAAACAAAATCATATCGAGTTCCTATTCCAAAAAGATCTGCAGTTTCTCCCTCCACACCAACATGTTTTCCCATAATAGATTTAAAATCCCTCCATTCTTGAAAATCCGGGGTTTTGGTTTTTCCCTGCGCAAATGAGATTAATTTACTTAAAGGACCACTGCCTATTTTTGACAGATCGACGGAAAGAATTTCTAAAAAAGTTCCATCTGAGGTCTTTTCCCCTGCTATCAATTTAATTTCATATCCCATAGTCTATATATTTCTAAACTCCGATAGGTTAGCTCTAAATTCTTTCTCATATCTTTTAGTCTCCCTCGTATCAAGAGTTTTGTAAAGCCCAGTAGAAAGAAATGCTTGTATTTCATCATCTAAAATCTTTTTGTCGTCAGCATATCCCATTTTTATCAGATTCTTACATAGGAAGGAGTAATCTCTAGACCTGATGCAAGATATTAAATTCTGCACAGATTTTTTATATTCCTTATTAGTATAATATAATCCATGTGCTATTTCGTGGTCCATAGTTTGAGATTTATAAGAATCCGCTCCCAGAAGATACCATTTAGATCTGGTATTACCAAATTTCAGGGGATAATTTTCACATGAGAAATAGATATCAGACATGATTTTATCATATGGAGAGGGGGTACTTTTATAGTAAAAAACATCAAGAGCTTTTTCTATGGAACCTGATGGTATGTTATATCCTGACCAGTCCCTTGGGTAGGTAAAAATCTCATCTTTCCTTTGTTTTGTGTATATCCACATATAATACTCGAGGGAAAAATGCTTGCCCCTTATTTCCTTAAATGGTGATTCATAAAATTCTTGATACCTACAAAAAAGCATAGCACGATCATAGTCATTTTTTACAGAAACTGCAAATATTTTGGGGAGTATTTCTACCAATTCCCCTTTTAATATCTTGTAATTTAATTTCATCATTGGATGTTTTGGTACCTATATTTTAGATCAAAATTATGAAAGTACCCAAAAAAGCGAGGAAATTTTCTGATATATAAAAGAAATAATTAAAAACCATGAAATTATTATTGTTACTTGCTGCTGTAGCTGTTGGCGTTTATTTTTTAAGAAAGCAACTTAAAAAAATTAAAGCTGACTCTCCAAAGCTTCCCGTAGAAAAGGCTCCTGAACTTCCTTTAGAAGAAGTAAAGGCTGAAGTAGCGCCAAAGGTTATAGAAAAATCAGACGTTATAGCCGAAGTGGTTGTTGCTAAAAAAGCCCCTAAGAAAGCTAAAAAAGAAGTTGTGAAAAAACCAGCTACTAAAAAAGCTAAGGCAGAAGCTCCAAAGGCAAAGAAGTCTAAGAAATAATTTTTGGACACTTCCTTTAAAAAAGACTAAAACGATTAGGAAACTAATCGTTTTTTTATGCAATCTGTCCAATTAATGCAAACTGACTTAACTTATAATGTAACCATGAAAAATGGCAAATCGTATACTGCCTTAGTAATGGAGGATTTTTATAGTGGATGCTTTTCTATAGATGTGTATGACGATGAGGAAAATGTAGTAGAAGACGAGGATCTTATATTAGAGATAAGTTCTATGATAGAAGAAAGAAGATCTTAAATAGAAGACCAAATTCCTTCACCATTTTCTAGCATCATAAAAAGGTAATAACAGATATGTTTCTTCGAAGTATCTCTCAGATCAAATCTGACAGTATAGAGGGGATTTAATAATTCGCCATTCATTAGAAATTCTCCCTTCATTCCTCTCCCTGAAGATTCAACAATCTCTGGAAAAATGTCGACAACTTCCTCCCATTGTGCATCTGTTTTCATTTTCGTTTCAAATTGATTTTCAGGAATGAGCCTAAATCCCTTATCAGCGAAAGATTTTTTGATCTGATCTTTAAAGAAAGATTCCCCGTCCATAATTTCAATGCTACTCGTGTCTATGTCACCGTCCAAATATTCATCGACTACATCTATTGTAGCTGACCAGGTAATTCCATTATCGTCCTGAGCCTCTATAGAATATGTTTTGACGTGATCATCGGGTTCATCTAGAACTTCTCCCCTCTCCCAATCTAGAGATTCCCTGTATCTTTGGTCCATGTTTATGACAATTGGACCTCTTACATCCAAATAAGTCCAGATGCTAAATAAATCTCTTGTTTCATCAGGTACTTCAACCCTTTCGGATTCAAAAAGTGTAAACGTCTTTAAAAATTTCACGAATTATATATCATCAAATAGCCCGGACTCGGCAAGGGTAGATATGTTATCCAAGGATCTTTCAAACTCCTCCCCCTTACTAGTCATTTTAGAGATTTGTTTGATTACTTTAGATTTAATATGAACAGGAAGATGATCGTATATTTTCGATATCCTTGCCGGATCATTAGAAAAGTTTTTAAAAATGTATTCAGACACTTTGAGATGGTCTAGATAAATGCTCAAATGCTCTTGGTCCCTATAATCTATAGATTCCCAAAAAAGAGCGAGTGCAACATGAAACGGAACACCGGAGCAAACCTCCCTGATTAGAGGTTTTAATGTCCGCTCTGAAACTACGTTACTTACACAGACAACGTTCTCGTGGTCCATTTTAGGCAACCCTTCGAGGGAATTTACCATGTTATTAGAAAAGTTAAAACCAGAACCTATTTTTTCTGGGGATCCTTTGAGATTAACTAAAAAATTGTTGCTACATATAAAATCACCTATAACAGTTTCCGGTGATCCTTTAAGTGTTTGTAATTCATTATTTGAGCAAATAAACTTTCCAGTTATTTCTTTTGGAGCTCCCACAAGATCCTGAAGTTTATTGTTTGAACAATCATAAACCTTTCCGACATATATTGGACCAAAATCTAAGGACTTTAAATTATTACCGTCGCAGTAAAAAGACCCCTTAATTTCTGCTGGACATCCTATTAAAGATTCTATTAAATTATTTGATATTTTAAAATCCCCGCCTATTAAAATTGGGGATCCCTTTAAATCTTTTAAAAAATTAAAATCGCAAAACAGATTTCCAAAAATTATCTCTGTGCATCCTCCTAAGGTTTCGAGATTATTTCTAGTACAATCAAAATTTGATCCTATCTTTTTAGGCGAGTGTTTTAAGGATCTTAGATTATTTGAAAAGCATCTAAAAGATCCTCCGACCTCTTCGGGACATCCTTCAAGGGTTTCCAGATTATTGTTTGAACAATTAAAATCACCGCTTACCCTCTTTATTTTTATTTTAGGGAGTCTTAACTGGTCGGACTTTAAACCACTAGAGCAATCGAAATTTCCATCTATCTCAATATAACCCTCAGAATTTATAATCCAGCTACCCTGGGTAAACTTTTCTAAAAATTCAATGTTTTGTTTGGATAATTTTTTCATTCACACATATCTATCGAATGGAAATTTTCTCCCAGCCGATCTCCTGTGGCATGGGAATTCCCCTCGACTCATAAAACATCCTCCTGACCTTGTTTCCCAATTCCATATCATTTGGGGTGTCCATGACTGTTCTTTCGTCTACTGTAAAATTTTTTCTGGATGATCCTGTGTAGCAGCTGTAGCATAGCTGACCCATACCCTCGACATATCCATATCTCATGTCTATGTGGGTTGTAATGTCATAGTCGGTTAAATCAGAGCACATGACACATCTTTCCTTTGTAGAGGCGTTGCTCATTTTTTGAACTTTTAGTGGTTAACAATTATTTATTCAAGGAATTAGCTTTGCTTTCCTTGTAAATAGCGTCAAGAATTTCTTTTCTTCTAACCACAGAAGGCTTTGTATAGGTTTGTCTGTCTCTCAGCTCTTTAACGAGTCCGGTTTTAGTCACCTTATTCTTCAGAACCTTTAAAGCCTGCTCTATTGAATTATGTTTAGTACAGTCTATAATTAACATAGTCTGTATATATTTAGATCCATTTTAAAAATTGGTTTCAAAATATATAGTAAGGTAATATAGAACTATGGGAGAATTACTAGAAATTGACTGGTACTACCAATCACCTATAGATTTCGAGCACAAGCAATACAAGCTTTTTTCATATTTACAAAAGTGTGATTCATCTTTTTATGAGAGGGTATTTTCACCCTACCTGTTACATACAGAAAAGATTGTTTGCGAGATGGAAGTTACCTTACAAAATATAAAAAGTTTTGAAAGGGCAACAACAAAAAAATCCCTCTTTTTTTCATTAGAGGGACTATACTTAAGGGAGGAGGGATTACCTAAACCTGATGAATTAGAAACGGTAGAAGAGATTATAAATTTTTCTTTGCCGCTTTTAAATCAAAGAATATCACTGGGAAAACAATTACATAAAAAATACCCGTCTTTATTATATTAATTAAAATACTTATATCTTAAGTGCTTTGCAAACGGATCGAGGCTATAAAAATCCGTTTCTATAAATTGATTTCCGGATCTAATAAAAACTGTCTTCTTTTTCAAATCATTATCCTGTCTATTTTTTGCCATTGCTCCGGAGTCCCTGTATGATATGTCCTTTTTCCCGTCTCCGTTAAAATCATAGTAGATTAAGCTTTTTTTCCAATTAGATCTGTTAGATGCATTAATCGTATACTTAATTAATGAATTGTCTATTTTAAAAGTTCCATCTCTTTGTCCAATATACACAACCAAATTCCAATCCTGTCCATAATTACTATTAATTCCTATAATATCGTTTATTCCGTCGCTATTTACATCATCGGTTATAAAATCATTCACATTTAGATTCTCTGGAATTCCATTATAGGGTAACTTAGTTATCCCAGAATTTGTAAATCTCCCATTTCCAAAATTCGATAAAAACCGATGTTGAAATCCTTTACTTTTTGATTCTCCAGTTCCAATAACAAAATCTTTTTTCCCGTCTTTGTTTACGTCTAAAAGTTTACCAATAAAAGCAAATCCGGATCCTTCCGGAACGATTTCGCCGAAAGAGTTATTCGATCTAAAGTTTGTTGTATCTGAAGCAAAATGCGCGAAATTAACATTTGAAAAATATGGGGATTCTTTCTTTCCCCAAAAGATATAGGAATGGGAATTAGCAACTATCAAAAGATCTAAAATTCCGTCGCCGTTAGCATCCCCTAAATCGCCTCCCTCGTGGGTAAACATATTGGAAAGATTCGAGGGTTCCAAAGTTAATCTCATCAAATCATATCCACCTGATCCGTTGCTTAAACATAGGGTAACAGGTTCGTTTGGGGGGTTTTGTCCATCGTGTGCCAATCCCTCATCGATGTGCCCAAAAATGACAATGTCAACATAATTATCGGAATTCAAATAAACCGACATTGAAGCAGTTGGACCTCCTATAAAATCACTTTTACAAGAGAGAAGATTTCTTTCCTCGAAAATCTTTTTGGCTGGATCCCAAATTAAAAAAGCAAGATTTGCTGCCTTGCCTCTCATTGCTTGCCCGGGATTAAAAATATCTACCCATCCATCATTATTAAAATCTCCAAGGCATGTATTCCCACACATCGAGGCATAATCATAGGTTCCGTCTGGTAATTTATTAATCCCTTTTTGAAATATTGGGATCATTAAATCCGACATAACGGGGAGATTTTTCCAATAGTCTACACCTAGAGACTTTGCATCAGGAGATACCTTGTAACCAGGAAATGCTGATGGATCGTAATTGGAAACACCTTGAATTTCGGAAGTGGGAAGAATTTCAAAATCCTCCTTGTTGCACGAAACCAGGAAAATTGCGGACAGAATCAATAATTTTTTCATGTCCTAAATGTACGGACTAAAGTCGAAACATTTTTGCTGCGGAGTGAAACTTTTTCTATTTCTTAGAGACTAAAAAATTATCCAATACCAAATAATCCATGTCCGAATCTAAAAATCTAATTATAGCATCTTCCGGGTTCATAGTTATAGTTTGATCTTTAAAATTGAAAGAGGTGTTCAATAATATTGGAACGCCGGATATCTCTCCAAATTTTTTAAGAAGCCTGTGAAATCTGGGATTATCATACTGTACAACAGTTTGAACCCTAGCTGTGCCGTCTATATGGGTTATCGCAGGAAGATTATGCTCAGGTTTAACCTTTACAACCATATTCATATACGGAATAGGATCCTCTATTTCAAAATATTTATGTGCCTCTTCTAAAATCACAGAGGGAGCGAAAGGTCTAAACATTTCCCTCTTTTTTATAACAGAATTTATTCTATTCTGCATATCCTTGAAGAGAGGTGATGCAATAATGGATCTGTTCCCTAAAGCCCTTGCTCCAAATTCCATTCTCCCCTGAAACCATCCAATTACTTTCCCGTGATTCAAAAGCTCTGCAGTTGTTCCTATCATATCAGAGGTTTCCATGTGCTCAAAAGAAATAAGAATTTTGTATTTATTAAGGACTTGAAACAATTCATTTCCTCTATAAGAAGGACCCTGATACGGATCTATCTGGCCTTTTCTTTTTTGGCCCTTTACTATATTGATATAGTGAAGGCAAGCACCTATAGAAGATCCCCCATCGGAGGGAGAAAGAGGAACCCAAACTTTTTTATATGGGGTATTTTTAGAAATTTTTGCGTTAGCCAATCCGTTATAGGCGCATCCCCCACCTAAACACAAATTATTGCTCATATTAAGCTCATAGCTGTGATTTATTATATCAAACAATGTTTCTTCATATACCTGTTGGACTGACGCAGCTACGTGCTTATATTGAGGTTCTATAGACTTCTCAGAAGGATCTCTTGGATCGAGGGAAAGATATTCTATTAATTTCCAATTAAACATAACCTCGTCGGAACAGTCCCACGAAAAGAGATCCATGTTTATTTTTAGATTACCGGATCTAAAAGAAATGATTCCTTTGATTTTTTCGTAATAAATGGAGGGGTCTCCATAAGCAGCAAGTCCCATCACTTTATATTCGCCCTCATTTGGTTTGAATCCAAGAAATGCAGTAAAGGCGGAATAAAATAACCCCAGTGAATTGGGATAATGAACAGATCCAAGTTTTTTAACAACGTTATGAAAAGCCTTGGAAATTGTTATGGTTTCTTTCTCTCCAACCCCGTCAACGGTTACAACAGTACATTCATCAAATGGCGAGGTAAAATAGGAAAGACAAGCATGGGAAAGGTGATGATTAACAAAGTGGATTTTATTTTTAAATCCAATCTCTTTTCTTAAAACCTTTTTTATATTCCACTCGGGTCCTTCCCCTAATAAGTATTTAAAAATTCTATTTAAGTTTTTAAAAGGATTTCTCCTAAACGTTTCTAAAACTCTTTGCTTTTTCAAATCTGGGTTTTCATACCAGCAAACGACTGCAACATCATTTATTTTAATGCCGTTGGATTTAAGTAGCCAATTTATTGTTTTAATTGGGAAAGAGCTGTCCCCTTTTATTCCGGTAAATCTTTCCTCTTCAGCAGCTCCTAATAAAGTTGAGTTCCTGTATAGACAGGCCGCTGAATCGTGATAAAAAGCGGAGATTCCTAGGATGTACATGGGTTCTTCTTTTATGATTCTAGATGCTTCCATCTATCTTTATTGATTATAGCTGAAATGCTCCTTCTGGAGACACCGAATTTTTCAGCCAATTGAATCATAGTAATCGAACCAGCTTTATAGATCTTCCTGATCTCCTGGACCTGAGCTTCTGTTAATTTAGAATTTGGATTTTTTTCTCCACTTAAAAAGGGATTGATAAACTTTTCGTCTTTCATATCCCTTATATATCAAAGTTCGCGAATACGCGTTATTCCTCTTCTTCGTTCTCTTCTCTCTCTTCCTGCTCTTCAGTATTTACGCTTTCCTCTTTGATTTTTTTGAGATATAAAAAGGTTTCGCTTGTTGTTTTAGCAACTGCTCTTCTCATCTCCTTTCTTTCTTCTGGCGTTAAATTTTTAAGATCTCTCCATTTCATAACGCTATATATTTAATTACCCTTAGCAGGAAATCTAGTCCATCCATTGGACCAAGAAGGTTTGGAAAGTGCTTCCATCTCGGATTTTGTGTAAGATTTTTCAACGTTCCCTTCCGTCAATGCTTTTTCTTTCATTTGGAGTGCAGTAAATACTGTTGAGGTAGATCTAAAATTCTGGATTGGGTCAAATGACTGTATCTCGTTGTTCTGAAATTTAGAAACTCCGTCTTTATAAGCCTGAGCAGTTTCGTTACTTTCGATAGAGAATCCTCCTTTTTGATATCCTAGTATCTTAGAGTTTGTTATCGTAAATTGTGTTGCGCGTCTCCATCTTAATCCTAAATTATGGTTTGCTAGAGAACTTGCATCAAAAGGACCAATTAATATCATTCCATTCAGCTTAGGATGCGTAAACGGTTGGGCTGATGAACCTGTTCCGTCGTTATCACATTCTATACCATTGCCTGCATCCCCATTGTCTACAAATTGTGGATCTCTCTTTGCTACCCCGTTTGTCACCGATCCGGTATATCCAAAATCAAAATCAAAATCGTCATCGGCAGTTGCAAATGCATAAAGATTCTTAGCATTTACAGTTCCTCCAAAAAATTCAAATGCATCATCGTTTGCATAGATTGTTTGAACATTCTCGACGATTGTCCCACTTCCAACACCACCTAATGTCAATGCATTGATTTCGGAGTTAGGCATTGCTGCAACACCCGCATATTCGATTCTTACGTAGCGAAGTGTTCCGCTATTATCATTAGGAAGATCTCCTCCATATACCCGACCAATACCACCTTCGATAGTTGGATATGTGGATCTGTTTGTCGGTGCTAATCCTAAAATTACAATGCCTCCCCAATCTCCCGGAGCCCTCTGTCCCTCTGGTTTACCTGATGTAAATACGATCGGGTTTGTAGCTGTTCCGTCAGCTATAATTTGTGCACCTCTTTCAATTACCAGTGCTCCCTTCTCTGCAATATCTGATATAATTTTTGTACCCGGTTGAATTATTAATCTTGATCCGTTAGTAATATAAACATATCCCTTCAATGTCCAGACCTTATCTGAGGTCAATGTAATGGTTTCATTGTATGTCCCACTGAGTGTTGTGGTAAGTGGTACATTAATTGGTTCGTCGATTCCTCCTAAATCTTTAGAACATCCGAACAATAGAATAGCAAGGAATGATAATAATAGATTTTTCATTTTTATAGGTTTATATTTATTGATATTGAAACGACTCTTTCGTTGTTCGTTTTTATAAGATTTCTGTCAGAAATTTTTTGATAATATATTGAAGGCTGGGCAAACAAGTCACTAATTGACATTTTAATCTCCCCAGATTTTATTTTGTGAAGAAGTGTAACGTCTAAAACGTCCCTGCTGTTTTCATAAATGTCTGGATATCCCTGGAATCCCACTGCTGAGATACGATCGCCGACTCTGTTGTATGTTAAATTTAAAATGTTGTTCTTTCTTTTTAAGTTAATTCCACTGTTTAAAACATAATTGGATTGTCCTTGTAGTTGTCTTGCTACTCCGTTTACTTCCACCCGAGAATTCATAACAGAGGCATTTGTATAAAAATCAAACCATTCATTTATTTTCTTTCTGAATTCCAATTCCATCCCATAGAGAATTGCGGACTCTGGGTTTGTGTACGTGAGAAGTAAATTTGAGGGAACTGATCCGTCAGCTACTATTTGCTCTATAGGTTTTATGAAATTCTTTCCGAAGAAAGAAACAAAAATATTTTCTCCAGTTTTTGGGTAAAACTCGTATTTTAAATCGAGGTTATAAATGTTAGATTTTTCTAGATTCGGATTTCCTAAAAGCTGTGCGTTTCTAACAAAATCATAATAAGCAAAATTAGCTACCTCTCTAAATTCTGGTCTAGCGAGGGTCTTACTTAGAGAGAATCTATATTTGGTTTTTTCTAGATTATAAGAAATGTTTAAGGATGGTAGAAGATCTAAATACTGTCGATCTACATTTATTTTCTGCCCACTAAAATCTGCGGTCATTACATTAAATGTGTTGTATTCACCTCTTAACCCAGTATTTAATTTCCATTTACCGAAATCATTTTCGTACATGCTATACAAACTACCCAAATCAAATTCTGCGTTATATCTGTCAGTATTATTCGTGATTTCATCTAACAGGTCAGCAGAGAGAGATCTAAAAACTCTAGCATTAAACCCTCTTATCTTTTTAAGGTATCCTCCTCCTATCTTAATATTACCAAGATCTTTATTTAGATTTCCACTAAACGAATTTTCATCCATGACACTCCAGAACCTATATGTGTCCCTCCATGCAATTGCATATGACTCGTTAATACCAAGGGATTTTGTAATAGGATTTACGCGGTAATCTGGTTGTTCTCTGAAAATAAAATTATATCCCAGGTTAAAATCTACGGTTTTTATTTTTCCATCTAATTGAGAATTAATAACAATATTATTGATGTGATTAGAAGAATTACTTCTAACATCCTGAACGTTATCAAAATTCTGTCCAGTTCTTGAAAGATAAGAATCATCGCTCTGATAATTAAATAGTGTCTTCCAACTATATCTGTTTTCACCCAGATAAGTAAGATTTAAAAGTCCATTGGCAGAAAATCTTTTAGAGTATGAAGTGTCTCTGTAATTATAAGCTAATTCAGTTGAAGATTGGTAATCGGTTCTTTCAATATAATTAAGGGCATATGAATTACGAACCGTTGAACTAAATAAAGCACTTATTTTATTATTTAATTTTAATCCTGCACTCAACCCACCATTTAAATTGGGGATTGAATTGAAAGATTGAGTTATTGGATTTGGAATTAATTTAGTAAAAGCTCTTTTATCTCCATTTCCACTAATTCTGTATCTATATGTGGAAGGGAACGAGTTTGGAAATTCCACTTGGTCCGCTCCTCTAAAATCCTTGAATGAAGAAACAGATCCGACACCCGTCCCAAATGAAAGATTTAAAAAATTATCAGAGATTTCTTTGGTCGTGATTTGTACTAAACCCCCGCTCCAATCCCCAGGGAGATTTGCTGCTGCAGATTTAGAAACTATGATATTATCAATTAGAGAGGTTGGAATAATATCAAAGGAAAATGCTCTTCTATCTGGTTCTGTAGAAGGTAGGGGAGTTTTGTTTAGCCATGCAGAATTGTATCTGTCTGCTAACCCCCTCACTAAAACAAATTTGTCATTCTGGATTGTAACCCCGCTTACTCTTTTGAGTGCATCCCCAACATTCCTATCTGGTGTTTTTTTAATGAAATCAATTGCAATTCCATCAGATACAACATTACTATTTCTGAGGGTTCTGATAACAGAAACCTCCGTGGTTTTTTGCGGAACTGACCTGACTACTACCTCGCTTAATTTGGTAATGTCTTCTTCCATTACGATATCTAAATCCAGATCTGAATTTATTTCTATCTGTTTTTGAAAATTCTTATATCCAATATAGGTTGCAGAGATCTCGTATTTTCCTTGTGGCAAAGAAGCTGAATAATTTCCATCTTGGTCTGATGTTGTTGAGATTATTTTTTGTGATGCATCCTTGATCACAATATGTACAAAATATAGTTTTTCTGATTTGGAATAGGTTTTTCCCGAGATTTTGCTCTGTGCAAATGTTAGGAAGGGAACTAATAGAAAAAGTAAAATTAGATGTCTTTTCATTTGTGTTTTTTGTCGAACTATTTACTCACTTATAGTTCTAGAAAACACCAAAAAAGTCCCATTTGAGACTTATTTCACGGAAAGTTAATAGTAAATTAATTAAAAGATAATACAGGAATTAATCCCATTCTTTAATTTGAATCACGAGATCATTCTCACCTTTGATTACTCTGTGCCAAACTTTTTTGGGAACGAAAGCAGAATCAATATCTTTAGGAAGTTCGTTGTCTATTTGTATTTTCCACCCGGATCCTTCTACAACCTTTATTTCACGATTTTTAAGATCCCTGTGCCATAGTAGTTCTGTTGGATCTATATCCTGTGAAAATCTTCTGACTATTAAATCGTGTTCTATTTTTTCTGTATATGGGAGCATTACCAATATCCTGGATAAGTTTTACCGCCCCAAAGATGGGCATATCTGTTTGCTCTACACGCCCAATATCCAGGCTTAGTTCTGTCTTTCTTTTTGTGACATTGGTGTCTAGCAGCAAAACTTCTTCTGCGCTCAGGATCGCTAACTTTTGCTTTCATACCAGGAATTCCAAACTCAACTCTGATAACATTACCTTTCGGATTTTTTACATAGACATAAAACTTTTTCGATCCGCCTCTTTTTGGATATCCAAGTTTAACATTTCTTCCTCTGTATTCCGCTTCATCCAAAATTTCTATCGGCATGTCAAGTGGAACCATTTCTCCGTTGAATTCTGCTATCAATCCCAAATCTGTTGCTTCGAAAAGAAGAGCAGTAGTTGGATCGACTGTTAAATTACCAGAAAGATATAATGATCTTGATTCAGAAAGTAGAGAAATGTGAGACTCACTTCCCGGTCTAAAAATGGATTCTGCAAGACAGATACCTTGCTCAAGATGATATTTTAAATGTTCAGAAATATTTGTCATTTTAAACCATATTTTTTTGTAACATGTCATCCCTGAAATCAGCAGACTTTGCTAGGGTTTCCTGAAAAATCGGAGATGACAAATTATTTCCAAGTCCAGCATTAACGTGGAAAACTGCTTTAAGAGCAGAATCCTTATCAGGGAATTCGTTTGGATCGTTTGATCCATACATGGATTTTACTTTTGGGTTTTTTAAATTCTCAACAAAATAAAGAACTGCAACTTCTGCTGCGACATCTATATCATTTAAAGCATCCGGATTTGTGACAAAATTTATAGATTTTCCTAATTTACCCGTCTGATCATACAATTTTTGCATCTTCTCATATCCAGCTTTGAAAGTGATTCCGTTGAATCCCCTGCCCAGATATTTTGCTCCGTCGCCAGGATTGGTGTTCCCCATTTTTTGAGATGCGCCTGTTATATCGTCCGGTCCATAAACTAGATCCCAAAATTTATTAGGGTCTGCTTTTATTGTGTTCAATTCTGCGTCGCTTAATGAAGCTACTCTCCTCCCAAAAATTTTCCTGATTCTATCATTGGATGTGTTGGTATAAGGGTGCTCATTTTTAGGAACCCATCCAGATTCCTTCCCGATCACTCCTTGAATGGAAGCTCTCATGTTTTTATCAGTGATCCCGTGCCTATCCATTGCAGCATTAACAGCATCAACCCCTTTTTGTACTTCCTCCGCGCTTGGAACTTTATATTCGCCGCTTGCTTGCAATCTATCTCCCCAGGTCATTCCGCCACCCTCAGCATCTGCTGGTAAAAATCCCGCGTCTTTAAAAAATTTCTCGGCATCTTTAAAGATGTCTCCTAGACCGGCTGTATCAACTCCTGATCCAACAGAGGCAGGTGGGGCAGGTGTTGGTTTTTTTTCCTCCTGCTCGTTTATAAATCTTGTAAATTGTTTAAGATGCTTCATTTTAATCTCTAAATTTATGTGGAAATAACATTCTCAGCTCGTGTCCTTGAGGAATGTCTTTTTTTCTTATCCCGTATATTTTTTCTTCTGGGCATGGGTCATCTCCGTTCCATTTAAATCCGTTGTTACAAGCCCATGTTTTCATCGATGCGTTTGCAGTTTGACCAACAGAATAAGGAAATCTGACTCCGGAATCATTCTGTATGTCTGTAATTCTTCCACCCCTAGATGAAAATTTGATTTCCCTGCCTTGTCTGGATGTTAATACGACAGTTTGCTCGTCAGAATAACCTTCATATACTTCTAAGTGCTTCATTCCTTTTTTGATTATATATCATAGGAATTGGTGCAACCGTCTTCTAGTTTACAAAGAGGTCTTTTATGTGATTGACCGAGCAGGTACTGAAACAATAGGTGGTTCTTTCCTCTTCGTCTGCGTTTTCCCATCTGTTTGCAAAAACCTGGTCCAGATATCCTCCGTTAAGGATGTTTTGTAAAGAATCATTTTTTAAACTGATGTTTTCGGTACCATATTCATAAAGTCTTTTTCTTAGCTGAATTGGGTCCCAATAATTAAAGTCTCCATTGAACATTGTTCCCACGAAACAACAAGGGAAAACATTCCCGTTACAGTCAACATAGATTTCTTTCCCGTAAGGATGGCATGATTTACAATGAACAGAGCTAGTTTTAAATCTGTTGGGGAATCTATTTCTTTTGGATTCTATTTCCACTTTAGATTCCCATTTTTTCCTTGCTTCCTCCTTGGTGGTTTTCTTTGGAGGTAACGAAATTTGATCAGTTCCGGTTTTAAGCTTGTTTGTCGATTTATTAAGTCTCCATTCTAAATTAGTAGCTGGTTCGATCTTATAAAGATATCTCCCCTCCACATCATAAACATTCATATCCATATATTGGTCAGGATTACCTGTATCAAAGCCAAAAGGTCTTTTTGGAATGAATGTTGAGATTCCTATTTCATTAGCAAATTTTTTCGCATCTTCTATCTGATGCTCGTTGTGTTTAAATATTAAAAAATCCCAAACGCTTTCAGCTCCTGTAGAGGTATAAGCTTTAACATTAGAAATGAGTTTCTTCCAATTCACATTTCTTCTGTAGATATGGTTAGTATCCTCTAAACCATCTATCGAAAAAATGACATACCTTCTCTGATCAATATTTTTACCATAAAGGCTATTCTTTTGGTGATGCTTCCAATCTGGGTCTTCTTCCCCTGAGAAAGATTTCTGTGAAGAATTCTTAGAAAAAAGGTTTCCTAATTTTTTCCAAAAATCTGGGGACCTCATTGATCCGTTTGTGTTGATCTGTATTTTAGCAGAGGAATTTGTTGCAACATATTCGATTATTTCATAAGCATCCTTTGCCATCATGGGATCTCCGTTAGTTCCACAAAAAATCCATTCTGCAGACCTTTGGACAAAATCCAAGGGAAACCATTCCTTAAACTTTTGTAATGAAATGCTTCCGAGTTCTAACTCGGGATTTACCATTAAACTCCTATTAACATACCTGGGACAAAGGGGACAGGCAGCATTACATGAATTAGATAATTCTATATGAACATATCTAGTATTAACATAATTCCAAAAAGATTGATTCATTTCCATGATATTTCTATCATAATACGAGGCAAAAATTCCAAATAAATGGCTAAAATCTAATCTCTGGGGAGTAATATATCAGATATGCTAGAAGATAAATCTCCTTGTTCAGCAAAAGCTTCGATCTCCCAGGGTCTTAAATTATAATCAAGATTTAAAACACTTATCTCCTCCCCTTTCCATTTTACTATACCCATAGACCCATTCAGGACTTTCAAATCTTCCGAAAAATATTGTTTTAAATGAATTAGTTCATGAGACATAATGGTTATTATTTCTTTCTTGCCAATTGAGGGATCAACATATATTAAATAAGAATTGCCAGATCCAAAAATCGCTGCTCCTAATTCTAGGCCACTTGCTCCTGGATTATTTCTCAGTTGTTCGTTCATGTCTCTGATTCTTATGGAACATCCGGAAATGCCAAGTTCTTCCATACCAATAGCTACAACGGTATCTAGATGTGGTTTTGAAGATTGATTATCAATAAAGTTATCCGTCGGAAGATCTACAACTGCATAATTTACTGGCTTGGTGTTATAAACAATCAATAATATGAGAAGTACTATGGAAACTATTATTCCCAACACAACAATGGCCGATTTCTTATTCATGATATTTTATTATTTTTTTATATATCGGGCATTTTTTGATAATTGTGATTATACTTAGATTTGGGAAATGGAAAACGGAACATACATTTCAGAAGAGGTGAACGAACTTTTCGGTATTCAATCAGAGTTAATTTTTAGCTTCCCTTCAACGAGTTTAAAAAAATGGGAAGAACTCGGAAAAGAGAATTACCTGAAGAATTGGTTAGAGCGGGATGGATATAAAATAAGCTCGATTTCTCCTATAGAAAATACACTAACAGCAAACAAAGTAGTCTTCAATCAAAAATTCGAATTGGAGGATTTCATAAATGAATTAGAAACGGAAATTAAATGGAGAGATCCAAGGGATAAGGATAGAGCTATCTGCGCCGAGGTGTCTGATGGGGTTTGGGGATATAAATTAATACTTCAAGAATCTAAATGGAGATTAGCAAGACAAATTCCGTTCGCTTGTGTAGGAAATTCTTTGCCTTCAGGAATTGCGGGAATGAGTGGAATCTCTGGTCCTTCAGGAATGATATCGGGACATACCTTTACCTCTGGGATCAGCAGCTCCAATGGTCTTGCTGGATCCTCTTCACTTACTACTTAAACTATTCTTCTTTCCCGCCTTTGGTGTTTTCTCTAGTTCCGAAATAATAACTAAATATCATTAAGACTAAAGTTTTAATCAGATCAAATAATTGAGCATTTTGTTCTTCTGGTATAAATTCTGCTTTGACCGCAACAACTTTATCAACAACATATAGTGCAACCATAGTTGTGAATATCAGCAAAATAAATCTGACTAGAATATCCTGGGTTTTGTAAACAAAGAGTTTGGAGACTGCGTAAAGAGATCCCCCGATTATTCCAATAGCTAGTAAAATTCCGATTAAGATTTCGACACCTGTTAAAGAAGGAACCATAAAAATTTATGTTAGTTGGGGTCGTGTGATTTAATATATATCAATAAAATTAATAACATGGGATCAGCAGCACCAAAACCAAAACCGATGAGATCTCGCAGATCTGGTTTAAAGAAAGCAAAAATGATTAAAGCAAACAACGAAATTCTTAAAAAGATAGAAAAGGAACTAAAAAGAACTAGATAAGAGTAAATTTTGCAGATTTTTTGGAAAACCAAATTATTAGAACCTCTCTTTTACCAGAAACAATTTCTTTAATTTCGTGGAAATCCTTGCCCCCGTTAAATACCACATAATCTCCTGTTTTTGTCATTTCAACCATTTCATCGTTGATATACATTTCACCGCCTGTGAAATCCCCGGAAAGTATCAAGCTAACGGTTTTATAAGTTGTGAATCTGTCCTTATGCTTTTTAGCCAAACCCCCTGGTCCATAAACTAGTCTATGTATAGAATAAACATTGTCATTCCCAGGATCGAAAAGATCACATATTTTTTTATTCAGTTCAGAATTTCTCAGGGAATACATCTTTCCGGATTCAGTGAAAAGAGCCCTGCCTTCCACGTCTTCGCTTGAATATGTTGAATAAAGTTGGGGATGTGCAGATTTCATGTAACGGATTTCATCTCCTTCCATAAGAGGGGTTTTATCCAGTTCTTCTATGAGGGAAATAAAATCTTGATGACTAAGTCTCATAAAATCTTATTTATTTTAAGCGATCTTTCTACAATAGGTTCGTCTATGGAAAGTAAAGAATGCATCTTCAAGTAAAACTGATAACATCCTTCCCATCCGGGGTGCCAATCATTAGGATCTCCCCCCTCGTCAGCTATTGAGGTAACTTTTATTAGATCAACAAAGTCAGAAGTTTTTTTATAAAAATCTTCACTCCATGTTGCAAAGACCGGTCTATGACTAGACATAAACGCCTTAATTTTTTTTAGCATTAATATTTCAGATTCTCTCTCCCCGCTTAACCATGATTCAGTTTCTCTAACCCTCAAATTCATAAGCTCTTTTGCGAATTGTTGATTTTCGTACCATTCCCAATTGATATACTTTATTTCCTTGTTAATTTTTCTCTCCCCGAAGTACCTTCTAGGAAATCTTCCAGGAGCAGTGAAAACAACAACCAATCTATCACCTTCAGAATAATCTGGAACATTTCCAATTTGATAAAGAATCGAATGATTATCAGATCCGAATTTTCCTAACTTTATAACATTATAATGGTTCTTTAAATAATCAATCCAATGTACTTCTGGATGATCCCAATCGACAAAGCTGTCTCCGCAGATGTATAAATTCTTTAGGTTCACTTTTTATATATTGTCTTATATCAGAGACATTTTTCCAAAAATATCTTCTATAATTTTCTTATGCAGAACTTTATCGGGAATGTGTGCTATCCCATTTTTTTCTATCGAGTGATACTCAGGATTACTGTCAAAAAGATAGTTAATATCTTTAAAATAAAAATTTAAAAATTGTTGATTTAATGTTGTTGGTGGTATTCCCAAATATCTTTTAGAAAATAGATCATAATTATCTTCAAATATTTGGAGTATTTTTCTATTTGACTCATTAACTGTTTGCCAGTCCTCTGAAGATATGACACATGTATTATTTAAAAAATCAAAAGACATCTTAGATTCTGAATAGAAAGAAAAAATTTCAGACATAATTTTTTGATCCTCTATTTTAACTGGGTGCTTATATGCTAAATTTAATTTGTCAGAGGAAATTTGAACCTTGTTAAAATCTTTTACTATTAAATCATTATCTAAATGACAAAAAGGAAAATTGATTTTACTCAGGGATAAAATTTTAGCATATTGCCAAAATGAATTATTTTTATATTTCTCGGGTATTTTAATTTCCCTCAATTCATAATTAAGATTTAAATTTTTGAGATAATCCCTATCAGAAAAAATGACTGGAACTATACCAGAATTATTTAAGTTGGATATAGAATATCTTAGATATAATTCAGTGATTGCTTTTAACCTGATAGGAATATATGTGAAAACTATTCTCATTAAATAATGCTCTTTAGTAAATTTTTGCTATTCTCACCAGTCTTTTGTTTAATTATCCAAAGAGCTTCGTGAGAGATTTTAAATCTATCTTCGAGATTGTGGTTTATACAAATTTGTTGGATATGTGATTCGGTTATTCTGCAATAGTTCCAAATTTTATTTTGAAATTTTGACCTAAAGACACTCCACGAAAAACAATAATCATGAGCAGCTATATAATCTCCAACTTTTAAATAATTAGCAAGGAATGCAAACTCTTTGGGTTTATTTCCGGCGTCGCAAAGAACGAGGGAAACCCCCGGTCTTTTTATGAAATCTGAAACTATGAGGAGTATCTCATCAGAAAAGATATTTCCTACCACAGAAGTAACACCCTTTCTAAAATTGTAATTATAGAAATCTAAAATTTCTACAGTTAGGATTTCTGAATTTGGGCATTGATCTGAAAGAAATGTTGTTAATCCTCCCTCTGCTGTACCAACCTCTAAAATATTATCAGGACTAATCTGATTAAGTATTTCAGGAAGAATAGTATTTATAGCAAGAGAGGTTTGCTCAGTAACTAGTCCTTTATATAATACATGCGATTCCACCATTATATTATCTGTCTTTTCTTTTGCATTTCCTTAAAATCAAGCAAGGATAAATCAAGAAGGCTGTTTTTCTCTCTTAATAGTTTTAGCATTTTTGTTTTGACGGAATTTATCCACTCTTCACACTTGGAACAATTAAAATTGAAATCCCCCATAAAAAAACTAACAAAAGATGAAAACTCTTTGGGATTGCCTTGATATTTTCTGGTCTGATTAATAAACGGATGGTCTTCAACCTCTAATACCACTTTGATAATATCTAAGGGATAAGAATGAGTCGAGATGAACGGAATTCCCGCTAGGATCAATCCTATTGTTTTTTCAGACAGATATTGGGATGTGTATGTAACATCATTCCATGCCCAACTTTCATCCAGTATCTGCATTTTTCCCATGAGCAAAACTCTAAAAAAAGTATCTAGATATCCATCGTGACCTTTGATATAATCCAATCTATCAAAGTCACTTCCCTCGTGAATTGAATTCTTTTTTATCCCATCCAACCTAGCATCATATCTCCAATACCAATCATTTTGGAGAGAATCACTTCTCTGAAGGAGTAATCCCTTCATCCCAAGTTTATTTAATTCTATTAAATTCTGAACCCTGTTCCATTTATGATTTCTAACAGAGTAAACCAGATTCCAATCAAAATTCAACCTCTTGTGAATTTCTCCAACTTCCACATACCATCTAATAGCCCATGATTCATTCCACTGAAAAATAGTATTAGTAAATGCAAAATGAAAGTGTGGATATTTGTATGCTATATTTTGGTTGATAAAATAATTATCTGTTATTATGTGGTGTGATTTTAACAGATCCAGCTCATTCTCTATGATATTAAGATCTGGATAATCATAGCTCTCTTGGGTGATCAATAATTTTTCCGTTCTAAAAAAAGTTATTATCCATCCCTTTCTGTTCTGCAATACATGCTGACAATATTTTATAAAAGAGATGCTATCATTTTCATGTTCACTTACAGAATAATCCCAGAATTCCTCCAATCTCCCTTCCCTCTTAGAGGCATACCAATCTATTAAGTGATATCCATCCTCTGCGTCGTTTAGTTCTGGATTAAATATGAAATGAAAATCATGGCCCTCATATTTTCCTTTCACGGAGTTCTCTTCTCTAACAGCCTCTGAAAGATTATGAGTTATCTTATAGTCAAGAGTCTGCGTATAGGAGTGGTGGATATAAAATTTTATCATTCCTAATTATAGATCTAAATATCCTGGTAATTCAAAAAATTCTCCTTACCCAAACCCGACAATATAAGATCCAAAAGAGAATTTTTAGTTCTCACCTCACTCAACATTTTAGTTTGGGCTTCTTCCGCCCATGCTTGGCACTTGATTGAATTTTCAGGAAATCCCTCCATAAAATCCTTGATAAAATTTGCAAGACGATGAGAACTGGATTGACACATTAGTATTTGGTCATGGAATGGATGCTTATCTATATTTAAAATTCCATAAAGAATCTCCAAAGGATAAGTGTGGACTGGAATAAAAGGGATCCCTCCTAAAACAACACCCAAGGTTTTTTCTGAGAGATATTGAGATCTATAGGCGATTCCCCCGCCGTGCCAACTTTCGTCTAATAAGATCACTTTAGCTCTAAGCAAAACTCGAAAGAAAGCATCTAAATAGCCATCGTGTCCTTTTATATAGTCTAATTTATCAAAATCTGAACCCTCGTGAATAGAATTTAGTTGAATTGCACTCAATAATGGACTATACTCCAGGTATCTCTCATTTTGTAAGGCATCGCTTCTCTGTAAAAGAACTCTGTCTAAATTTAATTTTTGGAGAGCAAGTATATTTTTAACCCTGCTGATTTTGTGATTCTTGATGGAGTAAATTAGATCCCAATCGAAATTTAACCTCTTATGAATTGCTCCAACCTCGACGTACCATCTAATGGCCCAGGATTGATTCCACTGAAAAATTATGTTGGTGAGAGGATAGAAAACATTCGGATGTTTTTGGTGCAGAGACTGGTCTATAAAATAATTATCTGACATGATAAAATGGTTGCTCAGAAGATTTATCTCCTGTTCAATCAGCTCTAATTCATAGTTCTTAAAACTCTCTCCTGCTACTAAAATCTTCTCCCCTCTAAAAAGAGTTATAATCCAATTATTTTTTCCTTGCAAGACTCTGTTACAATATTTAAGAAAGGAAAGAGTTACGTTAGAATTGGCCCCGACTTTTGGATCTCTAAATTCATGATTTCTTCTTTCTTGTTCGCATGAGTACCAATCTAATAAATGGTACCCATCAGAGTTATCGTTCAATTCAGGATCGAAGACAAATTCAAAATCGATCCCACTGTAATAGCCAGAGATCATATTTCCTATCCTGTTCACCTGGTCTAAATTGTGTGTGAATTTATAGTCCAGAGCTTTATTATAAGAATGGTGTATGTATATTTTCAATCTTTACTTATATCAATCTAACTGAATTCAAATCTTTCATTCCTATGGTACCTCCTCTGAGTCTTCTTTTAGTATCTAGCATGTCCATAAATCTAAAGGGCTTTTCCCATCTCAAGTATTTATGAATTCTTTCTCGGTCTTGTCTGTTAAGATAAAGTCCCTCGTAAGTTGTTTGTAATGCTGAAGTTTTAAAAGCACTATACACAGCATCTATTTCAGCATGAGCATGTAGAATTGAATTTTTAGTGGAATCTATTTTGTTTTGATGCTGAGAGATCCACTCTTCGTCCACAGTATAAACCTCATGAGAAATACCAGATTCACTTTGTCTGACGGTGGAGATAGAGGTCTCTTCCAGATTCATTCTTTTATGACAAATGAGAAAATCAAATTTCGAAAGGGTTTCCACTAAAGGCAAACCTGCTGAATAGATTTCACTTGGAAATATTTTAACAACAAGATTTGGACTAGTAAATAGATTCGGGGGAATTGTTTTTTCGCTGAAAGGTTCATGGATGGACTCACATTCTAATTCTGAAGCAAGCCATCCCAAAAAACTAAATCCCCCAGATCTTGGATGGGTAACAATTGCTATTCGCATATTTTTATTCTCCTTCAGTTCCAGGATCTCCTGGTTTGGACCAATCTATTGAGGGAAGTTGTAGTTCTTCGCCATAAACTTGATACATGGCATCCAAGATGGAATACCACTTTTTATCTTTCTCGTAAGTCGTGCTTAGATCTAAAAATTCACCTGGATGAGAGAAAAGATCTTTTTTTGAAGCCCAGTCAGCATCGTCCGGAACTTCTCCTTGGACTTCGGAATCATCATAGATTTGTAATTCATTGCCGTCGAAAACAACACCCGCTTTTTTGTTTTGGGGTTCTGGAGCAATCGCCTCGTCAGAAATGGAAACCATATCATCACCTTGAGGGTCCAGGATATCTTCCAACATTCTTTTCAATTCGACAGCCATAGATTTGGGAAAAAGACCTCCAAAATTTTTAAAGCCACTAACCAACCAAACAGCATACATTGGCTCAGGTAATAAACGAGCTTCAAAAATTTTAAAAGTTGTCAGGAATTTCATAATCTATATATTCGAAAGAATAAATAGGAGAAACGCGTATGAAAAATCCTTTACCCAGTATTGTTATCTTTCTTGCTATATTGATGGTTGTTGTAATAATATACGAATTAAATAAGGATCGTAAAGAAGTATACGAAGAATCGCAGAAAGAAATTAGTTACCGTGATTCTATAATTCAAATTCAAGATGAGAAAATTCAAGAACTTGAAATGGAACAGGAAACAGTTCTTTCCACATTACAATTACGGGAGGAGGAGATTGAATTTTGGATAAACGTTTCAAATCTCTATAAAAACAACAAAAGAAAAGAAGCACAAAAGCTTGTAGGTCCCTTACTGGAAGAATAATACCTAAATAATCTGCATCGCAGCAAAATCTCTTCGGGGAGATTTGTTACATTTGATGCATGATACAAGATTTTCTAGTCGATCAAGAATGGAAAGAGCTACTCTCTAAGGGGGGATGGCCAGCCGGAGAGGATTGGAGAAAGAGAGATCATTTCAGACATGGCATCTCTTGGCACGTCCCCACTCAGAGTTTAGTGAATTTGCTAGTCAGTCTCTCGCCTATCGTAAGTGTGGGAGCAGGATTTGCTTACACGGAAAGTCTGGTACTTCAAAACGGGGGAGACATCATAGCCACAGATCTTACTCCAGGACCAGGAAACGGATGGTGCAGGGAAGGCAAGGCTTACATGGAGATAGAAGAGCTAGAAGCTGCAGCGGCAGTTTCCAAATACCGAAATCGCAACGTGTTCATGGCTTGGCCTCCGTATGATGATCCGATGGCTTTACATGTTGCGCAGAGGATGGGAGGGGGAAAATTTCTGGTGTTTGTAGGAGAAGATTACGGGGGATGCACTGGTAATGACGATTTTTTTCACTACCTGACAAAAGAGTTCCAAAGTTTAGAAGTGGATGCAACCATTCCTAGCTGGCATGGAATCTACGATCACGTTTATGTCTATAAGAAAAAATAAAACAATATGTTAACATTTGATTCAGGTCATCTAACAATGCAAGGTAGCGGTTTAGTTAATATTAATACTTCTATCAAGATTTACGGAACCGGAACTGAATTACCGATTAAGATGGTTGCGGATTTTAATAACATACCACACCACTTGCATCAAACGTATTTTCAAGCATTAACGCATCAATATAATACATCGCTTAATGTATATGACAATACAGAGGATGATGAACCAAAAACAATGAAGGAAAGAAAGAGTGAATGGCGATTAAATAAGATTGTGGACATTATTTGTAAAGGATTAAAAAAATAATATGGAATACCAAATTAAAGTTCCCCCGAAAGTTGTCTATGATGCTATTACTTATCAGTTCACTCTCACCGACGAAACTGGTAAAGAATATGAAATCCGCAAATGGGAAGACACCAAAGGCGGAGGATTCTACATCTGGAATGAGGAATCCAATAATTGGGACGAGTTTTATCCCGAGGGTGAACTGGAGGATTTTTTATATAATGACATTGATTATTGAACCCAATAGCTATGAAAAAGATTGCTATCTTACCGTATGAAGAAGTGGACTTCGTCTGGATATCAAATCACTTTGATGTTCATATTTCAGGTTTATGCCGCATGGGCAATACTCTGTTTGCCTTTCAGACCCTCAATCCCTGGGAGGATGACCTCGAATGTGAGATCTATATGCTGAACCTCTGGGAGGAATTTAAATGGAGAGCCCGGAAATTTTTCTTCGAAAGAATGGTAGGATATCATTGGACGTATCCGCAGAGAAAGCAAGGTGTGGGATTCTATTATCGCAATCCTCAATGGCTTTACAAGATACTGTTTAAACTCTATTACGAACTTAAAAAATTTTAAATGGAAGATATCACCCTGTTAATTATCGGTTCTCACATCGTAGCTTTCCTGTTGGGTAGAATGTGGGGTATTACCGAAGCCAAGAAGATAGTCTTTAAAATTCTAAAAGAAAGAGGGCTTATATGATAGGCAAAATGCAAATATTTGGATGGAGAATCAACCTGGTATTTCGCCACAAGTTTGAAAAAGAGCTCGACTTACTCGATCGGATGAGATGGCAAGAATATAAACTAGGCGTGTGGTTTAAAAAATATCAAGCGGTAGGCAAACCCAAAAAAGGCCCTGCTATCATCGGCAAGGGAGGCACACATACTAATTGTTACATGTTTGGTGTGCATTTGTTGGTTTGCAAATGCTGGGTGGATCTAGCATATCGACCACTGACATTTAAAACGGACTAAATAACAAGGAACTAGCAGAATAATCATATGACACCTATTGACAGACTAGCTCAGTACATCAGAGCTCGCCACGGCAGCAGTCAGGCTTTTGAAAACATGATAGCCAACCTCAAGGCTCAAGAGAAGAGCAATATTACCCAAGCCATGCTTTACGCTTTGGATGAAGACGGCCACACCGGGGATTGGAAATTGCACTGGGTGGAGGATTACTATCGCAAGCACATTTCAGCTCAGCCAATTGAGATTCCACATTCCCAGATGCTACAAGAAACCTGGGAGGAAATTCAAGAGGAGTACCACAAAGACGAATATCCCGTCTTTGGAGGTCCATTCACCGACGCACTCTCCCCGTGGCAATGGCTAGAGACCTATTATCAAGCTCCGGAGCGCAAACCCTCTAAAAGAACTCTCGATCCCCTGCCATGATCTATCGCACTTAAATCCCTTCCCCACGGAAAGAACCCGGTGCATTTTTTTGTTTTGAGGATTGTTTCTATATTTGTCCTCATACTTAAAAACAAAAATTATGCGTCAAATTTTGCTCATCCTTGCAATCTTTACCTCCGCTCTCTGTCACGCTCAAAGCAAGGTACTCTTTGGTAAAATGCCAGAATTCCTGGCTGGAGTCTCCCCCCATGAAATGGCGAGCACTTTTCAATCCCCTCTTTTTGCCAGATTCTCCGCTACCCTCCCAGAAGGAGTGGTGATTGCTTATGAAAATACCCCAACTTCCCAACAGGGTTCCTTAGAAGGGATCAAGGGTCAGATCACCATGTTCAGAAATAGACTTATAGCTGCTAAGGGTGAAGTTCCCGCGGTGGAAATTTTTAAATGGGCAGATTACACCGAAAGGAGTGAGATTTATCCATGTGGTTTAGTGGTTATTTTCCGGGACGAGCTGGTAACTCACGTTTGGCTGGATCTGAAATAAAAAAGGATCTGAGTTATCAGATCCTTTCAAAATAAGGGGTGAATTTGTATTAGTTAGCAGATTTAATCGCTCCAACCTCTCGTAAAACTTTATCGATCTCTGCGGTGTATGCTTTTTCCTTGCCTTTAAAATCGTCATAATTTGCCCATTGGCCAAAATTAGGTTTGTAGTATTGGTCAAGAATACCTTGCATGAATCCTTTTAATAAATCGTTCTTGGACAGATACTCTGGATACATCTTGCGAATCTCAAAGAAGGATCTGAGAAAATCTCCTACCACTTTAGGCTCTCCTGGAGTGGGGGTCAAATAAGTGGCATGCAATAAAATCTCATAGGCTTTAGCCTTAGCTTCTGCTGGGTTCTTAGCTAACACCGAATCTTTCATTCCAGCTTGTGTGCCGCCTCTCATGGCAGCAAAATCTCGGAATTTCCAGCTGATCACTCGATCCTCGTCAACGAAATTATTGTTGCTAAATTCCAACATGGTGGAGGTCTTACCATTAGTCACACTGATATCTAAATTGCCCGGTGATCCGATATTTTTATCTGGGGTTGTGGTGTTAGTCTGAAAATAGATCACTCCATTTTTAGGAGAGAATCCCTGATCGGAATTGCTGTCATCTATATTGGCATTGATAAATCCTCCAGCGAGAGGAGTTTCTTTAGCCTCTAAAATGGGAGTGGCAAAATCTTCGAAGATCTTAATATACTTCATATGCTTTTTATTTTATTTATATATCTACAAAAAAAAGGATCCGGCTAACCTTGATCCTTTAAAATTAATTTTCATTTAAGCAGGGGTTGCAGGAGGCGTAGCTGGTTTAGCAATTACCCCAGCATCCATGAATGCTTTTTTAAATTCAGGAACATAGTTGGATTTAACGGCATAATCATCTTTCATTTTGTTCCAAGGATAGTCTGTGGCTCCTTTATAGATGCCAAAATCTGGTTTCTGGTAGGATTTCTCAAGGCCCTCTAGGAAAGCTTTAAACATAATGTTCTTAGCTGCGTATTCAGGATACAACTTACGAAGTCCAAATAAGCTTCTGATGAGATCAGCCATCGCTTTAGGATCTCCAGGTTGTGAAGTGAGACCCTGAGAGATGCGAGCTAGAATCTCATAAGCTTTAGCTGTGGCTTGCTCTGGCCCTTTAACCCAGACCTTCGTAGGGGTATCAACCTTGCCTCCGCCGTATTTTTCAGCGTCTTGTGTCATCTGCTTGATGTCAAGCGTTTGAAAATCAATTCTTGCCTTGCCATCATCAAATTCACCCGGGGTGAGATCTTTTGTCCAGAATCTCACCTTTTTATCATACCCTGCAGGTTTATATGCTATTTCGATATCATGGCTATAACCTTCAGTGTCACCATGGGTAACCAAGTAAGTTTTTTTAGGATCATTAGGAGGTGGTCCACCAATCTCGCTTCCCTTGTTTATGTGGTAGCTGTAAAATCCATCGGCGAGAGTGTCCTCCTTAGCGGATTCGTTCAGGTGAGCATTGAAATTTTCGTAAATCTGAATGTGCTTCATGTTGAAGGTTGTTTTTCTTTTATATATCAAAGGAGGCTAAGGGATTCACGGCTCGAAATCTGAACCGTCAAGGCCCCTAGAGCAAAGCTGCTCTTCCCACTCGGACAAGCCCGATCCAATTCACTAAGGAATAGCGGGTGCCGCTTAGCACCGGTCTGACCTGATGCAGGGCTGAGGAGGGAAAGAGAATCAAAGAGCCCAAGATTGGCTCCCAGAGCAAGGTCTCGCCCTGCCATTGGATCTCCAGTTCTCCCCCGGTATAATCTCCGCCCAATTGAATCACCACAGAATAATAGCGATGGGCTAGCTCTTCTCCATCATTGTCTCGATGCCAGCTGAAGAAACTGCCCAGGTCATAGCGGCCAAACTGCCAGGGACCAAAACGAGAGAGCTCGTAACCAGGCACTCGCACCTCAGCCAATGCTGCTTTCACTCGCTCAGACAAATGAGGCAAGGGCTCAGTCAGAGCACAGACTTGGGACACTCGCAGTTCGGGACGATAACCACTAACCAGAGTGGCAGGAGTCAGCACCGAGGAAAGACCCAGGTCAACCACCGATTGACATTCCACAGGGGAAAGAAAAGAGGGATGGTGAAGAATCACAAAAGCTCACACATTTTTAAAAACTCATCGTAATCAAAGGAGATGCCCTCCCGCTTAAAGGTGGAGATGAGATGATCGGCGATCTCTTGACGATTAGTCAGATCCTTCACTCGCTTAACGAGATCAATGGTGCCATAGACCATGGCTTGATCCCCACGATTCAGATCCCGATCAATGATGGGATTGCCTCGGAGTTCCTCGGAGAGGAAGGATGCGTAGAGAGTGAGATGTTGCATGTCTTATATATTCAGAAAGAAGACTCCTTGAAAGAAACCACTCAGAAAGAAACCCACTCTGGCCCTCCAAATGGAGGGATATACAGAGTGCGTACGCGCATTGGTAATTGCTATTATACGTGCGCGGGTTCGTATTAAAATTATAAAATCGCGTCGTGCTTAAATTATAAAATCACGTCTCATATATGTGCGTACGCGCATTGGTAGGAGCTAAATATACTGCAAAAGAAAAACGGGAAAGCAGAGGGGGAGGCCCGCACTAAATTCCCATCTATATTTCATCTCTCCAATCCACAAGGCACCCCTCCCCCAAAAAGTACTAAAACAAGGCATATACGGCCCCCCTAAAAAAGGCCCCTTTTAGCCCCCCCTAAAAACGGGGGGTGCCCAGGGGGTTCGTCCCCCCTTATTTTAGGCCCCTAGCGGTCCCCCCTATTTTTGACCCCTTTTTAGCCCCCTAAAAATACCCCCTCCCGGCTCCCCTTTTCTAGCATATTAAACTATGTGTTTGCGGGTGGGGGCACCCCGACAGGAATGCATTAGCTTTCGCTCTGTGTTTCGCTGTGTGGGGGTGCCCCCACGGTTAATCCAAAAAAACCCAAAAAACCCCAAACTTTGGTTTTCCCCGTGGAGGCACCCCTACCGTGGAATCACTCTCGGTTCGCTCGGTGTCGGCGCCCCCACGGGAAAAGCATAGAAAACCCAAAAAAGCCAAAAAATGGAAAACTTGCTTCTTCCATGTGAGGGTGCCCTCGCATCTCTCTACATCTAGTGGTTTAAGAGTATGTGGTGAACCCACCCCACAAAAAGACTCTCCCCGAAGGGAGAGTCACACTTACTAACACACCTATGAACTAATCTTTTATTGTCTTATAATGTTCTAGCATCTCGATAGTGCTTTTAATTAAGCGGATCTTAGCTATTATCTTATGCCTCTCCACTGGATAAAGATAAGCTTTCTCTTTGAGAGCGGCTCGTGCCTCTGCCAGTTCCTGTTGAAGAGCTGAGAGAGACACAGTCTGAGGGACTGATATCTCCTGCTGTTTCATATCGCTAATATACGATATTTATTCAGGAAGAGAAAATGATCAGGGGATTTTTTTAGAGGACGCCCTGGGACGAGGGTGAGTGTTATGGGTGCCACAGTGGGTACACACCACCGTCTTCTGAGTCTCCTTGGAGGTATAGGTGATGGTGTGTCCCTTCTTGCAATTGCGGCAGTGGGTGAATTTGCTAACGAGCTTCATTTGATGTTCACTAGCATTTGAATGTGTAATGCCTGATAGCGGGCAACAACTTCAATCACATAGCGGTCTTCTGCAGAGAGGCAACGTTGGAAGTGTTCAGAGCAGTCTGAGACATGAATGGCTGAATCAGTGTCTACCTTGCCATTCTGGTAGGCTGCGTAAACGATGGCATCTGCGCTGTCGATGTAGGATGCGACAGAAGGTAAATGAATTAACATAGTGGGTAAGTGTTTAGTGTGCCTGTAAATTAATAAATCCCCGGCGAGGAAAAAAATGTATATAAGGAAATATGCTGTCCCTTCAAATAATTTCCTCTGCAGAGTTACTCCGCTTACAAGAGACCGCTCGGTGCTTCCACCCCGACATGACACCCAATGGTGCTTCCAACTATTACACCCGCCAGAGACTGCAGCTCTCCCAGTGGGGGTTCCCCCACGAGTTGCAAACAGAGCTTGCACGCAGAGCAGTGGTGATGGCACCCCAAAGTCTCTGGTTGAATGAAGTGAGGGTGGGTAAAGCAGCTGAGGAGATGCACGTGGACGCTAGTGATGGCACCGCCATTACCTTTGTCAATGACGACTTCGAGGGAGGTGCTTTAGAATATGAGGATGGGGGAGAGCTGTGCAGGATCCTTCCTCAAGCTGGACACACTGCCATCCTCCTCAACAAAATGAGGCATCGGGTATTACCCTTAGCCTCAGGAGTGAGATACACGGCAGTGATTTTCTTTAAACTGGAAGTGAGAGGATTACTCTAGATGTTTTTGAACCCGACTATGTCTTCTCGGAGGGTAAAGAGTTTGCAGTCCTCCACGTGTTCAGGCAGATACGTGGCCGGCCAGTAACACTCGGGGTTGGCTTCTAGTTTGACTAGGGGTTTGCCATCTGGAGTGGTGTAAGGCAACTTGCCTGTGGTGGAGGCATAGACCTCTAGATTGCCTTTCTCCTCTAGGGACATGCGGCGGAACACGTGGTGTTCCTTGATAGCCCGGCAACTCTTCTCAGAGGTGCCGGGTTGATCTCTTTTGTAAGAACATTGATGGCAACTCATACTTAGAATTTTTGAGGTTTATTACCATAGCATTCATCATATAACTCTTTGATGCCTCCAAGTGTGAATAACATAGTGGCCAGGAAAAGAATAGAAGCGAAGGCTATTTCAGCTCCCACACTTTCGAAGATGGGTGCGTTTTCAAATCCTTTCCAAAGCATGAGGATAAGGAGGATGGCTGTGGATACTCCTGCGAGAATCATTTTAAGTGCTGTGTTCATGTGTGTGATTTTTTAATTATGATGCTAATGTATGGCATCCGGGGCAAATAGAAAAATGTTCCTCTAGATATTTTTACTTAGGGAAAACATATCCAAACTTATAGTTGCAACCGTGAGGGCGCCTACACCAGGTCAACCTATGGTTGATTTCTGGGTTAACCTAGGTATACCCCAGATATAATCCAGGTGCAGATCCAGAGTGGCGAGGGCGCCACCACTGGTGCAAGCACGGGGTTTTGGATTTAGCATTGGTGAACCCACCCCACAAAAAAACCCAGACCGAAGTCTGGGTTTGGAATGGATGAACTCTGAATTAAGCTTTAGTCAGCTTTTGTTTGATTCCGTAATACAAAGTCAAGGCAAAAGCATAAGAGAGGGTTGCATAAAATGCAATGACGCAGAAACCCCAAAAGAGGTAAGCTGCTTTTTCTCCTAAGGAAAGATGCGGGAACATTTCAATTAATTGTTGCATGGTCGTGTGTTTTAGAATTTGTATTTGAATTTAAGAATGATTGCTGAAGAGATAGTAGTGGCTAATAAACCTAACCAGGTCCAAAGAATAATCTGACCCCAGGTTGCTATGAAAATTTCATGCTCGATATAAGGTTCATCTGCTGGACCGGTGGGTGGTTCTGCGCCAAGAATTAAAAAGGTTAGGATTCCAAATAAGAGGAATGACCAAGAGAATGCTTTTTCTAAAATCTTTTTCATGTGTGTGGTTTAGTATGAGGTAAAATTAAGGATTCTCCCCGAAGAATAAAAATGTTTCGGAAAAAAGTTTCGAGGCCAAACACGAGGCCATCGAGTTGGGGCGCCTCCGGTACATGCAACGGAGACCGATCGGATTACTTACCGGTGGGGGCGCCGCAACGAAGGAGATCGTGGTTTTCCTCCGCCGGGGCGCCTCGGCCTCTCTGTGGAAAAAGTGGTGTTTTTTGGTTTTTTTGGTTTTCCCGGTAGGGGCGCCGCCACTGGTGCAAGCATGGTGTTTTGGATTTAGCATGGGTGAACCCACCCCACAAAAAAACCCGGGGTCTCCCAGGTTCTTTTTCTTTTTGGAAAGATTTGATTTATCCTCCCATCACTAACACACCAGCTGTCTTTAATTTCTTTTTGATCTCCTTAGCTAACTTTATCCCTGATGTGAAGATAAAGGTTGGTCCTTGTAATGACACAATGTAAGCATCATCCGTAATGCCTTCTTGTCTAAGGAATTGTTTGGTCAGATCGATTAGTTCTCTTTTGTCCATAGTGTGGTTTTTTATTATGATGTAAATGTAAGGTATTCGGGGCATAATAAAAAATGCACCTCGAAGTATAGAGAATCATATCAAACTGGACGGTCGTTGCGAGGGCACCCCCACGAACAGAATCGATGCGATGTCGATTGCTGTCGATGTGAAGGTTCCGCGCCCTCGTGCGTGCGGGGTCTCCCCGGTATCCCCACCCCACAAAAAAGCCCAGGATACTTATCCCAGGCCTTTAAACCATCAACCAGATCTTTAAATCGCTTTCACTAACTCACTCCAGGTATCAGCTTGGTGAATAGGTCCATTCCAAAGGTTCTCCTGGCCGTAAACTTCAGCTTTGCCTGTGTGTCCAGAACGCGGAGTAACACAGAATACATTATCACCGGTCTCTAACGATGCAATGCGGAAATCATCATAAAGAGGTCCACCCATTGGGCAATTGTTTTTGAACCAAACATAATGGCGGTTTGGATCTATTCCTTTGGCCTTGACGAATTTGATAACCTTGGGCATTAGCTTCTTGGCTTTGTCCTCTAAGGCATAATCCTTACAGAACCAATCATAGAATCCGTGGCAGTGTTCGTAATCGCCAATGATTCTGCCTTCTCTGAGGAATGCTCCAATTTGTTGTCCGAGGGTAACTTGAAAATGCTTTGACATAGTAGTGTGTGTTTGATTATGAGGTAAATGTAATAAATCTCCCCGGAAGAAAAAAATGCAGGGAAGAAAACCCGGACCATCCTAGTTTCAGCAGAGGCGCCCCGACAGGTTTCACGATCGTTCGTGAAAAAATTCAAAAAAGTCTACCCCACAAAAAACCCGGACCTTAGAAAGATCCGGGTTTGTGAAACTCTTCTGTTCCTATAAAAGCTTGATTACTTCAGATAAAGCTAAACTGGCAAAATAAGAATTCTTCGCCCCAATATGCCATTCCACCTTCTCATTCATTTCTAAAGTTCGATACTCTTTCCAATCATAAATCGTAAATGGAACTTGTCCGCCTAAAATCATCGTCCAATTAAAATTGGTTTTGTCCTCGCCATCATTAGCTGAATAGTGAGCTGGACCAAAGAGGTCAATGAGTTGTTGGGGAGTTGCTCTGAAAACGTGTCCATGGAAAGATGTTCCGCTGGAGAGAGCTGAATTGTCCGCTCTTTTAATTACTGTTGTCATTTGAGTGTGTGTTTGATTGTGATGTAAATATAAGACAAGAGGGCGAAATAAAAAAATGCCGCCGTGCCTTCACCAAATCTGTTTAAAAAATTTGTTTAACAATTAAACAAAAAACTTAATCAAAACCCCAACAGAGAAAGTATCGGGCATTGTCCTATACTTCATCGTGAGGGCGCCTTCAATCATCTACCTCGTCAGGCTTGTAAAATCTCTTGTTGTCACTTCCGCACTTATGACAGATATACATGTCTTCGGGATTGGTCTGGGAAGAATTCCAGTTCCATCCACAGGTGTTGCATTCTATTTGCATCGGAGGAATGTATTCTCCTTCGTTTTCAAACTCTTCAAATATCTGGATATGTTTCATACCTATATGTATTCCAAAAACAAACTGATGTATCCGAAGTCGGGGCGCCTCGACCCGGTGGGATCGTGAACGATTTCGATTCAGGATGTGAGCCCACCCCACAAAAAAGTCCGGACCTAAGTCCGGACTCCTAACCATAAACCAAACCTGTAACTACTAAGCTTCTTCTAGAAGTTCTTCACATACTTCTCCGATAACTCTTGTTTCATGCCAACGAGTTGTCTGACATTCATCATTAGAATAAACACCATAAATGTCAATGACTGCTCCATCAATTGATTCGCAGCCAAAGCCGCCATCATTCAGGCAAGCTCTAAGATCATCGTTGGTGTATCCTTCAGAAATACGGAACGAGTCCATTTGGATAGTTCCTTGACCTCCGCCCCAAAGGGAGATTTGTGCAGTGCCCTTACAAATGAAGTGGCTGAAATTGAGTGTGACTGTTTTTTCCATTGTCGTGTGTATTAGTTTAATGAGGCTAATTTAGAACTTTTCCTCCGAAGAAAAAAATGTAAACAGAATTGTTATTTTCCTTAACGTATCTTTAACTGGGTCAGCCGTTATATTCCGAAGAACCACAGGATTTGGAAACTGCGGGGGCGCCTACCCCTCTGGATGTTCCTGATGTTCCTGATGTTCCCGAAGTACCTGATGTTCCTGATGTTCCTGATGTACCAGTCGTAAGGGCGCCCCGACAGAATTCACATCAGCCGATTCAGATTCTCCTTTGTGAACCCACCCCACAAAAAACCCCGGGTAGAAACCCAGGGTTGTTAATACTCCTTATTGCTTGTTAAGCCTCTTTTAGTTCTCTAGCTTTGGCTTCCAGAACTTTGGTGTAATGTTCCCAATTAATATGGTCGGTGCTAAATCCCTCCTGCTCCATTTGGACCCGTCTAATTTTTACGACCAATGGAATGTTGAGATTAGAATCTCCAGAGATTTTGTTAAGCAGATTTTGAAAGATATTTCCCATATGTTTAATTTTATGAGGCAAATTTATTAAATTGCCCCTGGATTAAAAAATGTTACTCAATTACTGCTGATAGGCCGGAATCGGTTAGGGCTACTTTATAGGGTTCTAATTCCTCTTTAGTTCCACTCTTGACTTGGCATTTGCCCTTGGTGTGAATTAATAAAGCACACTGTTCGGCTTGCTGTGGGGTGTGTTTTAAGTACTTACAGAAACACTCAATAACCCATTCAAAGGTGTTGTAATCGTCGTTATAGACAACTAATGACGAATTAAGGAAGTCTTCGATAGAGACATCTGATAATTCTTCTTCGGTGATAACGGGTTCATCTAATAACATAGTCGTGTATTTATAAGGTTAAATTATGAAATTTCCCCGAAGAATAAAAATGCTAGTTAAGTTGTTTTAAAATGGATTAACCATGTGAGGGCGCCCGCACCACGATTTGGATGTTGTAACATCGAAAATTGGGTCAATAAAAAACCCGAACGTAGAAACGTCCGGGTCTTTGCTTTCGTCAGGGTAAGGATTCAGGAGTCGATACTATATATCTAATCCGCATGCGCCCATACGCGTGCGGGGTCTCCCGGGTATCCCCCTACTCATCAAACGAGTAATAATGTATGTTTACTATCTTACTTGGAGGGATGCGCTTATCATAGATAAGACTAGCACCTGCCCCGAACATAGTTTGGAAGATTGGACTATGGTCAAAGCCTTCTTCGAGTTTAGCAGGATCCATTTTAACTTCGATGATAGCAAAGCCATCATGTCCCATTGCTTTGTATCTGAATCCCATCCATCGCTGAGCTGACTCTAATGAATCAGTGAGATAAACGAAATCCCAGATAGGCTTAAGACCTTCCTTTTTGATTTTGAAAGCTGCTTCTAAAGAAGTAGCATGATAGAATGATTGTAGCATGTCGTGTGATTATGAGGCTAAAGTAAAGATTTTCCCCGAGGATAAAAAATGCAAGTATGCAACAAGTTTGCATATGCGGAGTGAGGGCGCCCACGCAGATTCTAGGACGGTCCTGGTTTTATCCAAACCTTACCCCACAAAAAAAGCCGGAAGGATTTCCGACTCTTTCTGTTAAATCAAAACTCGAACACCTATGAAACTACTTCGCTTTCTTCTACGACTTCTTGAACAACCTGAACCGCCGGGGCTGGAGCAGCTGTTGGATTTCTTTCCGCTGAGTTTTCGTTTTCGTAACTCAACTCTTTCAAACACTTATTGTAAAACTCTTCAAGTAAACCTGCGGAGATAATACCATTCTTATATTTGTCAGGATTCATTAACATGTCCTGCTTACTCATCTCGCATATCCTAACAATACGTTCTCTCAATAACGAAGTCTCAATCTGGCTCAACTTACCAACTAACTTCCTTAATAATAGACTTGACGATTTTCCTTTCTTTGGTCTCCTTGGCATATTCTTGTTGTTTTAGTTATTCAAAATTATTTTGTATTCCTCTGAAATAAAAATGTTTTTGTTAACATTCCTCTTCCACTAGTTCTTCTTCCTTCTTTGGGGCAAACATTTCCCTGCCCATGTTCATAAAGTTTTCATAGGCTTCTTCACCCATACTTCTTTTCAAATCTTTCTTTCGCTGATTCAGTTTTCTAGCGATGTCCCATTTGACACTCCAGTTGGCTTCAGTGTGACTGAACTCCCAATTGAGGTCGAGGATTTCCCTGAAAATGACTCGTTGTTCTTCAGTAAGCATATGTTTTATTTTAGTGACCTAAAAGTATAAAATTTATACCGGGAAATAAAATGTTCCCCGAAGATGTTTGTCCACATCTTTCTCTATGCCGGGGCGCCTCTGCAGAGTTCAGGTGTTTTCAGGTGTTTTCAGCTGTCGTGAATCTGCCCCAACAAAAAACCCAGACCGAAGCCTGGGTTATTGTATCAGGAGATTGGATTGTTAGATCTTAGAAAACTTCTCCACCATTCTCTCTATCAACATATCAGAAGTTATCTTCTCTTTAGTGTCAATGGACATAAGAGTAATAGTGCGTTCAATTTGAGCGCTAAGATCTTTGGTCTTGAGAGTAAACTTTGGATCTTCATTCTCGTCCAAGTATTCCCATTCCACGTCAGTGCCATGTTTCTTTTCGAAATGCTTGACTTTTTCTTTGACCTTGTCTTCAAACTCTGAATACTCGTTCTCTAAAATTTCAACTACGTCTTTGGCCTTTTCGAGCTTCTTCTCAAGATCTTGATACTCTTTGATTACCAATTGGAGTTTTTCCCAATCAGCTTTACCCTTGAAGAGGTGCAACTGGTTCTGAGTTGACTTGTTAATTTGCTCGTTGACTTCTTCAACGATGGCTTCAACCTGTGCTTTTGTTAGTCTCATGTGTGTGAGTTTTTTGATTAAGCAAAATGGTTATCGAGGCTAATGTATATCAAATCCCCAAATGACAAAAATGTTTCAAGAAAAGTTTCATCCGCTGATACCCGATTGACCCGAAGTTGGGGCGCCCCGACAATTCGAATCGTGAATCGATTTCGATTCAGGATGTGAGTCCACCCCACAAAAAAATCCAGACCGAAGTCTGGATCTTAACCTACCTTTCCTACTGAGCCCTTAAAGTCTTACCCGAAAACCAATTGCCCAATTTGAATACTTCTCCATGAGAATTTTTCCAAATCATAGAAAGGCAAAATCTTAGGCGAAGCCGAATTACCCTTTGGGTGATTGGCGGATGGAATTTTGGAAAGATCCAAAGTCCCATAAGCTAACCTAAGCGATCCGTCCTTCTTCCGAAAGGCGAAGCGAACTGGTCCTTGCTTGAGTTTGTTTTTTAATTCATCAATCGAAGCTTGGGGGATTGATGGTCCGGGAGTTGAAGTTGGAGTTAACATAGTCGTGTTATTTAGTATGAGGTAAAAGTAATAATACTCCTCGAAAGTAAAAAATGTTTTGAAAAAATTTTTTGAAATATTTTTTCTTGCTATGTTCCGGTCGTGAATCAGGTATAGACTGCGGGGGCGCCCGCTCGAATGTCTCTGTTCAGTCTCTGTGAAAGTCCTGATTCAAAATGGGACCACACAAAAAGACCTGGGTGAAAACCCAGGTCGTCCATTACCTATAAGATTCTTATCTATACCTATTATACAAATCCCATCTCTTCGGGTTTCATACTCTCCAAATCATTTTCGGGAACATCATCATATACTCTTCCATCATAGGTTGTAATCTGGACGAGATTGAGATTTTTCTTTTGATAGTAATCTGAAATAAAACAAGGTGTACCTAACCAATGGAATAATTCCCTTCCATTCAGGGCTTCAAAGAAGTTAAACTGGTGTGTCATCGTTAATGGGTTTAGAAGTGTTATTGATATCCGAATGTAGGATTATTTCCCCGCGGAAAAAAATGCAACTCGAAAAAGACCATTTCAGATAGGCTGGAATCCGGTGCGGGGGCGCCTTCCCATGATGCATCATGCTGTGAATCGAATCGAAAGGTGTGAAACCTCCGCACACAAAAAACCCCAGTGTAGAAACACCGGGGCTTTGTATTATGAAAACCAAATCACCCTAAAACAAACCAAACTCTGAATAAGTTGTCATCTTATTAAACCAATCACTAGTTCTGCGTACCACATCTGGGATAAACAGCTTATCAAATAAATCTGGTCTTTGATCCAAAGCATCCATTACCATATCAACGTATCCTTTACCCTGCTTATAGAATCCAAGCTCTTTGAGAAGGTCAACCGATTTACCTTCTCTGTATTTCATGCACTGAGGTCCAATACCATTCTGAATACTTTCTGGAACGGTAAGAGGTAGTCCACACTTGCAGCAACTACCCAAGTGATAGATTGCTAACTTGCCTTCCTTCTCCCACTCCTCCAGGATAGCCCAATTGCGGATAATCCATTCGATGGTTTGAATTCCAACATGGTCACGCTCAATGTAACCATACGGTTTGAACGACTTTAATTTCCTATCGATGCGTCCGATGTATCGGTTGCCCTGATACTTGTCATTCAATGCCTTGACATAGACATCAAAGTAACGGGTGTCTTCAGGTTGGCCGCGTTTACGCTTGAGAGTCTGAACCCTGAAAGTGATGTGGGTGTCCTTCTCGAGATTATGCATCGTGAAAAATGCTTTCCCTTGGAAGAGAAAAGTGCGGAAGGAAGCTGAATCGAGTTTGTGAGATTTGTTGTGCATAGTCGTGTGTGTTATAGGGCAAATCTACTAAATCACCTCGAGGATTAAAAATGTTCGTTGGCTTTTCTTACCTCTTTTTTAATTGGGTCCAATCTCTCCTCGTTTCTGAATTTGGGTTCGTGCAAAGAGGAGAACTGAGTGATCTGTGCCCACTCGTTAAAAGAGCAAAGGCTTGGATCGCGTGGTGGAAATGTTTTCTTTGGAATCGATTCTACAACTGGCTGGTCTTTCACTCCCGAAATCCACGCCCAAAAGTTTTTAATTTTCATCATCTGTGTGGTACGGATCCAAATCTGGATTGGGGATCATTTTCCAATTCTTCTCCGCTGCCTTTTTAGTAGTGCCGTAATTGGCTACCATTACCTCTTCAGCATTATTTTTCAGCAACTCCAATGCTTCGATATACTTAGACTTCTTAAGCAAACCCTCTATTTCATTTGCTACTGTGTCATCTATCTTAGCTCTATAAACCACTGCATGTCTTTGGGCATTAGCTTGAGCTCTTAAACACATAGCAAATTGTTGATTTGTCTTAGCCTTCTTATCATCTCCAGTTAGGAAAAGATCCATCATTTCGTTCTCTAGATCGTGGACGAAGGATTCAATCCCATGACAATCAGCTAAACCGTAGTACCATTGACTCATAATGTCCTTTTTTAATTGTAGGATAAAATTACAAAAAAACCTCGGACAGAAAAAATGAAACGCTATCTATTATAGCACACGTACGCCCATACGCGTGCGGGGTCCCTGCCCGGAGGGGGCATAAGAAATCGGATGATGTGAAAGAGACGCGAGGGCGCCTCTACGAAAAAAGCATGCAGCTGCAACTTTTCCAAAACCTATCCCCACAAAAAAGCCCGGGTAGAAACCCAGGCCAGTAATAAACCAACATTCGTATTATTCGTAATCGTAAACTCCTTCTCCTACTTGACCCCAAGAATTGATATAGAATCCATATCCTGCCTTCTTGAGGGATTTGCTAATCTGATGTGCAATATGACCCCGTGGTTCTGTGTCATAGACTTCTCCATGCTTCTCTGAGATTTTCTTTCTCCCAGCATCATAGAGTTCTTGTATTCTTTCCTTGGTCATTCTTTCCTTACCGTGAATCTTCTTGTCGATAGAATCAACTAGGGATTGACAGGCTTTCTCTCCTGCTGCGGAGAACATTTCGTAATAGACTTTAGTCTGCATTGTCGTGTTTTTATTGATGATTAAAGATTTACCCAAGTGAATTTTTGTAAGCGAGGATGCGGTGTTTTCTCTTCTAAAGCAAATATCTTCTTGAAGACATCCCAATCTCTAGTGCTAAGCTTTGTGGGATATTCCATAATGTAATCCCAGATATGTTGTGCGGTTGGAAGAACACCATTGCTTAAAAGATGAATTGAGGTATGCGGTGAAAGAGCATTCTCCATTTCAAACTTAGCACCAAATTCATGTTTGTAAAAATCAATCTTCTCTTTGGTGTCTATCACATGTGCTTTAAGGATGTGAGCCGCTTTGGAAATATGTTTTCCTGTAGTGCGTGAAAACTTACCTCTCACATAAAGGGTTCCATTTTCGTACGTAGCTACGTGCGTTTCGTAGCTAATCAATTTGTTTCCCTTGAGAAACAGATTGTTGCCGAGTTGAAATATAAAATTCATTGTGTCGTGTGTTTATGAGGCTAATGTAGATAAAATCCGCTGTTACAAAAAATGCAGAAAAAAATAGTTTTGGCTGGATCGTAACGTGGGGGCGCCTCAGCGAGACGTCTCGACGTGTGACGTCTTTTCGAAGGACCACAAAAAAAGATGCTCCATTTGGAGCATCTTCAAAAATCTGAAAATAGATTTTACCAGTTCTGGTACATAGATTTAATGGCTTCCCAAACGATTCTAAATCCAATAGAAAGAATCCAGAATCCGAAGATTGAGCCTGCTATCACTAGAACTGCTTTGATTATTTTTTCTTTCTTATCCATAATCTATCTATCCTTCTATCGTTTCGAATTCAAAGTTATTTGCTTCTTCTAATTCATATTCAACGCTAACATGGGCTTTAAGATAGGTCATAAACAGTAAACATTTTCTCATAGTGGAATCTGCTCTGTTAACTGCTCCTAGTAAATCATTATCTACTATAGCCTGAACAAAAGATCCACCCTGTTGGAAATTGTCTTTGGTCATTAGGACTGATGCTCCAACATGAATGATGTGGTTCATTTCCTCTGCGGTTGAGGTTCCTCCAAGAATCATAGAGTTACCATACTTGAAGAATAACATACGTGCAACGTTGTAATAGTCTTCGTGAGTGAGTTTCTTTTCCATAATTTGTGTATTAGTGTGATGTAAATTTAGAAATAATCCCCGAAAGATAAAAATGTACACGTACGCGTGCGGGGTCCTATCCCTAGCCCCCTACAAGTGAAAAGGTCCAGTTTTTAGGCTGGACCTTTTCTTTTTGGGAAAATCGATTCACACGACTAAACCGTTCTCCCTAGCAAGACTACTTAGAATCCTCATTCCGTGACGTCTGCTACAACAGCACCTAATGTTGGCATTCGGTACTGAAGATCTTTATTCTGGTTTTTCATTACTTCTTTTTCCTTTGGACTTCTTATCTTTTAGCTCAGAGTCTTCTGAAGGTTTCACAGGATTTTTTGTTTCTTTCCAAACAGATTTGGGAACGTATTGATAACCTCGGGACTTTACGAATAATTCCGCTTCGTCATCCTTTACTCTTTTAATGTCGTCACCCTTTTGTACTGTCTTCATTTTCCTTGAGTTTGATTCTTAATCTGTGATTCTCTCTACATAATAGTTTGTTTCTCTGCTTTAGTTTCACGGATTCAAACTCAAGGATTACGGTTCTAACTGCAGTGATAAGAAAGATTGCTAACACTAAAGCTAGAAGTAAATTCATACTAATCTTTTATTCTAATGTTTTTAGGAGCAAAAGGATTGAGCATGTATATAACTGCACGAATAGGAAAAGTTACAAGAAGTAACAGCATTCTTATAAGATTAATTATAAAATACATGCCACCTCCGATTACTTGTCCTTTACTATCTCTTGGAGAGATTTTGTCATTGGGAAAACTTTCGTATTTCATGTGTATACAATTTCGTAAGCTGATTCACTTAAACCGAAGTATCTTCGGATTTGTCCATTCTCCATTTCAACTATCAAGACACTACCACTCCAGTAAACATCCATGGGTTGCCCAGAAGTTTGCACAGTTATAAAATGATGTTGCGTGAGAAAGACTCTAAAGCAACAAGAGGTGTACCTAGGTATATCTACGATACCGTAACAACGGGCTTGTTCAAAATCGCTCATGTGATTAAAATTTTAAGAAAGCGGTAGCTTCGATTTTATCGATTTCCTTTTTGAGCAAGTCATACTTCTCTGACATTGCAGGATTTTTCTCCGCCATATAATTAGCAATAAAGACTGCTTGGTTCTTTGAGGCTTGAAAGATCTCTTCCAAATTAGGATGTGGGATATCCCATTTAAGAAGTTGATATACCCTTCTAACTAATTCTAATGCTTCTTTTTTCATGTCGTGTGTATTAAAAAGATTAAAGTATTCCGTAATCAAATAGGTCACATTCTACTCTATCCAACGGTACAATGTGTCTGCGATGCATCTGTGGCAAAGCATACCATAATGCATGATGTGAAGTTGCAATGGGTTGCACTGACGTTACCCTACTGGTCTCCCAAACTCTAATTAAAGTCCCCGCTGGAAATTTGTGGCCTCTTAAAACAATTGTGGTGTTTACTCTTGCATAGCTCATACTCGATCCGTCTTCTTTCATAACTCAAATTTATGAAAACGACCCGGTAGATAAAAATGTTACGGAATCTCACTCCAGTGTAGAAACATCTGAATCACAAACTCGTCCTCTTCGCATTGCAGGGGCGCCCTCCAATGTTCTAGCTTGCGGCCATTCATGAGACATGCTTGATTTAATTTGGTTGGAAAAGATAATATCTCTTCATCCTGAATTGCATACAACGGCCAATCATGTTTTAGATTAGTATACAGACACACTGATACTGTCCAATCTAAACCTTCACGGTCAACGTGATTATGTAGTGTAGATGCGTTATTATAAATACGACAATATGGATTAGCCTCTTTTAGTTTTAAACCGGTAACCTCTTCCATCTTAGGAGTTAGTCTTCTTAGCATCTCCCAAGAACCTGGGGTGGTTCCACCGAAAGAGTTTTTATAAAATCTAGTATCAGTCTCTTCTGTAATCTCTCCTTTGCCTCTAAGCTCTAGCACTTCTCTAGCCAATGAGTTGCATTCTTCCATACTGAAGATCTCACCTAGTTCATAATATCTTTGCATAACGATTATAGTTGTTATCCCGTTATGTATCCCCACAAAAAAAGCCAACATTTCTGTTGGCCCTGTCCTTGCGGACACTCACACACGACGTTCTTTAATCTCTTGGTGGTTTAATTAATAAGGACAAGAAAACAAGATAGATGTGTTTGATCCATCCTTTTAAAGTATTCTCTCTTTCGTAGTCCTTATATTTTTCCTGGTAGTATTCCCATCGCTTACTCATACTACTTTTTATTTTTAGGTTTAGGTTTAGGTTTCTTAACCGTGCCTCCCGGTGTACTTCTGACAATATCGTAATACCCCATAGTTCTATGATTTAAAAGTGATTACTCCGTTTCCTCCGAAATGATAGTTCCATACTGTTCAGCAGCTTTCCGATTTCTCTCTAAGAATATTTCATAAGCTATCTGATATCTTCCAAGTTCAATTTGACAAGGAAAGTTTTCAGCGTATAGTGAATCTGATAGATTCTGTAAACTATCAACTTTATTTTTTAGAATCTTAATTTCAGAAGTCTGCTGTTTATAATCAATCTCTTGATTAGTATATAAAACACCCAGAGTGATTGCACAGAGTGCTGAGAAAACAAACAATGCTCCATATCTGAATCGAATGGATTTTTCTCTAGCGGTAAGGGGACGGCGATTCGGTCCAAAATTTCTATACATGAGAGTACGTTTTGTGTGATAGTGTAAATCTACAGCATCAAGTCCGGAATAAAAAATGCGGACATTAAAAAAGCCAGGAACCACCTGGCTTTTTGTACTTACTAACCCATTAAATTCAATAACTCTAAACCAAGGCAAATGGTTTAATACCGTAAATATAACGATAATAGTTTTATCTCTTTCGTTATTCAGGAAAATAAATCCAGCAGGAAAAATCAACCTATAGGTTGGGCACGCGAGGGCGCCCTCACTCCTGTCCGATCGGGAAAGGTTTTTTTCACATGTTTACCCCACAAAAAAAAGAGCTCAGAAATTCTGAGCCCTTTTGGGGGAAATCCAAAACCCTATATTAAGCCACTCTGTAAATTCTGAAGAATTTCTTGTCTGCTGATGTAGCAGAAGTGCGAAGCTTGTAAGCTTGGAATTCCTTGTTGACAATGTATTGTGCTACGTAAACCATGTTCTTGGGTACCACAAATGATTGACCAACCTTAATCTGATTGAAAATCTCTCGCATCTGATTGCGTGCTTCTTCGTTGCGACCGTTGCGAGCAGGTAAAGGAACGCCAGTTTCAATTTTGAAAAGCTCTATGCCTTTTGGTGTAGCATAGGTTGTGGTTGCGATTGGAGATTTAACAGAAGTCCTTTTCGCTCCTTTGCGAGGAACTGACTTGTTGTTCTTAATGTCCAATTGCCATTTGCGAGTGTAAACCGAAGCATAGCTACGGCCTAGTTTTGCAGCAACGGTTCTGGAAGAAACGTTTTGTTCTGCTGCCAAGCGAAGATAGTTGTCTTCTTCTGGAGTCCAACGGCTGGAAGTATTTTCAGCGGTTGACTTGTTGCGTCCCATGGGAACGCCTTTCTTTGAAAATGTTAAATTTGCCATGTGAGTTAAAAATTGGGTTTTAAATTTATTAACAATGCTAATTTATGAATTCTCCTCCACACTGAAAAATGTTTCAGGGGAAATTTTTTCAAAAGGTTGCCACTCGGAAGGTAGATGAAAATTGGCGTCCAAAAACTTTTGAAACTCCTGCTTGTTTATTACCACCTCTCCACATGCATCGAGAATGAAATCAGAAAGCTGCTTCTTATCAATATTCTCGACGAAGCCGTTGCTATCCTTTTTCATTCCCACAGTCCAACCTAGAAAGGGAAGACCCTTCATCTCAAGTCTGGACTTTCTTTCGGACTCTCCCCTCCAATCAGTTGCTTCACAGAACATCCGATGCTTCTGGAGATCATACCAAATGAAAAGTCTATCTATGTGTCCTCTGGGTGGCATTAGTTAAATTGAGCCTTTTCGTCCAGGTAATATTCTTGGGTAAATGAGAAAGTCCCCAGGAAGTAATCCTCTCGGTTTTTAGCGTCGAAGAGTGAGCAATAGAAACCCCAAACCAATTGATTGAAAGGAGTTAGTCTTTCGTCCCAGTTAGCTCTTTCATTAATAGAATACATGAGCAATTGAAATTGATCAAAGTAATGGGCAAAGCTTCCCACTTCTGCATTAAGAGTATCGAGCATGTATTGCTGACCCCTTCTGTATATTGCTTTATTGTAATACTCGCTCATGAGTGAAATGGGTTCGCTAAGCTTTGTATATAAACTATAGTAGAACTCAGGATGCATTGTAGGAGAGACACTGATCAGAAGTAAATACCTGGAACAGTTATTTAAATCTTGATCTTGATTTGAGGTGCCAATCATTTGAGAGAGCTTGCGTAAACCTAGAAGTAGTCCTAGACTTTGTGGATCTGTTGGGAATTCTGGAAATTGTTTCATCGTGTGTGGACATTGATTGTTATATCCTAAAAATAGAAAAACACCTCCGAAAGAAAAAATGTTCCACTTGTACCACATGTTCCACTTGTACCACTTGTCCCAGATGTTCCACATGTCCCAGGGATGCGAAGGCGCCCTCACCGAATTCTCCAGCATATGGTGTTGATTCTCAAACTCATCCCCACAAAAAACCCAAGACCTAAAAAGTCTTGGGTTTCTGAGTACTACAACCTGTTATGGAAACAATCTAATTGTGCATATCTACCATCACCGCCCAATAGTTGGTGAGGTTGTTGGGAATACTCTCAGCTTGCCCGGTGTCTATGTTATAGACATTACTCTCAAAACTAAATTCCCCTTCTTTCATAGCCTGATACTTCTCCGTGACATATTCTAACATCCTAGGGTCATCTTTCCAAGTCTCTAGGTCTTTCTTGTATTCGGCCTCGATGTCTTCATTGGTTTGCACCCAAGTGGAAACTGTGCCCAAGCATTCCTTCAAAGGCACCACATCATAAAGATTACCTTCCTCTGGTAAATCATAGTGATTGGTGTAAGGATTCTTACCTAACATACCCATATCCCTCCAGGTCTGTTGTAACTTGTCCTGGTTGGTATTGATGTCATGTTGGGAAATGAACCCGTGCTTGGGGTCAGGTTTAAGGATGTTGGAAAAAGCATACTCTCTCCACTCATTGAATCTGGGTGCGAGGTTGTTGTTCCAACGACCTCCGATGGCATACCAGTCCCAGACCTCGTTCTCGTAGCCTTCCATGAAATTGTGAACCTGTTGTAAAGCATCCGCTTGGTTGGAAGCTTTAGTCAGTAGAATTACTCCTTTGTGCATAGTCGTGTTTTTTAAGTGTGATATAAAAGTAGTAAAATTCCCCGAAAGAGAAAAATGTTTTAACCCAGAAAACAGGACCGTCCTATTTTTCCGTCGGGGCGCCCCGACTCCACCGCGGATGTGCTGCGGATTTCCTGTAGGTGAGCCCACAAAAAAATCCGAGGGATTAGTTCGGATTTTTGGGGTTGGGATCTTATGCTTGGTTTTTCTAACTCAAATAGAAGCAAGACGGGGATTTGGGATTGCCATGATAGTCAATAGTGTAAAGACGATTGCCTCCTTCATGCACACAATAAGAATAACCTATCTCATGGACAAACACTTCAGCTATCTTGCTACCAGGAGCTCCAAAGAAATGTCCTCGCACATACTCGTGAGCTTGCAGAGCCACATGCGGCATGCGAACCGGATGCTCTTGTGCTAAGTATTCTTGGAGTGTCATATCTCGTCGTCCCAGTTAAGTGAATCAATAATCTCCATGCCATACACATCACCTTGGGTGCCGAACCCAAAGTCACTAAAGTTAGTGATCTGGCAAAAGAGAGTCTTAAAGTCTTGCCAGCCCACTGAGGAGGGATTGTTGTTCACCGCTTCTCTAAAGGCTTCCTCTTTCTGGCGAAACACGTATTGAGCATCTTCCAATTTGGCGTGGAGACTATAGCAATCTCCATCAGGGTCCAGATTAAATATCATGTACATATTAATGGGATTTAAGTAAGTCACAAACGGGTACGGTCACCCAACCGGTAGAGATCCAGGCTTTGGGTTTACCAATGATACCATTCTCAATCATAAAGTCTAGCACTCCTTCATTCTCGGAGTAGTTCTTGATGATGACCTCATTTGGTTGCAAGAGATGATAGTCATCAATGTTCACTGTGGCTACCAAAACAGGTTCATGAGTTCTGGCTTCTAATAATTCGATACAAGTGCGACCGTT